>Ga0183097_10078_pt1 | contig 365778 bp, 321 predicted proteins | sample BioMet8_FD_128883 | JGI IMG/M metagenome (GOLD analysis project Ga0183097, IMG submission 128883) | Microbial communities from bioreactor (seeded with sewage sludge) at Lawrence Berkeley National Lab, California, USA - Biofuel... | ecosystem: Engineered > Bioreactor > Anaerobic > Unclassified ... | reverse complement strand
TAGGGGGAGCAAAAGAGGCAAAGGCAATAGGCTTGAACAAAGAGAAAGCCAGCGCCTTGAGACGCTGGCCGGTATCAATGGCTTATAGCCTCAGAGGAAACCACCCGTTTGACGGGTGGTCCTCATTGGTCTGTCTGTGGCAGGATTGAAACAATGAATGAAAACTTGACAAAAAATCGATTTGTTGTTATAACAACAGACGAGGGCCGCCTCTTGGGTTATACTGTGACCATAAGATAAAAAATCAATTGAAGACGCCGGGCCCGGCAAAAGCGGCCGGCGGGGAGGATAAAGATGATACGCAAGATAATCCAGATCGACGAAGAAAAATGCAACGGCTGCGGCGCCTGTGCCGATGCCTGTCACGAAGGGGCCATCGCCATGGTGGACGGTGTGGCCAGGCTCATGCGGGACGACTACTGCGACGGCCTGGGAGACTGCCTGCCAGCCTGTCCCATGGACGCCATCCACTTTGTGGAACGGGAAGCGGCGGCCTACGATGAAGCCGCGGTGCTGGCCAGCAAGCAGAAGAAGATGAAGGCCCAGGGCGTGGCCATCCCCGCGGGCTGCCCCGGCAGCCGGATGCGCCAGTTCAGCCGGGAAGAAGCGCCAGCCGCTCCGGCACAGGCAGCATCGGCGGGAACCGTTCCCTCCCAGCTCCGCCAGTGGCCGGTACAGATCAAGCTGGCCCCCATCAACGCCCCATATTTTGACGGCGCCAACCTGCTGGTGGCGGCGGACTGTACGGCCTACGCCTACGGCAACTTTCATCAGGACTTCATCCGGGGCAAGGTCACCCTGGTGGGCTGTCCCAAGCTGGATTCAGTGGATTACAGCGAAAAGCTGACGGAGATCCTCCGTCAGAACGACATCAAGAGCCTGACGGTGGTGCGCATGGAGGTGCCCTGCTGCGGCGGTCTGGAACACGCGGCGGTGACGGCGCTCAAAAACAGCGGAAAATTCATCCCGTGGCAGGTGGTGACCATCTCCACCGATGGACGGATTTTGGAATAAATTTTATCAGGAGGCCAATATCATGAAATTTACAGTCAGTGATGAATGCATCGGTTGTGGCTTGTGCGAAGGCACCTGCCCTGAAGTTTTTGAAATGGAAGACGGCGTGGCCCACGCCATCGAAGGGGATGTGGATCCCGCGGTGGAAGACACGGCCCAGGTAGCCCTGGACGGCTGCCCGGTGGGAGCCATCTCCGCGGAGTAATCCCTGAAATTGGGATAAAAGCAGTAAAATGAATGAGAACCGGCAGGCCCAGCGGGTAAAAGTTACCGCGGGCCTGCCGGTTTTTGTCGTCCTGCGGAAACCTACAGGGCCTTCAGCACCACGGCGCGGTAGTAGCCCATGAGCTCTTCCGGCGAGGGCTGCCAGTCGTGACGGATCCACCAGCGGACCATCTCCAGAAAGCTGCCGGCGATGTGGTTGGTCAGGAAATCGCCGGGGATGTCGGGGTGGGCGAAGCGCTGGCCTTGGAGCAGGTAGTCCTCAATGAGCTGTTCCATGTAGAGCTTGAAGGAGCGGGTGAACAAGGCGCTGCTCTCCCCGGCCAGCAGGCCCTTGATCACCGGCCCGTTGTCCCGCAGGTGGTAGAGGATGTGGCAGAGCATCTTCTGGGGGTCCGACGGCGCGGCGGAAAAATCGTGGGTGCGCTCGGTGGCCAGGTGCCGGGAGAAGATGTGGCCGAAGAGATCAGTGCACAAGGCCTCCAGCAAATCGTCCTTGGTGTCGAAATGGGCGTAAAAGGTGGACCGGCCGATGTTGGCCCGGTCCACGATGTCCTGGATGGAAATTTTGGCATAGCTTTTTTCAGTCAGCAGCTCGTTGAATGCGGTAAAGATGGCCTCCCGCGTCCGCAGGGAGCGCCGGTCGTTTTTTTCTTTCATCAGTATCTTCCGGTTTCTACAATCGCTTTTGGATTTATGGTTTTATATGACGGCTTGATTTCCGGGGTGAAAAAGCATTTCCCGGGAAATGCCGCACAATTTTTTGATTTTGTCCCGTAACGCACAATCCGGTTGGTTTGACCTTCACAGGGTAATCGGCATTTTGTACAATGAGTATACCATAAAACAGCGTGAAGAGGTGCGTTATGAACGAAAGCTTTGTAAAACAGGAACAGAAAAATATCATTTTGGCCGTGGTTTCCGGCATCTCCCTGGTCCTCAGCCTGGGAGGTTGGCTGCGCCCGGTGCTGCCCTTCGATATCGCCTGGGTGGCCATCGTGCTCTGCGGCATCCCCATCGTGGTGGGGGCCGTCAAGGCCCTGATCACCGAGCACGACATCAAGGCCGACGTGCTGGTGTCCATCGCCCTGGTGGCCTCGGTGGCCATCGGGGAGTACTTTGCGGCGGGGGAAGTGGCCTTCATCATGGCCATCGGGACCCTGCTGGAGGACGGCACGGCCAGCATGACCCGCAAGGGCGTGGCCAATCTGATCCGGCTCACCCCCCGGACCGCCCGGGTTCTCCGGGACGGCCGGGAACAGGTAATCCCCGCTGAAGAGGTGGCGGTGGGCGAGACGGTGAGCGTGCTGGCAGGGGAAACCATCCCGGCAGACGGCGTGGTGCTGGAGGGGCGCACGGCCATCGACCAGTCGGTGATGACCGGGGAATCCATCCCCGTGGATGTGGCTCCGGGGGACGGCGTGACCTCGGGCACCGTCAACCAGGGGGCGCCCTTCACCTTCCGGGCCACCCATGTGGGGGCGGACAGCAGCCTGTCCCGGATGATCCGCCTGGCCGAACAGGCCGACGCCGGCAAGGCGCCCATCGTGCGCCAGGCCGACCGCTGGGCCACCATGGCGGTGTGGGTCGCCTTGGCCTGTGCCGCGGTGACCTGGGCCGTCACCGGCCAGTTCGTCCGGGCTGTGACGGTGCTGGTGGTCTTCTGCCCCTGCGCCTTCATCCTGGCAACCCCCACGGCGGTGATGGCGGGCATCGGCAACGCCTCCCGCAAAGGCATCCTGATCCGCTCCGGCGACGGCCTGGAACGTTTTGCCCACGTGAAGACCCTGGCCTTTGACAAGACAGGGACCCTGACGGAGGGCAAGCCGGCGGTGACGGCGGTGGTCCCCCTGGACGACACCCTGACTTCCGGGGAATTGCTGGGGCTGACGGCCTCGGCTGAAGCCAAATCGGAGCATCCCCTGGGAAAGGCCATCGTCCGCCATTTCACAGAAGACGGCGGCGCTCTTAAAGCCTGTGGGGATTTCGTCCTGATTCCGGGGCAGGGGCTGGAAGCCACCGTCGAGGGCAGACATCTGCGTGTGGGAAAAGAAGAAGGGGTCATTGGAAAGGATGAAAAGAATCTGGAAAATGGATCCAGTCAGCCGGTGGATGCGGCGGAGGGCGGCGATCTTTTGGCGGCAGGCCGGAAAAAAGCCGCTGCCTGGCAGGACCAGGGAGCGACGGTCATCTGGGTGGCAATCGACGGGCGGCCCGCCGGGTTCATCGCCCTGAGCGATACCCTGCGTCCCGACGCCCCGGCCATGGTGGCGGAGGTCCGGTCCATGGACATCACGCCGGCCTTGCTCACCGGCGATCACCGGACCGCGGCCCAGGCCATCGCCGGCCAGGCCGGGGTGGAAGAAATCGCCGCGGAGCTGCTGCCGGAGGAAAAACTGGCGCGCATCAAGAAATTGGAACAGGCAGGCAGCCCGGTGTGCATGGTGGGGGACGGCATCAACGACGCCCTGGCCCTGCGCTCCGCCACTGCCGGCATCGCCATGGGTGGCGTGGGCAGCGACATCGCCGTGGAATCCTCTGACGCCGTGCTGGTCAGTGACGAGCTGTCCCGGATCCCCTATCTGCTGCGCCTGTCCCGTCGGACCCTGTCCAAAATCAGGAACAACATCGTCTTCGCCATGAGCTGGAACATGGTGGCCGTGGTGCTCTCCGCCATGGGCATCCTCAACCCCGTCTGGGGAGCCCTGGTCCACAACTTCGGTTCCGTGGCCGTGGTCATCAGCTCGGCCTGCCTGCTGGGGTGGAAGGACGACCCGGATCATTCATCGCAAAGCCGGTAGCCCACGCCGATTTCCGTGGTGATGTAGCGGGGCTTGGCCGGGGTTTCCTCGATCTTCCTGCGGAGGCCGGCCATCAGCGCCCGCAGGGCCTGGGTGTCGCTGCCGTAGCCGGCACCGTAGATTTCCCGGATGATGGCGGCGGTGGTCAGCACCTTGCCCTGGTTTTTGAAGAACAGGGTGAGGAGGGCGTACTCCTTGGGGGTGATGTGCAGCTCCTTCTGATTCAGGGTGACCCGGTGCTTGGCCAGGTCCATGGCCAGGTCGCCGACTGAAAAGAAGGTCTGGACCTTGGCATCGCCCTGCTTGTGGAAATGTCTTAAGGCCACGCGGATGCGGGCCAGCAGTTCGGTTTTGGAAAAGGGCTTGGTCATGTAATCATCGGCTCCGAGATCCAGGGCCAGGGCTTTTTCCCTGTCCTGATCCCTGGCGGAAACCACGATGATCGGGATTTCGGACCATCCACGGATCTTCTTGATGACGTCGATGCCGTCCACGTCCGGCAGCCCCAGGTCGAGGAGGATCAGGTCAATCTGTCCGGATACCAGGGTGTCCATGGCGGTCACGCCATTTGATGCGGTCATATGCTGATAGCCCTCGGTCTGAAGGGAGTAGCAGATGAAATTGCGAATCTGCGCGTCATCTTCCACGACGAGGATCCGTTCTCCAAGATTACTCATGATTTTCCACCTCCAACGGTAATGTGAATGTGAATTGGGCGCCGCCCCCGGGCCGGTTGCAGGCGGTGATGGTGCCGCCGTGGGCCTTCACGATGGTGTTGCAGATGGGGAGCCCCAGCCCCACGCCGCGTCGGGCATTGGTGGCGTTGTTTGGGGAGGTATAAAACATTTTGAAGATGTTCGGCAGATCATCCTCCGAAATCCCCTCGCCGCTGTCGGTCACGTGGAAGACGGCAAAGCGTTCATTCTTTTCGACGCTGACGGAGATGGGGCCTCCGGGCTGGGTGTGCTTGACGGCATTGTCCAGCAGATTGACGAGGGCCTGGACGATCAATTTGGCATCCATGGGCACCATCAGCAGCTCATCCGGGATGGAGACATTGATCTCGTACCCGGGGGCGCGGCTTTCAATGTGCTCCAGGGCGCTGCCGATGATTTCCTCGACGGCCTCGGGCTCTTTTTGGAGGGCGAGGCGGCCGTCCTCAAGGCGGGTCAGGTTCAGGATGTTTTCCACGATGGCGTGGAGCCAGTCCGCATCCTTCCAGATTTCATCGGCGAGTTTGTAGCGGGGATCATCGGTGGCCGACATATCCCGGATCATTTCGCTGGTCCCCATGATGCCTGAAAGGGGGGTGCGGAGATCGTGGGAGATGGCGCGGAGCAGATTGCCCCGGTAGTGCTCCTGCCTGGATTCCTCCCGGTACCGGATCTGTTCCTCGACGCTTTTCTTGACCCGGGAAGTCAGGGTGCTGGTGATCACCGAGGTGAAGGTCATGATCGCGAAGGTGATCAGATAGCTCGGATCGTCCACGTGGAATGAATAATAGGGAGCCGTAAAGAAATAATTGAAGGCAACGGTTGCCAAAACCGAGGTGATGAGGCCGAAGGCGAAATCATCTGTAAAACGGGCGGTTATCAGGACGCTGAGCAGATACAGGAGGACGATGTTCGTTTCCGGAAATCCGGCGGTGCGAAACAGATAACCAACCCCTGTGGCAATGAAGACCGAGGATACGGACAAAAGCATTTCAAAGGTATAATGTTCCCATTTCGGCCTTGCTTCCTTCATCACCTGTCCCTCCCTCGATGACATCGCCTTTTTCCGATGTGCTGCCTGCATTATAATCCACTTGAGGCGAAAACACCTTTAATTCTTGACGGTACAGCCGAAGCCGATACGGCCCCATTCGATTTTGTGCTGCACGGCGTGATCAAAGGCATCCAGGCAGTCGCTGTTTTCGTAAGCATCCTCACAAAAACGATTTTCCCCGAAGCTGCCGTATTTGTCCATGTTGAAAAGAGGGGGACGGAAGTTGGGATCAAGGGCCAGCGCCGCCCGGAAATGCCGCATGGCCAGATCGTGGTCATTTTCATGTTCCAAAAGGATCCCCATGAGATTGTGGGGGATCGCGTCGTGGGGGAACCGGGCCATGGCATCGGCGATGTTTTTGCGGGCATCCGGAAAATTGCCATCGGCGATACAGCTTTTCACAATTTTGTTAAGGGAAACATCCGGACTTGTTTCTTTTTTTTTCGTCAACATTGGAGCACCTCCTGATACTATTTTTCAAGGGTATGGTATCAGTTTTTTTGTGAGAGGGATGTGAAAAAAGAAAGGTTGCTGTGAGAATTTTGTGAGAATTCTGTGGGAATGATGGGAAATGAAAAGAACCCCAGGGCAAAAGGGGCTCTTGTTTGATGGATGCCGGATTTTTTTTGGATGGCCTTACGGGATTGGCTGTCAGGGCGACCTATTCGGTAGGTCAATGAAGGTGATGGGGCCTTCCGGTCGCCCGGCGGATGATGGAATGGAGGATGGCCGCCAGGGGCCAGATGCACCAGCTTTTGTCCCACTGACCGAAGAGGAAGCTGGCCGTCAGGTAAATGAGGGTGACGACGGACCAGTAGAGGCTCCTACGGTGGCCATGCTTTCCCGGCTCTGAGGGCGGCTGCCAGGTGTAGTCGCCCTCGAAGCCGATGCCGTTGGATCTCAGGCGTTCGATATGGGATTTCTGGCTGCCGAATAAAATGATCAGGAAGCAGCCCACGGCCACAATCAACAGCAGCATGGCCACGCCGATGAGTTCCAGAAGATCGCTTTTCCAGGCCGCGGGGACGATGACCGCCAGGGGGGACAGCACGCACAGGCAGATGCCGATGGTCAGCCCCATGGTCCAGGTGCCCGATTCCTCGGCCTGCCGGCTCTGGATGAATTCCATGGTGTCAGGGGTCAGCCGGAAAGAGTCCTTTAGGAACTGGAAATCCTCCAGCTGGCGGCTGGCGGTGATGAACAGGGCGACAGCGGCGGCCACGAAGATGAACAGCGGAACCAGTCCGATGATGGCCGCACTATCGTTCTTGGGGAAAAAGCCCGCGACCAAAATGATGGGGATGGGGCTGACGATGCACAGCACCACGCCGATGGCATTGAGGAAATCGGTGTGGCGGGCCGCATCCAGATAGGCCTCCGCCGTGGCCGCGTCGACGGCAGGACCGGCTTCACCGGCGTCACCGCCGACTGGGGCTTCTTTTTTTTCGTCCGCTTTTTCTTCCCTGGCGGTGTCACCGGCCGGGGCTTCGAAGATGGCCTTCAATTCATCGATGTTCCCGAATTCCGATATGACGGCACCCACCGCTTCGTTCTCGCTTTTGCCCTGCCCCTTCAGCTCGTCGTACCGGCTTTCCATGGAATCCAGCAGATCCGCCCGGGCCTGACGGACCTCCGGGGTGTCAGGCAGTGTGGAAAAAAGATTGTCCAGATACATTGTTAAAGCTTCCATTTTGTTCCTTTCCGGTTGTGCAACCACCTAATCTTCATGAATGAATGCTTCCACGACACGGCGGGTCGTCTGCCACTCCTCGCATTTTTCCAGATAATACTGTTTCCCCGCATCGGTAATCCGATAGTAGGTCCGGGGCCGGCCATGGGTTTTTTCACCGGGAAAGGCCGTGATGTAGCCGTTCTTGACCAGCCGGGTGAATGCGGAGTACAGGGTCGTTTCCTTGATGATGTACTGGTCGCCGGTGCGGTCGCGGATGGCGCGGCCGATGGCGTAGCCGTAGGAAGGACCGTCCCAAAGCAGGGCGAGGATGAAAGTGTCGTTGTAACCGCGAATGATATCGCTGCTGATCATGGAAGGCCTCCTTTCAAAAATACTTCATCTGTCGTAGTAATAGTATAGCAGGATTACCCCGACAGGTCAAGTAATTTTGAGGGGATGGGCCAATAAAAAACCGCAGGGCCGGAAAGTGTTTTCCGGTCCTGCGGTTCTGTAGGGTTAAAAATTTTCGTCAAATTCTTTTTTGATGGTTTCCCGGGCCTCCTGGGCTTCCTGGGAATCGTCGCCGTCCAGCTGCTTGAGGAAGATGTCCGCGAGGACGCCTTCGGCTTCGGCCTTGATTTTCAAGGCGTCTGTGCATTTGGCCGCCAGGTCTTCGGGGAGTTCCTCGTCCTTGAGCAGGGATTTGAGCAGTTCTTCCGCTTTCTTGTCCACGTCTTCGTCGTCGTTGTCTTTCATTTCCTGGTATTGTTCAAACAGGGCGATGTCTTCGTCGTAGAGCTTGCCGTCGTCGTACAGGGCCTGGACGTCCGGGATGAGGGCGTCCATCGCTTCGCTGAAGGCGAACATCTTTTTGCCGCCTTCGATGGTGCCGGTGATGGTGTCTTTAAAGGCGTTGAGTGTGTCGAATAGTCCCATGGGGGTTCCTCCTTGGCCAGATTGGGATCTGGGGTTTGTTTTTCCTTACTATTATACGGGAGGAAGCTTGGGTTTATATTGGAAAGAGGGGGATTTGTGGCATGGGGGATTCGCTTTGGGCGCTTTGCGCCCTCGCTCATTGGAGGTTAGGGGATTTGTGGCAGCGGATTCGCATTGGTCGCTGCGCTTCCTTGCTCATTAACAGCCATGCTGAATTCGCTCTGGGCGCGTTGCGCCTTGCGCTCATACACGGCTGCGCCGTATACAGAAAAATAAGGGGTTAGGGGATTTGTGGCAGCGGATTCGCATCGGTCGCTGCGCTTCCTTGCTCATTAACAGCCATGCTGTATTCGCTCCGGGCGCGTTGCGCCCTGCGCTCATACACGGCTGCGCCGTATACAGAAAAATAAGGGGGTTAGGGGATTTGTGGCAGCGGATTCGCATCGGTCGCTGCGCTTCCTCGCTCATTAACAGCCATGCTGTATTCGCTCCGGGCGCGTTGCGCCTTGCGCTCATTGGTGGGGGTTAGGGGGTTGTAGCGGGGGATTCGCATCGGTCGCTGCGCTCCCTTGCTCATTAACAGCCATGCTGTATTCGCTCCGGGCGCGTTGCGCCCTGCGCTCATACACGGCTGCGCCGTATACAGAAAAATATAAAGAGCTCCTTACAAAAGCAAGCTTTCGTAAGGAGCTCTTCCTATTTTTCTGTGCATGGCTGTTAGCTTACGCGCTACATGAGTCCCGTATCTGACAGTCTTCTTTTGAAGAATCCGTTGAGTTTGATGATGGGGATCCGGAGGACGAGGCCGATGAGGAGGGAGACGCCGATGTAGCTCAGGAGCTTGAGCATGTCCACGATGTAGTAGTTGCTGTACAGGCCGGCGACGGATTCCCGCATGGCGCCGATGCTGAAGGTGAAGGCCATGTAGGGGTTGAGGGCCTGGAAGAAGCCGGGGAGAACCTGGATGGGGAAGGTTCCGCCGGAGCCGGCGACCTGGATGACCATGAGGAGGACGGCGATGGCTTTGCCCACTTCGTCGAAGGCGACGGTGAGGGTATAAATAAAGAAGCTGTACACGATGGAGGTCCAGACGCCGCAGAGGGTGAAGAGGACGGGGTTGGTCATGTGGACCTTGAGGATCAGCAGGTCGCCCAGGCAGGCCACCAGTCCCTGGAGGACGGCGGCGATGAAGAACAGGGCGTAGCGCCCGAAGTAAGCCTGCCAGGGCAGGAGGCCGCCGAAATCCTCGGGGTGCTTGACCTCGGTCTTGAGGATGGCCACCAGCACCAGGGCCCCGACCCACAGGCAGAGGGTGGTGTAGAAGGGGGTCATGGCGGCACCGTAATTATCCACGGGGAAGTAGCGGGTGGTCTGGAGCCCCACCGGGGACGAGAAGAAGCTGGCGCCGGTGGCGGGGTCCACGCGCATGAGGTTCATGAGCTGGCCCCAGCGAGCGTCGGTCTTCACGCTGCCCAGCTGGGTGGTGATGGTGTTCAGCTTTCCCTGGCCCCGGTCAATGATGGCCTGGAGGTCATTGAGGGCGACATTTCCCGAATCCAGGGCGCCGCCCACGCTGCCCAGGGCGTTGTTCACGTCGGACAGGCTGCTTTGGGCGTGGCTGAGCAGCGTTTCATAATCCCCCAGGCTGTCGTAAAGGTCACTGACCGTGGATTCCAGCGCCGGGGAAAAGCTGCTTTGCAGCGAATTCACCAGGGTGGTGAGCCTGGCGTCGATGGCGGCGTTCTGATCCGCCAGGGCGTTCAGCTTGTCCCTGGAGACCTGGCCGGTCTGCCGGAATTCCCGGGCGGCGGCGGTGAGGCCGTCGGCCATGGCCTGTTCCTTGGAAACCACATCGTTCAATTGGCTGAGGATGGGGTCGATGGCGGCCTTAAGGGCCGGCGCGTCCTTTTCCAGACCGGTGAGCAGGGTGATGGTCTTGTTGCAAAGGTCGATGATGTGGTTGCAGATGGCCTCGCTGTCGTTGAGCTGATCGGCCACGGTGTCAGCATTGGCGCCGGTTTGGGAGGCCAGGTCCCGGAGGGTGGCGGTCAGGCTGCGTGACTGGCTCTGGACCATGGCGGCGATGGAGGTGATGGCGCTGTCAAGCTGGGTGCCCATGGCCCGGCCGCTGGACAGTAAATTCTGCCCGTCCTGACCCAGAGCCTGGGTGTCCTGTCCCAGGGCCTGGGCGTCGGGCAGCAGGGTCTGGGTGGCGGAGACCAGCTGTCTGGCGGCGGTTCCCGCGTTCTGGACGGCGGCCAGGGTGATCTTCAGCTGGCCCAGGGAGGTATTGGCTTCGTCCATGTCCTTGATGAGGCTGTCGATGGGGTCTGCCTGGTTGAGCTTGTCCGCGGAGATGTTGAGCAGCTGGCCGGCCACCAGGGTGACGGTTTCCACAAAGGCCTGGTTGACCTTGTTCTGCACCGTGTCCACCCCCACGTTGGTCATCTTGTTGGCGATGGCGTTGGTTTTTTCATTGAGATAATAATGGAGCTGGGGCTTGGTGATGGTGCCGGTGGTGATGCTGGCCATGTTCTGGCTGAAATCCCTGGGGATGACCACGGCGGCGTAAAAGCGCCCGCTGCGAACGCCCTCCAGGGCCTCCTGCTCGGACACGAAGGTCCAGTCCATGGCGTCGTTGGCCCGGAGCTCCTGGACCACCTTGTCCCCCACGTTGAGGCTGGCGCCGGATAAAACGGTGCCCGTATCGTTGTTGGCCACGCCGATGGCGATGTTTTTGGTATTGGAATAGGGATCCCAGTTGGCAGCGATGTTGAACCAGGCGTAAAGGGAGGGGATGATGATCAGCCCGATCATGATGATGCAGGCCGTGGGCCGGCTGAGGAGCTTGCCCACATCCCGCCTGAAAATCGCGATGATGGTATTCATTGGCGGTGTTCTTCTCCTTTTAGATAATGTGCATTATTTATTATACACGACTTGGAGGGAAAAGGCCACCTCGGGAAAAAGTAAAGGGATTTTCCGCAAAAAAAACAGCGGCCGGAAAAGCCGCTGTCATTTATAGGGGGATGAAACAATTTAGGGGCGATAGTCTTATTCGTCGCTGTCCTGGAGGGCATCGAAGCCTTCTTCGCCGGTCCGGACCTTGACGACATTTTCCACATCGTAGACGAAGATCTTGCCATCGCCGATATGGCCGGTGTACAGGACTTTCTTGGCCGTTTCAATGACCGTGCGCACCGGTACGGCGGAAACCACGATTTCAAGCTGCACCTTGGGCAGCAGGCTCATTTCCACAGGAACCCCACGGTAGAATTCCGGCTTCCCTTTCTGGACGCCGCAGCCCAGGACGTGGGTGACGGTCATGCCCATGATGCCGATCTTGTTCATGGCGTTCTTCAGGGCTTCGAATTTGGCCTGGGTGGTGATGATGTCGATCTTGGAAATCTTCACATCCGATCCCACGGAAACCGCCGGTTCAGACAGGACTTCCACAGGAACGGCGCGGTCGATGGTCACCGGTTCTTCCTTCTTGGAAGCGGTTGGCGGCATCATGGCGCGCTTGTTCCAGTCAAAGCGGGCCAGCTGCGGGATTTCCGCGTTGTCGTCGGCGTAATAATCCAGCTCGGAAGCGGACAGCGGGGTATCCGGGTAAGCCAGGACGCCCATTTCCGGGATATCCAGGCCGGCCAGCTCGTCTTCGGGAGCGACGCGCAGACCCCAGGTCTTGTCCAGGATCCGGAAGAACAGGTAGGACACGCCGCAGCCCCAGACGATGAGGACCAGCACGGCGATGAGCTGTGCCGCGAGCTGGGACGGGTTACCGTAGAAGAGCCCGGTCACACCGCCGCTGACGCCGTTGAGGCCGTCGCCGTAGGTGCCGTCGGCAAAGAGGCCGGTGGCGATGACGCCCCAGACACCGTTGACGCAGTGGACGGAGATGGCACCCACAGGGTCATCCAGCTTCAGCTTGTTTTCCACGAACACCACGGAGTAGCACACCAGGAACCCGGCGATGATGCCGATGATGAAGGCCGAGATGCCGTTGACGAAGGCACAGGGCGCGGTGATGGCCACCAGGCCGGCCAGGGCGCCGTTGGCCGTCATGGACGGATCGGGCTTGCCGTATTTGGCCCACATGTAGAACATGGCCACCAGGCCGCCCACGGCGCCGGCAATCATGGTGTTGGTGGCAACCACGGCCAGACGGGCGTCGGACGCGTTGAGGGTGGAGCCGGCGTTGAAGAAGAACCAGCAGAAGAACAGGATGATGGTGCCGATGATGGCCATGGGGATATCGTGGCCAGGGAAGGCCTTGGCCGTGCCGTCCTTCTTGAATTTTCCGATCCGGGGTCCGATGACGATGGCTCCGGCCACGGCAATCATGCCGCCCATGGAGTGGACCACCGCGGAACCGGCGAAGTCGACGACGCCGTGGCCCAGACCGAAGTTCCGGCCCAGGGCGGACAGCCAGCCGCCGCCCCACACCCAGTTGCCGAAGCAGGGGTAGAGGAACATGGAGATGAAGAAGGAGGTGATGACCACCGCGGAATACTTGACCCGTTCGGCCATGGCCCCGGTGGGGATGGTGACGGTGGTATCCATAAAGACCATTTCAAAGAAGAACAGGGCGTATATGCCGGCGTCATAGGTGCTGCCCAGCATGAAGCCCTTGCCACCGAGGATGCCCCCCAGTCCGGGGATGGAGATCATGGCATCCAGGGCTGCGCCGCCGGTACCCAGGCCGGCCGCACCGCCGGAGCCGCCCATCTGCAGGGCGAAGCCGACCAGGAAATAGCCGATGGCCCCAACCAGGAAGACCATGAAGTTCATTGTCATGGTGTGGGCCGCGTTCTTGGCGCGGCAGAAGCCTGTTTCCACCATGGCGAAACCGCATTGGAAGAAGAAGACGGCAAAGGCACAGACCATGATCCAGGTGTAATTGGCACCGGACATGGCCTTGTTGGCTGTTTCAGCCACATCCTTCAAGGTGGAGGAACCGGCCACCGCCGTGTAGGACGCCCCGGTGGGATCTGCCGCTCCGGAGGGAGTGGTGCCCACGGCGACGACGTTGATGATGATTAACAGAATGATTGCACAAATAATGAAGGGCATTACTTTTTTGGAAGTTTTCATTACTTAACTCCTTAAAATTATTTTTTAAAATGGGCCAGCGAGAATTTTGAAGTCGATTTGTAAACTTCAGCCTTCAGCTGGCGGACGGCTTTAAAATACCGAAGCCCGAGATAGGCGATGGGCAGTCCGAAGACGACGCCGTGAATCGGGTTGCCCAAAACGTAAAAGATAAGGCCATAGCGAAGGCTTGCAACGGCGAATAGCGCGCCGGCGGCGATGATGGCCAGGGACAGGCCGGTTAACAGATAGATGGAAATCCGCTTGTTCATCGGAACCTGGCCGTTTTTGTCTTCTTGATCCATGTGTTCACCTCCAATTCAATGAAATTTCAGGCTTATTGTCAGGTACAAAAAAAGACACCCGACAGTGAAGAGTACGCTCACCATTGAGTGTCTGGGAAAATCAAGCCTTTGTGTAGTATAAAAAATATGGATAATAAAAAAAGATACAGAAACGTCCTTCGCGTACGTCTTTGTATCTTGACTTAATAATAGCACGGACAAATTCATTCGTCAACGAAAAAAATAAGTTTTTACAAATATTTACAATTTGGCACCGGCACAGCAGGGATTTTCATTCCAGCTCGTGGCGGACCCGTGTGAGGAAAAGCTCCGCCGCGTGGGAAAAGACCTGGTACTTCTTCCAGACCATGTTGAGGGAGACGGTTAACCGGGGTTCCAAAGGACGGAAACACAGGGAACTGTCGCCGGAGGTGTTGATAAGCTTGTCCAGGGTCATGGCGCAGCCCAGGCCCTCGTCCACCATCACCGAGGCGTTGTAAATCAGATTGTAGGTGGCGACGATGTTGCATTCGGTGATGTCGGTCCCGAGCCAGCTGGACAGGAGATTGGTCACCCGGTCCTGATCGGAGCAGAGGAGGGGGATGCCCCTGAGGTCCTCTGGCGCGATGGCGGTTTTGGCGGCCAGAGGATGGTCCCGGCGCAGGAGCAGCCCCCAGGTGTCCACGGCGGGGAGGCGCAGGTAGTCGTAGGTCCGGATATCCGTGTCTCCGATGAGGATGCCGAAATCCAGCAGGCCCTTGTCCAGCCGTTCCTTGATCTCCTCGGCGTTGCCGCTGTGGAGGCGGTAGCGGATTTCGGGATAATCCCCCTGGAGGTCCCGGGCGATTTTGGCCAGCAGGCGCATGGCGTCGGACTCACCGCCGCCGATGAAGATGTCCCCGCTGACGATTTCGTCGGGGCGGGTGATCTCCGCCTCGGTGCGGTCCACCAGGCTGACGATTTCCTCCGCCCGCTTTCGCAGGAGCCGGCCGGATTCCGTCAGGGTGATGGTCCGGTTCCCCCGGGTGAAGAGCTGGGTGCCGAGCTGGTCCTCCATTTCGTGAATCTGACGGGACAGGGTGGGCTGGGACAGGTGCAGGGCACCCGCCGCGGCGGAAATATTGCCCTCCCGGGCGATGGTTAAAAAATAGCGGAGCACGCGGACTTCCATGGAATGGCCTCCTTTGATATGATAATTAGATGATATCACCTTCACTCATGCCTGTCAAACATGAACCACTATCGAATATAAGTATTTGATATATGCACGAAGCCACCTTATAATTTAAGTGCGGAAAATGAAAATTCTATTATATTATGAGGTCAATATGAACGAACCAATGACGAAGGACCGCCTCATCCAAAATTTAAAGGACGCCGGGTGCAGCCCCAAGCTCAGGGAGGCTTACCTGGATTACGGAGAAAGGGGCTGTGACAAAATGCAGCTCTGCCTCCTGGCCAAGCAGCGGGCCATCCTGCTGGACCGGATCCACCGGGAGCAGAAAAAACTGGACTGTCTGGATTATCTGGTATATCAATTGAAAAAACAGGAGGCCGGCAGCGGCCCGGCTTCAATGAAAGAAGACGACGGTGATCCAAGATTCTGACAAAAGCATCGACCGCCGGCACTGCGGCTTTGAAAATGGCTGTTTCCTTGCTATTTTTTGTGGAAAGTTTTATTTCATCCCAGGTTGATTTAGTGTATACTAAGGATAATATAAATTTAAAAGAATGGAATAAGGGGCGATGGGAAGCAAAAGCCTTTGCCCGGGGAATAAAGATGAAAGAATACGATGACCGACTGGGTTTCGTCAAGCTGATGCGCAGCATGGCTTTGCTGGATGAAAATTGGGAAGCCTTTAACGCCATCCTCCAAATGGTGCCAGGGGGCGTTTTTGTCTACTCGGCAGAAAAGGATGAACAGTTTTCCTTCGTCAGTGAAAACATGTTGTCCATGCTGGGCTACACCGAAGAGGAATTTTACGAAAAATTTGACGGCCGTTTTTCCCAGATGGTGTACGAGGAGGACCGGGAACGGGTGGACCGGGAAATCTGGGAGCAGATTGAAAAGGCCGCCTTCGATACCTGCTTTTACCGCATTGAAAAAAGGGACGGCAGCCTCCTGTGGGTCCACGATGAGGGCCACATCGTCACCGATACCAACGGCAAGCGTTGGTTTTACGTGGTCATCGTGGACATCACCGCCTCGGTCAAGATGCAGCGGGATCTGGAGGGCCGCAATGAAGAGCTGCGGGCCATCATCGACAACATCCCCGTGAGCATCATCGTCTTCCGCAAGGAAAAGGCGGAGGTCAGCGTGGAGGCGGTCAATGGCTTCCTGTCGGACCTCACCGGGGTCAGCGTCGATGCCTACCGGAGCATGTCCAACGGGGATCTGCAGGCCATGGTGCATCCCGACGACCGGGCAGGGGTCATGGCCTTTTTCAAATCCTCAGGCATCGCCCAACGGCAGGCGGAGGAACCTATCTACCGGTTCCTGCTGCCCGGACACGACACCTACCAATGGCTCCACATCCGTTCCATCCAAGTCCCCCAGAATGATGGCACGTCCCTGATTTACGCCGTGTTTACCGATGCCACCTATTACAAGGAAAAGGAAGAGGAATACGAACGGAACCTGGGGGAATTCATGTCCGTCAATCCCAACACCCTGTGCGCGGCCCGGCTGAACCTGACACGCAACCAATGCGACGATTTCCGGGGCGCGACGCCCTTCATCGAGGAGATGCTCCGGGCGGACACGGCGGATGAGCTCATGGTGGGCATCACCGAGCTCATGACGGAGTCGGACGAAAAGGAAAAGTTCTGGCGCAATTTCAATTGCGGCAGCCTCCTGGGTTACTTCAAGGCGGGGCAGCACCAGGCCACGGCGACCTACCACATGATCATCGAACAGGGCAAGGTCCACTGGGTGACCATTTATTTCAAGATGGTCCTGAACCCCCACACGGGGGACGTGGAAGCCATCGCCTCCATGGTGGATTCGGAGCAGGTGCGCCGGGAAGAGGAAATCTCCAAGGCCATCGCCGACGACGAGTACGACGCCATCTGCATCATCGACATCGCCCAGGAAACCGTGGATTTTTACGGGGTCTCCCTTCAGTCCGAATACATGCTGGGACGGACGTCGTCAGCCATGAGCTATGACACCCTGCTCCATTCCGTGGCCGGGCGGGTGCCGGACGAATTGGAGCGCCGGCATTATCTGGAGGATACGGCCCTGTCACACGTGTTGGAGGTGCTGGAGCACCAGTTTGAGTACGTGGTGACGTATTTCTTCATCAACGCCAAGGGCAAGCGGCGGCGCAAGAAGATCGACTTCCGCTACCTCAACGACGCCCGCCAGGAGCTCATGTACACCCGGTCGGACATTACGGCGGCCTTCCTCCAGGAGGAAGCCCACGCCGAGCAGCTCCAGCAGGCCCTGCTCCTCTCCGAACAGGCCAGCGAGCGCAAGACCGAGTTTCTGGGCAATGTGAGCCATGACATGCGTACGCCCCTCAACGCCATTTTGGGCTACAACGACCTGGCCCTGTCTTCCGACGATCCGGGGTCCAAGGACGAGTATCTGGAAAAAATCCGCCAGGCCGGGAGCACGCTGCTGGATCTGATCAACGATACCCTGAATCTGGAAAAGATTGAAACGGGGAAGACGACCCTGAACCAGACCGCCGTGGTCACCGATGTGTGGGTCCGGGAGGCGGTGCTGGCCGTCAAGCCCCTGATGGATAAGAAGCACATCGATTTCGTGGTGGATGACCGGCGGGTCGCCGGGGTCAATTACAAGGCAGATCCCATCAAGCTCAAGGAGATCGTGATCAACCTCCTGTCCAACGCGGAGAAATTCACGCCGGAGGGCGGAAGGGTCGAATTCAGTGTGGAATGTGTCGGCCTGGACGACGACTGGGTCCACGACCGGATCGTCGTCCGGGATACGGGCATCGGCATGAGCCGTGAATTCCTGTCCCGGCTGTACGAGCCCTTCGCCCAGGAACGGACCCGGGAAACCGCGAACATCGGCGGATCGGGCCTGGGCCTGGCCATCGTCAAGCGCACGGTGGACCTCATGGGCGGCAAGATCGACGTGGAAAGCGAGCTGGGGGTGGGGACGACCTTCACCCTCCAGCTGGATTTTGAGCGCTGTGAGCCGGACAAGGTCCGGAGCCGCTCCGACGGGGAGCTGACAGAAGATGGAGATATCGAGGGCTGCCGCGTGCTCCTTTGCGAGGATAACGACATGAACGCGGAAATCGCCCAGATGATCCTGGAGCGCAGCGGCGCCGTGGTGACCCGGGCGGTGGACGGCCTTGAAGGCTACGACCGCTTTGTGGCGTCGAAATCCGGCAGCTTTGATTTCATCCTCATGGATATCCGCATGCCCGTGATGGACGGCCATCAGGCGGCTGAAAAGATCAGGCATTCGAGCCATCCGGACGCCCAGACCATCCCCATCATCGCCATGTCGGCGGAAGCCTATGATGAGGATGTGCGTAAATCCCTGGCTGCGGGGATGAACGCCCATCTGGCCAAGCCCATCGATCCGAAAAAACTGGTCAATACCCTGGCCAGCTATAAAAAGAAATAAAATGATGCTGTACCGTTAAAAAGTCTGGCCGCTTCCCGTGGAGAGGAGCGGCCAGACTTTTTGATTTGGAGCTGATGAATTATTTTTCCAATTCCATGACCACGTTGAGCAGTTCCCCGATGCCGTCAATCTGGGTCAGCACCGAGTCAAAATTCTGGAGGAACCGGGGCGGCTTCATGGCGAAGCCCACGCCGGCGGGGGTGCCGGTGAGGATGATATCCCCGGGCATCAGGGTCAGACCCTGGGACAGGTCGTGGATGATGGTGGGGATGTCGAATATCATGTGGCTGGTGGTGGATTCCTGGCGGAGACTGCCGTTGACGGAGCAGCGGATGCCCAGGTCGAAGGGCAGGGGCATATCCTGGCGCGGGACGATCACCGGGCCCATGGGGCAGAAGGTGTCCAGGGATTTTCCCTTGAACCACTGCTTGTGGCTGGCCTGGAGATCCCGGGCGGTGATGTCGTTGGCGGCGGTGTACCCAAAGATGTGGGACTCCGCCTGATCCTTGGGGATGTCCGCGCCGCCGGTGCCGATGATGACGGCCAACTCGGCTTCGTAATCCACCTGGTCCGTGACCTGGGAGTGGCGGTCGATGACGGCGTTGGAGTCGATGACCGTGGTGGGGGCCTTGGTGAAGTAGATGGGGGCCTCCGGCTTGCCGGAAAGGCCGGGGATGTTCTTGATCTCCTTCACGTGCTCGGCGTAGTTCTTGCCCAGGCAGAAGAGGTTGCGGGGCGGCTTGGGGATGGGCGCCTGGAGATGGATGTTCTGGGCGGAGCGGCCAACATCCGTGCCGGACTGGTCCACCGCACGGGCCAGTTCGTCCATCTGCTCTCCGGTGGCGGTGGCGATGAATTGGACCAGGTCATTGGAAAAGCGGCAGCCGATCAGGGCCCCGGCTTCCGTCAGAGACAGGACGCGCTTCCGGTCGGCGGTGAGGACGCCGCCTGTGGGGACATCGTCGTCCAGAAAAGTGATATAGAACATGGGAGTTCCTCCTTCAGCGTTTGATTTCCTTATTTTACCATAAAAAGAGGTTGACAAAAGGGCTGATTGGAATGAGAATGAATATAATAATGACAAGAAAACGCAGTGATTCAGGGAGGAAGGCATTGTTACAGTTTGAAAATAAGGGCGCGGTGCTCATCATTTTGGCGGGAATCTTCTGGGGGACCATGGGGCTGTTCGTGCGCAGCCTGGGGGCCTTCGGCTTTACCCCGGTCCAGATCGTGTGCTTCCGCTTGATCGTGGCCGCCGTGGTTTTCGCGGTGATTTCCCGGGTGAAGGAGGGACCGGTCAAGATCCCCCGCCGGGATATCCCGCTGTTCCTGGGCCTGGGGCTGGGCAGCGTTTTGATCTTCACCTGCTGCTATTTCACGGCCATCCAGATGATGCCCATGTCGGTGGCAGCCATCCTGCTTTACACCTCACCCATCTGGGTGATGCTCATGGCGGTGCTGTTTTTGCACGAGCAGCTCACCCGGGTCAAGGTGATGGCCCTGGTTTTATCCTTTGCCGGCTGCGTGCTGGTGTCGGGCATCGGCGGCGGGAAGGTGGCGCCCCTGGGATTCGTCATCGGCCTGTGCTCGGGCATCGGCTACGGGCTGTACAGCATCCTGGGCACCCTGGCCCTGAAAAAGTATTCGGCCTACACGGTAACCAGCCGCACCTTCATCATCGCGGCGGTGGGGTGCCTGGCCATCAGCAGCCCGGCGGATATGGCGGCCAAGGCGGCGGCCTGCGGCAATGGTCCGTTCCTGGCCGTCCTGGTGGTGATGACGGGCATCGTCACCGCGGTGGTGCCCTTCCTGTGCTACACCCTGGGGCTTTCTACGGTGCCGGCGGGGAAGGCGGCCATCCTGGCCACGGTGGAGCCCATGGTGGCGACGCTCCTCGGTGCCCTGGTGTACCACGAGTCCTTGACCCTGGTGTCGGGGTGCGGCATACTGTGCATCCTGGCGGCGGTGGTGATCCTCAATCGGAAGAGCCCGGAGCCCGGGCTGGAAGGATAGGCGTTTTTTTCATCGGTTTCTGTTTATTTTATGAAGGAAGGTGGAAACATGGCGCTTCACAACGTCAATACCCCGGCGGGGGAAATCTTTTGGGGGCATCTCCTCCTCATGCTTTGCTGTGTGTTTTATCTGATCTGGTGGCTGGTGGCCTTCAAGCCCGGGGACAACAACTTCGGCGTGGGGACCAGCCTGATCATCGTGGTGGCGGGGCTCCTGGGCCTGGCCGGGGTGGTGCTGATCCTCATCGGCACCCGGACCATCCCCCACGAAACCGGGCTTTTCCCGGGAAACAGCCTGCTCATCGGCGGGGTGATCGCCTACATCCTATTGTGCGTGATCACCGGCATCCTCATGAAGCGGCCGGTGACCACGGAATTGTTCCTGATCACCGGCTGGGTGGTGATGGAGCTTTCCACCATCAGCGCCCTGTACGGCGCCGGGGTCTTCACCTGGAACCGCAGCATCATTTTTTCGGCCGTCGTGGCGGTGGCTGCGGTGGTGAGCCTGGTGGCCTACGGGCTGTATTACAAGCTGGATCCCGTGCCCAGCTACATCGACGGCACCATCCCCCTGGTGATGGTGGGAATCATCAGCGTGGTCATGGCCGTGCTGGCGGCGTGACGGGGGAATGGGCGGGACCGGCCGGCGGTCAGAAAATTATTCTATTTTTCAGTAGATTCTGGGAACAAGCAATATTATAATAATAAAAGAATACGCGTTTTTGGGAGGTAGCTATGACTTGGCTTGAAGTGCAGATTACGACGACACCGGAAGCAGAGGAAGCGGTTGTGGAATTATTTTACGGATCGGGAGCCAAAGGTGTGGTGATCGAGTCGGCGGATAACCTGGCCCTTATTGAAAAGGACCCGACGGTCAATTACATCGATGAAAGCATCCTGAACATGGATCCGGACATTTCCGTGATCCGCGGTTATTTTCCGCAGAACGACGCTTTTGACGAGGCCATGCATCAGCTTATCTCCGGCATCAAGCGGCTGCCGGCCTGCGGGCTGAACCCCGGGGGATGCGAGCTTTCCATCAACCAGATGAAGGAAGAGGACTGGGCCAATTCCTGGAAGCAGTTTTACAAGCCCACCAAGGTGGGCAAGACGGTGGTGGTCAAGCCGACCTGGGAGGATTACACGCCGGGGGACGATGAGATCATCGTCAACATGGACCCGGGCATGGCCTTCGGGACGGGGACCCACGAAACCACCCGGCTGTGCGTCATGGCCCTGGAAAAATACGTCCGGGCGAAGGACCGCGTCATCGACGTGGGCTGCGGATCGGGCATCCTGTCCATCGTGGCGGCGGAGCTGGGCGCGGAATCCGTGGTGGGGGTGGACTTCGACCCGGTGGCGGTGGACGCCGCCCGGGCCAATGTGTCCCTCAACGCCATGGACGATGCAGTGGACATCCGGCTGGGGGACCTGCTGGCCACGGTGCCGCCGGAAAACCAGGCGGACATCATCGTCGCCAACATCTTTGCCGAGGTGGTGGTCAAGCTGGTGGACCAGATCGGTCCCTACCTCAAGCCCGAGGGGATGTTCATCGCGTCGGGGATCATCGAGGACCGGCTGGAAATGGTCCTGGCCAAGCTCCGGGACACGGGCTACGAGGTCCAGAATATCGAAAAGCTGGGAGAATGGCTGGCGGTGTCGGCCAAACGCAAATAGGAGCGCTTTTATGAATCTTAAGCTGCATGGATTATTGGCCTTCCCGGCGGGGTTTTCCTTGTTGGATGGGCGGTAATCGGGTATAATGGTGCTATCGAAGGGAGTACCAAAACTTTGTGGCAGACAATCAAACTGAAATTCGGGCTGTCCAGCCGTAATCTGGGCGCCATCATAGGCTTTGAATTCATATATAAATTCCTGACAGCGGGGTTATTCACCCCGCTGTTTATCGTGCTCCTCCAGAGGAGCATCCTTCAGATCGGTCTGGGGAACAGCAGCCAGGCGGACATCACCCATTACCTGACCCGTCCGTCCACCATCGCCGTGCTGGCCGCGATCCTGCTCTGTATGATCCTGGTCACCCTGGTGGATATCTTCGCGGTGATCCAGGCCCATCAGGCGTCCTTCCGGCGGCAGCGGATTTCTGTGGGACAGATGTTTGCCAGCGGCCTGTCCGGAGTGCGCCGGGTCCTCAAGCCGGCCAACTGGGGGCTGATGGCCTACAGCCTGCTTTTCTGGCCGTGGCTGACGGCCATTCCCCTGACCCTGTTTTTGCTCTGCGTCCGCCTTCCCATGAACGTGAAGGTCGTCCTGGGGTATTACTGGAAGCCCGCTGCGGTGGGGATAGGGGTGGCCCTGGTTTTATTTGTAGTCCTGCTGAGCCGGGTCTTCATCCTCCACAGCTTCTGCCTGCAGGAAAAGGGAGCGGGACGGGCCTGGCGGGAAAGCCGGCAGCAGGTCAAGCACCGCTATTTTTCCATTTTGTTCGAAATCCTCATCTGGGAACTGTTCCTGGCGGCGGTAGCGGCCCTGCTGGCCGGTGCTTCCCTGGGAATCGCCGTGCCGGTGGTGCGGGCTCTGCGTCCGGCGGTGACGGCCTTTGACGCCTCCCTGTACGTGGTGACGATAATCGGGATCATCATCGCCGCCATCTTCCATATGTTTTTCGTGCCCATGTTCTTCGCCAATGTGTCGGCCCTTTATTTCAGGACCGCGCCGGAGGAGGAAGTGCCGGTGGGAGTGAAACAGCGGTGTCCGGCGAAGACCCTGCGGCCCGCCGGGCAGAAGATCCTGGCATTGCTGATCTGCATGGTTGTCCTCGTCGACGGATCGGGCTTCATTGTGACCTGGGAGCTGGATCAGACCGTCAACGGAACGGCGGTGGCTTGGCCCCAGGTGACGGCCCACCGCGGGGCGTCGACGGTGGCGCCGGAAAATACGCTGCCGGCCTTCCAGAAGGCCATCGACATGGGGGCCGACTGGGTGGAAATGGATGTGCAGCAGACCAGCGACGGCGTCATCATCCTCAACCACGACCCCAGCCTGAAGCGCGTCACCGGCCTGGCCAAGGAAGCCTGGCAGGTGGATTACGCGACCGTCGCCAACCTGGACGCGGGGTCCTGGTTTTCCAAGGAATACGCCGGGGTGCACGTGCCCACCCTGGAGGATGTGGTGAAGGAGTGCAAGGGCAATGTGAAGATGAACATCGAGCTCAAGCCATCGGGCCACGAGAAGGATTTTGAAAAGAACGTCCTCGCCGTCCTGGACAAGTACGACATGAAGGATGAATGTGTGATAGCCTGTCTGAAGGTCGCCCCCCTTAAAACGGTAAGGAAGCTGGACGGGAGGTACAAGACGCTGTACATCGCGGATTCGCTGCAGGATTCAATCATCAATGACGACGACATCGATATGATGAGCGTGGAAACCAACGTGATGGACACCAGCGTGGTCAACAAGATCCACAAGGCGGGCAAGCAGGTCTTCGTCTGGACGGTGAACAACGAGGAGAAGGTTTCGGAAATGGTGGATGATGGCGCGGACAACATCATCAGCGACAATCTCCAGTCCACCCGGGATGTGATCGAACGGGAAAAGGTACCGGGGATCACGGTGGAAGTGGTGCGGAAATATTACGACAAGCTGGCGGCCCAGGGATGACCTGGCCGCTTTTCTTTATGGTTTTCTTAATCGCACAAAATGATGGTGGACAGGACGGATAACGGATATTATAATAAATGAAGCGACACTGTCCATTGGAAAATGGAAGGGATTGGTATTGGAAAACGGCGTGGAAAACCGTTGGGGGCGTGTCCAAAAATCATCGGGTCCGTGAGGATCAGAAAGGAAGTTTTGGATGGATCCATCAACCCATTCGCAAACGAGGGGCGGTTCCAGCAAAGGCCTGGCCATCGCCCGACGAATCGTCCAGGCGGCAGCCTTCGTGCTGTTTCCGGGATTGTTCATCAGTACCTTCTCCGCCATCGGGGACATCGTCACAGCTCTGATTTCCGGGAGTTTCAGCCCGGCCGCCCTGGCCATGCAGCTCATCCTCGCCCTTTCCATGGTCGGGGTCACGGCCATCTTCGGCCGCTTTTTCTGCGGTTTCCTGTGCTCCTTTGGCGCCATGGGGGACCTGCTCCATTTCATTGCCAAAAAACTGCACATCCCCCAGCTTGAAATCAGCGAGCCGGTGGACCGGGGGCTCAAGTGGGTCAAGACCGGCCTGCTGGTGCTCACCGTGCTGGTCGTCTGGATCCTGGGGGCCTTTAACGGGGCGACGGACAGCCCGTGGACGGTCTTCGGGTTCTACGCCACCTGGGAGGTCTGGAAGTGGCCGTCGGCCGCCAACTGGCTGACCCTGGGCGGGGTGCTCCTCCTGGGCATCATCGCCGGCTCCCTGTTCATCGAACGCTTTTACTGCCGTTACCTGTGTCCCCTGGGGGCGATTTTCGCCCTGGTTTCCCGCCATCGCCTGTTTAGGATCGACAAGCCCACCCAGGGCTGCGGCCGGTGCCGGGCCTGTACCAAGCGTTGTCCCATGGGGATTCCCCTTTATGGGATGGACGAGGTGGACTCGGGGGAATGCATCGACTGCTTCGCCTGCAAGACCGTCTGTCCCCGGGATAATGTGTCCATGCGGCCGGTACCGGCAGTGGCCGCGGTCATCGCGGTGGCGGCCTTGATGGGGCTGTTTTATTTCGCCAACACGGCGGGCACGGCCATCGCCTCCAACGCGGCGGCCCAGTCGGCGGCGTCCTCGTCGTCATCATCTTCGGATACCTCCGGCGGATCGTCATCGTCGTCCACCACGGCGCCCTCGACGTCCACCTCCACAGGGCTCAAGGACGGCACCTACACCGGTTCGGGCACGGGGTACCGGGGAACCACCTCGGTGACGGTGACGGTATCCGGAGGTCAGATCACGGATATCACCATCGATTCCTTTGCCGATGACAGCCAGTACTTCAACCGGGCCCAGAGCACGATCATTTCGGAAATGCTCAGCGCCCAGAGCGTGGACGTGGACACGGTGTCCGGCGCCACCTTCAGCAGCAACGGCATCAAGGAGGCCGTAGCCAACGCCCTGGGGGTGAGCTTCACCAACCCCAATTCCACCATGCAGAGCAGCCATGACGGTGGACCGGGAGGGCATTGATCCCGAGAGCGGCTGAAAAAAATCAAACAGCTTTTCACATAAAAAAGGCTGCTGCACTGAGTAAAATGGCGTGCAGCTGTCCGGCCTGTAAATAACATTCAAGGTCGACTTGACGCGGACAGCGGCGCTGTCCGCGGAGCGGAGACTAAAATGTTTTTACAGGCCGGACAGCGACAGGTGCCTTACACTCGGTGCAGCAGCCTTTTTTGTTTTTAGGCTTTAGCCAGTTGAGTACGCGAAGCGTGCGAAACAGAAAACCACCCGCTATGCGGGTGCGCGACAGAGGTTAAACCAAAAAACACCTAAAGGATTGTTATTATTGGGATGTTCAAGCCTAAAATAACAAAAGAGAAGGTGTTTTTATGGCAAATAAAGCAAATAGCTTGGCGCATACGAAATGGTTATGTAAATACCACATCGTGTTCACACCTAAGTATAGACGAAAAGTAATCTATAATCAATATCGAAAAAGTATGGGGGAAATTTTAAAACAACTGTGCAAATACAAAGGGGTAGAAATTATCGAAGGACATCTGATGCCGGATCATGTACATATGTTAGTAAGTATACCACCCAAAATAAGTGTTTCATCATTCATGGGATATTTGAAAGGGAAAAGTGCGTTGATGATGTTCGATCAACATGCAAATTTAAAATATAAGTTTGGGAATCGACACTTTTGGGCTGAAGGCTACTATGTGAGTACAGTAGGCCTGAATGAAGCAACCATACAAAAGTATATTAAAGAACAAGAAACACACGATATAGCATTGGATAAGTTAAGTGTAAAGGAGTATGAAGATCCCTTTAAGGGATAGTAGGTAATACGGTGCCCCCTTTAGGGGGAGCAAAAGAGGCAAAGGCAATAGGCTTGAACAAAGAGAAAGCCAGCGCCTTGAGACGCTGGCCGGTATCAATGGCTTATAGCCTCAGAGGAAACCACCCGTTTGACGGGTGGTCCTCATTTTTCTTACGCTTCCAGCATCTTCATGAATTCTTCTCCGGTGATGGTTTCCTTTTCGTAGAGGAAATTGGCCAGAGTGTCCAGTTTGTCCCGGTTTTCCGAAAGGATGTCCCGGGCCTTCTTGTGCTGGGCCTTGATCAGGCTTACCACCCGTTCGTCGATTTCCTTCTGGGTTTCGGCGGAGCAGCTCAGGGAGGTGTCGCCGCCCAGATAGGCGTTTTCCACGGTTTCCAGGGCGACCATGTCAAAGGCGTCGCTCATGCCGAACCGGGTGATCATGGCCCGGGCCAGCTTGGTGGCCTGTTCGATGTCGTTGCTGGCGCCGGTGGTGATGTGGCCCACCGCCACCTCTTCGGCGGCCCGGCCGGCGGTGAGGGTGGCGATCTTGTTGGTCAGCTCTTCCTTGCTCATGAGGTTCTTGTCCGCTTCCTCCACCTGCATGGTGTAGCCCAGGGCGCCGGAGGTGCGGGGGATGATGGTGATCTTCTGCACCGGGGCGGAGTGGCTCTGCATGGCCGCCACCAGGGCATGGCCGATTTCGTGGTAGGCCACGGTGCGCTTTTCGCTGTCTGATAGGATGGCGTTCTTTTTCTGGTAGCCGGCGATGACCACTTCCACGCTTTCTTCCAGGTCAGCCTGGGTGACCACCCGGCGGTTATCCCGGACGGCGCGCAGGGCGCCTTCGTTGATGATGTTGGCCAGCTCGGCGCCGGAGGCTCCGGCGGCCATGCGAGCGATGGCGTTGAAATCCACCTGGGAATCCATGGCCACTTTTTTGGCGTGGACGGCCAGGATGGCTTCCCGGCCCTTGAGGTCCGGCAGCTCCACGGGAACCCGGCGGTCGAAGCGGCCGGGACGGGTCAGGGCCTGGTCCAGGGAATCGGGGCGGTTGGTGGCCGCCAGGATGATGACGCCGCTGTTGTCCCCGAAGCCGTCCATTTCCGTGAGGAGCTGGTTCAGGGTCTGTTCCCGTTCGTCGTTGCCGCCGATGCGGGCGCCGCCGCTGCGCTTCTGGCCGATGGCGTCAATTTCGTCGATAAAGACGATGCAGGGTGCCTTTTCCTTGGCCTGCTTGAACAGGTCCCGGACCTTGGAAGCGCCCATGCCGACGAACATTTCCACGAATTCCGAGCCGGACATGGAGAAGAAGGGAACATTGGCTTCCCCGGCCACGGCCTTGGCCAGCATGGTCTTGCCGGTCCCCGGAGGGCCCACCAGTAGCACGCCCTTGGGCATGGAGGCGCCGATGGCCGTATATTTCCCCGGGTTGTGGAGGTAGTCCACGATTTCCGACAGGTTTTCCTTGGCTTCATCTTCCCCGGCCACATCCATGAAGTGGATGCCCTCCTCGGAAGGGACGTAGACCTTGGCGTTGCTCTTGCCCAGACCGCCCATGCCGCCGAAGGTCATGGCATTGCCGCCGCCGGCGGCGTCCATCATTTTCTTGCGCATGAACTGACCCAGCAGCATGAAGATGATGATGGGCAGGATCCAGTAGACGAAGAAGCTCATCAGCGGGGACATGGTGGTGTCGATGTTCCGGGAGAAGGTGGCACCGGAGGCGTAGAGCCGGTCGGTGAGGCCGGCGTCGTCCATCTTGCCGGTCTTGTAATATTCCGTGTTGTCCTTATTGGTGAACACGATCTGGTTGTCCTGGATCTCCACCTTCCCGATGTTCTTGTTAGTGATCATGGTCATGAAGGTGCCGTAATCCACCTCCTGGGTTTGATGGGCCGCCAGGTAGGGCGTAGCCAGGATATTGAACAGGATCAGAACAGCGATGACAATCAGGTAGTAAAAGATGAGGGGTTTTTTTGGTGTTTTGACTTCTTGCATGAGGGCCTCCTTGCCGTGGCCAGTGTAAAAAAGTCCGGCCTTATACATTTTAATCATTCTATCAGGTATAAATAGAAAATAGCTTAATATCGGCACAAAACAGAAATACAATTAGCTGGTTTTGAAAAAGAACAAGAATAATAAAATGGAATTAGAGGAATTTCTTGATTACATCTTAAAAATAAGTTAGAATTAGAGCAAGTGGAACCATTTCAATAACAAGTGCCTGAAAGGGCGAAGGGCGGATTGGAGCAGTTTGGCGGTGAACGTCAAAGGTCGGCAAAAATCCCGCGGGGTAGACGGAAATGAAAAAACCATTAAAAGAGACGGATAAGCTGTACAAAAAAAAGCATCTGAAAATCAGCACTTTTATTTTGGTGGTGATTCTGATGTTTGGGGTCGGACTGTTCATTTATTCCTACCGCAGCCTGAGCCAGGCCATGCAGGATGAACGGGCCGATGCCGTGAATCAGATCGGCGGGCTGGTCACGGAAAAGGTAGCTGTTTTGCGGGATACCAATGTGAGCGAGGTGAAGCAGAAGGCGCTGCTTCTGGAAAATGCCCACGTGAGCACCAAGGCCGAGGCCAGCCGGATGATGACCGATCCGGAAAACTTCCTGCTGGTGACAGAAAGCGGGGCCTTCCGCACCATGGACGGCAGATCCGTCGTGGTGGGGGATACCCAGCTCATGGCCAACATCACCTCCGGGGAGGGGGTCCAGTCCTCCTTCGCCACCATCCAGACCAAGGGGGATTTCTGGCTGTTTTCCATCAAGATGAGCGGCGTCAATCTGGACGGTGAGCCGATCATCGGCCTGGTCAAGCGGGTGGACGCCCAGACCTACGCGGATATCGCCGCCATCCCCATTTACGACGGGGCGGGCGCCTCTTACGTGGTGGACAAGAACGGCGTCGTCCTCATGCACCCTTCCAAGGTGACGTACAGCGACGCATTCCAGGGCTACAATTTCATCAATATCCTGAAAAAAGAAAATATCAAGCAGTCGGATATCGACGCCTTGTCTACGGCCATGCAGGATGGAAAGGAAGCGCAAGCCGTGATCACCATGAACGATAACCGCTGGCTCATCAAGGTCATGCCCCTGGAGACGGGACGCAGCCTGGTGCTGACGGTGCCCATCACGGTGACGGCCAAAACGACCCTGAGCCGGATGCAGAACACCATCGTGGGCATCGGTGTGGTGGCGGTGACGGCCACCCTGCTCTTTGCGGTGTGGATGACCTATATGGTGCGACGAAGCCAGGCTGTGGAATTGGAACAGGCCAAGGCCCGGGCCAAAAGTGATTTCATGGATAAGATGTCCCACGACATCCGCACGCCCCTCAACGCCATCGTGGGTATGAATGAGCTGGCCCTGGAATCCATGGACGACCAGAAGGTGGTGACGGATTGCCTGGAAAAGGCCAAGGCGTCCAGCACCTATCTGATCTCCATCATCAACGACGTGCTGGATATGAGCCGGATCGAAAGCGGCAAGATGACCGTGGCGCAAAAGCCCTTCAGCATGGAAGACGTGCTGGACACCGTGGAACGGATTGAAACCGGTCCGGCGAAGGAAAAGAAGCTGGAATTGACGGTGACGGCGAAGACCCCCATCGATACGGATTTCGTCGGCGACAGCCTGCGGATTCAGCAATGCCTCATGAATCTGCTCTCCAATGCCATCAAATTTACGCCGGAGGGCGGCCGGGTCAGGCTGACCTATTGGTCCGGGCCCTTCAATGACGGCCGGAAGCAGGTGGTCTTTACGGTGGAGGACACGGGCATCGGCATGAGCGAGGATTTCCTGGAACGGATATTCACGCCCTTCGAACAGGCCCAGGCTTCCCAAACCAGCGGTCAGGCGGGCAGCGGCCTGGGGCTTTCCATCGTCCGGAGCCTCACCGAGCTCATGGGAGGGGAGATCAGCGTGGAAAGCACAGTGGGGAAGGGGAGCGTCTTCACCATCCGCCTGCCCCTGAAGACGGCGCCCAGGTCCGGGCCGGTGGCCCAGGGGCCCAGGAGCGTGGCTCTGCCCGAAGGCATTGTCGGCCGGCGGATCCTGTTGGTGGAGGACCATCCCATCAACCGCCAGGTCATCCGTCGCCTGCTGGAAAAAATGGGCATGGTGGTGGATGAAGCGGAAAACGGCGAGGTGGCCGTGGAAAAATTCGCGGCGTCCCGGCCGGGGGATTACGCCATGATCATCATGGACATCAAGATGCCGGTGATGGACGGCCTGACGGCGACCCGGAATATCCGTGCCATGGACCGGGACGACACGGCGGCCATTCCCATCGTCGCCCTGTCGGCCAACGCCTATGCCGAGGATGCAGACAAATCGACGGAAGCCGGCATGCAGGCCCATCTGGCCAAACCCATCGAGATCGAGGAAATGCGCAAGGCTCTGGCCACCTACATCAAACCGGTGTGATGGCCGGGAGGGAAAGGAGAATAATGATGAAAAAAAAGATTTGGGGGCTGGCCTTGGCCAGCGCGGTGATTGTCTTAATGGTCTGTCTGGGAGGATGCAGCCTGTCCTCGGGACAGAATAAGCTGGATGCCAATCTGAAGGCTTCCAACGAGATCGTCAGTTATAAATCGGTGGATACCAGCAAAACAGTCATCACCTTCGGCAAGATCATGGCGCTGGATGCGGCGCCCCTGGAAAAAGCCATTGAGGCCAAGTTCCCCGATGTGGATATCGTGCCCACCGACGACGCGGCGGGGACGGAGCAGGGAGCGTACCTGAAGGTCCTGGGGGACAACGATGCCCTGCCGGACATCACCTTCGCCACGGTCACCCTGCCGGCCAATGATTTCATGTACGACCAGTCGGCGGAAAGCTACATCAGCCGCTACAATCTTTCAGCTCTCAACGCCGTCAGCCTGGACGGGAAGATCTACCAGGTGCCCATTGAGAATTCGGTCAACGGCATCGCCTACAACAAGACCCTGTTCGCGGAACACGGCTGGTCCGTGCCCAACAATCTGGACGAGTTTTACAGCCTGTGCGATCAAATCTCCGCAGCGGGAATCCGTCCCTTCGTGCCCTGCATGAAATACTATTCCACCATCGAGTCCGTGGCCATGGGCCTGAGCTACGACGATGTGTTTGCCGATGCCAACAAGCAGGTGGCCTACAATAAGTTTTCCAAGAAGGAGGGCAGCTGCAAGGGCGTGCTGGAACCGTCCCTGACGGTGCTCAAGAACCTTTACGACAAGGGCATCATCACGGATGACGACTTTTCCTCCAGCGTCACCAGCAACCGGCAGGACCTGTACGCGGGGAAGATCGCCATGATGCCCGTCAATTCGGATATCTTTTCCTTCGTGCGGGAAGAAAACCCCGACGCGGAGATCGGGTTCATCGGTTACCCCACCCGCACCGACGGGGCGCGCTGGATGCAGATGTGCACGGGCAACAAGCTGTCCATCTCCAAAAAAGCCATGGCCGATTCAAAGAAGAAGGCCATCATTGAGGACATCATGGATTACTTGAGCACCGATGAGGGGCAGGCGGTGATGTTCGAGTCCTTCTCCGGAGTCAGCAGCCTGTCGTCCTACCAGGACAATATTTCCAGCGATTACGGGGAAGTCAAATCGGCCATGGAAGCGGGACACGTCTTCTACGCCAACTTCTTTGCTTCCAATGATTTCAATCCGACCTTCAAGAAATTCACCACCGGCCAGATGTCCATGGATGACATGATCACGGCCTGTGACGCGGTGGATACCTTCAACGCCTTCAAAAAACTGGACGATGCGGCCATCGGCAAGGCGTCCAAGGATTTCACCGTGCTGGAAACCAGCATGTACAACGCGGACGTGCTGAAGGAAGCCTCGGGGGCGGAAATCGCCCTGCTGCCCAACATGTCCTATTATCAGGGGAACCTGGCCCAGATCTTCAAGGGGGATATCAAGCTGCCCGAACGCTTCGTCCTCAAGGGGGTGGGCAGCAAGGATTACCTGACCACCTATCAGATCACCGGGGCCAATCTTAAAAAGCTCATGGAACATCCGGTCATCAAGGGCTCGGAGGTCAACATCATGTACGCCTTCTCCGGCCTCAAGATGGAGTACGCGCCCTGGAAGGACAAGGACCAGAACGTGGTGAGCCTGACCCTGGCCGACGGCACGGCCATCGACGACAATAAGACCTACAACGTCGCGGCCTGGGCCGGAGGCATCGACAAGCAGTACATCAGCGGCACCGTCAAGGCCTTCAGCGATGCGGGGGACAACAAGACCCTCATGACGGCGGCCATCAAGAAGGCGGGGACCATTTCCCCGGTGGATGACGGCCGGATCAAGCTGGATTATTAGGAAGTCCGTTACAAGGGATACAAGGTTGAAGGAATGTTTAACGGGGGCTGTCCGGCCGTGCGCCGGGCGGCCTTTTGTGGTATAATGGCAGCAATGAAATCAGAGGAGGCGATGGGATGAACAAAGCGATCACCCTGATTATTTTCAGTTCCCTCGCAGGGGCTGCGGCCCTCATGGGAGCCATCGGGCTTACGCTGATGGCCATGGACAATGAGGACGACGGCCGGCGCGGGTAAGAGGAAGGGATTTATCCAACCTGGTAGGATTTGACAGGAAGAAAGGAGGGCGTCATGAAAAAGGCGATGGCGGTACTGATGATCGGTACGGCGGCGCTGGTGGCATTCATCGGAATGACCCTGGCGGCGGACGACAACGACGAACCCCAGGTCTGATGACGGCGGGCAGCCCGAAATTTTAATTTTGTTTTAAATCCAATAAAAAAACATAGGCATATTTTTCATTTTTGTGCTAGAATAATTTTACCGAGCGGCATACGCGTAAGTCCAGGGAAGTCTGGACCTGCGCGTTTTTATTTTTGCAAAAAATAAAGACGGGTCTCCCTCTTCGATTTCCAATACACCCTAAATGTCGGCACCGCGGGCAGGAGAACACTGCCTGGGGTGATTCTGTTGGCAGTGGATTGGGATTCGCGGACAGGGGACGCGCAAAATGGAGGAGTAAAAATGTCTGAAAAAACAACGGCTTTGGATGGAAAAATAGCAGAAAAAAGCGGCGGGGAGGTCCGCCTGTGGACCCGGGATTTCATTTTGATCATCGCCATCAATTTCCTGGTCTTCATCAACCACATCATGATCCTGTCCACCTTTCCGTTCTACGTGGAAAAGCTGGGGGGCACGGCGGCCATCGCCGGCCTGGCAGCGACGGTCTTCTCGTTGATCGCCGTCATCTGCCGGCCCTTCATCGGGTGGATGCTGGACAACGGCAAGCGCAAGGCCATATTGATCGTGGGGCTCTGCGGCCTGGCTTTGGCTCCGGCAGGGTATCTGGCGGTGCCGGTGCTGTCGGTGGCGCTGGTTTTCCGGATGATCCACGGCGCCTCCCTGGCCTGTTCCAACACGACGTCCAGCACCATCGCCACGGACATCATCCCCAAGGCGCGCTTCGCTGAAGGCATGGGGATGTTCGGCATGGCCACGGCCCTGGCGACGGCCATCGCCCCGGCCCTGGGGCTGTTCCTGATGGACCGGGGGTACATGATCCTGTTCCTTTCGGCCACGGGCATCGCCATTGTGGCCCTGGTGCTTTACCTGTTCCTGCACACGCCGGCCATTGAAGCCAGCTCCAAGCCGCTGAACCTGAAGGCCCTGGTGAATCCCGACGCGGTTCCGGCCTCCACCATCATGCTGGTGTTCATGCTGACCTTCGGCGCCCTGGAAAACTTCCTGGCCAAGTACGCCCAGGTCAGCGGCCTGCCCAGCGGCGGCCTGTTCTTCGCCATCATGGCGGCCATGCTGCTGCTGGTCCGGGTGACCCTGGGCAAGGTGGTGGACCAGCGCGGGGAAGGTATCTTCGTCTACACCTGCAACGCAGCCATGGCGGCGGCCTTCCTGCTCCTGGCCTTCGCGCCGGGGACGGTGACCTTCCTGCTGGCGGCGGTGCTGGCGGGATACGGCTTCGGCGGGCTGGAGCCGGCTCTCCAGTCCATGGCCGTGCACATCGCTTCCCCGGAAAGCCGGGGCTCGGCCAATTCCACCTTCCTGTGCGCCTACGACATCGGCATCGGCCTGGGCGGCGGTTTGGCCGGGGTGCTGATCACCACCGCAGGGTACAATCAGATGTTTGCTGTGCTGGCCATTGCCAACGCTGTTTCACTGATTTTATACCTGGTATGGGGGAGAAAGCATCCGTCGTCCTTTAACCGGAAATGAACTGGATTCATTTTTTAAAAAACCAAGGCCCCGGAACGGGGAGAATAATCCGTTCCGGGGTCTTGGTTAAAGGAGAAAAGAAACCCATGATGCGTTGGCCGTTTTACTTGGCTTCCAGCTTGATCATCACGGCCTCGATGCGCAGGGACTGGCCGGTGGTACCGGCGACCTCGCCGTCGGAGACCCAGTCAGTCCAGCCCAGGTTCTGGACGTGGACCTTGTAGCTGAGCTTGTAATTGGCGGCCTGGCTGCCGGTGAGGGTCATGCGCAGGGCTTCGGCCCGCAGGCTTTGGCCCGTGGTGCCGGAGATGCCGCCGTCGGTCTTCCAGACCTGGCTCCAGCCGTAATTCTGACCGTGGATCTGGTAGGCGATGCCCAGGTTGTCCACCGCCTTGCCGCTGCCGTCGACGATCTTGGCCTGGATGGCTTCCATGCGCAGGGCCTGGCCGGTGGTGCCGGCGATGTCGCCGTCGGTCTTCCAGCCCTGATCCCAGCCGTAGTTGCGGCCGTGGACCTGATAGGTCACGGTGGGGGCGTTGGAATCGCTGATGACGTAGGTACCCAGATCGTTGGTGCTCAGGGTCAGGTAGCCATTTTCAATCTTGACGTCGTATTTCCCCTGGACGCTTTCAATCAGGGTGCTGATTTCCGCCTTGTTCATGTGGGCGAAGAGGCTTTCAGGGAAGGACACGGTGAAATTGCCGGTGTAGGGCACGTCGGCGCCATTGTGGCAGGTGACCTTCAGCTTGTAGGCACCGAGGACCGATCCGATATTTTGGGCGGTCAGGGTATCGTAATCCGCGTCGCCGGAGGCCAGCTTGGTGACCGCCAGGACCGCGTCGGGGTGCATGTTGGCCGTGACCTTGATGCCCGTGGCGGAATCCGTCAGGGTCGTCGTCTGGGTCGAATTAATATCGTCGTCGCCGGAGGAGGCCTTCCATTTGGCGTAGAAGGTCTTGGCCCCGGTGGAACCGGAGGCGATGCCCGTCGCCCTTTGGGTGAAAGCACTGTCGGCGTACCAGCCGTCGAAGGAATAGCCGTCCTTGGTCGGCGTGCCGAAGACCACGGTGTCCTTGATGGTGTAGGTGGCCGGGTTGGTCACGGCGTTGGTGCCGCCGTCCAGCTCGTAGGTGATGGGGTAGTCCGTGTAAGTCCAGGCCGCGTACAGGGTGATGTCGCTGCTTTCCTGGCTGCAGATGATCTGGCTGACAGGAGGTGTGTCGGATAAATCAGCGGCCCGGTGCCATCCGGCAAAGGTCGCCCCTTCCTTGGCGCCGTCGGCCAGGTCGATGATGCCCCCAGCCTGGGTGAAGCGGGTCGGATTGGTCACGGCGTTGGCCCCGCCGTCCAGCACGTAGTGGATGGCGTATTCCTTGGTGGCATCCAGGGCGGTGATGGCGATGGTGTCGGAGCTGCTGTGGCCGGTGCTGCCGCTTCCCGCGTAATAGGCGATGGCGGTGTAGCTGCCCGAAGGAAGCCCCTTGTCCAATGTGATGGTGTAGCTGCCGTCGCTTCCGGTGGTGCCGGTGGCGCTGACTGCGTCGCCAGTGGTGGTCCCCGTGGGGATGCAGATCAGGGTGATGGTTTGGTTGTCCGCTCCGCCGGTGAGGGTCCCCTTGGCGGTGATGGCTGAGCCGGCGTTGGCGCTGACGGTTTTATTGTCCGCGCTGACGCTGGTCACGCTGGCGGCATTGTCCGCCGCGTCGATGGACAGGGACAAGGCGCTGGCCGTTCCTTCATCCACGTGGAGGGTGGCCGAGCGGGTGTAGGTATCCGTATGGCTATTGCCGCTGGCTGCGGTTTCGGTGACGATGCAGCGGTAGGCCGTGCCATTGAGGGCGGCACCGTTGTCTGCATTGGTGGCCACGTTGTAAGAAGCGCCGGTGGCACCGGTGATGCTGGTCCATTCAGGCGAGTAGCTGTGGGCCAGATCGAGCTTCTGCCATTGGTAGGTCAAGGTGTCGTTGTCAGTGCGTGGTGTCGCCGCGACGGTGAAGGTCGCCGTGTCACCGGTTTTGATGTACGCGTCCTTGGGCGCGGAGGTGATGATGGCGCCGCTGGTGTCGCTGGACTTGGTCGTCCCCTGGACAGCCGGGCCCTGGGCGCTCTTGCTCACGCCGCCGGCGTCGTAGGCCTCCAGCTTGAAGCTGTAGGTGGAGCCGCTGTCAAGACCTTCCACCAGGCAGCCGCTGGCCGTGCCGCTTACCACCAGGTCTTCCCCGTCCTTTTTCACGGGCTGGTAGGTGCCGGTTGAGCCGCCGCTGACCTTGGCGTAATACACCTTGTAGCTGGCCGCTGCCCGGGCGCTGGTGGGATTGTTCCATTCCAGAAGGATGGTGTCGGCGCTGGAGGTGACGGCGTGGAAGTCGGTGGGCAGGGTCGGGATGGTTTGATCGGCCCCGGTGACCAGGTAGCCCACCACCTGGGCGCTGCCCTTGACGGTGCTGTCGTCGTTGTACTTGATGGTTTCCGCGTTGGCGATGGGCGTGGTCCATTTGGCCAGAGCGACGCTGTAGCCGTAGGGCATGGTGTTTCCAATTTTGGCGCTGGTGGGCAGGGAGACCAACTCGCCGGTGTAGCCCAGGCCATTGGTGGTGGTGGTGCTCCAGGTCTGCCCCCAGCCGCCGGTCAGGCCGCCGGTCAGGCTGGAACTCTCATCGAAGACCAGGGCGTGGGTCTTTTCTTCAACCTTGAGGGCTGCCTTGAGGGTGACGCTGTAGCCGTTGGTCTTGGTGACGGTGTTGCTGTCGGTGTAGCTGATGGTATCCTTGTGGTTGTTTTCCACGCTGATGCCGATGGGGGTCGGAGGAAAAGGCGCTTTCATCGTCGATTTTCCCGTCCTTCGTCGTCACATTGGTGTCGAAGAGCGTCTTGGGGTAGGTGCTGGGATCGCCGTTCTTGATCCCCGGGCACAGCTCGTTGGTGTCGATGAGGGACAGGGCATTGCTCCCCGCCTTGTCGTTGTAGCTCTTGGCCGCTTCGTTGTATTCACTGACCGTGCGGGTGCTGTACACCGGCGGAAGCTGGACGGTGACGCCCAGGGTGGTGTTCCGCGCGGGAACCGTGTCCCCGACATTGGGCTTGGCGCCGTCGATGCTTTCATCCCAGCCATCGACTTCCGACTGGGTGGCCGTGTGGGCGGGGATGTACACGTCGTAATTATAGACCGAGAGGGGCGTCAGGACCAGGGCCACATAATCGTCACCGCCGCCGTTGGTGCAGGTGTAGCTGGTGGTGTGGGAATGGGATTCCTGATAGCTGTGGGTGTAAACCGCGCTTTCGTCCATGCTGAAGCCCAGGCTGACGCTGTTGCCCAGCACTGAAGCGCCGCCGGCCAGGGAGAACCCGAAGCACTGGCCGATGTTGCCCGTGTTGCCATTGCCGGTGCCGGTGCCCGTGGTGATGACGAAGGAGGTGGAGCCCCGGGAGTTCAGGGCGCTGCCGTAATCCAGCTCGCTCCAGTAGGGCGGGCTGAGCATGATGCTGTAGATCGTCGGGTCGGTCCAGCCCACGACTTTGCCGGTGTAGCGCATGTAGGTGGTGTCGTCATCGGCGTTGAGGGCACAGAGGGTCACGCAGGTGCCGTTGTCGTCGTGATTCTGGCTGTCGACGTATTCCTTGTTGGTGTCCTCCTGATGAAGGCTGCCATTCTGGGCGTAGACCCAGGATACGTTCATGTCCACCTGGTCGGGCTTGGCACCGGCCTGGTCCCCGGTGAGGACGATGAGCTGGTCGGTCATGCGGTTATCCGTGTCGCCGATGAAGGTGGCGCTGATGGCCTGGGCGATGAAGCAGCTGGAGGAATCAGCCATCTTGAAGTCCTGGGCGGTGTTGCAGGTGAACTTGCCGTCGGCGATGGGGTCCTTGCCGCTCTGGCTGTTGGGCGCGAAGGTGTAGTAGGCGCCGCCGCAGAACACCGTGTCCTGGAGGCTGCCGCTGATGTAATTGCCGGCGGTCAGGGCGATGGGGTTGTTCATCTTGTCATTGGCATCCTCCGCCACGGTCTTGTTGGCGTGGATGGACTGGGGTGACGACCAGGCAAAGTGGTACTGGTTGTTGGACTTGTCGTAAAGCAGGATGTTGACCAGGTTGTCCGAGCTGCTGATGTCGCCTTTTTTGCCCTTGCTGTTGTCGTAGCCCGTGTTCTTGGTCCCGGCTACGACGATTTCATCCGTGCCGTCGCCGTTCACATCGGCGCTGGTGGCCGAGGGGAATTTGAACCGGGTCCCGGAATATTCCAGACCGCAGTAGAACACGCGGTTGACGGCGTTTCCGCTCACGGAGAGGACATCGCATTCGCTGTTGCCCGTGTGCTTGTCATCGTAGGGCATGGAGACACAGGCCACCAGGTCGTCGTGACCGGCCATGGAGGTGGTGGACAGGTTGACGATGGGGCGTTCGGTGCCGTCGGAGAAGCCGAAGCGGTCCCGGCCGCTGGCCTTGACCTCCCAGCTGCATTTTTCCACGGGCTTCCAGCCCGTGCCGTCGGCTTCGATGTCGTAAATGGCGATCCGTCCGCCGCCGTCGGTGGGCACGTAGGCCGCCACTTCCTTGGCACCGTCATTGTCGTAATCCCCGGCCGCCAGGGCCAGGTAGCTCTGCTGGTCACGGACGGTGATGTCCGCAACCCAGTCGGAGCTGGACAGGTCGTTGGTCACGGACGAGACGCCCTGGTAATTGTTCTGGCCGTCCTGGGTGAGGACGCGGAGGCGCTGCTTGCTCTGGCCGTTGTTGTTTTCGGTGGTGTACAGGGTATCCTCGAAGATCACATCCCGGCGGGAGCCGGCGTCGGCGTCGGACAGGTTGCCGGGCTTGAAGGAGATAACGTTCTTGCACTGGCTGTAGATGCCGCTGTCGGGATAGCTCTGGGTGCTGCCGATGGTGTTTTTCGCCAGATTGTCCAGATTCAGACTGCTGCTCGAAGCGCTTGACGGATTTTCGGCGATGAAGAAATTGCCGGCAAAATCCGGAAGGTCGTCGTTCCGGTTGGTCTGCCCCACGTACAGCTCGGACAAAGTGGTCGGCGTGTAGCCTTGCAGGGGATTGGTGGTGTCTGAAGAGTCAAAGGTCGAGGGGGCGCTCAGATCGTTGAATCCAAAGGAACTGTACTGGCTGGCAGATAGGTTGTCCTGCCGGTCCGTGGTGGTCTCCGCCGCCTGGACGGAGGTCAGAAGGCCCCAAAGGGAGAAGAGAGTCATTGCCGTCAGTAAAACGACGATATGAATCAGACGAAAGTGATGGGTGTGTTCCATGGTGTTGCCTTCTTTCTTTATGATATCTTTGTTATATTATATAACCATCCACGGTTTGTGTCATCAACCGAAAGGTGGAGAAAATCAAAAAACCTCCGGTTGACGGAGGTTGATAGAATCGTTATTTCAGTGCCGCGGTGATATCCCCATCCTTGAGGGTCAGGGTGGCCGGGTTGGAGTTGGTGGTCTTGCCGGTGGTGTCCTTCACCACGAAATTGTAGGTGTAGGTGCCGTCCTTCAAATCCATTTCTTCAAACTGGTTCTTGCCGCTGTAGGTGATTTCCTTGGATTCCTTCTTGGTCTTGGCGGCGTTGTTGTCCCCCAGGGGCTGGGTGTAGGTGATCAGCACGATCTTGTCACCCTTGGTCAGCTTGGTCAGATCCCGGCTGGCCATGCCCGTGTTGGGGTCGATGCCTGCGTTGACGCCCAGGATCGTGAATTTTTCCTTGTCGAAGTCGTAGGAAACGCTCAGGTTGGTTTCCTTGCCGTTGAGCTTGATGGGCACGGTGTACAGGTTGTAGTCACTCCCCTCCTCGGAGAGCTCCATGTAGGCCATTTCGCCGTCCATGGATCCCCAGACGCCGCGGAAGTTGTCCTTGAACAGACCGGTGTCCCAGTTGGCAGTGATGTCGTTGTCGTTGCCCATGAGGACCTGCACGTTGTTCTTCTTGTCGTTGTACATCAGGTTGAAGGTCACGCTGTTGACCGAATCCAGGGTGTTGGCGTCGAGCTGCAGGTTGATGTAGCCGTTCTTGTCTACGGACAGGGTGGCGGGCTGGGCATAACTCTGTACCGTTTGGGGTGCGGCAACACCGGTGGTCTGCTGGACATCGGTGGAGACATCTTCACCCAGGGAGTACTGCATGAATTTGGTGTAGTTGGGGCTGGCGGCGATGGACGCGTATGCGTTCAGGTTGTCCGTATCCCCATCGTAGGAGTAGTAGGTGGACAGGCCCGAGGAATTGCTGCGGTATTCGCCGTTGATCTTGTAAACCACAGCGCTCTTCAGTGCGTTGACCACGGTGGTGTCGGTGGAGGGGATGACCTTGTCGGCGTTCTTCATCAAATCGCCCAGGTCCACCATGTTGGTGTAGCCATCCTCGTCGTTGTTGCCGCCGTAGTTTTCAGCGGATTTGGCGCTGCGGCCGAACTGGCCGATGACCTTGACATTCTTGGCCGCGCTGGTCAGGACCTCGGCCCCCATGTTGTTGACGGCCGCCACCAGGGGATCGACCTTGGACAGGTCGATGACCGACAGGGTGATGTCGTCGCCGGTGCCTTCGTCATCACAGCCGGACTTGTAGGTGTCGCAGATGGACTTGCCCAGATCCGCGGCAGAGATGCTGGGGTTTTCACCCAGCTTGGTCAGCCAGCCGGTGTACTGCCAGCCGTTGCCGGGTTCCGTTTCTTCCGAAGCCACCAGGTAATTGGCGTACTTCTTCATGATGTTGGCATTGTCCAGGGTGGCCATGAGGCAGGTGTCCATGCCGATGATGTCAAATTTCTGGCTGGTCCCCCAGGCGGAGCCGATGGCCGAATCCAGCTCGGACAGGGTCAGGCTGTCATAATCGTAATTTTCATCGAAGCATACCCCGGAGACGCTGCCGCCGCCGTGATCCCAGAACATGAGCATGGTGTGCTCGGCGGGATAATTCTTCTTGCAGAAGCTTAAGAAGGAAGACAGGGTTTCGGGGTCGCCCATGTCGGCCTGGGGCAGTTCATCCACCTTGCTCATGCCGTCCTTGGACACTTCCCAGCGCTGGATCTTTTTGGCGTTGACGACGTCGTTGTTCCAGGATTTGGCACCGCCGGTTTCCAGGACGACCTTGACGTCGCTGCCCAGGCTGGCGCTCATCATTTCCTCGATATCGGTGGTGGCGGCGCCGCCTTCACTTTCCAGATCGGAGCCGCAGCCATACCAGTACACGGCCCATTTGCTTTTTTCCCCGCTGGGGGTTTTGTCAGAAACGCTGTCGGAGTCCAGGGTGGCGCTGGAGCATCCCGAAAGCAGGGCAATCGCCGCCACGAGGGCGAAGACGATCAAACTTAATTTCCGTTTCACGTTGTTTACCTCCCAAAGTTCATTCGAACTTGATATTTTAATTTATTATAAAGGATAAGGTGGACCCTTGTCGTCCACCTTTTGGTTGATATGAAGAAATTTTTTTGATTTTTTATAGACATTTTGAGGCAATCCCGGCAGAATATGGTACAATAAAAAACTATTAAAATAGAGTACAATAGAGTTGAGAGGTTGAGAAGATGAAATTAACGGAATTATTCAAAGAAAATAAACCACGGCTTTCCTTCGAGGTGTTTCCCCCCAAGACCGACGCCCGGATGGAAAACGTCATGTCGGCGGTGGAAGAAATCGCGGCGCTGAGACCCTCCTTCATGAGCGTGACCTATGGGGCCGGCGGCGACGGCGCCAGCCGGTACACGGTGGATATCGCCCGGCGGATCGAGGACGGCCACGGGGTGCCGGCCCTGGCCCACCTGACCTGCGTGGCCTCGGACCGGGCCACGGTGGCGGCGCGGCTCAAGGATTTAAAGGCGGCGGGCATCGAAAACATCATGGCTCTGCGGGGGGACCTGCCCCACGATTATCTTCCCGGGGAATACCGCCACGCCAATGAGCTCATGGCGGACATCCGTGCCGCAGGGGACTTCTGCATCGGCGGAGCCTGCTACCCCGAGGTGCATCCCGAATCCCCCAACCAGATTTCGGACATCGCCACCCTCAAGGAAAAGGTGGACGCGGGGTGCGATTTCCTGACCACCCAGATGTTCTTCTCCAACCCGATGTTCTACAATTTCATGTACAAGCTACGGGAGGCCGGCATTACCGTGCCGGTGGTGGCTGGGATTATGCCGGTGATCAACGCGGCCCAGGTCAAGCGGACCCTGGAGCTGTCCGGCGCCTTCATGCCCCAGAGCTTCCTGGCCATGGCGGACCGCTTCCGGGACAAGCCTGAGGCCATGTACGCCGCGGGCATCGCCTACGCCACCGAGCAGATCGTGGATCTCTACGCCAACGGCGTGAACAACATCCACGTGTACTGCATGAATAAGCCCGATGTGGCCGGGGCCATTCAGGATAACCTGCGGGGGATCATCGGGTAAGACTGAGCTGGGACACCAGCGTCGCGTAAAAGACAGCCGGATCGATGGGCTTGGAAATGTGCCCGTCCATGCCGGCGTCTTTGCTTTTTTGGACATCGTCGTGGAAGGCGTCGGCGGTCATGGCGATGATAGGCACGGTGCGGGCGTCGGTCCGGTCCATGGCCCGGATCTGACGGGTGGCCCCGTAGCTGTCAGCTCCGGGCATGCGGATGTCCATGAGAATCAAATTGAAGCGTCATTAGCCCCACATGCGTAGGGATAACATTGTATTATCGCAATTTCCGCTGGCTTTCTCCCCGCCCATTCTGTATACTGTAACCATAATCAACCGTTGGAAATCGGAAAGGAGTCAACATGAAGATCACACTCGTCAATCCCCAGTGGCAGGGAGGCGCGGACCTGTCGACCCTGTACGGGGCAAAGGAGATTCAGGATTATTATCTGGAAGGCCAGGCTTATGAGAGCCTGCCGGTACCGGAGGAACCGGCGGACCTGCCCCTGGAGGACGATGTCTGGGGCAAGGCCGCCCTGGGGGCTCTGATGGCACGGACCCGGAAGTGGCTGGAAGACAAGGCTCCAGATAAGCTGTTCACCATCGGCGGAAGCTGCGACGCGGACGTCTCCTCCCTGGCCTGGCTGAATGCGCGCTACCACGGCGATCTGGCCGTGCTGTGGCTGGATGCCCACGGCGATATCAACGCGCCCTGGGAATCGGCCACCAAGCTGTTCTACGGCATGCCGGTGCGGGCGCTGCTGGAACCGGCGGGGCAGGGGCTGGCTGAATTGGTGGAACGGCCATTGGTGCCGGAGCAGATCGCCTTTGCCGGATGCCGGGATCTGGACGAGCCGGAAAAGCGGTTCCTTCAGGCGGCATCCATTCCGGTAATCACCGTTGACGATTGGCGGGCGGATCCCACCGTCCTCCAGAAATGGGTCAGCGGGAAAAACCAGAGCCACCTTTACATCCATCTGGACCTGGATGTTCTGGACCCTTTGGCCTTTCCCAACACGCCGGTTCCTGTGGCGGGAGGGATACCCTTCGAGGTCCTGATGGCGTCCCTGGAAGGTCTGAAGGCGGATCATCACGTGGTCGGCTTCGGACTGTACGAATACATGCCCTGCGGAAGGAAACTGCCCATGATCGGGCAGCTTATGGATTTCGGATTGGAGTTGTGATGCCATGAAAAATTATTTTGCCAAGCACGCCACCGCAGTCGCCATCGTCCTGCTGTTCGCCACCTCGGCGGTCATTTACCTGGTTCAGTTCTGGTTGTTTCACGACACCCGGGACACCTTTTTCTACCTGCTCCAGGACTGGGCTTTTTTGCCGGTGCAGATCGCCGTGGTCACCATCGCTGTGGGACAGATCATCGGCTCCAGGGAAAAGCGGGAGCGCATGGAAAAGACCCAGATGCTGGCCAGTACCTTCTTCAGCGACTGCGGTATGGCCATGTTCCGGACCATGCTCCGGCCTCTCCTGAATAAGGAGGTCCTTTGGCCGGCCCTGAAAATTGAAAAGGACTGGGGCCCCCGGGATTTTGCCGCCGCTGTGGAGGCCGTCCACCGGTGTCCCCTTTCCTTCCGGCTCAGCCCCACCTGCATGACCCATTTGCGGGAGATCTTTCAGGAGAAGCACATGTCCATGATGATCATCATCTCCAATCCGGCCCTGCTGGAGCACGAGGTCTTTACGGACATGCTCTGGGCCATCTTTCACTTAAAGGATGAACTGTCGGCCCGGACGAATTTTGACCATCTGCCATCGGTGGAGCAGGAGCACCTCAACGATGACATGGAGCGGGCCCTCCGCGCCATCCTCGTCAACTGGATCGGCCACATGCAGCACATCCAGGCCGAGTATCCCTTCCTGTTTTTGCTGGAGATTGAAAACAATCCCCTGTCTCCGGAAGCGGACAATGGCGTTGGGTGCGCCTGCTGATTGGAGCAGGCCCGGGCCACAAGCATCGGCTGCCGTGTCAGCCGGAAAAATGAATGAACGCAAAAAACGCCGAAGAGCCGCCCAGCATGACGCTGGACGGCTCTTTCCCTCTCTGCCAGTAAGGATACCATACACGTGGCCTATCGTCAATCGGCAAAGGGCCTTGAATACAGTTTTCGTTAATAAAAAGCGACAGGAATAAACATTTGTCAGGATGACAGCTTCTTTTCCTTGATGAAGCCTTTGCGGTAAGCGGCAATCAGCATTTCCAGATCCACCACCTGGGTCTTGAGGTTCTTGCCGATGTCCGTATCCGCCACCCGCTTGCGGTTCAGGTTGGTTTCGATGACCTGCTTGGTGGATTTGATGTCCACGCCATCCCGGATGGCCTTTTCCACCGATTCAAAGGGACGGTGGCTGATCAGGGTCATGCCGTAGGAATTGTAGGTCAGGGTGTACCCGGCGATGCCCGTGGTCTTCTGGTAGGCCTTGGCGAAGCCGCCGTCGATGACCAGCTGTTTGCCGTGGGCCCGGATGGGGCTTTCACCACTCTTGGCCTTTACCGGCACATGGCCGTTGATGATGTGGCCCTGGGAGGGATCCAGCCCGAATTCCTTCAGGATGGTATCCGCCATGGTGTCACTTTCGTCGATCATGGTGTAGTAGGGCGTATAATTTTCCTTATGAGGCGTCTTGTCATCGATGAAGTACCGTTCGAAGGTCGCCATCTTGTCCTTGCCGAAAAGCGGGGAATCCTTGTGGCACCACAGGAACCACAGGAAATCCGAGCGGGGCGGTTTTTCGTTGGAATCCGAGAAGTAGGCTTCCCGGGAGAGCTGGTCGAACTTGTCCATGAGCTCCTTGCCCGCGTAGTCCCGGCCCTTGTAGCGGAAGCTCTTGAAGGTGCCGTCGGCATTCATGGGGATGCAGGCGTGGAACAGCAGGTTGTCGTTGTATATCAGGTACATGCTCCCCTTGGCGTAAATGAAGTGGATGTGCCGCTGGAGCTTGTCGCTGTGGGCGAAGGAGTACACCAGACGGTCCAGGACCGCCTTTTCTTCCGGGGTGAAGGCCGCCGGCTTGGCGGGATCCAGGGTGGGGAAGTCGGTGTCGTTGAGGGGATATTCCACCCCGTCCACCGTCACCGTGCCGGATTCAAAGTTGATGGCCCGCAGAAGCTGGCGGTCCTTCATGTCGTATTCCGGATGGTGGGCGATGATGGCGTCCTCGGCCTTGAACTGGATGATGGAGATCGCCTTGTGCATCCGGGCAATCATGGCCAGCTCCGTTTCGGTTTGGGTGTTGTCCTCCGTCACTTTGGGACGGAAATCGGTGCAGGGATCCCCCTCGTAAATGCGGTTGGCAAAGGTGGCCAGGGGCAGCAGGTTGATGCCGTAGCCATTTTCCAGGGCGTCCAGGTTGGCGTAGCGCAGGGCAATCCGGACCACGCAGGCCACGCAGGCCGGGTTGCCTGCCGCGGCGCCCATCCACAGGATATCGTGATTCCCCCACTGGAGATCCAGGGAATGGTGCTGCATGAGGTTTTCCATGACCAGCTGGGGCCCCGGCCCCCGGTCGAACACGTCGCCGATGATGTGGAGATGGTCGGTGACCAGCCGTTTGATGACGCCGGAAATTTCAATGATGAAATGGTCGGCCCGGCCGTATTCCACCAGGCTGCCGATGATCTGGTTGTAGTAATCCTTCTTGTTGAACCGGTGCTCGTCTTCCTGGAGCAGTTCCTCCATGATGTAGGCGAAATCCTTGGGCAGGGTCTTGCGTACCTTGGAGCGGGTGTATTTGGAGGCTGACGCCCGGCACACCTTGACCAGCCGGTAGATGGTGAGCTGGTACCAGTTGTCCAGGTATTTGCCCTTCTTTTCCTGCTTGATGAGCTCCAGCTTTTCTTCCGGGTAATAAATCAGCGGCACCAGCTCTTCCAGATCCTCCAGGGCCACGGTGCTGCCCAGCTCTTCCATTACCTTGCGGCGGATGGCGCCGGAGGCGTTCTGCATCACGTGGTTGAAGGCTTCGTTTTCCCCGTGGATGTCGGTAAGAAAGTGCTCTGTGGATTTTGGCAGATTGAGGATGGCCCGCAGATTCACCACTTCACTGACGGCCGATGTGATGTTGGGAAAATCCTGGGACAGCAGTTCCAGGTATTTCTTGTTTTTATTGAGTTCGGTCTTCGAAAAATTGTTCATAAAATATGTTACCCCCTTTGTAACAATCAAAGTCATGGACAGGATATCCATTACATTCCCATTATACGCTGATAAACCGGGAAGGGAAAGTGACAAACTTTCCCATTTGTGACAGTTTTTTGGGAACGCCATTGACCTTTCTTGTAAAATATAAAGCCTGCACCCATGATTTTTCCTTAAAAAGGGTGGGACGATTTGATCCCGCACTGGATGGAATTGGCCGGAAAAGAAAAGTCGGCGGGAAAAGAAAAAAAGACTTTACAAAAGAAGTGCATTTGTGTATAATAAACAAGCAGTCAGAAATGACCGCCTGATCCCTTAGCTCAGCTGGAAGAGCGCTACCTTGACGTGGTAGAGGTCATAGGTTCGAGCCCTATAGGGATCACCATTGCAAATATCAGGAAACCGCAAGAATCAGCGGTTTCCTTTTTTTTATGTTTTTTTTCGAATGTCGTTTTATTTTCAGCTCACAAAAGTTGCTCAACAGAAGGTCTTTCCGCCAATGATGACCTGCTTGATTTGGAAATCCTCATCGAAGAGCACGAGGTCTGCGTCGTATCCCGGTGCGATCCGCCCCTTGTGATCGTCGACGCCGCAGAAGCGCGCGGGATTGAGGGTGGCCATCTTCACAGCTTCGTGGAGGGGGATTCCGCAGTGACGGGCGACGTTGCGGACGGCCTCCCGCAGGGTCAGGACGGAACCGGCCAGGGAACCGGTGCGCAGCCGGGCGGCCTTGTCGGCGACGATGACTTCCTGGCCGCCCAGCTCGTAAACCCCGTCGGGCATGCCGCAGGCCATCATGGCATCGGAAATCAGGCAGACCTGGTCTGTGCCCTTCTGGCGGAAGGTCGTGCGGAGGACCGGCCAGCTGATGTGGATGCCGTCGGTGATTACTTCGGTGGTCAGGGCTTCCAGATCGAAGGTGGCGCCGACGACACCAGGCTCCCTGTGGTGGAGGCCGGACATGCCGTTGAAGAGATGGGTGGTATGGGAGGCCCCGGCGGCCACAGCCCGGCAGACCTCCTCGTAGGTGGCGTTGGAATGGCCGATGGAAACCACCAGGCCCTGTCCGGCCAGGTAGGTGATCAGCGCGTCACTGCCTTCCAGCTCACAGGCCATGGTGATGGATACCGGCACATCGCCGCAGCCTTCGGTCATGGCCTGGTAGACGTCGATGGAGGGCTCCTGGAGGTAGGCAGGATTTTGGGCGCCGATGGCGGCGCCGCTGATGAAGGGCCCCTCCAGATGGGCACCCAGCACCTGGGCCCCGGGCCCACCGCCATCCCGCCGCTGGCCGATGGCCCGGAGGGCGTGGTTGATCCTGTCAACTGGGGTGGTCATCGTTGTGGGCAGGAAGGCCGTCGTACCCTGGGCCGCAATGGTTGTTGCGATGGAGTCGAGGGCTTCGGGGGTTCCTTCCATGGTATCGTGGCCGCCCGCCCCGTGGATGTGGATATCGATGAAGCCGGGGGCAAGGTAAAGTCCCTGGCCGTCAATTATCATATCGTTTTTATCTGGTATCTCACCATTAATACCAGTAATGCGCTGGTCTTGAATGGATACGGATCCTGATTCAATACGGTCAGGATAGATTATTTTTGCATTTTGTATGTACATTTTGACCTCCTATGGGGATTTTAGATGATAATACCCAATATTTTGGGGAAAATCAAGAAAAAAACATCAAAAAAATTTATTTAAGAAAAATTAAAAATCATTGACAACGGGCGCTCAAGTCTGTATTATTTATTTACTGGTAATTACCAAAGAATAACAGTTAACTGCAGAAAAGAAGAGCGCGGATGAAATATCAGTTACCACTTGAGGGTGATTGGTTATTTCGAAAGGAGAAAAAAATGCCGGATATTATGTTAACACGGATCGACAATCGGTTGGTTCACGGACAGGTTGGCGTGACTTGGGTAAACCATTTGAGAGCGAATCTCATTGTGGTGGCGAATGATGCGGCGGCATCGGACCCGGTCCAACAGAACCTGATGGAAATGGTCATCCCGACAACCTGTGGGATTCGCTTCTTCAGCATCCAGAAAACCATCGATATCATCGACAAGGCGTCGCCGAAACAGCACATCTTCCTGGTGGTCCGTACCCCTGAAGATGCCCTTCGTTTAGTTGAGGGGGGTGTTCCAATTAAAAAGATCAATATTGGAAACCTGCACTTTTCCGAGGGGAAAACCCAGATCAGTTCGACGGTTTTTATTGGCGACAGTGAACGGGACGCTTTTAGAAAGCTGCTTGAAAAAGGCGTCGAGCTGGAAATTCGCAGGGTCCCAACGGAAGGGGTCGAGGCGGATATCCGGAAATTTTTGTAATGACAGCAGACTAGCGAGTCTGTGCCATTAGGAGAGGATTGGAGGAAATTCATGTTTTTACAAGCTTTTTTGATTGCGCTGTGGGCTGGAATCGCGGGGATCGACCTTTTTGACGGCCTGACGCATATCCACCGTCCGGTGGTGACCGGTTTGGTAATCGGTCTGATTTTAGGGGATGTCAAAACCGGCTTGATCGTCGGGGCGACATTGGAATTCGTCTGGATGGGGATGGTGCCTTTGGCCGGAGCCCAGCCGCCGAACGTGGTCATCGGTGGGGTCATCGGGACCAGCATCGCGATCCTGGGGCATCTGGATGCCCAGGCGGCCGTCGGGTTGGCCGTTCCCTTCGCGGTTGCGGTTCAAGCGGCCATCACGCTCATCTTCACCTTGTTTTCATTCTTTATGCACAAGGCAGATGATTATGCAGCCAATGCAGACACAAAGGGGATTGCTGCCATTAACTACGCGGGACTGGTAGTGCTCTTTTTCTTCTACTTCATCGTGGCTTTCCTGCCGGTTTATCTGGGTGCGGACAAGGCGTCCCAGATTGTCAGCGCCATTCCCACATGGGCCATCCACGGTCTGAGCATCGCCGGCGGCGCCATGCCTGCAATCGGCTTTGCCATGCTGCTGAAGATTATGCTCAAGAAGGAATACGTCGCTTTTATGATCGCGGGGTACGTCATTGTGGCTTACGGTAATCTTCCGATTATCGGTCTGGCCCTGATTGCCCTTGCCATCGCATTGTATGAGGCGTTCCGCAGTAAGGAGTCGGGAGAAAGTATGGCGGTAGCCAGCGCTGCCGGCGGAAGTGAAGAGGAGGATTATTCAGATGGAATCTAATAAAGCATTGGAACCCAACGGGGTGGAAACCGGGATGATGAATGATGGGGATCGATATGAAAATCCCCAGGTGGAAAAGGTCATCACCAAGAAGGATATAAATAAGACGATATGGCGTTCCCTGCTGCTGCAGGCGTCCTTCAACTACGAACGGATGCAGGCCTGCGGCTGGCTTTACGGGATCATGGGCAGTCTCAAGAAGATCCATAAGAACAAGAAGGATTTGAGCGCGTCCATGACGGATCACATGGAATTTTTCAATACCCATCCCTTCCTGGTGACCTTCATCATGGGCCTGATCCTGGCCATGGAAGAAAACAAGGAAGACCGGCAAACCATCCGTGCCGTCAAAGTGGCCACCATGGGGCCCCTGGGCGGGATCGGGGATGCGTTGTTCTGGCTGACGGCCCTGCCCATCTGTGCGGGGATCGGGGCGTCGCTGGCTTCCCAGGGAAATATTGCGGGACCCTTCGTATTTTTGATCCTGTTCAATATCCTGCACTTCGGCCTGATTTTCTTCCTGGGCCATTACGGCTACAACACAGGGGTCAAGGCCATTGTGAGCCTTAAGGAGCAGACCCGGAAGATTTCCCACGCGGCCAGCATTATGGGACTCATGGTCGTCGGCGGCCTTATCTCATCCATGGTCAAGCTTCAGACGGTCATGAAGGTCGGCGGCATCGAAATTCAGAAGGGCCTGCTGGACGCCATCATGCCGGGACTTTTGGGACTGGCTTATACCTTTGCCATGTACCACCTGCTCAAGAAAGGCGCGTCGCCCATCCTGCTGATTGGTATTTCCGTCGGGGTGGCACTGGTACTGGCTCTGATCGGCCAGGTTACGGGATTTGCGATTATTTAGATAAAATACTGGTATTTTCCGGGGATTCGTGTTTTAATGATGGGAGAAAACCACATTACGACTGAATTGGAGCGAAAGCCATGTATTTGGATAAAGATTTGAATGACCCCCTTTACATCCAGCTGTTTAATATTCTTCGGCGTTATATTGAACACCATCTGGATGAGGGCGACCAACTGGATTCGGAACGGGATATCTGCGTGAAATATCAGGTGAGCCGGACGACGGTCCGGCAGGCGCTGGACAAGCTTGAAAATGAGGGCTACATCGAAAAGATCCAGGGCAAGGGAAACTTTGTAGCCCATCGTTTCATCAACCAGGACCTGGTCCGTTTTTATTCCTTCTCTGAAGAGATGAGCAAGCTGGGCAAGCACCCGAGCTCCCGTCTCACGAGCTTTGAAATTGTAGAAAATTCAGAAAGCCTGGCGGAACATCTGGGCATGGAGATCGGGGATCTTGTTTACAAGCTCATCCGCGTCCGGTACGCGGATGAGGTCCCGATGATGTATGAAACCACCTATCTGCCGGTGAACCGGTTCAAGGGCCTCAGCGCTGAGAGCCTCAAGGAGCATTCGATGTACGATGTGTTCCGGAAGGATTTCGGCGTGACCATATCCAACGGGGAAGAGGTGCTGCGGCCGATTCTGATCAACCGGGTGGAAAGTATGTACCTGGATGTGCCCGAGGGCAGTCCTGGCTTGAAGATCAGCCGGACGACCCGGGAAGGTGATGGCGTAATCGAATATACGAGAAGCATTGCCCGGGGCGATAAATTCGAATACCGTGTGTATTTGGAGAATGGGCCCAGGTGATGCCAATAATAGGGAGGACAGTATGTTATTTGGTAAAGAAGCGGCGGAATGGGCCAGCCTCGGCGGGATGGACACCGCCGCAGAGATCGCCCAGCAGCCCATCCTGTGGAGGGAAACCTGCGGGATCATTGCGGAAAACAGGGACCGGATCGCGCGGTTCGTCGAGGAATACGTGACGCCGGAAACCCGCATCGTCATGACGGGAGCGGGAACCTCGGATTACGTGGGGGATACGGTGGTGGAAGCGTTGCGGGATCTGCTTCCCTGCAGGGTGGAAGCCATCGCCAGTACGGATATTGTGTCGGCCCCCTACGAATGCATCGAGGCGGATGTTCCCACCATCCTCATTTCCTATGCCCGTTCGGGAAATTCCCCGGAGAGCATGGGGGCGTATGATTTGTTCCAGCAGGAGGTTTCCGTTTTACAACAACTGGTCATTACCTGTGACGCGGAAGGGGAGCTGGCAAAGAAGGCAGAAAAGATGGAGAATGCCTTCGTCCTGCTGATGCCCGAGGCGTCCAACGACAAGGGCTTCGCCATGACCAGCTCCTACAGCTGCATGCTGCTGTCTACCCTGCTGTTCTTTGATTTGGACAATCTGGAATGGAATACCATAAGGATGGAGCGCCTGGCGGGAACCGCGGAGGATTTCATCGCACGCCGCTACGGGGAAATCGATCAGATGATCGGTTACGGCAAGCACCGGGTCATTTATCTGGGGTCGGGCTTTTACGCCGGATTCTGCCAGGAAATGGCTTTGAAGAATCTGGAGCTGACCAGTGGAAAAATCCTGACCTTCAATGAGGGGGTAATGGCTTTCCGCCACGGACCTAAATCCATCATCAACGACGACAGCCTAATCGTGGTCTTCCTCAGCGGAAATCCTTACACCCGCCAGTACGACATGGACATGATCGACGAGATCCATGGGGATGCGGGGGATCACAAGCTGGTCGTGGTGGCTTTTAACGGACCGGAGGATTTAAAAGCGCATTGTGATCAGGTCATCGCCTTCAGGGGTGAGGAAGTTCCCGGGGTTTACAGGGTCTTCAACTACATGCTGGTCGGGCAGATGTTCGGACTCTTCGATTCTGTGGCCCAGGGTGTGACGCCGGATAATCCCCGGCCCGATGGCACGGTGAACCGCGTGGTGAAAGGGGTTACCCTCCACCCGTATTCAGGAAGGTAAGGAGGCAGCCATGGCAGGAATAATTGTAACGGGTCACGGTGGCCTGGCAGACGGCATCATGGTTTCCCTGAAGATGATTGCGGGGGAACAAAAGGATATCGTCGCTGTGGGCTTTGCCGATGGGGAAGGAACGGAAGACCTGAAGGTGCGCCTGAACGCGGCGCTGGACGCCCAGGCGCAGGAAGAAATCGTCGTGATGGCGGATCTGGCGGGGGGGACCCCCTACAATGTGGCGGCGATGCTGGCCATGGAACGCGGGGATAAACGGATCCGCGTCATCTCCGGCCTGAATCTGCCGATGCTGGTGGAAAGCGCCATGAGCCGTGATTTTCTGGATCTGGACGCCTTGGTGGCAACGGCCCTGAGGGCGGGGAAAGAGGGAATCCGGTTGTTTGAGGAAACGCCGGCCTGCCGTCAGGAAGCGGACGGGGAAGGCATTTAGGAGGGTAAGATGAATCGAATCCGATCAACCAGGGAGATGCTGAAGCAAGCCCAGGCCGGCGGCTATGCCGTGCCGGCTTTCAACATCCACAATATGGAAAGCCTCCAGACGGTGGCCCAGACAGCGGCCGCCCTGGGATCGCCGGTGATCATCGCCGGCACCCCGGGAACCATTGACGCTTACGCGGGAGGGGATTTCATCCAGGCCATGGCGGCGGCCTGCACCAGCCGCTGGCCGATTCCCATTGCCATCCACCTGGATCATTTTGAAGATGTGGAGGCCATACGCAAGAACATCGACGCGGGCTTTATGTCCTGCATGATCGATGCCTCCATGTTGCCCTACGAAGAAAATGTGGCGAAGGTCCAGGAGGTGGTGGCTTACGCCCATGCTTTCGATGCCACGGTGGAGGCGGAGCTGGGCCGGCTGGGCGGCAGGGAGGACGATCTGACGGTGGCCGATGGGGACGCGGCGCTGACGGATCCCGTCGCGGCGGCGGATTTCGTCCAGCGCACGGGCATCGACTCGCTGGCGGTGGCCATCGGGACGGCCCACGGCCTGTATAAGGGAGAGCCCCATCTGGATTTCGAGCGGCTGTCCGCCATCCGACAGAAGGTGGATATCCCGCTGGTACTCCACGGCGCTTCGGATGTGCCTGACGATCTGGTGACCGAAGCCATCCGCAGGGGAATCTGCAAGGTCAATGTGGCCACGGATTTGAAGATTCCCTTTGCCCAGGCCGTCCGGGAATACCTTGAGGCCCATCCCGGGGAGTCGGATCCCCGGCATTACATGACACCGGGTAAGGAAGCCATGGCCCAGGTGGTGGCCCACAAGATCGCCGTCTGCGGCAGCGCCGGACGCTTCGGGATGGCCTGAGGATGAAGAACCCTTTAATTGAAAAACTCATAAACCGCCGCCGGTCGGGGGAGGCAGCGGGCGTTTATTCGGCCTGCAGCGCAAATCCCTTCGTCCTGGAGGCGGTGGTGGAGCGTGCCCTGGAGACCGGCAGCATCGCCCTCATCGAGGCGACAGCTAACCAGGTCAACCAGTTCGGCGGCTACACCGGCATGAAGCCGGCTGATTTTTACAATAAGGTCAAGGCGATCGCCAGTGAAAAGGGTCTGCCGCCGGAGCAGCTGATCCTGGGCGGGGATCACCTTGGCCCCCTGACCTGGGCGGAGGAACCGGCGTCCGAGGCCATGGAAAAGGCCGGAGACCTGGTCCGGGCCTACGTGGCGGCGGGATTCACCAAGATACATCTGGATACCAGCATGCGCCTGGCCGACGATGACCCTGCCCTCCCCCTGGCAGATGAGGTGATCGCGGCCCGGGCGGCCCGGCTGGCAAAAATCTGTGAGGAGGCCTTTGCCCAGCGGGCCGGGGAATCTGACGCCGTGGAGCCGGTGTACATTGTGGGCAGCGAGGTGCCCATCCCCGGCGGCGCCCAGGACGGGGAAGGCCTCCATATCACCACTCCGGAGGATCTGGAAAAGACCCTGGCGGCTTTTAAGGCGGCCTTCGCCCAGGCCGGAGCGGAATCGGCCTTCGGGCGCATCATCGGCGTGGTGGTCCAGCCGGGGGTTGAATTCGGCGATCAGGCCGTGGTGGCCTATGACCGTGAGAAGGCCCGTCCCCTGTGCGACGGCCTGAAGCGGCACCCGAACCAGGTCTTCGAAGGCCATTCGACCGATTATCAAACCCCCTGGGCCCTCAGGGAGATGGTGGAGGACGGCATCGCGATCCTGAAAGTCGGACCGGCGCTGACCTTCGCCTGCCGGGAGGCGTGCTTTGCTTTGGAAGCCATGGAGACCGAAGTCATCCCGGATGAGGAACGGCGCTCCAATTTCAAAACCACGCTGCTCAAGACCCTGTATCACGAACCCCGCTATTGGAAAAAATATTACAACGAGGGCCAGCTGGCACTGAAAATGAAGTACAGCTACTCTGACCGGGTCCGCTACGTTTTTGGGGAAGATCCGGTACAGCGGGCATTGGCGGAATTGATGGCCAACATCGACAGCCAGGCCCTGCCCCATGCCTTGATCAGCCAGTACCTGCCCCGCCAGTATGAACGGGTTTGCGATGGCAGCCTGGAAGCCCGGGCTGGTGAGCTCATCAAGGACCGGATCAAGGATTGTATCGACCATTATCTCTACGCCACCGGCCTGGGGCTTTAAAATATGCGAAAGCAATGGAACCGAAGGAGGAATCCCATGCAGATATACGAGGCAAAGGACGACAAGGATATGAGCCGTAAGGCCGCCAACATCGTTTCCGCGCAAATCATCATGAAGCCCGACGCGGTGTTGGGCCTGGCCACCGGCGCGACGCCGGAGGGCATGTACGCCCAATTGGCAGACTGGTACGACAAGGGCGATCTGGATTTTTCCCAGGTGCGCACCGTCAATCTGGACGAGTACAGGGGACTGCCGGCCACCCATGCCCAGAGCTACCGGGCCTATATGATGAAGCATCTTTTTTCCCGGGTGAACATCGACATCGGGAAAACCCACCTGCCCGACGGCATGGCTGCTGATGTGGAGCAGGAATGCCGGTGCTACGATGCACTGATCGAGGCGCTGGGGGGCATCGATCTCCAGGTGCTGGGCCTGGGGCGCAACGGGCACATCGGCTTCAACGAGCCAGGACCTGATTTCGTTCTCGCTACCCACCGGGTGACGTTGTCGGAGAGCACCCTGGCGGCCAATGCCCGTTATTTTGAGGATGATCCCCAGAGCATGCCCAAGGATGCCCTGACCCTGGGCATGGGAGCCATCATCCAGGCCCGGCGGATCCTGCTCATCGTGGAAGGCGAGGAAAAGGCGGAAGCCCTGAAGAAAGCCCTGACCGGGCCCGTCACCCCCCAGGTGCCGGCCTCCCTGCTCCAGCTCCACCGCGAGGTGGTGGTGGTGGCGGACACGGCGGCCCTGGCCGGACTCCAATAAGCCAGTCCAGGGCTTGGGGCCGGCCGCTGGACAGATGCCGGCGTTTGTGCTACACTGTATCCGAAGGACGTTTACAGCCCGAAAGGGCGGATCGACGGAAGGAGGCAGTCATGGGCAGATTGAAGGATTTGAGAAAACGGGTGGACCAGGAGCTGCTGGCCATGGAAGACGGTGAAAAGCGCATCAGCGCCGCCGCCCATTTATACGGCGTGTCCCTGGGGGCGACCCTCATCGCGGAAAAGCGGGGAGAAAACGCGGAGCTGGCCGCCATGGCAGCCATGATGCACGATTTAAAGGCCTATCGGACGGGGAGCTACGAGGACCACGCCCACCAAAGCGCGGATATTGCCCGGGAAATTTTGGCGGAGCTGGGCCAGACCACCCCGGAGGAGACGGACATCATCTGCTCCGCCATCTATCACCACGACGACAAGGAAACCGTGGACGGACCCATGGACGAGGTGTTAAAGGACGCCGACGTGATGCACCACTGCATGAACGATCTGTCCAAGGCGGTCAAGGACAAGGAGAAAAAACGCTACGCCGCGCTGCGGCGGGAGTTTGGGATTGACTGAAAAAAGCTGGATATACGGAATAAGGCCTTCAGTGCAGAGTAAGCACTGAAGGCCTTGTTTTTATCCCAAAATCAGAAAATACCCCAGCACGATGATCCCCAGGGCGATGCGGTACCAGCCGAAGACCTTGAAGTCGTGGGTCTTGATGTAGCGCATGAGGAACTTGATGGCCCAGACGGAAACCAGGAAGGACACCACCATGCCCACCAGGAGGATGGCCAGCTCGCCGCTGGCGAAGCCGCCGAATTTGATCAGCTTGATCAGGCTGCCGCCGAACATGGCGGGGATGGCCAGGAAGAAGGTGAATTCCGCCGCCGTGGTCCGGGAGATGCCGATGATCAGGGCCGCAAGGATGGTGGCGCCGGAGCGGGAGGTGCCGGGAAACACCGCTGCGATGAGCTGGAAGAACCCGATGAACAGCGCCGCCCGGTAGGTGATGCCGGAGATCCGGTTGACCACGGGCTTCTGATCCGCACGGTGGTTTTCCACCACGATGAACAGCACCCCGAAGAGGATGAGCATGATCGCCACGGTCCAGTAGTTGTAAAACAGGGCGGTGAAGGTGTCGTCGAAAGGGATGCCGATGATGGCGGCGGGCAGGGAGGCCACGATGATCTTCCCCCACATGGTCATCTTATCGTGGTCGGTTTTGAATCCCCCTTTGAAATGGAAGGGGAACAGCTTGTTCCAGAACAGGACCACCACGGCCAGGATGGCACCCAGCTGGATGACCACCAGGTACATGTCCATGAAGGCTGGACGGACATCCAGCTTGACGAATTCGTTGAACAGGATCATGTGTCCGGTGCTGCTGATGGGCAGCCACTCGGTGATCCCCTCCACAATGCCGAAGAAGATGGATTTGATAATATTGAGCATGGGGCGCTTCCTTTCACATTAAGTGGTTTTGAAATCATTATAGCACAAATCGGGGGAAGGCTTGTGTCCGTTTTACGAATATTGGGTTACAAAAACGTAAGCATGACCGGACAGGACTTCCCGGCGGACCCCGGAAAACCCGCGGTTGCCAAGGTGGGGTAAAACTGTTACAATAGCAGGGTAGAATGCGAGGGATGATAACAAAAATGATACAACTATTCTCAAAAGACGATTCCCAGCCCATGGTGGACCGGGTGGGGGAAGATTTCTTCAAGCGCCAGCAGATCAGCCGCCACGTGTGCATGCCTGTCGGGGATTCGGGGTATTTCCTGGCCTTCAACTGGCGGAACATCCGGAACCTCAAGGAGCATGAGCAGCGGATCACCCTGTACTGCGACAATCAGGACCTGCTTTTCATGGGGGACTGTGCGGCGGGGGCCCAGATCCTCAGGGGATTTGATCCCGATACCAAGCCCTTTGTGGCCCTGGCCGATTTTTTCTTTGAGCTGACGGACAACGACATCGATGTGATGGAAGGCATCGAGCGGGAGATCAACGAGATGGAAGTGGACCTGCTGACGGAGAACAAGCCGGGGAAGGGGGCCCTCAAGAACATCGTCTCCCTGCGGCGGGACCTGATGAAGCTCAAGCGCTACTACGAGCAGCTGGGCATCGTGGTGGACCGGCTGGTGGAAAATGACAACCAGAGCATCGCCGAGTCCATCCACAACCGGTACCGCACCCTGGACAAATACATCCAGTACCTGCTCCACTTCGTGCTGGAGCTGCGGGAGTTCCTGACCCAGGTGCGGGAGGCCTATCAATCCCAGATTGACATCGAGCAGAACCAGATAATGAAGATCTTCACGGTGATTACCGCCATCTTCCTGCCCCTGACCCTCATCGTGGGCTGGTACGGCATGAATTTCAGGATCCCCGAGCTGGACTGGACCTATGGCTATCTTTACGTCATCGGGCTCAGCGTCGTCGTGTGCCTGATTACCTATCAAATCATAAAACGGAACCACTGGTTCTAAATGGGAGACGTGTATGAACAAGGAATGTAAAACCGGCGGGGTCCTCGTGGCCGTACCGCCCTGGGCGGCGATGATTTCGGCCTGGGCCATGGTGGTCCTCATGGTGGCGGTGGCTCAGTTTACCGGGGAGAAGGAGATCATCTTCCCGGAAATCGCGGCCCTGGTCATCGGCGGCTGGGTGGCAGAGCGCCAGCCCTGGGAGGTGGACCGTCCCAAACAGATCGTCCTCATGGCCATCTGTTCCTTCATGGGCATCGCCATGGTGCGCTACGCCCCCTTCAGCCTGCTGGCGGAGGTGCTGGTGGCCTTCGCCCTGGCGTCGGCCCTGCTCATCATCTTCCGCTGCACCTTCCTGCCCATCCTTTCGGCCTGCATCCTGCCCATCCTGCTCCAGGTGGAGAGCGTGGTGTACCCGGTGTCGGTCATCCTCATGGTGCTCATCGTGGCCGGGGTCCAGGCGGGGCTGGAGCGCCGGCACATCCGGCTGCCCCGGGCGCACGCCCCCTGCCGGTACGATTACCGCTGGGAGCTGCGGCGGTTCCTTTTGCTGTTGGCCACCCTGGCGGCGGTTGGGGCAGTGGCCATCGGCACGGGCTGGAATTTCATGATCGCCCCGCCCCTCATCGTGGGCATGGCGGAGCTGGCGGATCCGGAAAGCCCCTGCCACACCAGATGGCCCCGGGTGTACGCCCTGGTGGCGCTGTGCGCCGTCACCGGCGGCTGGGGGCGCTGGCTGCTCCAGGGGGTTCTGGGGCTGTCGGCCATTCCGGCCGCGGCCATCATCATGGCCCTGGTGCTGGCCCTGGTGGTGCTGCTGCGCACGCCCTTCCCGCCGGCGGGGGCCATCGCCCTGCTGCCCTTCCTGCTGGCGGACAAGGCCCTGGCCCTGTATCCCGTCCAGGTCGTGGTGGGTTTTACCGTCCTGATGGCGGCAGCCCTGGGCATCTGCAGATTGGGACTGCGCCGTTTGGAAAAGACGGCGGTTTCCCGGAATTGACGGCCGGCTAACCGGAGCTGTCGCACAGCGATAATAACCTTACCCTTGTGCGGCAGCCCTTTTTCTATTTCAGGAGGACATCATGCTAAGCATCGCCCTATGTGACGACCAGCCCGGGGAGCTGGACGCCCTGACCCTTGCCGTAAACACGTACCTGGCCCGGCGGGACCTGGTGGCTGACGCCCGGGTCTGCGCCTTTTCCCACCCCGACGATTTGCTGACGGTGACGGCCTCGTCCCGGTTCCATCTGTACCTGCTGGACATCGTCATGCCCATGGTGGACGGCATCCAGGTGGGTCGCACCCTGCGCCGGCTGGACCGGGAGGCGGCAATCATCTTTATCACCAGCGAGCCGGGATTCGCTTTGGAGGCCTACGCCGCCAATCCCATCAACTACCTGCTCAAGCCTGTGGAGACCGGGGCTCTGTACGAGACCCTGGATCTGGCCCTGTCCCGGATCGATTATGAAGAAGAACGCACCCTGGCGGTGAAGACCAGGGAGGGCCTGCGGGTGCTTCCCTTTTCCGCCATCGCTTGGTGCGAATACCGCAGCCACGCGGTGATTTACACCCTGACCACCGGGGAGCCGGTGGCGGGCCGCTCCTTCCGGGGACGCTTTGACACGGCAGTGGCCCCCTTGCTGGCGGACCGGCGCTTCGTTAAAACCCACGCCAGCTACGTGGTGAACATGGCCCAGGTGAGCCTTTTCGCCCGGGACGCCTTCACCCTGCGGGGCGGCCAGGTCGTGCCCATCGCCGCCAAGGGGTATCCGGCGGTCCGGGACGCCTACATGGATTTCCTGATGGGGGACGGCCCCACGGATGGCGGGTACCGATGATGGGTGGTCATCTGGCGGATTTTTTGCGGGCGGCCATTTCCTCCATCGCCGTGGTCCTGTTCATGCTGACCCTGCTGCGTCCCCGGTACAGCCCCAGGGTGACCTGGACCGTAATGATGGTCATTGTGGCGGTCGACCTGCTGACGGCGGGGTACTGCTACACACACGCCGGCCTGACCCAGCTGGCCAAGCTGGACATTCTTTTATTTTTCGCCCTGTGTCTGGCGGCCAGGCCTTTATTCAAGGGAAGCTTCATGCAGTGGCTGTTTTCCATTCTGACGATCCAGAATATCTTTGGGACGGTGGTCGTCCTGAGCTTCCTGGGTTCCCGGTGGCTGCCTGCTCCGGCCTACGCCAACGCGGCCCTGCGTGTGCTGCTCTTTGGACTGATTCTGTGGCTTTTGATCCGGTACGCCAGACCCCTGCAGCGCCAGGTCATTGACCAATGGGCGGCTTATTTTGCGGTGGCCCTGGCCATCAGTCTGGGATTTGCCTATTACATCCTGCTGTCCGATGATATCGTGGTAACCATGGGGGAACAGGCGGTGCCCCTGCTTCTGCTCATTGGCACCGGGGCCGCGGCCTACGGGTCCATTTATTTTTCCATGAAATCCCTTCAGAAAAAATTTGATATCCAGGCGGAAAACCAGGCCATCCGGGCGGACAACGAGTTCCTCCAGGTTTCGGCCAAGGCCATGGCAGAGCGCCTGCGCGCGGCGGGAGAGACCGACCGGCTGAACCGCCAGGCGGCCCACGACCGCCGGCATTTTGACAACACCCTGCTGGAGCTCCTGGACCGGGGACAGGCGGCCGAAGCCGCAGCCCTGCTCCGGAGCCGGGTGCCTGCGTCGGAAACGGAAGGCAGCGGGGGACGGATTTACTGTGAAAACACCGTGGTCAACGCTGCTGTTGCCCATTATGCCCGGCTGGCGGAATCGGCGGGCATCACCCCGCGGTTCCGGCTGGAAATCCCGGAGGAGCTGGCCGTGGATTCCCTGGAGCTCGCCATGGTGGCGGCCAACCTGCTGGAAAACGCCATAAGGGGCGGGCAGGAGGCCCGGGCCGATGGGCGGGCGGGAGTCCTGACCTTCACCTGCTGCCAGGCGGGGCGGCTGATGCTGGAGATGACCAATCCCTGCGCCGACGGCGTGGACCTGGATGAGCAGGGTCTTCCCTCCACAAACCGGGAGGGCCATGGCCTGGGAACCAAGGGGGTCATCGCCTTCGTGCGCAAATACGACGGGGAGCTTCTGTATCAAATTCAGGACGGTCTGTTCCGGGTCCGGCTGCTGGTGTGAATACCGGCAGGCCGGATTTTTTAAGTGCAAAACCGACTCTTTTAAGGGCAGAGGCTTCCGAACCTTCTTAAATATGGTACGCTTTCATTATTGGATTCAAAGACACCATGAGAAAGAAAGGAGCAGTTAAAATGAGAAGGGGTATTGGAGCAAAGATGATTCGAGGAAATCGAATTTGGAAAAAGGGAATCACCCTGTTGGGGGCTGCGGTCCTGATACTGACACTGGCCGGTGTGTTGGGAGGCTGTTCCGCCGGGACGGCCAAGACGGGGAATACGGATCCCCTGTGGACGGCGAGCGGTCAGAGCCGGAACAAGACCATCGTCATCAGTGACCTCCACCTGGGGGTGGACGACGCCTACGCGGAAACGGTGAAGAACCGGCCGCTGCTGGTGGAGTTCCTCAAACGGGTGGAAAAGACATCGGATGTGGAGGAGCTGGTCATCGCCGGGGATTTCCTGGATGAGTGGTACCTGCCGGTGAGCTATCCGGCCTATTCCGATTCCGCGGCCTTTTACCAAAAGGTCATCGCCAACAACAAGACCGTCATCGACGCGCTCAACGGGGTGATGAAGAGCGGCGTCAAGCTGGTGTACGTCCCGGGGAACCATGACATGACCCTGGAGGCGGCGGTGCTTGACAAGGCCCTGCCGGGGATCGTCCAGGCCAGGGATGTGGATGGCCTGGGGGTTTACACCACCGGGACGAAGGGCAATATCGCCATCGAGCACGGCCACCGCTACGACGCCTTTTCCGCTCCGGACACCGTTTCCAACGCGGCCCTCACCGGCAGTGATAAAACCATCCTGCCGCCGGGGTATTTCTACGCCCGGTACGCGGCCACCTGGGTGACCGAGGGCCGGCCTTCGGTGACCAAGAGCTATCCCGCCATCGACACCGCGCCGGATAAGGCCGATGCCGACCAGTATGGGGCCTACCTGTATTACCGGATGTTAAGCGCCGAGTTCACGCGGATGACCCCCAAGGAAGGCTTCGCCGACAAGATTTTCAATCTGAAGATCGCCGGCTTTAACGGCAGTTATTCGGTGGAGGATTTGTACCCCGTGGTCCAGGCCGACGGCACCATTTCCGCCCCGGTGCTGTACAAAAATTTCCAGCGCAGCTGGGAAGCGCGCCAGACGGCCAACAAGGTGGGGGTGCCGGTGAGCTTTGAAACCTCGGTCATGGGTGCCCTGGGATACGAGTTTGCCGCCAGCCAGGCCAAAGCCCAGTATCTGGAAAATACGGGCAAGGCGGTGGACGTGGTGGTCTTCGGCCATACCCACATTCCCCAGTATCTGGATCTGGGGAACGGCAAGCTTTACATCAATTCCGGCACCTGGGTGGACAACAACACCAGTGATAAGGACGGCATGACCCGGACCTTCGCTGTAATCACCAAGGGGTCCTCTGCTACTGGCGCCCTGTACCAGTACGGGGAGGACAGCTCGGTGACGGACGTGAGCCAGAAGGTGGTGCGGTAACCGGAGGCACCGGTTGACGGACAGGCTAAATGGCTTCCAGCCCGAACAGCGCGGCCCCCAGGGCGCCGATGATTTCCGGTTCGTCGTAAATGTAGAGGGGAGCGCCCAGCTTTTCGTTGAGGACGGCGACCATGCCGGGGTTTTTGGCCACGCCGCCGGTCATCATGTAGGCTTTTTCCAGCCCGACCTTCTTCATCAGGGACAGGGCCTTGCCGGCGATGGCTTTGTGGACGGCGTGGGCGATGTCGGCCTTTTCCTTGTTGAGGGCGATGAGGGAGATGACCTCGGATTCGGCAAAGACGGTGCACATGCTGGTGATGTCCAGGTCTTCCTTCCATTCCAGGGAGATGGGCCCCAGATCATCGATGGGCACCTCCAGGGTCCGGGCCATGGCTTCCAGGAAGCGTCCCGTGCCGGCGGCGCATTTGTCGTTCATGACGAAGTCCGCCACGTCGCCGCTGGGTCCCAGGCGGATGGCCTTGCTGTCCTGGCCGCCGATGTCCAGGATGGTGCGCACGTCCGGGTTGAGGAAGTGGGCGCCCTTGCCGTGACAGCTGATTTCCGTGATGGTGGTATCGGCGAAGGGGATGCTCACCCGGCCGTAGCCTGTGGCCACGATCATGGCCAGGTCTTCCCGCTTCAGGGAGGCCTGGCTTAAAATGTCCGCCAGCACCCGGTCGGCGCTGTCCGCGGTTTTGGCCCCGGTGCGCACCACGCTGGTGGCCAGGATCCTCCGGTTTTCATCCAGCAGCACCGCGTTGGTCGAGGTGCTGCCGCTGTCGATTCCCATGATATACAAAGGTTGTCCCTCCTGTCTGATTTTCTTCCGGGCGATTTGGGTCAGCCCTTTTTTTATTTCCAGTTCTTCGATGAAGGCCTCCACCCGGGTGCGGATCTGGCCCATGCTCTGGCGGGTGGAATCCGTCTCGATTTCCAGGATGGGCAGGTCGCTGCTGGCCTTTAAGTCGGTGTACTCAAAGGCGTACACGTCGCAGAATTTCATGGTGTGGTAGAGGATGCCGTCCAATTGGTCGGAAAAGCCTTCCAGATAGTTGTAGCGGTTGGTGGCGGTGATCATGCGCATGCAGGGGAACTGGCAGAGCACCTGTTCCAGATAAGCGTTGAGGGGACCGGCGTCCACCAGGTCCTTGAGCTTTTCCCGGGAGCCGTCCGCTCCCCAGGAGGGAGAGGGACTGAAGCGGCGTTCCATGCCGGTGCAGGTCACGTTGAACAGCACCTGAACCTTCCGGGCCGCCAGAAATTTGAGCACGGCCTCGTTGCACCGGGCCCCCATGATGCCCAGCTTGATGGTGCCGGCATCCGCTCCCTCATCTTCAGAAATGGCGTCGCCGCTGGCTTCGATGGCCTCGGCCACGGGATCGGTGCCTTCATCAAAGGCGGTGTCGTTGTCGGAGGTGGAAGCCGCTTCTGCTTCAGCGCGGCGGACCAGCCAGTCGTCAAAGGCGTCCTCGTCAAAGGCCCTGCCGGAGAATTCGGCGTAGGCGGCCATCATCTTCATCACCTGCTTTTCGTAGAGGCCCACGGCAAAGGTGTTGACCTTCCGGGGGACCTCCAGAATGTAGAAGAATTTGTCCGGATACTGGGCCTTCAGGGTGTCGGAGAGGCGGCGCACGCTGTCACAGCAGTTGGTCAGGATGATGCCTTCGGAGGGATTGGCGGCAAAGGCCTCCAGCACCGCCTTCACGTAGGAGCACACGTTGGGGTGCATCAGGGTTTCCGCCTGGCTGAACTGGGCCACCTGGGGCTCCAGCCGTTCCATGGTCACCCCCATGGATTCAAAAAGCTCCACCGGCGTGTATTTGCAGATATATCCGAGCATGGTCTCACGCTCCTTTCTGTTTGCTGGGGCCGCTGGCATCCACGGGAGCACCGGCTTGGCCGGAACCATTGGCTGAACCGGATCCCGTCTGGTTCAGCATTTCCAGGAAGGCCTCCAGCCGGGTCTTGATCTGGCCGTCGTGGCTGTTGCGCCGGTCCACGGCGTCGCCGTCCAAAATCAGGTTGGGCACGCCGTCGTCGTTGAGGGCTTCCTTTAGGAGCATGGAGCCCCCGGCGGACTGTTTGCAGCCCCAGTGGCAGAACTGGATGACGCCGTCGGCGTTCACATCGTCCACCAGCTTCCGGATGAAGTCGATCTTGCGCTGGTAAGGGCCGTTGTAGATGTTGCCGATCATCTTCCGGGACAGGGAATCCAGCGGGTTGGCCGGGTCCAGGCTGCCCGTGTAGTCCAGGTTCATGTCCACCACCTGGATCTGGTAGCGGTCGCCGTAGTTGAAATACTGGCGCAGGGATTCCTGATAGAAGGGCACCAGATGGACCCACAGGATGCGCCTGCCCTCGAAGACCGGGTAGGTTTCAATGTCCGCCGCCAGGTGCTCGAAGAACCGCAGGTCCTCTTTTGAGCCGGTGGCCAGGTGGGTGGCGTAGAGCATGTACATCTGCAGGGTCAGGGTGCTGGGGTATTGACGGGTCTGGAGTTTCTTGAGGAATTGCCGGTAGGCGTAGTGGGCGCTGTTCTCCCGTTCCAGGGCGTGGCGCAGGTCCTTCATGCGGAAGGTCTTGTGGAAGGTGTCTTCCAGCAGGGCGATGAGCTCCTTGAGCTGGCTGGTGACGTAGGCTACTGCCTCGGGGGACAGGGTATCCGGCACGTCGATGATGTAGCAGGGGACGTTTTTCCGGTCCGCCACGTGGCGGAAGGTCTGGATGTTGCCGTCGCAGACCATGGAGGTGGTGACTGCGAAGGCCGCCGGCGGGATCAGGCCGCTGTCCACGGCCCCGATGAAGTTCTTGTGGTAGGAGCACAAGGTGGGGGCGATGCCTACCCGCTCCGCGTAGTCGATGAACCAGTTTTCGCAGGTGAACCCTGAGATGAAGGAAGACAGGAATTCGATGGAAAGGCAGTTGATGCCGAAGCACTGGAGGATTTCCACCGGGGTGAACAGATTGGTCCAGGCCGTGTCTTTGGGGTGCTTGAAGCCCTTCTGGATGGCCCGGACGGCCATGGCGTTAAGCTCCTGGTAGGCCTTGGGCATAGGCTTGTCCGGGGCGATCTTCTTGCGGACCGCTTCCTCGGCCAGGGCCGCCTGGATCAGGCGCCGGGCCGCGGTGGGACTGGTTTCCATCTTCGATTTGATTAAGTTGCCATAGGCGGCGATTACGTCCATAGTTGTACTCCTGTTGAGGTGATAAACACGAAAAAGACCGCCTGTCTCCATTAGAAGGCGGCTTTAAACTGTACCTATTATAACATGGGAGAAGGATATGTCAATTTGGATAAGATGTTAAGCTGGGGTAGCCATAAACATTGGTTTGAGGACATAAAAAAGCGGAACCTGCAGTTGTGCAGGCTCCGCTCTATTAATCAATCATTTCATTTTTATTCATGCAGCTATTCATGCAGCTCTAGCGGCAGCCCGTCGGGGTCGAAGAAGAAGGTCATCTTTTCTCCGGTAAAATCGTCCCGGCGGATGGGCTGGCAGGTGATGCCCCGGACCTCCAGGTCCTTGACCGCCTGTTCCACATCGTCCACGTGGAAGGAAAGGTGGCGCAGGCCGCAGGCCTCGGGCTGGGATACCCGTGCCGGTGGGTTGGGCATGACGAAGATTTCCAATTCACAGTCTTCAAGCTTGAGATCCAGTTTGATATCGTTGCGTTCCGGCCGCTGGTTTTCACGGATGACACGGAATCCCAGCCGTCCTACATAAAAGTCCAAAGCACGCATATAATCGGACACGATGATGGCGACGTGGTGGATTTTAGAGAGATTCATGGGTGGTATCCTTTCTAAAAGCAGATGTTCAATCCTGTCTTTTATAATTAGTATAATCTATTAAATTGGAAAGTTCAAGCTAATTGGCAGCGGATGGTGTGGATTTGTGGCGAAAAAGTGGTATGATATAATAACACGATATGAAGTGAAAAAAATATTTTTCAGGAGGAATCATGGAACTAGCAATAATTGGAACCAGTGCCATCATGACAACCTTTTTGGCAGCGGTGAAGCAATGCGATGATATCCATCTTAAAGCGGTTTATTCCCGTTCCCTGGATAAGGCCAGGGCCTTCAGCCAGCGGTATGGGGCCGAGCTGGCTTTTGACGATCTTCAGGCCATGGCGGATTGTCCGGAAATCGACGCTGTGTACATCGCCAGTCCTAACAGCGCCCATTGCGGCCAGGCCCTGACCTGCCTCCGGGCGGGCAAGGCGGTTCTGTGTGAGAAGACCATGGGGGCCAATGCCTGGGAGGCCAGAGAAATGTTCGACACCGCCCACAAGCAGGGGGTGCTCCTGATGGAAGCCGTCCGTTCCCTGTACGATCCCGGATTTTTGGCGATAAAGGAGCTGCTGCCCAAGCTGGGGGCCATCCACCAGGTGCAGTTCAGCATGTGCCAGTATTCCAGCCGGTACGACAAGTACAAGGCAGGGGAGATCCTCAACATCTTCAAGACCTCCTGTGCCGCCGGCGCCCTGACCGACATCGGGGTTTACTGTGTGGAGCCTCTTGTCGCCCTTTTCGGCAGGCCGGAAAAAATCCAGGCATCGGCCATCATCCTGGAAAAGGCCCGTATCGACGGCGCAGGGGTGATTCTGGCAGATTATCCTGGGATGACAGCGGTGGTGACCTACTCCAAGATGACGGACAGCCAGGCACCCTGCGAAATTCTGGGGGAAAAGGGGACCCTGTCCATTGACAGCATCCACACGCCCCGGAACCTGACCCTCCGGTATCTGGACGGCAGGACGGAAACCATCCAGCCGGTTTCGGATGGCACCGGCGGTGTCGGGCCCGCCAACATGCCGACAAACATGATTTATGAGATCCAGACCTTCAGTCAGTATTACAAAGAGGGTGTGATCCGCTGTGCCAACGAGGACACGACCCTTTTGTCCCTGGAGCTGATGGATGAGGTCCGGGCCCAGGCGGGCATCCACTTTCCCATGGACCGCCGCATCGCCGAATAAATGGCAAAATTCAAGCGATTCATGGTCAAACGCTTCTGAATTTTTTGAGGTAAAATTTTATAAAAAGGGTGCCAAATACCCTGTACTATGATACAATAATAAAAAGTTATTAGTAATACAAAAATGATTCCCATTTCAAGGCGGAATCATTCATTTAGAGGAGGAACCATGTTCAAAATTGTTAACGCCAAAGAACTGACGTCCAACATCTACTGGATGGATGTGGAAGCCCCGCGTATCGCCAAGCACTGCGAACCCGGGCAGTTTTTGATTGTGCGGATGGACGAACGGGGGGAACGGATCCCGCTGACCATCTGCGACTACAACCGCAGAAAAGGCACCGTCACCATCGTCTTTCAGACCGTGGGGGCATCCACCAAACGGATGGCCGAGCTGAAGACCGGCGATTTCTTCGCCGACGTCACCGGCCCCCTGGGCAAGCCCTCGGCCTTCATCACCGAAGACCCGGAAGACTTGCGCAATAAAAAGATGCTGTTCGTCGCTGGCGGCGTGGGCACCGCTCCCGTCTATCCCCAGGTCAAGTGGCTGCATCAGAACGGCGTGGACGTGGACGTCATCGTCGGGGCCAAGACCAAGGATCTGGTCATCCTGGAAGATGAAATGAAAGCCGTCGCGGGCAATCTGTACATCACCACCGATGACGGCTCCTACGGCCGCCACGGCATGGTCACCAAGGTCATCGAAGAGCTGACCGACGGCGGCAATCATTACGATCAGGCCATCGTCATCGGACCCATGATCATGATGAAGTTCGCCTGCATGCTGACAAGAAAGCTGGGCATCCCCAGCATCGTCAGCCTGAACCCCATCATGGTGGACGGCACCGGCATGTGCGGCGCCTGCCGGGTCATGGTCGGCGGCAAGGTCCAGTTCGCCTGCGTGGATGGGCCGGAATTCGCCGGGGACCTGGTGGACTTCGACCAGGCCATGAAGCGCCAGGCCCAGTACAAGACCCAGGAAGGCCGGGCCATGTTGAAGCTTGAAGAAGGCGACACCCACCACGGTGGATGTGGTAATTGTAAGACGGGAGCAGGGGCGACCGTCGCTGGAGGGGCGAACGCAAGGATCGCCCCGGAACAATCCGCCACTGGCGGATTGAATCCGAAGGAAGAAGGTGACAAATAATGGCAAACAAAATCCCAAGAACCCCGGTCCGGGAACAGGAACCCAAGGTCCGGGCCACCAACTTTGAAGAAGTGTGCTACGGCTACAACGAAGAAGAAGCCGTCACCGAAGCCGGCCGCTGCTTGAACTGCAAAAAGCCAAAATGTGTCGGAGGCTGTCCTGTTTCCATTGATATTCCCCGTTTTATAAATAAAGTCAAGGAAAAGGACTTTGCCGCGGCCGCCGGTGTCATCGCCGAAGCGTCCTCCCTGCCTGCCGTCTGCGGGAGAGTCTGCCCCCAGGAAAGCCAGTGTGAAGGGGAATGCATCCTTGGCATCAAAGGCGAACCCGTGGCCATCGGCAAGCTGGAACGCTTCGTCGCCGACTGGGCCATGGCCCAGGGCATCACACCCAAGCCTCCGGAAGAACGTAAGGGCATGAAAGTCGCCGTCATCGGATCCGGCCCTGCGGGACTGACCTGCGCCGGGGATCTGGCCAAGAAGGGTTACGACGTCACCATCTTTGAAGCCCTCCACGAAGCCGGCGGCGTTTTGGTCTACGGCATCCCCGAATTCCGTCTGCCTAAGGAAAAGGTCGTGGCCCGGGAAGTGGAAAATGTCACCAAGCTCGGCGTCAAAATCGAAACCGACGTCGTCATCGGCAAATCCACCAGCATCGATGAGCTCATGGACCGGGAAGGCTTTGAGGCCGTGTTCATCGGCAGCGGCGCGGGACTGCCCCGCTTCATGAACATCCCCGGGGAACAGGCATTGGGGGTTTTCTCCGCCAATGAATACCTGACCCGGAACAACCTGATGAAAGCCTTCAAGGACTACGATACCCCCATCCAGATTGGGAAGAAGGTTATCGTCGTCGGCGGGGGCAACGTCGCCATGGACGCCGCCCGCACCGCCCTGCGTCTGGGAGCTCAGACCCACATCGTCTACAGAAGGAGTGAAGTGGAACTTCCCGCCCGGGTAGAGGAAGTCCACCACGCCAAAGAAGAAGGCATCCAGTTCCACCTGCTGACCAATCCCGTGGAAATTCTGGAAGACGAAAGCGGCTGGGTCTCCGGCATGCGGGTCATCCAGATGGAACTGGGGGAACCCGACGACAGCGGACGTCGCCGCCCTGTGGAAATCCCCGGCAGCGAATACGAAATCGAAGCGGACACCGTCATCATGGCCCTGGGCACCAGCCCCAACCCGTTGATTTCCAGCACCACCAAGGGCCTGGTCACCAACAAGCGCCAGTGCATCGTCGCTGACGACGAAACCGGTGCCACCTCCCGGGAAGGCATCTTCGCCGGCGGGGACGCGGTCTCCGGTGCGGCCACCGTCATCCTGGCCATGGGGGCCGGAAAACGGGCGGCGGACGCCATTGATGCGTATTTGCAGGAAGATTGAATTAATATTTTGAAAAAGGATTGAAAATGACCCTTGAAATTTTCAAAATAATTATGTTATAATCAATATATAAACGAGTGGTGATGATCACGTAAGTCCAGTTGATCATTGCCGCTTGTTTTTTTGTTTAAATTTTTTCATAGAGGTTCATAAAGAAAGTGAGGATTTTATGCCGCAAACAAAATTTCAGGAAGTCATTTATGCCATTTTCATGTCCTTTTTCATGGTCATCGCCATGGAGTTTTACAACACCGGGCTCCGCATGGGCGGCATGACCAATGCCTGTTTCCTGCCCGCCTTCCACGAGATGGTCTTCATGGTGCCCATCTGCTTCATCATGGGTTTCTGCTTCATGGATAAGCTGGCGCCCAAAATCGCCTTTAAGATGGTGACGCCGGGGAAGGACCTGCCCCTGCTGGTCGTGGTGGTCCGGGCCTGCGTGACCGTCTGTCTCATGTGTCCGGTCATGAGCTTTTGGGCGACGCTGATCTTCAAGCAGCCGGGGATTGAGTTCATCCCGGTCTGGATGCAGACCTTCGTGTGCAATTTTCCCATGGCCCTGTGCTGGCAGGTGTTTTTCTGCGGACCCTTGGTGCGCAAGCTGTTCCGGACGGTGTTTGCCAAACAGCTGGCGGCAGAAGGGGCGTGAGACGACAGACAGGCTGGTCAAGATGGAGTGACGGATATTTCGGGAAACTTTTTGTATTGTTCCGTTATTTTGATATGGATTATTCCGATTGCTTGATATTATTCCGATAATCGGTATAATACGAGTATGAGGAGGTGATGACCGTGTATATTTCAGTGAAAGAAGCTGCCGAAAAATGGGGGATTTCGGACCGGCGGGTCCGTGCGCTCTGCTCGGAAGGAAAGATTTCCGGTGCGGTCAGACATGGACGCGCCTGGCAAATCCCGGCGGATGCCGTCAAGCCAGAGGATGGAAGATTGAAATCCGCTCCCAATCTGCTGGCAGTCATTGACCGGAAGAAAACAGAGCTGGATCAAAGACGTCCCTTGACAGAGGGAGAGATCGCCCGGCTCAATGAAGAATTTACCATCGAGTATACTTATAATTCCAATGCCATCGAAGGGAATACCTTAACCCTCAGGGAAACGGATCTTGTCCTCCAGGGCCTGACCATCGACCAGAAGCCACTCAAGGATCATATGGAGGCCGTCGGCCATCGGGAAGCTTTTGATTTTGTGAGGGAATTGGTAAGAGAGAAGGCACCCATGAGCGAACGGGTCATTAAACAGATTCATTACCTGGTGCTGGCGGATAAACGGGAAGACCGGGGCGTTTATCGCCGCGTCCCTGTGCGAATCATGGGGGCGAAAAATGAACCGGTCCAGCCTTATCTCATCCAACCCAAAATGGAGCAGCTCATGAAGGATTACCATGTCAGTAAGGAACACCCCATTACAAAATTGGCGCGGTTTCACGCTGATTTTGAAGGAATTCATCCCTTTATTGACGGCAACGGGAGGACTGGACGCCTGCTGGTCAATCTGGAGCTGATGAAAGCCGGATATCCACCGATTGATATCAAATTCACCGACCGCATCGCTTATTATCGGGCTTTTGACGCTTATCATGCCGGTCATGATTTGTTACCGATGGAGAAGCTGTTTGCCGGTTATGTGAATGAGCGGCTGGATTTTTATTTGCGGGTGATGGGGGAATAAGAGAAAAAAGAAGCCTTGGAAAATGGCATGTGCCTTTTTCCAAGGTCCTTTTAAATTAGAATCAATTTTGAATACTGGCGATGGTTTCTAACGCTGCACGAAGGCCTGATCGGTGGATCCCGGCGCCGCGCCGCCCTTGGTTACCAGTTGGATCTGGATGGCCTCCAGGCGGTAGCCATACCCGGCGGTACCGGCGGATTCACCGTTTTTGGCCCAGCCCAGGTCACCGAAGTTTTGGGCGTGGACCCGGTAATACATGTCGTAGTGGTCGGCCATTTCACCGGTGAGTTGGATCTGGATGGCTTCCAGGCGCAGGGACTGGCCCTGGGTGCCGCTCATGTCGCCGTTGGCGTGCCAGCTGGTTTCCCAGCCGAGGTTCTGGATATGGGTCTTGTACTGGATGCTGCCAGTGAAGGGCTGGCTGGCCAGGTTGACCTTGATGCCTTCCAGCCGCAGGGACTGGCCTTCGGTGCCGCTGACGGCACCGTCATTGACGTAATTCTGCCAGCCCACATTTTGTACGTGGGTCTGATAGGAAACCAGCGGCTGTTTAAAGGCGTTGTCCGTGGACCCTGGCGCCGCGCCACCCTTCTTCACTAATTGAATCTGAATGGCTTCCAGCCGGTAAGCGTAACCCGCTGTCCCGGCACTTTCACCGTTTTTGGCCCAACCGAGCCAGCCGAAATTCTGGGCGTGGACCCGGTAATAAATATCGTACTGGTTCGCAATTTCCCCGGTGAGCTGAATCTGGATGGCTTCCAGCCGCAGACCCTGGCCGGAGGTGCCACTGACCGCCCCATCAGAGGACCAGTTGGTTTCCCAGCCCTTGTTTTGGATATGGGTCTTGTACTGGACACTGCCGGAAACCTTGGCATTGCTGAGCTTGACCTGGATGGCTTCCAGCCGCAGGGACTGGCCGTGGGTCCCGGCTTCGTCGCCGTCGATCTTCCAGCCCTGGTTCCAGCCGATGTTCTGGATATGGGTCTGATACAGGACAGAAGGTCCGTCGGATTTGGCATTGACGGTGACATTGAAGCTGGTGGTCTTGCCCTCATAGGTGACAGTGACCGTCTGGGTGCCGATTCTGGTGGGGTCGTAGCCGCTGCACATGGCGTCGGTCAAAGCGACAGAATCGGTGCTGCCGTCGTCATAGGTGACATTAAGCTTGCCGCCGGACACGTCGAGCTTGTCAGCTACGGTGTAGGTGGTTTTGGTTGGCGCGTTCGCCATGGCGAGGGAGGTGATTTTTTTCTCTGTTACTGTTACTTTGCAATCTGCATATACACCGCTTCCATCTTTCGCGGTACAGCGAATGTATGAAGTGCCCGCACCAGTTGCTTTGATTACACCATTTGAATATGTAGCGACAGAGGTTGAACCAATAATCCAAACAACATCTTTATTGGTTGCATTGTCCGGACTGACGGTGGCTGTAATCGGAATGGTTTCCCCCTTTTTCAAGGTGACATCTGTCTGACTGAGTGTAATACCTGTAACTGGTATGTTTTGCGGCGTGGGCGTGGGGGTCACGCTGCCGGGTTTTGCGGTAATTTGTGAATACTTGTGGTTTGAGAATTTAAAATCACCGCTCGTGAAAAATTGATCGGCTGATAATTGACTGGATGGACCGTTTTCGCCTCCATAGTAATATACATTTTCATCAGAATTAATATCATCTATGGTAATAATTCCGTATTGGTTGGTGTAATTTTGTACAATGATATTTGAATCGGCCATTTTAATATAGCCACTTACACCACAAGAATGGTATCTAGGAACAACATTATTTGTATTATATAAATTTACATTAATGTTAGAATTAATTAAATTGATAGTATAATCCGACCATGAGCAAACGCCCAAATTATATCCAAAATCATTCTGATCAGTTGTTATAGTTGAATTTATTTTGACATTTGTATTTGTAAAATTAATTTTATCATAACTACAAATTGCGGCAGAACCGGCACCACTTGTATTGATGTTTAGAATACAATCTGAAATATTTAATATTCCTGATGGGGAATTTTTAAGTATGCCCCAAGTGCCACTGGAAGGACTAATTAAATTAATGTCTAGTGTTCCGGGGCCGGATATTGATAAGTCGGAATTACCTCCATTAAGACTGTTATTAAAGATTCCACAAATTCGATTTGGTCTTTGAGCTTGAGTTGCATCACAATTAAGAGTATTTTCACCAATTAATTTTAGCGTAAAGGATTCATTTCCGACGTATGAAATTCCGAAATAGTCGCCAGTGTAGGTATCGCCCAGCACAGTTTGTGCATTATAATTGTCCAATGTTAATGTATTTGAAGCACGGTCATAAGATGCCCCTTTGACAGTCTTTCCTGTGGCACCTTGACTATTGTAAAGATTAACACCATCAATCGATACATAAATTGATGAACTATCTTGTGTGCTTATTGCGTCATCTTCTTGATCGGGTTCCGTTGCTGCCCCTTCTGCCAAAACCCCCAATGGCAGACAAAACGCAAAAACCGCGGCCAACAAAAAGGTCAAGAACCATTTGCTTATTCGTTTGTTCATGATTTATATGTAGTAGCAAACTGTATCACACGATGGAGCACCGCATAATTGCAAGCATTTCAACATGTGATACACTTTTTTATGTTTACTACGTTCTCCTTTACTTTAGATTCTCTTAACGAGCTGCTTCCTGAGCCGCTCGTTCTCTTGCTTCAATTCTTCCATATCAACCAGCTGGCGAATCAGTTTATCTTTATCAGTTTCCAATTGTTTGATTTTTTCCCGCAGGCTTACAATTTTCTCCTTCTGCATCCGCAGAACTTCCTTATCCGTAACAGGTTCGCGTTCAATTATTGCTCCCACAGGGCCATCCCGAAGGCTGGTGATACGTTCCTTGATCCGCGCATTTTTATAAAGCGTTGAACGCGCGAGTCCTGCTTCTTTGGAGACTGTCTCAAAGTTAATGGGTTTATTCTGCCTTTTAAGACGATCAATCGCATCATTGGCCTTAGTAACGGTTTCCTCTCTCAAATGCCTGCTACGGGCCTTCAGGCCCGCCAGTTGACGCTCCGGGACCTTCTTCTTAGCTCTCACACTGCACCTCCAGACTTTCCACCAGCGGTTTCAAGTACCGGTGTTTGATTTCCTGTTTCTGCCATTCCCGCTCATAGCCAAGGGCTTTAAGCCGGGACATTTCCTTTTCCAGCAATTCCAGTTCACCTTTGAGAATCGGCAGGAACTTGATCTCTGTCATGTAGTTCGGACAGTTGTAGAAAAAACAACCATCGCCATCAGTACAATTGCCCCGTCTGAAGTCATAGAGACAAACTCCCGTAGGCAGTGGATTGAAGCTCATGGTCCTTGACAGGTCATCAATGACGCCATCAACCTCGGCTTCTGTCTTTCCATGGAACAGTCCATCCAGCTTCTGTTTTATTTCTCCCGCCCGGATTCCCGCAATCTTTGATTCAGGGCTCAGGATCATTTCCGAATAAATCTCCCGGATTTCCTCTTCCCTTAATATCAGGTAATGGGCAGTCATTTCGATGGAAACATGGGCGAACTGCTTCATAATCATGTCAATGGGAACCTTGCGGAGCACCAGTTCACGCACAAAGGTGGCACGAAACTGGTGGGAGGCCAGATGATACAGGTCACCTTTATTGTCCCGGATATCCCATCTCTTGACGAAACTTTTTAGTTTATATGCATCATATCCATCACCACTCAATACCCTAATTCCACGATTGCGAATCAGGAACAATTCCTTTATCCCGCTTTCCTTCCGAAGCTGTTTAGTATAGTCGGACAACTCCGAAACAGCGTTTTGCACAAGCTCATTGATGAAGACCTTGTGACAGATGGGATTGCCTTTCTCGGTTTTCCCCAGTGTGACTTCAAGATAATCATCTCCATCGGCAGTCCGCTTTACACAGCCTTCCCGGATGGAAAGTACCTCACTGATACGCAAACCTGTCTGACTTTGGATGATAATTCCTGCCTTTGTCAGGATATCCTGTTCGTCATGGGTGGCATGATACAGAATCTGGTTAAACACTTCCTCCGGAATGGGTTTGGTTTTATTGGTCTTCATGGTTTTCTTTATATCCCAAAGCTGATATGAGGATAGACCTCTTAAAATATTGGTCTGCGGGACATTCCAGCCCTTAATCTGTCCTTTTTCGATGATTTCCTGAACAATAAACGCACCTCTATATCCCGTTTGCTGCGCCACTTTCTTTTCGTTCTTCATCCAAAGGTTGAAAGCCAGGAACTGCTCCTGCGTCAATTCAGAAAAACTGCGGATGCCGTTTTCTACAGCGAACTCAATGAACATAGGCAGGCAACTGTTAATATAGTTTCTGACGGTCTGCGGCTTGATATGTCCCAGTTTGTAATAGGCATAGTGTTTGGCCGTCTGTTTTAATGCATCCTGCTCAATATAGCCGAACTTAATATATTTCAAGCTTTCCTTTTGTGCCTTTATCTTGATGAAATCCCGTAAATCCCAGATATCGTCAGTAAAGCGGGAAGGCCCGATTTTGATGGCTTCCAGATTTGTTTGCGGACCGATGGGCATCAGCCGGGCTGCCAGTTGTTTATTCGCGGCCATGCTGCATCGCCTCCAGTCTCTCAATGATGACTTTCAGGACTTCGATGGTCGGCAGAAAATGACGGATATAGTGCTCACCGTATATGACACCATCCTTTATCTGCCTTTCCAGGCCAGCGAGATGCTGCTTATGAGCTTCCAAATATTCCGGTGTCGTGATGTAGCGGCTGCAGGTATAGCATTTCAGTCTTTTTAACAGCCGGTCACAGGGCTGTCCATTTTCAATCGGCTTGGTACAATAGCCGTCACACAAACGGGCGCTTGTATCCTTATTGTCCTGAAACCATTGTGCTTCATCCGGTGTATCAAAGGCGGATAATCCCAGATTTTCAATATTGCCAATGATGCCAATATCCCTGAATACTTTTGCTCTGTCGCGATCCTTTATGTCAGCATAGAATCGCGTTGTTGTTGATGGATCAGAATGTCCCAATACTTGCTGGATGACGTTAACGTTGGTTCCCTTGGATAGCATGTCTGTTCCAAGGGTGCGCCGGAACTGATGGGCTGTCAGATTGTACCATTCACCATCAGCATCCCGGATATCATTCCGCCTGATAAAGGCATTCATCCAATTTCCTATTGTCCCTTTGCTTAATGGCATGACTTTTCCGGTGGATTCACCTTTTGAAACCCGATGGATCAGCAGGATATCCCGATCTTTTTCATCAGCTTCCTCTCTAAGCGGACTGGTCGCTTCATTCAGCTTTTCAACAGCGCTCACACACTCGCTCCTGACTGGCATTGGTTTCCGCAGTTTTCGGTTCTTATGATCGAACCAGGTAATGGTAAATCCGCTGATGGGATGGGGATGGATGCAATCTGTTTTGAGTTTGAGCAGGTCCCCAATCCGCATGCCGGTCAGTTCCAAGATGATCATGCCATATTTCAGACAGGGATTTTCTTCTTCCTTGAGAGCTTCATTGATCTGTGTAATAATATCATCCGGTATATAGTCAATCGAGAGTTTCCGGTTGATACCGGTGTATTCATTCCCGGTAAAGATTTCCCGGTCAGGAACCATTGCTGGCTGGTGCCGTTGTCCCCAGTGGATGATGGCCTTTAAAGTATCGAGAAGATTCTTTTGTGATTGATAAGCCAGGGGAGTCTTTTTTCGAAATGTGACAGTTGTATGAAGATAAGAGGTAAACCCGTCAATATCTGCATTCGTCAGTGTTCTGAGTGTCCTGATTTCATGGCTTTCTGCGTAATCATTAAAATACTTTAGTCTCGACAAATCTCTATACAGCTTGGATAACGCCTTGTTTTTTGTCCGATGATTCTGCCAAATATAATCTTTTACGATGCTCTGAATGGCTTTGCTTTTGATATAAGTGAAATCAAAGCGATAACGCCGCCCATAATTCTGTGATTGCGGATCCGTGTCCACCAGATGCCAGATATCCCCTTCAGGACGTTTATTTACCATCATTGCCACCCCCGATCAGGATGCTTTTGTCCCAATATCGGGACAGGCTGTCTTCGATGTATGGATCGGATAGATGGGTGTATTTTTGCGTTGTGGAGATATGCTCATGCCCCATGATGATGCGGACGATGCTTGCATCCATACCGGACTGGATGAGATTGGAGCAGAAGGTGTGTCTTAAATCGTGAAACCGGAAAATGATTCCGGTTTTTTGACCAATCTGTTTCAGTTTGTCGTAGGCCGCTCTATAAGTCAGTGGTTTCCCCAGATAGTCCGTTTTCTCGGATACGAAGATGACGTTATGCTCTGTCTCTATCTTCAGCCGTTCCTCGAAGATGAAGGTATCCAGCTCTGCGATAAGAGGCATGGGGACGAACAGGTTTCGTTTCTTGCCTTTGGATTTGATCCACGGCAGAATACCGACTGCCTTCGTCATGTCGGGTACCGGTACGGCGTCAATCTCAAGATCCAGGATTTCCTGGATCCGGGCGCCTGTGAAGTAAAGCAACTTGTATAACAGGATATCCCTTTTCTTTGTCAGATAACTGATGAAGACTTCCATCTCATCCTCAGTCACGAGCCGAACCGCATAGTCGCTTTCCCTTACCTTGAAGATGGATTGTTTGGTCCGGTTGTCGGAACGGGCATGATACAGGATGCTCTTGAACATACCAGATGGCCGGTTGATGTCATACGTAAGCATAGGATTGTCGATTTCCAGCATATCCGCCTGGAATTGGTAGAACATGTGTACCGTGCTCAATATCCGGTTGATGGTTCTGTTTGTCCGTTTGCTCTCCTTGTAGAGTGCCGGAAGGTCATCCTCCCACTGCCTGAGATAATCGATGAAACAGGCGATCGTGTTCGGCGATACCTCGTCGTACTTGAATCCATTGGCTGTGAGAAATTCCCAGTAAAGCCGCAGATCGTTTCCGTTGGCCTTCAAAGTGTTAAACGCCCGGTCCCTCTGCTTCTGAAATTTCAGAAAGTCATACACGGGTCTGACGATTCGCATCTCATCATCCATCAGGACGACACTCTTACGTCCGTCCTCTTTCAATACATGCAGTTCCATTTAGTACCTCCCTGTGTTTCCTTATCGTCTACTGCGTCATTATACGTTTGATTATAGACTTAAGTGTGTACACATGAAAGCACTTTTCCTAAATGATAATTTTGCGCATCCGCCTTTAGCTGTTCAACCTTGCGAACAGTAGCCACCGGCTCCCGGCCCCGCCGTTACTTGCTTTTCAGGATGGGGCCTTGCTTTTATCCTTTGCTACAGTTGCTACTACAGATAACATAATTTTCCTCTTTCCGTTTTTAAATTTATTGTCCGTAAGTTTGTCAGTAGAAATGAAAGATTATACGATCTTTTTGCCAGAGCCCTCCCTTCATGTTGTCATTTGAAATAAGCTTGCCGTCCACCTGCGTTGGCTTAAAAGATTTAACTATCGTTTGCATTCAGCGCAATAAGATAATTTTTAAGCATATTTAGATAGTGAACGGCAAAAGCAGAAAAGGAAAGGGGAGGTACGGCCATCCGGATTGGAAAATCACCGCAGCGCCCCAGAAAGAAAAGCAAAGAAAAAAGCCGTGCAGGGAGATTTGCTCCATACACGGCGGTCAATCGTCGGGATATCTTGGTACAACAAAAAAGCTTGCCAATATTATCGTGCATTCACTTGTTTTTGTAAAAGAAGTGATTTATAATAGCAATGCGGTACGTGACCTGTTAGGGCCCGATGTGTATGGTGGTAGCTCACCTGCGCAAGCTGTGCCCGTGTTTGCCCCACGGATACAGCTGCCGCACTTTTATATTCAGTTTTCTCAAATCCATTATAAGTCTTTTGCCCAACGAATGCAATCATAAAAGAAAAAAAATCTTAAGTGTTATTTTTTGATGGAGATGTATTATTGAGTAGATTTTGGGTCCCTGCCTGAAAAACCAAAGCTGTGTACCGTCAATGCAATTGACGATGCACAGCTTTTAATGGGTGGTCACATTACTCAATACTCAAGTACATTGAAGGATTGACACTGGATTGTTTTTGAATTTGAAGAAAGATCACCGATGATTTCAACATATTTGCCTTGTAAATGAGCTTCAATAGCTTGATCATAGTCGATTTTTTCCAATTCAGCAGTAACCGTACGGGCTTTATTGTCATCATTTAAATAGACAATGGATGCCTTGCCTGTTTTTCTCTTTTCAATGGCGTGGGCAGATTCCAGGCGCTTGATCCGGCCAACAATCTTTGTTGCCTTGTTCTCGGTATCTTTTAGCTGGTTAATGGCTGATTCGATTGGCTGGTAATAATCGCTTGTAAGTAGGATTTGATTTTCTACAGGTGTCAGATTTTTGACGATTGGAGACCATTCTGCAGTAAATTCCAAGTGGGTATTCTCAAAATTGAGATTCAATCCATTAAGGGCTTCAAAGAAATTAATACTGATAATATCATTTGGATCTGAATTAACTTTGATAGGGTTTTCACCATCATCAATTCTTTTTTTGATGGTTGCGATATTACTCATTACCCGAGTCGTCACTTGTCGTGTCAATGATTTGGATGACTGGCTTTCATCGGCAAAAATGCTCAATTGTTGAAAACCGGATGTTTCGTCATACTTGGCAAAGGGGCAGATGATTGAGACGATGTAGCTTCCAATCTCAGTCTGACCAAAGCGGCAATTTGACAAAAATTTGGCCACCGCATTGTCATTTCGGCCTCGATGAATTATTTTTGGATTTAAAACATCCAATGTCGTTGCAGCTAATAATTTTTTTGCATTTTCATAAGTATTAATGGCATCATCCAACAGAATATTACCAGATTCGATGTCAGGTCGGTCAAGTCGAATTTTTAAAATGTCCGTATTGGGATTCAAGAGGAAAAGAAAGACTTGCTCAAAAGAACGATTCTCAGCTTCTGAAATCGTGGTTACGACTTTGTTCATGGCCGGACGGTAATCACTAAGGTGTTTATCCATCGGGACAATGACTTGGTAAAAATCGGACTCAAAATCTAACTGATAAACCCGCAAATAGTCTTTTTTTGTTGGAAATAACGTCCATCCGGTATCCTTTAAATATTTGACGACAGCTAAAGGATTGAGGTTTTCCGTCAGTTCTTCATAATTAACAGAATAAATCATGGCCAATCCTCCCTTGCGATTTTTTCAAGTAATTCATTTAACGATTCGGAATGAAGCGTTTGTCCTTTGTTAATGGTTATCGTGACGGAGCCTGAGTTCGCACTCCTTTTATTTTTGGAAAACTCCGACCAGTACATGCATCCTTTAATCAATAACTCTTCAGTTGTCCACTGAAGCCATTCATTTTTATTTTCAGGTAAAACCAATAGACCTAAAATAATTGGCGTTGTGGAAAGTGTGCATAAATCATTGAAATTTTTAACTTTTAATTTATAGGTTATGGTCTCACCATGATCTTGGTATTGTGATAAAGATGAGGTACATTTTAATTGGATCCGCAATTGAGCATCAAATTTTCTTTTTTTATCCAGGTGGATTCGCTTCATCATCAAACCATCTGTGCTATCATCATCATGGCGGATGATTTCATAGGCGATACCGGCTTGTGCGCATATTGCAGAAAGATAGCTGATACTGATGTCTTCTTTAACGGTTGTTATTTGCATGATCCACCTCCTGCATTTATTATAGCATGTTTTTGGTGTTTATCCAGTGAATTATAAATATCATTCGGGGAGAATATGCACCGCGTCTCGCGATGCTCGCCGCTGTAGTGGCGATTAAAACTGACAGCCGCATTCGCTCCGGGAGCTGCGCGCCCTGCGCTCATGTGGGGCTGCGCCCCACACTTTAAAATAAAAGAAGCTCTGGAAAATCTGCTTGCGCATTTTTCCAGGGCTTCTTCCATTTTAAAGTTCGCGGCTGTTAGCTTTAACAGATGCGTGGCAGCAATTCCCCGCCCGGCTGGGGCAGCAAAGTCTGGGAGCCGATTTCGGTGGTCATGATGACCTTGCCGGGGTTTTCGGCGGTGACCTGGCCGATGATGGCGGCATTTTCGGAGTTGGGACAGGCGCGGAGGGCATCGACGACGGCCTGGGCGTGTTCCTGGGGGGCGAAGACGACGAGGCGGCCTTCACAGGCCAGGTAGAGGGGTTCCAGGCCCAGCATGCCGCAGACGCCGGCGACGGCGTCGTCTACGGGGATGCTGGGAGCATCCAGACGGATGCCGACTTCGCTCTGGCCGGCGATTTCGTAGAGGACGGTGCCGACACCGCCCCGGGTGGCGTCGCGGATGACGTGGATGTCCGGGGTGACGTCCAGCATGGCCTTGACGTTGGCCCACAGGGGGGCGCAGTCACTGGTGACGTCGGCGTCGATGCCGAATTCGTCCCGGGCCAGCAGGATGGTGCAGCCGTGGCGGCCCACATCGCCGGTGACGATGACGGCGTCGCCGGGGGCGGCCATGGCGCCGGAGGTCTTTACACCGGGAAGGATCTGGCCGATGCCGGTGGTGGTGATGAACACGTGGTCCACCTGGCCCTTGCCGGCGACCTTGGTGTCCCCGGCGACGATTTCCACGCCGGCTTCAGCGGCGGTTTTTTCCATGGCCGCGGCGATTTCTTCCAGCTTGTCCATGGGGAAGCCCTCTTCGATGACGAAGGCGCAGGACAGGTACCGGGGCTTGGCCCCCATGCAGGACAGGTCGTTGACCGTGCCGCAGATGGACAGCTTGCCGATGTTGCCGCCGGGGAATTCGTAGGGCGAGACGACGAAGCCATCGGTGGTAAAGGCGATTTGGCCGGGGTCCAGGGCCAGGACGGCGGCGTCGTCCCCGGTGAAATCCGGGTTGGCGAAATGGGCCTTGAAGACCTTGTCGATGAGTTTAGATGTTTGCTTGCCGCCGGCCCCGTGGGCCAGCGTGACGGTTTGATTCATTGGGTTTTCCTCCTTGGGATGGCGGGTCAATTAAAAGCGCTTAATGATCGCCGTATTGATAAAAGGCCGAGCAGGCGCCTTCGCCGGATACCATGCAGGCGCCGACGGGGTGGAGCGGGGTGCAGACCTTGCCGAAGAGCGGGCAATCCGAGGGCGCGCATTTGCCCTGGAGCACGGTGCCGCAGCGGCAGCCGGGATTGGCGTGGCCGGTGATGGCAGGCAGGTCGAATGTCAGCCGGGCGTCGTAGGCCTGGTATTCGGGCCGCAGCTTGAGCCCGGACTGGGGAATGACGCCCAGTCCCCGCCATTCGGTATCACAGGGTTCCATGACGCTTTCGATGATCTTTTGGGCGGGCAGGTTTCCTTCGGCGGTGACTACCCGGGGGTAGGCGTTGCGGAAGAAGGGTTCACCCTTTTGGGACAGCTTGAGGGTGATGGCCAGGGCGGTGAGGATTTCGTTGGCAGTGAAGCCGGTGACGACCCCGGAGACCCCTTCAGCCACCAGGGCTTCGCACACGGCGGTGCCGGTGATGGCGTGGACGTGTCCGGGATACAGGAAGGCGTCGGCGCTGCCCTTGAGGGCCTGGTAGGCGTTGGGCATGGTCTTGTTGGCTACCAGCAGGGAGAAATTTTCAAGTCCCTCCGCTTTGGCCTTTTGGACGGCCAGGCAAGCTGCCGGGGTGGTGGTTTCAAAGCCGACGGCCAGGAAGACCACTTCCTTGTCGGGATTTTCCCGGGCTACGTCCACGGCGTCCAGCGGCGAGTACACGGTGTGGATGATGGCGCCGTCGGGGCGGGCGCCGGCCAGGCTGGTGTCGCTGCCGGGCACCCGGATCAGATCACCGAAGGTGCAGATGACGGCGTGGTGTTTCAGGGCCAGCATGACGGCTTCGTCAATATAGGAAACCGGGGTGACACAAACCGGACACCCGGGTCCCGATATGAGCTTGACGGCGGGGGGCAGGATTTTGCGGATGCCCAGCCGGAAGATTTCGTGGGTATGGGTGCCGCACACTTCCATGATGCGCAGCGGCGGCCCATCGTAGGATGTGACGATGTCTTTGGCGGATGGATTGCTTACTGCCATTAGAGTTCCTCCAGTAATTTGTCTGTTTCGTCGATGTCGTTGTCGGTGATTTTGGCGATGGCGATGCCGGCGTGGACCATGACGTAATCGCCGGGTTCCAGGTCGTCGATGAGATCGGCGGATACTTCCCGTTTGGCTCCGGACGCGTCGATGAGGGCGGTGCCTTTATCGACACGGACTACTTTTGCGGATAAACCTACACACATAATGAATACCTCCTGTTTGGGTTGAATTGATAACTGATTATTTTCCGTTTTGATTGAGATAAACCATGGCGGCGGCCGCCTGGCCAAGGCCGATGCCCCCGTCGTTGGGGGGGATCAGGGAGTGGCGCAGCACGCGGAAGCCACGGCGTTTTAATTTTTCCGTACACATTTTGGTCAGCAGCCGGTTCTGGAAGACCCCGCCGCTGAGGGCGCAGGTTGTGAGGCCGGTCTGGACCCGGGCCGCGTCGCAGGCGTCGGCGATGATGTCGGCCAGGCAGTCGTGGAAAGCGAAGGCCAGCTCCCGGGCATCGCCGCCGGCCAGCCTGCGGTCGGTCAGGGCCCGGACCAAAGCGTCGGTGGGCAGGGTGAAGGCCCCGTCCGGATCATCGGCCGGTACCGGTGCGGTGGCCATGGGGATGTCGGGCCTGGGGCCGCCGGATTGATTTTTCATATAGGCCTCGGCGGCAAACTGCAGGGACGTGGCGGCCTCCCCTTCAAAGGTGGAGGCCCGCCGCACACCCAGGATGGCGCTGACGCCGTCGAAGAGGCGGCCGGCGCTGGTGGAGCGCACGGTGTTGACGCCTTTTTCTGCCATCACCGCCTGGATGTGGACCTGTTTTTCGCTGCAGAGCCCCAGCCTTTCGGCGACGGCCCCGGCGTCGCTGCCGTAGAGGTCGTGGAGCATGGCCGCGGCGATCCGCCAGCCTTCCTTGGCCGAGGCGTCGCCGCCGGTTTGATCAAAGGGCGCGATCATCCCCAGGCGGTCGAAGCCGCGGTAGTCTGCCCGCAGGATTTCCCCGCCCCAGATGGTGCCGTCAGTGCCGTAGCCCGTGCCGTCAAAGGAGACGCCGATGACGGGACCGGCCCAGTCGTTTTCCGCCATGCAGGACAGGATGTGGGCGTAGTGGTGCTGGATCTTCATCACCGGCAGGCCCAGCTCCTCGGCGACGGCCACGGTGTTGTACCGGGGGTGCATGTCGCAGGCGACGATCCGGGGCTCGGTTTCCAGCAGGGTGGCCATGCGGGTGATGGATTCCCGCAGGGCCTCCACGGTGCGGATGTCCTCCATGTCCCCCACGTAGGGCGAAGGATAAAGCAGGTTGTTCTTGCCGATGCAGAAGGTGTTCTTCAGCTCGCCGCCGATGCCCAGCACCGAGCCCTTAAAATCACCGGAGAGCATGACCGGCAGGGGGGCGTAGCCCCGGGAGCGGCGGATCATGTAGGGCGCGCCGTCGAGGAAATCCATCACCGAGTCGTCGGCCCGGAGGCGGATCTTCCGGTTGTGGGAGAGCATGAGGTCGCAGAAGCCGGCGATTTCCTTTTGGGCGTCGGCATCGCTGCGGCAGATGGGTGCGCCGGAGACGTTGCCGCTGGTCATCACCAGGGCGTCGGTCATGGCCACGTCGTCATCGTAGGTGAATAAAAGCATCTGCACCGGCGCGTAGGGCAGCATGACGCCCACCGTGGGGTTGTCCGGGGCGATGGCGGCGCACAGCCGGCTGTCCGGTTTTTCCCCCAGGAGCAGGATGGGCTTTTGGTGGCCGTCCAGAATGGCTTCCTGCTCCGGCAGCACCTGGCATTGGGCCCTGGCGGTGGCCAGGTCTTTAAGCATGACGGCGAAGGGCTTGGCCGGGCGGTTCTTCAGTTGACGCAGGCGCTTCACCGCTTCTTCATTGGCCGCGTCGCAGCACAGGTGGAAGCCGCCGATGCCCTTGATGGCCACGATTTTACCGGCCATGATGGCCCGGCGGGTGGCGGTGATGGCCGCGGCGCCCTTTAATTCCTCCTCATGGCCGATGATGTAAACCTCCGGGCCGCAGTCGTTGCAGCACACGGGCTGGGCGTCGTAGCGCCGGGTTTCCGGGTGGGTATACTCCCACTCACATTCCGGGCACATGGGGAATTCCCCCATGCTGGTGCGCTCCCTGTCGTAGGGCATGGCGTCCAGGATGGTCACCCGGGGACCGCAGCTGGTGCAGTTGATGAAGGGGTGGAGGTAACGCCGGTTGGTGGGGTCGAAAAGCTCGGCCTTGCACTGATCGCAGGTGGCGATGTCCGGTGAGACGAAGATATCCCCGGCTTCCTTTTCGCTTTCGATGATTTCAAAGCTGTCTGCCGGGGCCTCCGCAGTCTCCCGGGTGTCGACCTTGAGGATGGCGGAGCGTTCGGGGGCTTCCGTTTCCAGAACGGTCAGGAGTTGTTCCAGGCTGCGGTCAGAGCCCTGGGCGTGGATTTCCACGTAGGAGCCCTTATTGGCGACGCTGCCCTTGAGGCCCAGGCGGTCGGCGGCCCGGCTGACGAAGGGCCGGAAGCCGACGCCCTGGACGATGCCGTAGACGCAGATCAGCAGGGTTTTTGTTGGGGTCATGGGTTCACCTCCTTTGGTGTTTTTATTTTGATACACTGGACGCGATTCAATCCAGCAGCATTCCCGACACGGCAAAGTGGGGGAAAGGAATATAATTACCGGTAAAATTCGGGATCAGCCGTTTCATAAAGGGGTCGGCGATGATGGCGTCGTACTGGCCCCGGGCCACGGCTTCGGCAAAGGATTCTTCGCCGTTCAAACGGAAGTCGCCGGATCGGGCCATTTCTTTTTTCAGCATGAACCAGGTGGCCACGGTGACGTCACGGTTTTCGGAGTCCGGGTTTTCAATGGCGTCCCGGACGGCATTGGCCAGGACCTGCTGGTGGACGACCAGGACCTTTTTCCCGGTGAGGCCGGTCCGTTCGCCGGCCAGCTTTTCCGGAATCCAGGGGCAGGCGACGGTGTAGGGGGTGCCAAATTTCTTTTGGAGATATTTGGCAGCCTTAAGTCCGGCGGGGGCCACCACCAGGTTGCGGGCGGCGGTGGAAGCCCGGCGGACGTCCTCCAGGGTGGTGTCCATGCCGTAGCACAGAATCTTTTTCCAATGGGGCTCTTCAGAACGGATGGCCTCCGTCAGAAACCCGGCGGCGTGGATGGTGGAGAATTCCAAGGGGGTGGCCCCGATGACGCCCAGGGTGTCGGCTTCCACCGGGAAAGCTTCCGCGGCGAAGGTCTGGAACAGCTTGGTATAGGCGTCCTCTTCGCCCTCGTCGTACCAGTGGGTGCCGGCAGCTTCCATGGTGATGGCGGGCAGGCCGGTTTGTTTTTCGGCCATGCGCTTGAGGGCCATGAAGTCCGTGGCGATGACGGCGGGCACCGGGGTGCCGACCATGGCGGTGAAGGCCACGTCGGTCTGGTCCACGGCGCTTTTGAGCTTGGCGATGAGCTGGTCGTCACGGCCGAGGATAGCGTCCATGTCCCGGAGTCCGGCGCTGAAGACAGCGCTTTTTTTGGTGAACCAACGGGGCTCGTCAAAGCCGCAGATGTTGCCGGTACAGCCCCCGGCGTCGCAGATGACGATGAGGCCTCCCAGTTCGTACAGGACCGAGACGGCTCCCGATTGATCCGGGGCGAAGGGGGTCAGGCGTTTGAGCAGTTTTTTCATCTTCAGACCTCCTTTTGGGTCAGGGCGGCGTCCAGCTCCTCAAAGAGCCGGCTTACGCCGTCGTAGCCGAAGGGCTGGACCTCGTCGTTCCACTCCACGCCTGGGCAGCCCGGGTGGTAATAGATGGCGTCGGCGCCCAGCACCGTGTCCACAGCGCTTTCAGACCCGTCGCACCACAGCATGGTGGGGGACAGGTTGGAGTAAATCCGGGTGTGGGGGCTGAGCTCGGCGATGCGGCGGATGAAGACCCGGTTGAGCTCGCCCACGGTGCCGTAAATGGCGTCCACGTTGAAGCCGCTGCGCAGCAAGGCCAGAGACAGCTCGAAGGAATCGGCGTTGAGGATTTCCCCCACGGCGAAGTGCCGGGCACCGTGGCGTTCTTTAAAGGCGTCGATGGCGGCCTGGGCCCGGTCGAAATCGGCCTGATCGTCAAAGCCGGCACCAATGGCCTGGCCCAGCAGGCGGTACTGGTTCTGGATCTTGTCCAGTTGGTACAGCCGCATCAGTTCAATGCTGGGGATGCCCAGATTCTTTTCCATTTCCTGGGCGGCGTGGCGGGCCTCCGGATTGAGTACCAGGTTGAAGTTGGCCTGGGCCATGGCCTGGTAGTCGCCGTAGGTCTGGCATCGGCCGATTTCCCGGATAGTGCGCACCCCGGCGTTCCGGAGCAGGCCGTAGATTTCCGAGCCGTCGTTCAGCGGGGCAAAGAACCCCAGAATGTTGACGGCGTCCCCCTTGCGGGGCACGGGCTTCAGCAGGGAATAAACCGCCTGGCGCACCGCCGCCATGGGGTGGAGGCGCTTTTCCCGGGTCAGGGCGTACATGTAGCAGGGGACGGCAGGGATGCCGGTGCGCTCGGCGCATTGTCGGCACACCCGGTCCATGTCCGTGCCCAGCAAAGCGTCCACGCAGGTGATACAGATCATCACAGCGGAGGGCGGTACGGCGCAGGAATCGCAGACCTCCTCCACCGCCTCGGGAATCTTGGTCAGGTGCCGGCCGGTGACGATGTCCGTGTCGTCCAGCAGCAGGTAGAAGAAGCGGTCGGCGTATTCCCCGGTGGGTCCCAGGGAGGTGACGTTGCGGCCGCAGCACCCCGGCGATACCAAAAGCATCACCGAGCCGGGCACCGCCAGCCCCGCCCGTTTGACCCCGTAGCCGTTGGCACCGGGGGAGTTGAAGGCCAGGGTGGCCGGGGAACTGTAAATCAGATGGCTGGAGGAGACCAGCTCGGCGGGCAGGTCTTTGTTCTCTTTATCCAGGGCCGCCAGCTCGGCGGCGGTGATAGACCAGGCTTTACCCATGGCGGACCTCCCCATTTTCTTCAGTTGCTTTTTCGGCGGCTTCACAGGTGCCTTCATTTAATAAAGTCCGGGCCAGGTCGAAGAACCGTGCACTCACCGGCAGTGTGGGATCCCCTTCGATGACGGTCTTTCCCTGGTCCTCCCAGCGGATGATGTCGTCGCTGCGGGGGATGTCGGCCACGATGGGCAGCCCCGCCCCATCGGCGAAGGCCCGGACCTTTTCCTCCTCACCGGGGACGTCCCGGCGGTTCATGATGATGCCCCGCACCCGGGCGTAGCCCCGGTCGGCAAAATTGTTCACCGCGCTGTTGATGTTATTGGCGGCGTAAAGGGCCATCTTTTCCCCGGAGGTCACGATGAGCACTTCCGAAGCGTAGCCCTCCCGGATGGGCACGGCGAAGCCGCCGCAGACCACGTCTCCCAGCACGTCGTAGAGCACCACGTCGGGGTTGTAGTCCTCAAACAAATTCAGGCTTTCCAGCAGGTTGAAGGTGGCGACGATGCCCCGGCCCGCGCAGCCCAGCCCCGGGGTGGGGCCGCCGGTTTCGATGCACAGGATGCCGCCGAAGCCCCGGCGGGCGATGGCATCGATGGAATCTGGTTCCTCATCGTGCTCCCGCAGGTAGTTCATCACCGGGGTGACGGGCTCGCCGCCCAGCAGGTTGATGGTGGAATCGGCCTTGGGGTCACAGCCAATCTGGATGACCCGCTTGCCCAGGGAGGCAAAGGCCGCCGCCAGGTTGCCGGTCATGGTGGACTTGCCGATGCCCCCCTTTCCGTATATCGCTATCTTGATCATAATGGTTTCCTCATAATTATCTGTATTGTTCCGCAGTCATCTGCAAGCATACGCAGCTGTCCGTATTATCGGGTTAAAAAGGCCGGTTGATATGGCTGACGATGTCCCTGCGGTAGCATCTCCCCGAAAAAGCCTCATGGGGCTGGGCGTAAAAGGGCACGGTGTACGGGCAGACGGGCTGGTACAGGGGATCGGCGATGACCCCCGCCGCCTGGGCAAAGGCCGCCACCGCGTCGTCCTCGTCGGGCCCCAGGATATCACTGGGGAGCATCAGCTCCGATTCCGTTTCCAGGGGGCAGAGCAGCCGGATTTTCCGGCCGGTCTCCCGTTCCATGGCAGCGGCCATGGAGCCGGCGCCGACGCTTTCTCCGACGATGACCAGATCCGCGGCGTCCGCCGGGGATCGGCGGGTGCAGGCTGCCCGGCTCTGGGAGCTGTCCACAGCGGCGGTCAGCTCCTGAGCCAGAAAATCAGCGTAGACCCTGCCGTAGGGGACGCCCACCACATAGGGCGTGCCGAAACGTTTTTCTAAATACCGGGCGGTGGACAGTCCGCTGTAGGAGACCACCAGGTTTACCCAGGCGGCTCCTGCGCCGGCGATGTCCCCAAGACTGCTGCCCATGGCCATGGTGGACAGCACCTGATAGCCGTTGTGTTCCAGCCATTTTTTCATGGCTTCCACGCTGCCGGTGACAGAAAAGTCCAGGGGCGTGGCGCCGATGATGTTGGCCGACGGCGCTGCTGTCCGGGGGATATCCTCCCGGCAGAAATGCCGGACCAGGGTTTCCAGCGCTTCGGAAGCGCCGGTTAAATAGGAATGCATGCCGTTGGTGTGAAGGCCGAAGGTCGGGATCCCCGTTTCAGCCTCGATGGCCTGGGCGATGGCGGGAAAATCCGTCCCCACCATCATGGGCATGGGGGAACCGCACAGGGTGATGAACGCGGGTTCGAGTTCCCGGGCGGACTGGACCACGTCGGCGATGAGCTTGTCGTCATCCCCCATGATGGCTTCCATCTCCGTCAGGCCGGAAATGTAGATCATGCTGTCCATGTCGTACCAGCGGGGCTCGTCGTGGGTGGTGTAGGTCGAGTTGCACCCCGACGCGTCGTGAACCACCGTCAGCCCGCCAAGCTCATAAAGCATGGAGCACACCCCCGAGGTATCGGCGGCGTATATGGATAAAATGCGTGCGTTCTGTCTCATAAGCAACTCTCACATTGAATGCCCTTGTACTGGATGACGGTCTGGGTTTCCTTTTCGTGCTCCCAGGCGTCGATGATCAGATCGGCCAGCTGGCCGATGCCGTCAAAGCCGTACAGGCCGCCGCCATTCACCAGGTTGACGAAATGGCGGGTGTCCTCAAAATAAGCGGCCTTCTGTCCGATGGCCAGGGACTGGGGCTGGCGGTCTCCGTGGTTGGCGAAGCGCATGGCCGGATCCAGGGTCGGGCAGATGGTCAGTTCCGGCGCATGGACCTGGAGCCAGTGGAAGGCCTCCTCTTCCTCGGTGGAGAAGACGTCGATGTAGAGGCGCTCCACCACAAGGCCGTGTTCGGTCAATAATTTGGCCAGCCCCAGGGGCCGGGGCGTGGCGGTGTAGTCGATGGTGACCGGCACCGTTCCAATCACTTCACGGGCGCGGTCCAGCTTCTTTTCCGCCCGGGCCTGGAGGGCCGAGAAATCCGGCAGGGTTGTGCCCAGTGCGTCTGCCAGCCTTTGGTAACCGGATAACAGCTCGCCGGCGTCGTAGCACAGGGGCAGGTACAGATGGGGGCGGTCCAGCCGTTGGCTGAGCTGCTCTCCCCCCGCCCTGGCAGCGGGCAGGCAGGTGATGTTCAGGGCACTTTCTCCCATGGCAAGGTACTCGCCGTAGGTGTGGCAGTCCGTGATGTCCCGGACCTGGCAGCCGGCCCCCTCGATGATCCGCAGCAGCTCGCTGGTGGGAGAGGTGGGCAGATCGCTGCCCAGGATGTTCACCGACCGGGGGTTCACCGGCAGGGGACGCAGGGCCGCGTAAAGCTGGCGGCGCATGATCTGGTCCGGCGACTCGGTGGTCCGCATGGTGGGCGTCATGTAGCAGTCCACAAAATCCACCGTGGGGAAGGCTGCCCGCAAATCGGACAGGATCCGGTCAAAGTCGATGCCCGCGAAAAGGTGGATGCAGCTTAAGTACAGCAGGACCACGGGGGGCAGGGCGTCCATCTTGTTTAAGATGTCGGCGGTGCCGTCGATGATGTTCTGCTCCAGATCGCCGCTGAACATGTCGTTCTCACACACGGAGATCCAGGACATGCGGTCCATGGCGTTCATTTCCGCCGCGGTGAGGATGACGCCCCGGAGGCAGCCCTGGGCGCAGGCGAAGATCTGGTGGGCGCCGGGGATCAGCATGCCGGTGTGGACGATGTTCCATACCCCACGGGCCGGCGGGTTGTACTGCAGGCCCGTGTCAAAGGGCGTGGGGAAGGGGACTTCCCCGATGGGCCGTTCCTTCATGGGAATCGGCTGGCTCCTCATTTTCTTAAGCATGACAGATTTCCTCTTCCTTTGCGGCGCACCGGGCCAGTAGGCTGTCCGCCAGGGCGCGGTAGGCCGCCGCCATATCGCTGTCCGGGAAGGCTTCGAGTACCGTCTGGTTCAGTTCCTCGGCGTCCTGCACCGTGGTGGAAAAATCCAGGGTACCGACGATGTCGGTGTGAAAATCCCCGGCCAGTTCCCGGACCTTTTCGTCTTCATTCTTGACGCCCCGGCGGTTGAGGATCAGGCCCCCCAGGGTGGCGTAGCCCCGGTTCTTGAAGTGGTCGATGGCCATGGCGATGTTGGCCGCCGCGTGGATGGCCATGTTTTCGCCGGAAGTCAGGATGAAGACCTGGTCGGCGTAGCCGCCGCGCATGGGCATGGAGAAGCCGCCGCAGACCACGTCCCCCAGCACGTCGTAGAGGACCACGTCGGGCTGGTATTCCTGGTAAGCGCCTTTGGCTGAAAGTTTTTCCAGAGCCGTGATGATGCCCCGGCCGGCACAGCCCACGCCGGGGGTGGGGCCGCCGGCTTCGGCGCAGAGCACGCCGCCGGTGCCTCGGATCACCATGTCCTCCAGGGAGAAATCATCTCCCCGTTCCCGGACCAGGTCCAGGACCGTGGGCAGGGTCGTGCCGCCGTGAAGGTTAGCCGTGGAATCGGCCTTGGGGTCGCAGCCAATCTGCATGACCGTCAACCCCTTTTGAGCCAATGCCACAGCGATGTTGGAGACGGTGGTGGATTTGCCGATGCCGCCTTTTCCGTAAAATGCCAGTTTAATCACAGTAATCCCCCCTTTCAATGGAGATGGTCCGTCCGACAGAGCTCATCCGGGCCCCCATGCACTGGATGCACTGGGCGGATTCGTCGCCGGTACAGATCTTGTTGTCGTAGAGTAAGTATTTTTTGCGCACAGCCAATGGCGACAGATTGGGCATGACCACGTTGGCTCCGGCCAGCACCCCCTTTTCCCGGCCCGTCGGATCGATGGTGCCCAGGGCGGTGGTGGCTGGCAGCAGAACCTTGGGCAGCATGATCCGGCACAGGCTGAGCAAAAATAAGGTCAGCTCGAAGGAGCCCTGGGGCTCGTCCCGGAAGGGCGTGTCCTTGTGGGGGATGAAGGGCCCGATGCCGATCATCTCCGGCTGGAGCTCTTTTATGAAGAGCATGTCCTCGGCCAGGCATTCCGCCGTCTGGTACGGGGAGCCCACCATGAAGCCGCAGCCCGTCTGGTAGCCGATGGCCTTTAAATCCCGCAGGCAGGCCATGCGGTGGGCCAGGGACAGCTCCGCGGGGTGGAGCTTGTGGTAATGGGCCTCGTTCGCCGTCTCGTGGCGAAGCAGGTAGCGGTCGGCGCCGGCATCGTACAGGCGCTGGTAACTCTCCCGGCTCCGTTCCCCCAGGGACAAGGTGACGGCGCAGTCCGGGTGGGCGGCTTTGATGGCCGACACGATGGCTGCCAGCCGGTCGTCGGTGTACCAGGGGTCCTCGCCGCTTTGGAGGACGAAGGTCCGGAAGCCGTAGCCGTAGCCTTCGTCGCAGCAGGCCAGGATGTCCTCCTGGGTCAGACGGTAGCGGTCCGCGTTTTTGTTGGAATGGCGGATGCCGCAGTACAGGCAGTCGTTTTTGCAGAAGTTGGAAAACTCCACGATGCCCCGGATGTAGATCTTGTCCCCAAACTGGGCGGTGGTGAGTTCCCGGGCGATTGCCGCGGCGTATTCCCGGTCTGTGTCGTTATAGGTCTGGATCAAGGTGATCCAGTCTTCCCTGGTCAGTTGTTTTTCCCGATTGAGCTTGTCGATGCGCTCGGTATTGGTCATGTGTGCCTCCGGTTCTCCGGCTGCAATAAAAAACAGCCGTGTCCTGACGGATACGGCTGTGGATGGTCAGACCCAGGATCGAGACCTTGGATCACCGGTTGCTTTATCGTTTTCGGCAAAGGGTGGCGGCCAGTTTTCATGAGTGAGTAAAATCCCAGCGATATCGAACTTTCGTCTCAAAAATATTTTCGACGTCAGGTCATAATTCTGTGGGTGGATATTTGGTTGTTGTCATCGCGCGGGGGAGTACACGGTTTTGGTGGTGACCCCGTCGATGCGGCCGATCTTGCCTGCCAGGCTGTTGATGGTGTCCTGGGGGGCGTCGATGGCGATGCTGATGATGTTCATCTGCCGTTCGCGGTGGGGGATTCCCATGCGTCCGATGATGTGTTCGCGGTAATCGTGGAGAAGGGCGTTGATGGTTTCAGTCGACGCACTGTTCTCGGCGATGATGGCGATGATGGCGACCCTTGTTTCCATAAAAACCTCAATATTAAATATTTTTTATTATTCTTAGGTTAAATTAACACATTTTTATCAAAAAGTCAAGATGTCCTGTGATATTTTCATTGCGGGCAATGTTCAAAAGAAAAAATTAATAATTGGAATATGACTATAAAAGTTTGAATATCTTAATAAATTATAATATAATAAATTCATAATATATTTAGAATCAATTTAGAAGCATCATCATAATGGTCAGACGATTAATGCGTGAATTAAAATATTGGACAGGAAATTGGAAATCCTGAGAATCAGGTGAGGTAATGGAAGAAAAGTATTATGTGTTAATTGCTGAAGACAGCGCAATCAATCAGCGGATTCTACAAAAAATCCTGGAAAAGGATTATCACCTTGAGCTGGCATCCAACGGGGCGGAAGCCGTCCGGAAATTGGGCGCCAGTCCGGATAAATACGCGGCTCTCATCCTGGATTTGAAAATGCCGGAAATGGATGGCTTCGAGGTCATGGGCTACATCAAAGACCATTTGAAGATAAAGAATCTTCCCATCCTGGTGGAAACAGAAGAACACAACAGCAAGACCGAGGCGCGGTGCTTTGCCCTGGGCGCCTGGGATTTTGTGCGCAAACCCTATGAACCGGCGACCCTGAAGGCCCGTCTGGCCAACATCATCGCCAGGGGCCAGGCCAATTTGATGAAGCGGATCAAAAGCCTGGCCGAACGGGATACCCTCACCGGGCTTTACAACCGTTCATTCTTCATGGATCAGACCGTGACCATGGTGACCGACCATCCGGAGATGGATTTCGCCATGGTCCGGCTGGATATCGACCGGTTCCGCATGTACAATTCCTTTTTCGGGAAGGACGCCGGGGATGAGCTCCTCAAGCTCATGGCCAATGTGCTGGGCCGTGTTTGCGAGCTGATCCCGATGTGCACCTTCGGGCGCATCGAATCGGATATCTTCTGCATCTGCGAGCCCTATGAAGACACGATCATTTCCAATCAGCTTGAGTTCATCAAGGGACAGCTCCCCAAGATGAGTGAACACTACCGCCTGGGCATCTCTTGCGGCATCAGCGTCATCAGAGACCATGACCATCCGGATATGGAAAACATCTACGCCCAGACCACGGAGGCGGCCAAGACGTGCAAGGGCAAGTACAACCGCTATTACGCTTACTACAATGAGTCCATGCACGAAAAAAACGTCAAGGCCCAGAAGATTTCCAATGAAATGGAACGGGCGCTGGCCAATGAGGAATTCAAGGTCTTCATCCAGCCCAAATACGCCCTGTCCAATGACAAGCCCTGCGGCGGCGAAGCCCTGGTGCGCTGGTTCCACGGGGAGGAAGGCATCATCTCCCCAGGGGAGTTCATCCCTGTGTTCGAACAGAACGGGTTCATCATCCAGCTGGATTATTACATGTGGGACAAGGTGTGCGCCCTGCTCAGAAAGTGGCTGGACGCCGGCTGCAATCCGGATCCCGTGTCGGTGAATATCTCCCGGGTCAGCTTCTACGATCCCCACATCCTGGATCATTTGTTCGGACTCATCGACAAGTACAAGATTCCGGCCAGCCTGCTCTACCTGGAAGTGACGGAAAGCGCCTACATGTCCAATCCCCATCTGATGGCGGAAATCATCGCCCAGCTCCATAAGAAGGGGTTCATCATCATGATGGATGACTTCGGCAGCGGCTACTCGTCCCTGAACACCCTGAAGGATATCGACGTGGATATTTTGAAGATCGATATGAAATTCCTTCCCACGGGGCACGACAACGTCAAGAGCGAGAAGATCCTGGCGTCCATCACCCGCATGGCCGGCTGGCTCGGTATGCCGGTGGTGGTGGAAGGGGTGGAAACCAAGGAACAGCGTGATTTCCTGGAAAGCATCGGTTCAGGCTACGTCCAGGGGTATTTCTTCGCCCGGCCCATGCCGGCGGAGGATTACGAGCGCACGGTGGTCAGGCTGTCGGAGATGATCCCCATGAACACCGCGGAGGAAGGGATTACCCGGGAGGAACTGGACAGCCTGTGGGCGTCCGACGGAAGAGTCAGCACTCTGCTCAAGAGCATCACCATCCCCTTCGCCATTTTTGAGTACTCGGATTTCCAGTGTGATATCCTGCGCATGAACGACGCCTTCATCCGGACCTTCAATCCCGAGGACGAAAACGGGATCTGGAACAAGGAAGGCATGGAGATCAAGGCGGACAAGCTCATCGACGCCCTGAAGAAGACGGTGACCAAGAAGAGCACCACCGAATGCGAGCTCTGCTTCCAATACGACAAGAGCGTCCGCTGGTTCATGGGGCGTCTCAAGTACATCGCCACGGTGGCCAAAACCGACCTGATCAGCGGAACATTTTCTGAAATCACCATGGAACGCCGCTTGGAAGGGGAGCTCAACAAGATTTACCGGGCCATTTCCGATGTGGATTCCGCCCACGGCGGCAAGAAGCCGGCCATGCTGGTGGTGGACGATTCGGATATCGGCCGGGGCATCCTGAAAAATATGTTCAGCGACCGCTATGAAGTGCTGACGGCGGCCAATGGCCAGGAGGGGCTGGATGTGCTTTCGGAAAAATCGGAAAAGATCCTGATCATCCTGCTGGACCTGAACATGCCGGTGATGGACGGCTGGGAATTTTTGAAACAGAAGAACCGCATGGGCACCGTGGCGGATATTCCCGTCATCGTGGTCTCCTCGGAAAACAGCGAGGAAGTCCAGCTGAACATGCTCAAAAACGGCGTCAATGATTATATCACCAAGCCCTATGTGCCCGAGGTGGTCAAGCAGCGGATCCAGAACGTGCTGGAATACAATGGCCGGTTCCGGGCCCTGGTCCGGGAATACAACAACGTTCAGACGGTCATGACCATCGACGATGAGGAAATCCTGGTCGACGTGTACTCCGCCCCTAAGATCTGCCATCTGATCGCGGAAATGGGCAAGATCTTTGATGTGGTCCGCCTGGTCAATCCGGATCTGACGGCGGTCATGGACATCGATGAAGACGGCCATATCGAGTCGACGCCCTACAGCTGTTTCTGCGTATGGAACAAGGACGTCCGGTGCGAAAACTGCACCAGCGCCAGGGCCAATCGGATGAAGAAGCAGCTGGTCAAATACGAATTCGTCGAAGACAATGTGTTCTACGTCATCTCCCGTCCCATCGTCATCAAGACCGAGGATGGGGTGGAGGTATCCTGCGTGCTGGAAATCGTCAGCAAGGTATCGGATATCCTGATGATGCAGCGGATCTGCGGCAACACGATGAAGGATTTCATCTCAGACATACAGAAAAAGATTTACACGGACGGATTGACAGGGGTTTTCAACCGGCGGTATTACGACGAAATGCTCTTCCTCCATCGGGGAAGAAACGACACGTCCCGCCAGATCACCTTCATCCTGCTGGATATGTGTGATTTCAAGCGCATCAATGATGAGTGGGGACACACCGTCGGGGATGAGGTGCTGGTGAACACGGCCAAGGCTCTGGCCCACCAGGTCCGGGACGTGGATTCAGTCATCCGTTTCGGCGGGGACGAATTCCTGATCGTCCTGACGGAATGTGAAAAGGTGAAGATTCCGGATATGATGGACCGTCTCAAAAAGGCCGTCAACACGGTCCGCTTTGGGAAGGACAGGAACCGTGTGGCCAACGCATCCATCGGCTTTTCCCACACCGTTCATTTCCTGCCCAACAGTGGATTCATGAAGCGCATGTTCGATATTGCGGACAAGGCCATGTATGAAGATAAGAAGAAATGGCTGGAGGGTTACGCCAAACAGGCCAATAACTGATTTATAAATATATAAATACAAAGCCGCGCCCCTGACGCCAGCAGCAATGAGCTGCCGGCGGTGGGGGCGTTTTGTCAATTATTCCGACTGTGTGCTGGTAAGGCGGGTATATATGTTTTCCATGGCACCTTGCCATGCCTCAAAGCCTCCAAGATGGCCGATGTGATTTAATGCCTGCAAGTTGATGCCATTTTCCAGACTGACTGTCGCCATGGTGTGGATGCCGCCGCGGTCCAGACTGGAAGCCTCCTGGGAGACAGCGTTAAAAAAGCGGGTGATGTAGGCAGCGGCATCGTCAGAGGAGACCCCTTTGGATTCGGACCAGCGAATGAGGGAATCCATAACGGCAAATAGTGAGGTGACACAACCGGAAAAGGTATCGTACACAAGAGCCTGATCCGGGTCATCCGCAAAGATGATCCGGCCGATATGACCGAAAATGGTGGCCGCTTCGTCATTGGCCGGATACAGCACGATGGGACCATCGGTGAAGGCGTTAAAGGTCAGTGGTATCATGAAAAGAATGGTATCAACCTCACCGATGAAATCGCGGATTTGTTCGATTGATTTGTCAAACATCAGATTGATGACCTTATGGTCAGAACGGAAACGAAGGGATCGGCATACATCTTCCCCAATATTGGGGTGGACGGCGAGAATGACCCAGTCTGCGGTATCGACGACGGCCTGGTTGTTTTCTGCGATGGTAATTTGGTCCGGATAGTCCGCTTTGAGCTGTGCCGCGTTTTTGGCATTGCGCGGGGAAATGACGATGGGGTAGGGAACATCGGCTGCACGGCTGCAGAGTCCAGTGACAAGGGCTTTTGTAATGGCACCAGTACCGATGAATCCAAGGGTTGGAAGTTTTTTCATGGGAATACTCCTGATTTATTTAAAATGGAAATTTTATCTGATACTTACCCTACATCATTTTTTGTGACCGTGTTGTGCCGTTTATCATTTCCATTTTACATTTGTTCAGGACTAAAGGTTTTGCACTGAGTAAAAGAATTTTTGAATAAAAATAGTTCGTTCAAAATAAAATTTGCCAGGAGCAGGCAGGACAATGGTGGGCGACCATGCCCTGGCTGGAGTCAAGGTCTGCATTTTGGAATCAGTAACATCAATAATAATTTTTATCAAAAATATGGCTGCCTGTGATTCAACAACACAGGCAGCCATATTTTTTTATTACGCTTCTGTTTTTGCAGCCGCTTTGCCGGCTTTGGCAATCTTGGCGGCCAATTCTTCGGAAGAATCGCCGTTGAACAAGAAAGTCTTTTTAAGGGTATCGCCAGCCATTATTTTGACTTCAGCTTCAATCTTCGCGTCGACATTGTCCAGACCTCTGATTTCGACGATATCGCCATTTTCGGTTTGACCGAAAATGATGTTGATGTTGTCGATGGAGCGGACTTTGTATTCCGGTCCAAGTTCACTGCAGATCCGGCGGATCTTTCTTCCTGGGTTATACGGTGGTGCTGTGCGGGGCATTGTGTTTCTCCTTTCAAATCGTTTTTTCGAGTTCGTGCCCGATGGTCTCATTATAGCACGGTCCGGGGTCATTATTAAGAAGGATAAAAACCATGAACCGATAAGATTTTGTCCAACTTGGTGCGCAATAAAATTTCTTGTGAATTATTTGTAGAATAGAACGCTATGAAAATCTTTACTTAATAAAAAATGGTGGTATAATAAAGTTATTCTTAATTAAGGAGGAATGTGAAATGTTGTTCAAAAGGAAAGGTTTCTTATTGGCTGTGGTGTGTGCGCTGCTGGTGCTCCTGTGCTTCCCCCAGACGATTGGCGCGGAAACCCTGGAAGGGACTCCGGGGACGACGGTGCAGCAGGTTACGGAAAATGGGGACAGTCTGAAGATTAAAAGCGACAAAACGGCCATCACTGTGGGGGATCAGCTGACCCTGACCCTGGAAAAGCCGGCTTCCCTGCCGACAGATGCCGTGGCGGCCTGGACGTCCTCCGACGCCACAGTGGCGACGGTGGATGCAGGCGGCGTGGTGACGGCGCTCAAAGCGGGGGATGTTACCATCTCTGTTAAAGTCGGCGATCTGACGGACCAGATCGTCCTGACAGTGGCGGACAAGGCGGCGGAACCGGCGGCTATCACCGCCGATGCCCTGCGGGCGTCCATGACCTATCAGGCCCACGTACAGAATGTGGGCTGGCAGGATGAGGTCCACCCCGACGGGGATGCCGGCACCACGGGCAGGGCTTTGCGCATGGAAGCTTTGAAGATAAAAACCGGCCAGGACACGGCCCAGGTTGGCGTCCAGTACCAGGCCCATGTGCAGAACGTGGGCTGGCAGGGCTGGAAGGCCGACGGGGACGAATGCGGGACCGATGGCCAGGGCCTGCGGTTGGAAGCCATCCAGATCCAGCTGACCGGTGCCCAGGCCGGACAATTCGATGTGTATTACCGCGTCCACGTGGCTGGCTATGGCTGGCTGGATTGGGCGAAGAACGGGGCAACCGCCGGGACCACCGGACTGGCTTACCGCATGGAAGCCATCGAAATCCAGGTGGTGGCCAAGGATGCCCCGGCTCCGGGGAGCACGGCAACGCCGTATATGGACGGTGCCCTCATCCGCAGCGAAACCCACATCAATTACCAGAGCCACGTCCAGAACATCGGCTGGCAGAGCTGGGTGGCCGACGGCAATGTGTCCGGGACCACTGGCGAAGGCAAGCGGGTGGAAGCGGTCGTGGCCAATCTGACCACACCCTACGGCCGGGACACGGTTTCCTACCAGGCCCACGTCCAGAACATCGGCTGGCAGGGCTGGAGGGCCTCCGGCCAGGAAGCGGGGATCACGGGCCAGGCCCTGCGGGTGGAAGCCCTGCAGTTCACGCTGAACGGCGCCACCGGCAGTGTTTTTGACATTTATTACCGGGTCCACGTCCAGAACCTGGGATGGATGGGCTGGGCCAAAAACGGTGAATACGCCGGGACCAGCCAGGGCGGACTCCGGGTGGAGGCTTACCAGGTGGTGCTGGTGCCCAAGGGCGGCGCGGCACCGGGGACGACGGACAACGCCTACCGGCTCATCGACAACCGCCTGGGCTTTACACCGGGATCGCCGGACTGCATCTGCATCAGCATCAGCCAGCAGCGGATGTGCCTGTATCAGAATTACACCTGCATGGTGGACACGCCGGTGGTCACAGGGATGGCAGGCATCGACGACACCCACACCGGGGATTTCAATATCCAGGGCAAGTTTACGCCTTACCGGACAGCAGGCCCGGGGTTTGACACTGTGGTCAATTACTGGCTGACCCTGTACACCGGTGTGATTAACGGCTTTTACGGCGGCTCCGCCGTGGGCAATGTGGGCATCCACGATGCCAACTGGCGCAGCACCTTCGGCGGCACCATTTACCAGGGCAATGGCTCCCACGGCTGCGTCAACACGCCGGATGACGCCATGTACGCCATCTTCACCAACGTGGATGTGGGGGAACCGGTTTATATCCGTCCGTAATATCAATGGGAATGAGATGTGGAAATGGATGGAAAAGAAATTTTGGGCAGAGGAAGGAAATGATGTCATTTGAAAAATTTTGGAAAAGAAGCCTGTATTTTCAGTCTTGTGTTTTTGTTCGCGCTTTTTTGCGCCGCTCCGGTTTGGGCGGCAGATGCTGCCGCGCCGCTGAGTGACGGGGTGTTCACCTATGAGGTGAAAAGCAGCCAGACAGGGGAAAATCCCCAGGTCAGCCTGACCGGCGTGGCCCAGGGCGTATCCCTGGAGGACGCCATCATTCCGGAAGAAGTGACCCTGGAGGGGCAGACCTACGGGGTTACGGCCATCGCTGCGGGAGCCTTTTTAGACAGCGGCATTAAGGCCGCGGTCATCCCCGACGGTGTGAAAGCCATCGATTCCCAGGCCTTTCCGGCTGTGGGAGGAACGGCCGGTGTGCCGGAGATTTACTGCAACACCGGCAGCGCGGCGGAGGCCTTTGCCAAAGGCCGGGAAATGACCTGTCACACCGACAGCGTCAAGGCCGCGGCGGGACAAAGGGTGCTGACGGCCGGCGGGACGACGGCGGTTAAAATAACGGAAAAACCGGCCTTTCTCCCTCCTGCTGCGGTCATCCGCTGGACCAGCAGTGACGCAGCGATTGCCGCTGTGGATGATCAGGGGACGGTGACAGCCAAGGCTTCGGGAACTGTGACCCTTACCGGTGAGGTGGCCGGGTTGAAGGCCAATGTGACCCTGAGTGTGACAGAGGGCAAGCCGGCGCTGACCCTGGCGGAGGTCCAGAAAAGCTTCAAGGCCGCGGCCCATGTCCAGAACAAGGGCTGGATGGCCGATGAGGGAATTGGAAAAACCATCGGGACCACCGGCCAGGGCCTTCACCTGGAGGCCATCCGCATGGCCACCGGCCAGGCTGCGGAACAGCTTGGCCTGAGCTATCAGCTCCGGGTTTCCGGCCAGGACTGGCAGGAAGCCAAAACCGACGGATTGACCGCCGGCACCACGGGCCAGGGGCTGGCCACCGAGGGTATCCGGATCACCCTGACGGGGACCCAGGCCCAGTACTTTGACATTTATTACCGGGTCCACTCGGCCTATTACGGCTGGCTGGACTGGGCAGCCAACGGAGCCGATGCCGGTGCCATGGGGGTGGACTGCCCCCTGCAGGCGGTGGAGGTACGGATCGTTGAAAAAGGCGGGGATGCACCGGGGCCGACAGCGCGCCCGGTCATCGACGCCTCCAAGGTAACCCGGGCCAGCGTGGTCTATCAGGTCCATGGCCAGGATTACGGCTGGCAGAGTGAGCGCAGGGACGGGGAAGAAGCCGGAACCACCGGCCAAAGCAGACGGCTGGAAGCCATCAAGCTGCAGCTCACTGGCGACGGCGTGCCCCTTTACGGTGCCATCCAGTTCCAGACCCATGTGCAGAACATCGGCTGGAGTGGCTGGACCTCCGGGGGCAACCAGGGCGGCACCACCGGCCGGGGCCTGCGGATGGAAGCCATCCGCATCAGGCTCACCGGGCCCTTGGCTGAAACCTACGACATTTATTACCGGGTCCATGCTGAAAACTTTGGCTGGCTGGGCTGGGCCAAAAACGGTGAGGAAGCCGGGACCGCCGGTCTGGCTTACCGGACGGAGGCCATCCAAATCGAGCTGGTGGCCAAGGGCGGTGACGCGCCGGGTTCTACAGAGCACCCGTACATGACTCCGGAAATCCTGTTGGCCAATACCAGCATCCAGTACCAGAGCCACGTCCAGAATCTCGGCTGGCAGGACTGGTGTGCCGACGGGGCCACCTCCGGCACCACGGGGCAGGGTCTGGCGGTGGAAGCCTTCCAGATCAAGCTGGACGGCCTGGCCGCCGGGTGTTCCAGCGTGGGGTATCAGGCCTACGTCCAGGATATCGGCTGGCAGGGCTGGCGGAGCTCCGGCCAGATCGCCGGGACCACCGGCCAGGGCCGGCGGGTAGAGGCCTTCCAGGTCAATTTGAGCGGTGTGGCGGCCCAGGCCTTTGACGTGTACTACCAGGCCCATGTCCGGAATTACGGCTGGCTGGGCTGGGCGAAGAACGGCGAATGGGCCGGGACCAGCAATGGCGGCCTCCGGCTGGAGGGCTACAATGTGAAGCTGGTGCGCAAGGGCGCTCCGGCGCCGGGAGGCACGGGCAATCACTTCATCAAGTGCAAGGCCTCAGCCTGGGTACCGGCCATCATCCAGAATCCCGAGCTGCCCACGGGCTGTGAATCGGTGGCCCTGACCATCGCCCTCCAGCATTACGGGCTGGTCTTCCCCAAGACCTTTGTGGCGGACAATTACATCCCATGCTGGAGCGACGGCATCAATGGCTTTACCGGCAATCCCCACAGCAGCAGCGGTGGGGGATGCCTGCCGCCGGCCATCACCGACGCGGCCAACCGGATCCTCTCGGATTACGGCGCAGGAGTGCGGGCCTACAATATCACCGGCACGGATTTCAACACGCTGTACCAGTACATTTACGACGGGAAGCCCATCATCCTGTGGAGCACCATGTACATGGCCTGGCCTCAGCTGGGTCAGGGCTCCATCGCCGGGTACAACTGGTACTTCCCGGAACACTGCGTGGTCATGTACGACTACAATACGGACAACAACACGGTGATGGTCAGCGACCCCCTGGAAGGCTATGTGGTCCGGGACGCTGGCCAGTTCCAGAGTATTTACGACGCCATTGGGCAGTACGCGGTGGTGATCCAATAGGAAAAATCACATAGAAGGCACAATCATCCCCCTGTTTGATATTTCAAGACAGGGGGATTTTTATAACTTTTTTTGTGTAGAACCTTACCGATTGATTAAGAGCTGGCGGATAATCCCAAGGGATGGCAGGAAATGCTTGACAAGCCTATATGTAATTCGTATAATTACATATATAGAATGTGAACCGAAGGAGGTGTTGAAATGACCATGTCCCCCAAAAAAGTGACGGGGTATTACGGAACCTATGCCACGCCGGAAAGCCAGGGGCTGTACCGGTTTGATTTTGATCCGGAAACCGGGCGCCTGGAGAACCGGCAGCTGGCCTATCCCGCTTTGGACTGCAAGTATCTCTCCTGCCATGGGAGTACCCTGGCCTGCCCGGTCTCCCAGAATGACCGCGCCGGCCTGTGCCTGCTGGAGCTGGATGCCGGCGCTCTGCTTTTGATGGGAACGGCCATGACCGAGGGGGTTACGGCCAACTACGTGACCCAGGACGACGACTACGTTTATACGGCCAACTATCACGAGGGCGGCGTTTTGATTTATAAAAAAGAAACCGCTGGTCCCCGTCTGGTCCGATGCATTGAGACCGGCTCCGGCTCCGGCTGCCATCAGGTGCTTTTCCACGGGCATTACCTGATGGCCGTGTGCCTGCTTAAAGACCGGATTTATCTGTACGACCGGGAACGGGAGGACGCCCTGGCTGGAGAGATTGCTTTTCCCAAAGGGACAGGCCCCCGCCACGGCATCTTCAGTCCGGACCACCGCCATCTCTACGTGGTGAGCGAGCTGTCCAACGGCCTCTTCACCTTTGACATCGAGGATGATAGCTTCAGGCTCACGGGCAAGATTCCGGTTTTGCAGGAGGAAGGCTGCCCGGCCGGGGCGGTACCGGCGACGGCGGCCATCCGTCTGGGACCCGAGGGGCGTACCCTCACCGTGTCCACCCGGGGGACGGATACCCTGACGGTTTTCACCACGGTGCAGAAGGGCCGGCCGACGGTCGTCCAGACCATCGGCTGCGGCGGCCGTCATCCCCGGGATTTCATCATCACCGGGGACGGGCGTTTTTTGCTGGCGGCTAACCGGGAGCAGGGGGGCATCGTCTGCTTCCGCAGGGACCCGGAAAGCGGTGAGTTATCGGATATCGTGGGGCAGCTGGACGCCCCCCAGGCGGTGAGCCTTTTATTGATTGAAAATTAGCGGACATTGGCCCTTGGGATTCACCGCCCGGGCTCCATTGATGGATGATTGATGAGGGCATGGCGGGAAAGGACGAATAATGAAGAATAAAATGGATATCGGCGTCATCGGACTGTCGGTCATGGGCAGCAACCTGGCCCTGAATCTGGCGGATCACGGCTTTCAGGTGATGGGATTCAACCGCAGCCGGGGAGTGACAGAAAAACTCATGGCAGAACAGCCCCACCCCAATTTGTCGGCGGCTTATACGATGGAAGAATTCGTGGAAATGCTCTCACGGCCCCGGCGGATCATGATGATGATCAAGGCCGGCCCGCCGGTGGACGCGGTGATCCGTCAGATCGCGCCCCTTCTGGAACCGGGGGATGTGCTCATGGACGGCGGCAACACGTTTTTTGAAGAAACCCAAAGACGGCAGAAGGAGCTGGCAGACAAGGGGATCCTGTACCTGGGGGTCGGCATTTCCGGCGGATCGGAGGGGGCCCGGAAGGGGCCGTCCATCATGCCCGGCGGCGCGCCGGAGGCCTATGCCCTGGTGCGCCCCATGCTGGAAGCCATCGCCGCCAAGGCCAAGGGCGAACCCTGCTGCGCCTACATGGGCCCCGGGGGAGCCGGCCATTACGTGAAGATGGTCCACAACGGCATCGAGTACGCGGACATGCAGCTCATCGCCGAGGCCTACCTGGTGCTCAAGTACGCGGGGGGATTGACCAACGCTGAAATGGCGGAGGTCTTTGAAGAATGGAATGAGGGCGAGCTGGAAAGCTACCTGATCGGCATCACCGCCAAGGTGCTCCGGGAAAAGGACGACCTGGCCGGCGGTGACCTGGTGGACCACATTCTGGACAGTGCCGGACAGAAGGGGACGGGCCGATGGGCCAGCATTGAGGCCCTGAAGCAGGGGGTGGACCTGTCCATGATCAACGCGGCGGCCAACGCCCGGGTGCTCTCCGGAGACATGAACCGGCGGAGCCGGGCCGGGGCGATGATCCCCCAGCCGGCGCCCCACGCGGATACGGACCGGAAGACCCTGGTGGACACGGTGCGCCAGGCCCTTTACACGGGGAAGATCATGGCCTACGCCCAGGGATTCGCCCTGCTCAAAAGCGCGTCGGAATCCTTCGGCTGGTCCCTGGATTACGGGACCATCGCCTCCATCTTCCGGGCGGGGTGCATCATCCAGGCCCGGTTCCTGGACGATATGACCAAGGCCTACCGGGAGGATCCCCAGCTGGACAACCTGCTCTTCGCGCCCTTCTTTGCCAAACGGGTCAAGGAAGGCCAGTCCGGGCTGCGGGGAGTGGTGACCTACGGCATCATGGAAGGCATCCCCATGCCGGCCCTTTCCGGAGCCATCGCCTATCTGGACAGCTTCCGGGCGGCGGCCACGGGAGCCAACCTGATCCAGGCCCAGCGGGATTTCTTCGGCGCCCATACCTACGGCCGCAACGACCGGCCGGGGATTTTCCACCACGATTGGAGGTTCTGACATGGCAGAGAGGATGACGGAAAAAACGGACATCACCATTTTCGGCGGCACCGGGGACCTGACCTTCCGCAAGCTCATCCCCGCCCTGTACACCATGTTCCGCACGGACAAGCTGCCCGGGGGCAGCCACATCACCATCATCGGCCGCCGGGATTACGATGACGAGGCCTACCGGGAACTCGCCCGGCCCTGGGTGGAGCGGTTTTCCCGCCTGCCCTACGATGGGGAGGCGTTCCAGGCATTTTCGCAGTTGATCAGCTATTACCGCATGGATTTTACGGACCCCGGGGCCTACCCGGGCCTGGAGGCCTATTATGTGAAGGGCCATCAGGACAGGCAGACCGACGCCCAGCTGTTTTACCTGGCGGTGGCACCGCGGTTTTTCGGAAAAATCGCCGAGGGGCTGAAATCCCTCAAGGGATTGGCACCGTCCAAGATCGTGGTAGAAAAGCCCTTCGGGGAGACCCTGGAGGAAGCGGCAGCCCTCAGCGCCGAGCTGGAGACCTGCTTCGGAGCCGATTCGGTTTACCGCATCGATCACTACCTTGGCAAGGAGATGATCCGCGGCATTTCCACCGTGCGCTTCGACAATGTGCTTTTTGAAAATGTGTGGGATTCCCGCTGCATCGAGTCGGTGACCATCTCCGCCCTGGAGGATGTGGGCGTTGAGGAACGGGGCGGCTACTACGACACCAGCGGCGCCCTCAAGGACATGGTCCAGAACCATTTGTTCCAGGTGCTGTCCATCGTGGCCATGGAGCGGCCGGCGGATTTTTCCGCCAAGGCCCTCCACGACGCCCAGCTGGCGGTGCTGGGGGCCCTGCGCCGGCCGGCGGCCGCGGATTTGGCCGATACCCTGGTGCTGGGCCAGTACCAGGGCTACACCGCCGAGCCCAAGGTGGCGGCGGATTCCCGCACCGAGACCTTTGGCGCCCTGCGCCTTTTTGTGGACACCCCCCGGTGGCAGGGGACGCCCTTTTACATTCGCACGGGGAAAAAGACGGGAATCCGCCAGACAACGGTGGTGGTGACCTTCAAGCACCGCGCCCCGGAAGGCCAGCCGGACACCCTGATCATCGAAATCCAGCCACGGGAAGGCATCGCCCTGCAGTTCAACATCAAGCGACCCGGGGATTTTGACGAGGTGGTGCCGGCCAAAATGGATTTCTGCCAGAGCTGCGACCTGGAAAACCAGCGCAACACCCCCGAAGCCTACGAGCGGCTGCTCACCGCCTGCCTCCGGGGAGAAGGAGCCTGGTTCTCCCAATGGGACCAGATCGCCGCAAGCTGGCAGTACATCGCCGATCTGAAGGACCTGGCAAAGGAAGAAGGGCTGACGGTCCATCCCTACCCCCAGGGAGAACCGGGGCCGCAGGCTGCCCAGGCACTGCCGGGGCGGTTTGGACACCGATGGGGAGAAGCATAGGAGAAAAGTTTACAAACTGGCCGCCAGATAGGGCCAGGTCACGGACTCCCCACAATTTTTCATTTCTTCCGGCGGCCCGGCGAACAACAGCCGGCCGCCGGCCAGTCCGCCTTCGGGGCCGATTTCAATGAGATAGTCCGCTTCCTTCATCACATCCAGACTGTGTTCGATCAGGTAGAGGGTGTTCCCGGCGTCCACCATGGCGTTGAAAAGGACCATGAGCTTGCGGATGTCGTCCAGGTGGAGGCCGTCGGTGGGCTCGTCCAGGATGAAGATGGCTCCCTTTTTATAAAGCTGGCTGGCCAGCTTGACCCGCTGGAGCTCGCCGCCGGACAGGGTGGTCATGGCTTGGTTCAGATGGAGGTATCCCAGACCCACCTGTTCCAGGGAGATGAGCTTGGGCAGGAATTTTTCCCCTTTAAAAAAGACAATGGCATCGTCGACGGTCAGATCCATGACCTCGGCGATGTTTTTTTGATGGTAGGTATAAGTGAGCGCCTCAGCCGAGTACCGGGTGCCGTGGCACAGGTCGCACTCCGTTTCAATGTCCTCCATAAAGGCCATTTCCGAGACGATGACGCCCTTGCCGCCGCAGGCGGGACAGCCCCCTTCCGAATTAAAGGAGAGCTTTTTCATGGAGACGCCGTTAGCCTGGGCGAAGAGCTTGCGGATGGGGTCGGCGATGTCTAGGTAGGTGGCCGGGGTGGAGCGCAGGTTGATGCCGATGGCCCGCTGGTCGATGAAGATGATTTCCTCGTTGCAGTGGTCCATGAAGTGTTCCATCAGCGAGCTCTTGCCCGAGCCGGCCACCCCGGCGATGACCGTCAGGATGCCCCTGGGAAGGTCCACCGTCAGGTCCTTTAAATTGTGGAGCCGGGCATGTTCCAGATGGAAGAAGCCCTGGGGCGACCGGCACTGCTTTTTAAAGGCCTTACGCTGGTGCAGGGTACGCCCCGTGAGGGTGCCGGCGGTCAGCAGGCCCTGGTAATCCCCCTGGTACACGATCTGCCCGCCCCGGCTGCCGGCCAGGGGCCCCATGTCCACAATGTGGTCGGCCATGGCGATGATTTCCCGGTGGTGCTCCACAATCAATATGGTGTTGCCGCTGTCCCGCAGGCGGTAGAGGGAGTGCTTGAGCCGGTCGATGTCCTTGGGGTGCAGGCCCACGCTGGGCTCGTCCAGGACGTAGACCATGTCCGACAGGGCGGAGTTGATGTACTTGGCGATCTTGATGCGCTGGGACTCGCCGCCGGACAGGGTGCTGGTGCCCCGGCTCAGGGACAGGTAGCCCAGGCCGATTTCCTCCAGGGCCCTCAGGCGTTTGAGGAGCTCCCGGACGATGTCCTGGCAGATGGGGAGGTCGATGCCCTGGATGAAGGGGATGGCGTCGGCAATGGACAGGGCGCAGACGTCGGCGATGTTGGCGCCGTTGATCTTGCAGCTGCGGATGAGGGGATTGAGCCGGGTGCCGCCGCATTCGGGGCAGGTGAAGGTGGACACCATGCCGTCGAGGATCTTCTTGTGGCGCTTGCCCTCCTGGGATTTGATGATGCTGCGGTACATCCGCGGCACGATGCCCTCGTATTTGGCGGAGGCCGGCCACTTGGCCGGCGGGTCCGTGAGCTTGATCTGGGGGGAATGGAGGAAGAGCTCCAGCTCCTCCTGGGAATAATCCCGGATCTTCTTGTCGAGGTCGAAGAGGCCGCTGTAGGCGTAGCGCTTCCAACGCCAGGCGCCGGTGGTGAAGGTGGGGAAGTGGATGACATCCTCGTCGTTCAGGCATTTGTCGAAGTCGATCAGTTTGTGGATATCCAGCTCCGTCACCTCGCCGATGCCGTCGCACCGGGGGCATTTTCCCGAGGGATGGTTGAAGGAGAAGCTGTCGGAGTAGCCTACGAAGGGCTCGCCGCCCCGGGAGAAGAGCAGGCGCAGCAGGGAGTAGATGTCGGTGTAGGTGCCCACGGTGGAGCGGCTGTTGGACGACGGCTTCTTCTGGTCGATGACGATGCACACCGGCAGGTTGGTGATCTTCTGGACGTGGGGCCGTCCGTACTTGGGCAGGTAGCGCTGGACGAAGCTGGAAAAGGTTTCGTTGAGCTCCCGGCGGGACTCGGCGGCGATGGTGTCCAGGCACAGGGAGGATTTGCCGGAGCCGGAGATGCCGGTGAAGACGGTGATCTTTTTCTTGGGGATGTTGACCGATACGTTTTTTAAATTATTTTCAGTGGCACCGGTGATGCGGATGACATCGGCGTAGGGAGTTGTCAATGGAATACCTGCTTTCTGTTTTTTTGCGCTTTTTTTGTGCAATCGGGCTTTAAATAATAATATACGCATTTTTCCCGCCGCCGTCCATGCCATTTCATTGGAAAAGTATGCAAAACTTCGCAAAAAGTGCAAAAAAGTCGGCACCTTCCGCAAAATCAGCCTGGATTTTTTGCGCTTTCCCAATAGCGGGATGTAATCCACCGGCAGGATTCTTAAAGACAATTTAATTCGAAATCATTTTAAAAATAGTTGGAAAATGGCTTGAAACTGAGGGTTTTCTATTCCGAATCCAATTTGTTTTCTTCCGGAATTCAGAAAAAAATCCGGATTCCGGGAGTTGGCACAGGTCTTGCTTTATAAAGTGCCAAGAAGATAAATCCTAAACGGAAATCATAGAATTAAGTTCATATTTGAGAATATTACTTGGGAGGTAATTATTATGGCTAAATCATATCTGGATCGTATTGAGGCGCTGAGACAGCAGTATCTGGCAACCCGTGTGGACATGGACGTCTACAACGCCAAGTACCTGACAGAAGGTTTTAAAGAATCCGAAGGGGAACCCTGGATCATCCAGAAGGCCACCGGCTTCAAGCATCAGTGTGAAAAGAAGAACATCTTCATCCAGGACAACGAATTATTGGTCGGCGGCGCGGCCTTCAAGCCCCGGGCCGGCATCCTGTGCCCGGACAGCTCCTGCTCCATCATCGACCGCGAGCTGGACACCATCAGCACCCGTCCCTTCGACCCCTTCTATTTAAGTGAAGAAGGCAAGAAGGTCTTCAAGGAAGATGTTTCCGATTATTGGAAGAACAAATGCCTGCTGGACCGCTGGCGGAAGCTGGCTCCCGACGATATGGAAACCCTGCGGGACAATGGCATGATCTACATCGACCGCAAGGCCGTCCGCGGCTATGGGGAAAACACCCCGGGATGGACCACCCTGCTGAAGAAGGGCCTGGGCGGCATCAAGAAGGAAGCGGAAGAAAAGCTGGCCCAGCTCGACGATTCCCGCGTGGGCGATCTGGAAAAGATGTTCTTCCTCAAGGCTGAAATCATGACGGCAGACGCCATCATCCACCTGGCCCACCGCCATGCGGATCTGGCCGAACAGATGGCGGCGGAATGCCAGGATGAAAAGCGTAAGGCCGAGCTGCTGAAAATCGCCGAAGTCAACCGCTGGGTACCGGAACATCCGGCCCGCACCTTCTACGAAGCCATCCAGTGCATGCTCACCTACGAATACGCCATCTACATGGAACAGAATGCGTCCTCCTACAACCTGGGCCGCATCGACCAATACCTGTATCCCTATTATAAAGCGGACATCGAAGCCGGAATCATCGACGAAGACGGCGTCCAGGAACTCATGGACTGCATGTGGATCAAGATCGCCGAGCTGTCTCTGTTCCAGGATGAAGTCACTGCCCAGTTCGCGGCAGGCTACTGCATCACCGTCCAGGTGTGCTGCGGCGGCATCGACCAGTACGGCAACGACGCCACCAACGAGCTGTCCTACAAGGTCATCCAGGCCACCATGGACGTGCGGTTCAAGGAACCCAACATGTCCGTCCGCTACAACATCTCCAAGAACCCCGATGCCCTGCTCCACAAGGCCGCGGAAGCCATCCGCATGGGCCTGAGCATGCCGGCCATCTACCACGACGACGCCGGGATCCGCATGCTCCTCAACAAGGGCGTGCCCCTGTCGGAAGCCTGGGACTGGAATCCCTGCGGCTGTGTGGAAACCAACCTGGAAGGCCGGATGAAGCAGTACACGGACATCGCCGACATCAACATGGGCGGCATCGTGGAAATGGCTTTAAACAACGGTATCAGCCGCAAGACGGGCAAGCAGGTGGCCGAAGCCACTGGGGATCCCCGGGATTTCAAGACCTTCGACGATTTCTTTGAAGCAGTCAAGACCCAGATCCGTTACTTCGTCAACGTGGTGGTCTCCGGCAATCAGCTGCTGGATTACCTGAGCATGAACTACCGCCCAGTGCCGGCCCTGTCCCTGACCTACCCCCACTGCCAGGAAACGGCCATCGACTACAGCAATGGCGGAGCCAAATACAACTGCGGTGGCGGCGTCATCACCGTGGGCCAGGCCGATGTCATCAACTCCGTGGCAGCCGTCAAATACCTGGTGTACGATGAAAAGAAGGTCACCATGGACGAGCTGTGCAAGGCCATGGCCGCCAACTTTGAAGGCTACGAAGACATCCACAAGCTGTGCATGGACGCGCCGAAGTACGGCAACGACGACGAACGGGCCGACTTCTGTGTCGGTGAAATCTTCACCTACGTCACCGATGAATTTGAAAAATACGACACCAAGTTCGGCAAGATGACCACCGGGATGCTGCCGGTTTCCGGCAACACGCCCATCGGCGAATGGGTCGGCGCCCTGCCTTCCGGACGTTATCAGTGGACACCCCTCACCGACGGTATCGGCGCCACAGGCGGCACGGATGTCAACGGACCGACGGCCCTGCTCAAATCCGTGAGCCACATCCCTCACGCCCGTTTCACCCAGGGGACCCAGCTCAACATGAAGCTCGAACCCTCGATCCTGGAAGGGGAAGAAGGCCTGCGCAACATGATGAACATGTTAAAGACCCAATGTACCCTGGACATCTACCATTCCCAGTTCAACGTGGTGGACAAAGCGATCCTTCTGGACGCCCAGGCCCATCCCGAAGACCACAAGGACCTGCTGATCCGCGTGGCCGGTTACACCGCCTTCTTTGTGGAACTCGGCAAGGAAATCCAGGACGAAATCATCGGCCGTACGGAAATCGGCGCATGGCAGGGTGGCTGCGGCTGCCGTTAAGCCTGACGGAAAATAAAACGTACAAACATAATCAGATACGATCTGCCCATCTGAAACAATCGCAAAAAGCCTCCATCCGGGGGCTTTTTTTTAAAAGGCTCTGCTTTCACGATTTTTGGAACATCCGGGAGCTGCTTCCTGGCGTATAATGGGATCTGAGGTGAAATTCATGAATGCTGGAATCAAATTTTGCGGGGGATGCAACCCCCATTACGACAGAAAGGCCTACGCCGCCAGGCTCGGTCAAAGGCTGGGCGGAGCGCTGGAAATCGCCCGGCCGGAAAAACACTACGAAGTGATCTATGTGGTCTGCGGCTGCACGACCTGCTGCGCGGATATCTCAGCCCTAAAGGCGGAGCGGTTCGTTTTTGTGGCTGAAGAGGGACGCTATCAAAGGACCGTTGAGACACGGTGAGGGTCTGTCCCCGATGACGGGGGATGGGTTTGGCAAAATATCACCTGAGTGGTGCCGGAAATCGGGTCCTGGGGTGGAATCATTCCCCATCCCACGGCGGTATGTTAAAATGAAATGGCATAAAAATAATTGGAAATCGAGGTGATCACCTGGAACATGAAAGAAAAAAATGTGGATTTGACCAAGGGCTCGATCGCAAGCGGGCTCTTCATTTTTGCCCTGCCCCTGCTGGGGAGCAGCCTGATCCAGCAGATGTACAACACCGTGGACCTGATCTTCGTGGGGAACATCCTGGGGAAGGAGGCCTCGGCGGCGGTGGGCTCCACCAGCCTGTTGACCATCTGCATCATCGGCTTCTTCAACGGGATGGGGGTGGGGGTGGGCGTCATCACCGCCCATTTCTTCGGCGGCCGGCAGCGGAAGGATGTGAAGGACACCATCCACACCGCGGCGGCCCTGACATTGATCCTGTCCGTGGTGGTGACGGTTTTCGGCTGGGTGACCTGCCCGGTGTTCCTTTATTGGATGAACGTGCCGGACAACGTCATGGGCCTGGCCCTGACCTACATCCGGATCTATTTCATCGGCCTGTTCTCCATCGTCAGCTACAACACCAGCGCCGGCGTCGTCCGGGCACTGGGCAACTCCCGGTCGCCGATGGTCTACCAGCTCGTGGGCGGCATCATCAACGTGTTCGGCGACGCTTTTTTCATGTACGTGATGCACATGGGCATCGCCGGGGCGGCCCTGGCCACCATCTGCTCCCAGACGGTGGCCGCCGTCCTGACCATCCGCTACCTGTGCCGGCTGCCTGAGGATTTGCGGCTGGAATGGCGAAAGATCCGGGTCAAGCCCGTCCTGGCCAAAAAAATCTTCGTCATCGCCATTCCCGAGGCCATCCGGTCCATGATGATCACCCTGGCCAATATCATCGTCCAGTCCCAGATCAACATGCTGGGGGTGGAGAGCATGGCCGCCTACGCCGCCTACTGCAAGGCGGAAGGGTTTTTGTACCTGCCCCAATGGGCGGTGGGCCAGGCCAACACCACCTTTGTCAGCCAGAACCTGGGGGCGGGCCAGGTCAAGCGGGCGGAAAAAAGCACCCGGACCGCCCTGGTCATGGGCATCGCCATCACCCTGGCCATCAGCGGGCTGGTGCTGCTGTTCCCCAGCCAGGTATTTAGGATGTTTTCCAATGAACCGGATGTCATCAGCCTGGGCGTGAAGATCGCCCAGACCACCTTCGGCTTTTACTTCCTGTACGCCATCGTCGAGGTCCTGTCCGGGGCCATCCGGGGGGCGGGGAAGAGCACGCCGCCCATGGTGGTGGCCCTGGTCAACATGTGCGGGGTGCGGCTGATCGCCCTGAAAATCGCCCTCATGTACCTCCATACGGTCAATGGTATCGCTATCGTGTTCCCCATCACCTGGGTGACCACCGCCCTGTCCATCGCCGTCTATTATTTCAGCGGGCGCTGGAAGAGCAGCAAGCTCATCAAGCCAGAGATTAAGCGTTCCTGAGGGGTCGTGGAAAACTAAGATTGGTAATGGAAAAAGATGGAAAGAAAAAACCCATCGGCTTAACAAATAAGCCGGTGGGTTTTTGAGAATGAGGATTTTTATTTTTGTAAATTGTCGATGTTAATTCAGGCAGACATGGACTGATTTAAAATCGCTTATTGTATATTATTTGTTCAATCCGATATCAAGTACTTCGTGCATGAATTCGATGCTTTTGCGCATGGCTTTGATTTCTTCTTCGCGGCCTTCTTCCAGCGTGAAGCTGCTGAGCGGCATTTCAATTTCGAGGTCGATGGTATCCAATTCTTCAGGAGCCTGTTCCCGGAGGATTTTCATGACTTCAATGACATCTACATCGCCGTCGCCGATGGCGCATCCCAATGAATGGGTGCCATCTGGATCGGCAAAGACCTTATTATCACAGAAGTGGACACAGTAGCAATAAGGAGCCATTTTTCGGACGCATTCTTCGATACCTTCTGCCAACATCAGGGAGTTGATGGTGTCGCAGCAAGCGCCGATTAGCGGATGATGCAGCTTTTCTACCATGTAGATTACTTCGTCGGCGAACATGTCGCAGTGGTTTTCGATGGCGATTTTCATGCCGTATTTTTCGATGGTCGGAATATTCTTTTTGAATCGGAGTGTGATATCCGCAATCTGAGACATGGCTTCCGGACACATGCAGGAATGGGAAATGGGATGAGGATGTTCCACATCCAGGCTGAACTTGACCAGTTTGGCGTCAATGGCGTGGCCGATTTCCAGAGCATCCTCGATGGTAGCATTGACACGGGGATCGCTGGGAGCATTCAAGGAAATGTTTAGCTCCAGATCCAATTTGCGTTTGGCGGCTTCGGTCCTGACTTTGGCCAGGTGTTCTGGTGTCACGTCATTGTCCAAGTCCACCAGGGTGATGTGCAATACTTCGATGCCTTCATTAACAGCCAAATCCATGAGGTTTTCAAGCGTGAGGACCTTCTCAAAGGCGTAGGTCTTGCCTTCGCTCTGGAACCCCCAGCTTTCACCAAAGCCGCTCAGATGCAGCGTATAGCTGTGCATACCTAATTTAAATTGACGATTTGCGTTTTTCATATTAAGTTCTTCTCCCGTTTATTCGATTGATTCACTAACAGGTTTGGAAGTTGATTTAATTGTCTGTGATTTGTTTTGTGCCATTCTTTCTGCTTTTTCATCAGCTTCAATACGTTCTTTGTTGATATCCATCCATAAATCCGCATTTTTGATACCCAGCTTTTTAGGGTTGAAATAGGGATCCTTGCCGGCTTTCCATTGGGTCATATAATCGTTGTAAACCTTGATGACAGTGGGGAATAAGAAAATCAGGGAAATACCATTGACCCAGATCATGATGCCGAGGGCGATTTCACTGATGGTCCATGCTGTTGTCGCGGTGACATTGGCCCAGATGAAGAACATGATGGGCATGGCGATACGCAGGACCCAGATCATTTTATTACGAACCGATTCATCCAGATTTCTGGCCAGATATGCTAAACCACATTCACCTTCGTAATAGTAAGCAATGGTTGTGGAGAATGCAAAGAATGTCAATGCAAAGGCGACGGCGATACCACCGATTGATGGGACAACTGTATTGACAGCTTCCTGAACCCATACGACACCAGCGGTTGCAGAAGCAGCTTGCTGCGCCATGATTGGAGAACCGGATCCGATGTGCATGAATGAAGTCGTACTTCCCAGGTTGAATACATTATAGCAGTCTGTGATCAAAACCATGAAACCAGAACACAGGCAAACGGCAACGTCGATATAAACGGTAAAGGCGTTGACCATCCCTTGTTGGCAGGGATGTTTGTTTTCTGCTGCTGCAGCGGTACAGGGGGTTTCACCCATGCCAGCACCGCTGGAGTTGACGGCACGCTTAACGCCATATTGAACGGCGTTTCCGAACAATCCACCAAAAATGGCATTGACACTGAAAGCACTTGAAAGAATCAAACCGAAAAGTCCAGGAATCTTTGTGAAGTTTGCAATCAGTACAATCAAGGTCAGGACCAAGTAGAGAACCGTCATGACTGGAACGATGAATGTAGAGAATTTAGCGATACGGCGGACCCCACCGGAGATAACCAGGAACAGAAGAATAGCCACGATTGCTCCGGAGATAACCGGACTGATGCCAAGACTGTTTTTGAATGCCATACCAATATTATTGGCACCGGCACCACTGACGAATAGAGGAACGGCGATGAGGGCCAACAAAGCAAAAATAACTGAAAGAGGACGCCAGCCCAAACCACTTTCCATGTAGTTGTAAGGACCACCGCGGTACTGACCATCCTGACGAATCTTATAAATTTGTCCAAGACTGTTTTCTGCATAAGCGATAGCAGATGTAAGCAGGGAGGTGACAAGCATCCAGAAAATGGCGCCGGGGCCACCGCTCATGATAGCGACACACACACCACCGACATTTCCGACGGCCACACGGTAGGCCGCAACAGAGAAGAAGGTTTCCAATGGTGAAATACCATCTTCCGAATCATCGCTTTGGCGAAGCATGGCCATTTGCAGTTTCCAGTTCCGCAAAGTGCCGAACTTCATGGCAAAGCAATAAACAATACTGACGCCCAACAGGATCAGTATGACTGGCATCGCCCAAATTGCATTATCAATATTAACGATTGTTGAAACAATATCCATGTTTTCTCTCCTTTTTAGATATACTTCTTAAATCATAATACCATAAATAATTTACCCCTTGCGGACAATTCAATCAACATCTTAAAATTGTGCCTGCAAATTTCCCTCCTTTATTAAGATTTTTTTTGGAATTTTATAAGAAGTTTATACTTATTATTATAGTGAATTTTCACTTAATATGTTCCGCCAAAACTCATGTTTCTTTTGCTGGGATTCGCATCAGGAAGATTTTATGCATATTTTTTTTGAAATTCTGTTAAATAATAAATGAAGTAAAAAAATACCTCGGAAATATAGGCTATAATAAAAAAATATATTAAAATTTAAATGTAATGAAACAACAAACTGATATTTATTTTCAAATATCTCAACATGAAAATGGATGCTTTCATATAAAAATTAAATAAATGTAATATTTATATTCCTAAAATCATATAAAAAATCTATTTCAATTATCCCAAAATATTTTCAGGTTTCTGTATAAATAAAAAAGCCGCAGTTTTCAGTGAATTTGAGGAATGAATGGAGTGACTGAAAACCACGGATTTTTTTAATGTAATATTATTTATTATATAGAGGGAGTTATGATTTGTTTCAATGTTTCTTGATGATCATGTTAGTCATTCCATACAAGGGAGTTGTACGGAGCTGAAGGGATTAGAGGGCCATCCGGTAAATTTCTGAAGCGATTTCCTTTGTCAGTTTGACGAAACTGCCGTGGTTGGGTGCGCCGTGGAACATGCTTTCCGTCAGCTTGGGAATATCTTCTTCCTTGCCGCCGATTTCGCTGATGGAGGTCGGCATGCCGATTTCCTTGATGAAGGCCTGGTAGCGTTCGATGCCTTCCAGAGCGGTTTTTTCCGGATTCTGGAAGTCCATTTCGCAGCCCCAGACGCGGACGGCAAACTGGGCGAAGCGCATGACGTCTTCCTTCATGGCGTAGCGCATCCAGGAGGGGAAGAGGATGGCCAGGCCGGCACCGTGGGAGCAGCCATAGGTCGTGGACAGTTCATTTTCCATGTGGTGGGTACCCCAGTCCTGGGCACGGCCGACGCCGGTGATGTTGTTGTGGGCGATGGTCGCGGACCACATGATGTTGGCGCGGGCTTCGTAGTTGGTGGGATCCGCCATGGCGCGGCGGCCTTCCTTGATCATGGTCAGCATGACGGCTTCCAGCATGCGGTCCGTCAGTTCCACATCCTGGGTCTTGGAGAAGTACCGTTCCATGCAGTGGGCGATGATGTCCGTGACGCCGCTGGCCGTCTGATAGGGCGGCAGGGTGCAGGTCAGCTCGGGATTCATGATCGCAAATTTGGGGCGAAGGATGTCGCCGTCGGCACAGCGCTTGTACATGCCGTCTTCGTTGGTCACAACCGTATCGGTGGAAGCTTCGCTGCCCGACGCGGCCAGGGTGACGATGACGCCCACCGGCAGGGCTTCTTCAACGGCCTTGCCGCAGTAGAAATCCCAGAAATCGCCGTCGTAGGGGACGCCCAGGGCGATGGCCTTGGCGGAGTCGATGACGCTGCCGCCGCCTAAAGGCAGCATGAAATCGACCTTTTCCTTGCGGGCCAGCTCGATGCCCTGGCGGACCAAACCACTCTTGGGATTGGCTTCGACGCCGCCCAGTTCAACGTAGGAAATGCCTTCGGCGTCCAGGGAAGCCTTGACCCGGTCCAGCAGGCCGGAGCGTTTGACCGAGCCCCCGCCGTAGTGCAGCATGACCTTGTGTCCGCCGTACTTTTTAACCAGTTGTCCACTCTGATTTTCCGTTTCTTTTCCGAATACGAAGTATGTAGGACTGTAAAATGTGAAATTATCCATTGATAAACCTCCTTCAATATTCCTTTCGTTCATCTGTGTTTATTATAAACGAATTTAGGAAATAAGTTTTGCAGTTCGTCTTTTTTATTTGACAGAATCTCTCTTTCTTTCAAAAGACGCTGATAAGGGCTATTTGCGGCGGAATTCACTGACGTCGATCTTGTAGCGCTTGATGCGATACTGAAGGTTCTGACGGCTCATTTTGAGAATCTGGGCCGCCTTGGAGATGTTGCCGCCCGTTTCCGTAAGAATCTGGCAGAGGGTGCTTCGCTCGATGTCCTGGAGCTTTCCGGACAGGGAATCCCCGGTGGCTGTCGGATCGGACGCAGCTGGACCGGGGGATGCCGCGGCGATTTTATTCCCGTCCAGGATATTCTTGGGCAGGTATTCCGGAGTGATCAGGGATTGACCGGCGGGAAGGACGATCATCGCGTGCTCCACGACGTGCTGCAGCTCCCGCACGTTTCCCGGCCAGTTGTAGGCCGCAAAGATATCACTGGTAAGGGGATCGATGCCCCGGACGTTTTTGAGCAGCTTCTGGTTGCAGTTCATGATGAAGTGCTTGCTCAGCAGGGAGATATCCTCCTTGCGGTCCCGCAGGGGCGGAATGTCGATGTTGATGACCCCTAAACGGTAGAAAAGGTCCTGGCGCAGCTTTTCCTCGGCAACGGCCTGGAGGGGCGGGATGTTGATGCAGGACAGCACCCGGACATCCACCCGGACCTCCGCCGAGCTGCCCACCCGGCGGATCATGCTGTCCTGGAGGACGCGCAGGAGCTTGGCCTGAAGGGTGATGTTCATGGAGTTGATTTCGTCCAGGAGCAGGGTGCCATGGTCGGCCTGTTCAAAGAGCCCCGGCCTGTTTTCCGCCCCGGTGTAGGCGCCCTTGACCGAGCCGAAGAGCAGGCTTTCCAGCAGGTTTTCCGGCAGGGCGGCGCAGTTGATGGCCAGGAAAGGCCCGTCGGCCCGGCCGCTGGCGTTGTGGATGCTCTGGGCGAAGAGCTCCTTCCCCGTACCGGTCTCGCCGTAGAGCATGACCGGGAAATCCGTCTGGGCCACCTGGCGGCATTGGTCCAGGATCTTGCGCATGGGGGCGCTGGTGTGGATGATATCCTCAAAGGTGTATTTGGCCGTGAGGGCGCTTTTCGTCTTGCATCTGCCTGAGGTGTACTGGACCAGCTTTTCTTGCAAATCGATAATCTGTTTGTGAAGGTCGTCCACAGTGCTAAAATCCTCCACCACATTGAAAGCGCCCAGGACCTCGTCATCGGCGATGACGGGAAAGGTGCTGGCCACGGAATCCACATTTTTTCCGAATCGAGTGGTATAACGGTGGCGCTGATTGATGATGGGACGTTTGTTGCGGATGACTTCCGGCAGTGCACAGCTTTTTTGGTTGTTCATAGTGTATATGTCGCTGACGTGTTCACCAGTGACATTTTCCGCCACCAGGGAGTCCAGTTTGACGGCAGGGTCGTTGAAAAAGGTCAGGCGGCTTTGGGCGTCGCACATGACAATCCCTTCCTTGATCTGGTTGACGACGCCGCTCAGCATTTCAAGCTGGTAATCCCGGGAGGCGTCCCGGAAGATGATGAGCCGGGTGCCGGCAGGCAGCTCATCGGGCTGGGGCGCCGGCCGGCGGATCAGGTATTCGCCGAAGGTGGAATTGACCAGGGTGGGCTCCCCGTCCTCACAAAGGGGGCTGGCAAAATCGGGAAGGGGGGCGCCGGTGAGTCCGCCTTCGCCGTGGAGCAGCCGGTCGCCGGTCTGGTTGATGGAAACAACGGTCATATCGGCGGCAATAAGCACCGCGCCCAGCTCACATTGGGACAAAAAATCCAGTAGTTTTACAAGGTCCATTCAGTTTACCCCTGACTTTTGAAAATCGAAAAAAGACAGGATCAATAAATTGTGTCAATCTTGATCCTGTCATTTGTATTTAAGACAATAAACAATTTATACCATTCTATTCTAATTTATTGCCGGCAGTTTGACAATAGATGTGGAGTTATTTTAATCTTCTTTAATGCCGGTGATGGCTTTGGCCAGTTCCTTCTTGCCCTGGATATTGCCCTGGCGGGAGATCATGATCCGCTGGGCCTGGGGTGAGCCGGCGCCGTGCATGGATTCGGTGCGGTAGCCGACGGCGGCAGCGCCGAGGCACATGTTTTCCAGGAAGCGCATGACCTTCTGGCGGTCTTCCGTGGGGACACCGGTGTGGGCGGCAAAGTATTTGTTGCAGATTTCGCCGATGGTTTCACCGTTGCGGCCGGTTACAGTGGCGGACTTGAAGTCCTTGTCCGAGGGCATGGTGACCATGAGGCCCCCGGCGATGTCTTCCGCCAGACGGACGATTTCGTAGGGGAAGCGGGTGATATTCTGCTTGCACACGTTGGCCAGGAGCAGGTTGATCTGGTAATTGCCGGCCTTGGTGGGGCAGCCTTCGCAGGAGCAGGCGATGCCGCAGGAGTACAGGGTTTCATTCAAGTGGGTCATTTCGATGAGCTTGTCCTTGATGTGGGAAGCCTTTTCCACGCCATTGTATTCCGCGGCCAGGGCGGCGGCCCCGATGACTACATCGCCCACGCCGACCTTGCAGCCGCCGTAGCTCTGGCGGTGGTAGCCCGCAAAGCGTTCGACCATCATGCCGGAGAAGTCCGTTTCGCCGTTCATGAAGATGTATTCGTTGGAGATGAACACGTCATCCAGCACCACCAGGGCTTCCTGGCCGCCGAATTTGGGATTGCCCACGTCGATGCAGCCGTCTTCCAGCTTGCGGGTATCGCAGGACTGGCGGCCGTAGATCATGTAGACCCCTTCGGCGTCGCTGGGGCAGGCAAAGGAAACCGCGTATGCCTTGTCCGCGTCCCGCATGGCCTGGGTGGGCATCATCAGGTGCCAGTGGGAGTTGATGGAGCCGGTCTGGTGGACCTTGGCGCCGCGGACGACGATGCCGTCTTCCCGCTGTTCCACCACGTGGACGAACATGTCCGGATCGGGCTGGTCGTGGGGGGCCTTGCCGCGGTCACCCTTGGGGTCGGTCATGGCGCCGTCCACCACCAGGTCGTTGTCCTGGACCATGGTCAGGAAATTCTTGAAGTTTTCAAAATAATGGGTGCCGTGGATTTCGTCAATTTCAAAGGTGGTGGAGTACACGGCATTAAAGGAGTCCATGCCCACGCAGCGCTGGAAGCAGGACGCGGTCTTCTGTCCCAGGAGACGCTGCATCTTGACCTTTTTCACCAGGTCGTCGGTGGACTGATGAAGATGGTTGAAGCGGTTGATCTTCCGGCCGGTCAGGCTGGATGTGGCGGTCATCAGATCTTCGTATTCCGGTTCCTGGGCCAGATCGTAGGTCATCATGATGCTGTTGATGGAGGGACGGATCATGGGATGATCCACCCAGTTATCTATTTTTTCACCGAACATGTAAACGCGGGTGTCTAATTTTCTTAAACTTTCCAGGTATTCCTGTCCTGTCATTAAAGCCATAATATTACCTCCTTGTTGGTTGATGGGCGAGGCCCAAGCTGAATTTTTATTATATATAGGGGGGAATGCACCCCGGAGGAAGCGGGGGAAGCTTCCTCCGGGATGAGGTCAGTGTGTAGATTATTTCTGGTTGGCCAGGGTGACGTAGCTCTGGTACCGTTCCTGGGCGTCCCGTTCAGCCTTGTCGTAAAGCTGCTGGGCTTTTTCCGGGAAGGCCAGCTTCAGAGAAGCGTAGCGGTTTTCGCCCATGAGGAACTTCTGGAAGTCGCCCTTGGGTTCCTTGGAATCCATGGAGAAGGGGTTCTTGCCTTCCTTCTTCAGGTCGGGGTTGAAGCGGTACAGATGCCAGTAGCCGGCTTCCACCGCGTTCTTTTCTTCGGTGATGCTCATGCCCATGCTGGCTTTCATGTGGTGTTCGATGCAGGGGCAGTAGCAGATGATCAGGGAAGGACCGTCGTAGGCTTCGGCTTCCCGGATGGCCTTCAGGGTCTGGTTGGGGTTGGAGCCGATGGCAACCTGGGCGACGTACACGTAGCCGTAGCTCATGGCCATCATGCCCAGATCCTTCTTTCTGGTTTCCTTGCCGCTGGCGGCAAATTTGGCGATGGCACTGGTCACAGTGGACTTGGAGGCCTGTCCGCCGGTGTTGGAGTACACTTCAGTATCCAGCACCAGGACGTTGATGTCCTTGCCGGTGGCCAGCACATGGTCCAGTCCGCCGTAGCCGATGTCGTAGGCCCAGCCGTCGCCGCCGAAGGCCCAGACGCTCTTCTTGGTCATGTATTCCTTATTTTCCCGGATGAAGGTGGCTTCTTCGCTGTCGTCGCCTTCAATGGCGGCCAGCACCGCGTCACTGACTTCACGGGATACGGCGGGATCCTGTCCCTTTGCCAGGTAGGCTGTACCGGCTTCCACGGCGACACCCTTGTCCATGAGTGTCTTCAGCTTGTCCTTGAGCTGTTTCTTGATCACATCCTGGGCCAGGAGGTAACCGTAGGCGTATTCGGCGTTGTCTTCGAACAAGGACATGGCCCATGTGGGTCCGAAGCCCTTCTTATCCACGCAGTAGGGGGATGAAGGAGTGGAACCGCCGTAAGCGGAGGAGCAGCCCGAAGCGTTGGTGATGTACATCCGGTCGCCGAACAGCTGGGTGACCAGCTTGATATAAGGGGTTTCGCCACAGCCGGCGCAGGCCCCGGAGAATTCAAAGTAAGGCTTGGCAAACTGGGAATTCTTGATGGTGGCGCTGTTCACGGCGTCCTTCTTGATTTCAACCTCTTCCACGGCGTAGGTCCAGTTGGGTGCTTCCGCAACCTGGCTGGCGAAGGGCTTCATGGTCAAAGCTTTTTCCTTGGCCAGGCACACGTTCACGCAGCTTCCGCAGCCGGTGCAGTCGTAGGGTGAAACCTGGATGCGGTAGGTGTAGGCTTCGAGGCCCTTGCCGGTGGCCTTCTTCGTTTCAAATCCGGCGGGAGCGGCCTTGGCTTCCGCGTCGGACACCAGGATGGGACGGATGGCGGCGTGGGGGCAGACCAGCGAGCACTGGTTGCACTGGATGCATTTGGCAGCGTCCCATTCGGGTACTTCCACGGCGGCACCGCGTTTTTCGTATTTGGATGTGGCTGCGGGCCAGGTCCCGTCTTCCAGACCGTACTTGGTCATCTGACCGACGGTGAGCACATCCCCTTCCTGACGGTTCATGGGTTCCACGATTTCCCGGATGAAGTCGGGCACGTCCTTGGCGGCTGCCTTGTCTTCAGCGGTTGCCCAGCTTGCGGGGATCGTGATTTCATTGAGTTCCTTGATGCCGTAGTCGATGGAGGCATTGTTCATGTCCACGACCTTCTGGCCCTTCTTTTTAAAGTAGGACTTGTAGATGGCATCCTTCATTTCTGATACAGCCTGATCGATGGGGATCACGCCGGACAGGTTGAAGAAGGAAGCCTGGAGGATGGTGTTGGTCCGATTGCCCAGGCCCAGGTTACGGGCGATGTCGATGGCGTTGATGGTGTAGAATCTGGCGTTCTTGACGGCCAGGGCACGCTTCATGGAAGCGGGTAGGTTTTCTTCCAGACCGGCCATATCCCACTGGCAGTTCAGCAGGAAGGTTCCACCGTCCTTCAAATTCTTGACCATGTCGTATTTGTCCACATAGGACGGATTGTGGCAGGCCACAAAGTCAGCCGCCTGGATCAGATAGGGTGAGCGGATGGGGTTCTTTCCAAAGCGGAGGTGGGACTGGGTCAGGCCGCCGGATTTCTTGGAGTCATACACAAAGTAGGCCTGGCAGTACAGATCTGTGGAGTGGCCGATGATCTTGATGGAGTTCTTGTTGGCACCCACCGTCCCGTCGGAGCCCATGCCCCAGAATTCAGCGCTCTTTTCACCTTCTGGCGTGGTGTTGATTTCTTCCAGCATGGGGAGGGAGGTAAAGGTCACATCGTCCACGATGCCGATGGTGAAGTTGTTCTTCGGCTTTTCATCCTTCAGGCTTTCGTACACGGCGACGAACTGAGCCGGGGTGGTGTCCTTGGAGCTGAGGCCGTAACGGCCGCCGACGATGGTCATCGGGAGTTCCCGTTCCTTATAGATGGTACACACATCCTGATACAGGGGTTCGCCCATGGCGCCGGGTTCCTTGGTCCGGTCCAGGACGGCGATCTTTTTGGCTGTTGCCGGGATGGCACCCAGGAAGTAATCCGCCGCGAAGGGACGGTACAGGTGGACATTGACCAGGCCGACCTTTTCGCCCTTGGCTGTCAGGTAATCGATGGTTTCCTTGCAGGTTTCCGCACCGGAGCCCATCATGACGATGACCCGGTCTGCGTCGGGAGCGCCGTAGTAATTGTAGAGGTGATAATCCCGGCCGGTCAGCTTATTGATTTCCTGCATGTAATGTTCCACCGCTTCGGGTAATTTGTTGAAGTTTGTGTTCAGGGCTTCACGGCATTGGAAGAAGATATCCGGATTGACGGTGGTCCCTCTGGTGGCCGGATGTTCGGGATTCAGTGAATTCTTGCGGAAGGCCTTGACCGCGTCCATATCCAGCAGGGGACGGAGATCTTCGTAATCCAGGGCATCGATCTTCTGGATTTCGTGGGATGTCCGGAAACCGTCGAAGAAATGGAGGATCGGCATCCGGCAGTGGATGGCGGACAGGTGGGATACAGCGCCCAGATCCATGACTTCCTGGGGTGAGGATGAAGCCAGCAGGCCGAAGCCGGTGCTGCGGACGCCCATGACATCGGAGTGGTCACCGAAGATGGACAGAGCGTGGGCAGATAAGGTACGGGCCGAAACGTGGAACACGCCGGGGAGCATTTCCCCTGCAATCTTGTACATGTTCGGGATCATGAGCAACAGACCCTGGGACGCGGTGTAGGTCGTCGTCAAGGCGCCACACTGGAGGGAACCGTGGACGGTTGCCGCGGCACCACCTTCGGACTGCATTTCAACCACTTCCACCGGCTGGCCGAAGAGATTCTTCTTTCCGTTGGCCGCCCATTCATCCACGTATTCCGCCATGGGGGATGACGGTGTGATGGGGAAGATCCCCGCCACTTCTGTAAAAGCGTATGAGATGTAAGCCGCAGCCTGATTCCCATCCATCAAAGCAATTTTCTTGGACACAATAATTACCTCCTTCAAGTAAACAAAAACATATAAGATGATTTCAAATTGGAATGCATGATTTAAAATTGCATGCATATTTTTAAGATACATACAATATACTACGATGAATGAGATATGTCAATAATGAAGACAGATAATATTTTGTCATAATTTAAGCAATAAAATGTACTAAAAAAAAGATATTGACGATAAAGTGAAATTAGTGTATGCTTAGCAAAAGAAGTGTACAATGAAATGAACGTATTCGGATTATGACCGAAGCGCCCAATACCCTATATATAAATAAGAAAGTGAGGTGTTTATGATGAGTTCACAGAGTGCAATTGCCTATAAAAAAATAAAGGATATGATCTTCCATATGGAGCTTTTGCCGGGAACCAAGATTTCCGAACCCCAGATATCATCCATGCTGTCCATCAGCCGGACGCCGATCCACGACGCGCTGCGCAAGCTGGCGTCGGAAGGGCTGGTGCAGATCGGGAGGAATCGGGGCGCATCGGTGACCCAGTTCACGGATGAAGAGGTCCAGGAAATCGGCACCCTGCGCCTGTCCCAGGACATCCTTTCCGCGGAGCTGGCCGCCTACTACGGCAGCGTGGCGGATTTTGACCTGCTGTACCGTCAGGCGGAGGCCTGCGAGGAGGCGGCGGTCAAGGGGGACATCTATTTGCGGATTAAAGCCGACAATGACTTCCATCTGGAAATATCCCGGATATCCGGCAATTCCCATTTGTATAAACAGCAGTACGATGTGTATCAGCAGATCCACTTGATCCAGATTTCAAAATACACAGATATAGAGGACAGTTTGATCCAGATCCATCATCACCTGCCGATCATCCAGTCCATCCGCAATTCGGATCTGGAAGAGACGACCCGTTTGATTTGTGAGCATATCAAAGATTTTTACCACATTGATCCATATCTCATGAAATGCTACGGCTATTCACCAGAGGATGAAGACACGACGGCAGGCCGGTTCAGCGGTCAGGTGCTTTCGAGCATCTGATATGAGAAATTGAGGAAGTGGACATATTGAAGAATTCAACAAAGAATAACCAGCCGGCGGAGCAGGAAAAACCCACCATGACGAAGCGTCAGCGCCAGGCCATGGAGACAAAAAACAAGATCTACAACGCGGCGGTGACGGTCATCAACGAAAAGGGCTTTAACAATGTGAGCATCGAGGATATCACGACCTATGCCAATGTGGCCAAGGGAAGCTTTTACACCTATTTCGAGTCCAAGGAAGCATTGGTCTTTTACACCTTCAGGCAGTCCGATGAGGTATATGAGGAAGCCTTCGAAAAGGTCAAGGATGAGGATTTTCCGGAGATGGTCGTCCATTTCGCCAGGATTTCCTATAAAGAGTACGAAAAGCGCGGGAAGGGCATCATCGAGGCCATGGTTTCCAATTATTTTGCTTTCCCGGATTACAATTTCTACAGTGGGGACCGGAACCTGCTCAAATGCCTGAAGAAGGTGGTTGAACGGGGGAAGGAACAGGGCGTGCTGGATGGGGACACGCCGACGGGCAAATACGTGAACAACCTGCTTTCAACCCTGATCGGGGTGGAAGTGATGTGGTGCATTGATGACCAGGGTTCCAAACTGGCGGACATGATCGAAGATGCCGTGCGCATCACCGCTGAGGGCATGATGAAAAGCGCCAGCGAAAAGGCGCAGTGAGACAGCCTTTCATTCATTCAGAAAAACGTAAATTTTTAAGCAAAAATCGTCAACCGAAATCATGATTCGGTGTGACGGTTTTTGCTTTTTTTAAGCTTCGAAAGAAAATTCAAAAAAATTTAAAATACCTCTTTACAAATCGGGTCAAAGGTCTTATAATGAACTCAAGTCATTGGTTAAGAGTCATTGACTTGAGTCCAAGACAACAATAATTTAAGCCGGAAAGATAAACCGGCAACAATGTTTAAGGAGGAAACACAAATGGATATGAGTTATTTGAAGGACAAGCCGATCGCAATCCTCGGCTGTGGTGGGGTAGGCAAGACAATGGCAGGCGACTGCGCCCTGGCGGGATCCAAGGTCCGCATCTGGGAACAGGAAGCTTTCAAAAAGAATTTCAACAACATCGAAAGAACCGGCATCAAGCTGACAGGGAACCAGTTCAGCTACTACGGTTTTGAAAGACGGGGAAGCGGCTATGTGGAAATGGCTACCACGGATATGGCAGAAGCTGTCAAGGGTGCCGGCATCATCATCATCGCCACCGTCGCTATGGCCCACGAACCCATCTTCCGTCAGCTCATTCCTTTGCTGGAAGACGGCCAGGTCATCCACATCCTGCCTGACAACTGCGGGACCTTCGTCTTCAGAAAGATCATGCGCGAAATGAAATGTGAAACCAAAGTCATCGTCGGCGCATGGTACACAGCCCCCTACGGCGTCCGCATCGTCAACCGCGGCGGCGTGACCACCAACGAATGCAAGGTGGAAGATCGTATTACCACCATCCGCGGCGCCGCCCTTCCTGCATGCGACAGCGATGACTTCATCGAATCCGGCAAGTACATCCCGGCCTTCGACGCCATCCGCACCGGAGACGGCTTCGTCAAAGGGAATACCGTCCTGGATATCAACCTGTCCAACGTCAACCCCGTCATCCACGTACCCGGCACCGTCCTCGGCGCAGCGGTCATGCAGAACTTCGACACCGTCCTGGGTCAGGACAAGAAGAACTACTCCCTGTACGGCTTTGCCCTGTGCCCGGCCATCGCGGAAGTCCAGGCTGTTTTCTGGGAAGAAGAAAAGGAACTGGCCAAGGCCATGAGCGTGGACGTCTGCACCGTTAATTACGAAGACTTCTTCTCACGGACGACCATGTACGGGAAAGAATACATGGGACCTGACTTCGCCGTACCTTTCGAAGAAAAATACGAAAACTTCTACGGTGACGGACCTTTCGATTTGGAAAACCGCTATATCACCGAAGATGTTCCTGTTGGCTGCTTCCTGATCCAGCAGCTGGGCAAGAAATACGGCGTAGCCACACCGACCGTGGATGCCATGATCTACCTGGCCAACATCATGATCAAGCGCGACCTGATCGCTGGCAGCAAGTACACCCTGGATTACCTGGAAATCGGACACATGAACGACGAACAGCTTCAGAAATATGTCCGTGAAGGGATTTTCACAGCGAAATAAGCAGGTTTGATCATTTCCTGTTGTTCTCTATCATTTACATAACCTCTCTCAGCCCCCTTTTGGGGGCTTTTATATATGGAAATATATTTTATGCCTTTTTTTGAAACCTTTTTATATTATTAAAATAATTTCAAGTTATTTTGACAAAAGTGCGCAATAACTTAAGAGGGCTGTGAGTAAGTGCAAAATTTTATGCGGTGCAAATGCTCAAAATAGCAAAGAATTATGCATCTGCAATAAAAATAATGCATGCATATACTATTTGTGCATACTGGAATTTCGATGTAAACGGGTTTTTGAAAGTCCCGTGACATAAGGGTTTCCGGGGGATCGCGGTTGTTGAAAAATGGGAATGACTACGGAAAAATCGGGGTATTTTTACTTTTGGCATGGTTATTGCGTCTATTTAAGTATAAGAGTGGTTAATGAGAAATAAGAGAACTGAAAAGATCAATGCAAATCATTGGAACAGTGGAGAGACAAATGAAAATTAATTATGAAGGAAAAGACAAAAAAGGAATGATCCTTCGAATCGAAAGAAGTTCCATTTACGACGGCGAGGGATTCCGCACCGTCGTCTTCCTGAAAGGATGCCCTTTGCGATGCCAATGGTGTTCGACACCGGAAAGTCAGAGCTTTCAAATCGAAGAGACGGAAACCAATACCTATGGCCAGGTAATGACCGTCGAAGAGGTGCTCAAGGAGGTCCGGAAGGACAGCCCCTTTTACTTTCACTCCGGCGGGGGAATGACCCTGTCCGGCGGGGAGCTGCTGGCCCAGCCGGATTTTGCCACCTGCCTGCTGAGGCAGGCCCGGAAAGAAGGCATCGATACGGCCATTGAGACCGCTTTTTTCGGACAGTGGCAGACGATTGAAACCCTCCTGAAGCATGTCAATACGGCCTTCGTTGATTTGAAATTTGTCAGTCGGGAACTCCATGAAAAATATTGTGGCGTGGGCAATGATTTTATCCTTCAGAATCTGATGAAGACCAATACCTGTGATGCCAAGTTTCAACTGATTGTCCGGATTCCTTTAATTCCCGGTATCAATGATTCGGAAGAGGAATTGCGCCAGATGGCGGTGTTCTGTTCACAACTGGATCGGATGGAGCATTTGCAATTGTTGCCTTATCATCGTCTGGGTACCGATACATACCGCAAACTGGGAAGAGCTTATAAGCTGGAAACGGTGGAACCGCCTTCTGCCGAACACATGGAGAGATGCCGAGCAATCATGCGGGAGTACGTCGAAAAAGTCAGATGACATTTTTGAAGGAAACAATGTGGTTATAATTGAACATGGAGGATATGATGAACCAGCCCATTAGTATTTGTATGTTTCATGAATGCCGCGGTGAACACGCACACGAATATCTGCAGATTCTTGTTCCGCTTCAAAAAACGATGCGGATTAATATTGAGAATGTTGAATACGATGTTACGCCTCAGGAATTATGCCTTATTCCCGAAGAGATGCATCATGAATGCAACTTTTATGGCAAAATGCTGGCGCTTAATTTCAAGGAAGAACCCGATGATAAAGATAAGGTCCTACTGGGAAGTCCCATCATCATGTCGATGGAAGGACAGATCATGCAGTTGGTCGAACTGATTCAGGCAGAGCTCAGGCAAAATCCAGAAAGTCGGTCGGTTCGATTTCTCTACAGTTTTTTGTATAGCAAGCTCATGGAGAATAATGAACCGCCGTCTATCCGATATATAGTGGAACATTACGATTTGCCGATTACGGTGAACGAATTGGCTGAAATCGAACGATACAATGTGACTTATTACAACGATTGGTTCAAACAGCAAACAGGGGTTTCGCCTGGAATTTATCTGCGCCGTACACGAGTGGAAAAGGCTAAGGAATTGCTACGAAACACGGATTTTAGTGTGACCAATATTGCGGTGATGGTAGGGTACAGCAGCAATTCAACTTTTACACGGGCATTCCGTAGCATAACGGGGATGACGCCCAAGGCTTACCGGGCCAATTCTTTCCTTAAAGGGCGGAGGGAAGGAATGATGGAAAAAAACATCGCACTGTAATTTTGATTTAAAAGATCGGATTTGAGAATACCATCCTTTTTTAGGAACAGGAAAAGGGTGTACGCAGAACCAAATTTCAAAATTCTGTTTTAGAAGAAATGAGCTGAAACAGTTGATTAATAGATGAAATAGAGCATGAAAAAGAAAATTTTGAGGAGAGAATCATATTATGAAAAACGCGAATCGACAATTCAAACTGGGTATGCACAGCTACACACTGCACTTGAGCGGCTTCGGCGAAAGCTGGGGCTTCCAGAGCGAAGGCAAGACCTACGCTTTTGAAAAGGTCATGTCTCTGGACGATTTGATGGATCTGGCGGTTAAAGAAGGCATCCAGGTGCTCCACATCACCCTGGTGGATCTGGATAACGACGTGACGCCGGAACACTTGGCAGCGGTCAAGGCCAATGCGGCCAAGCACGGTCTGGATCTGGAACTGAACATTTCCCTGAACGCCCCCAGCGATCCCCGGGTCAACGCGACCATCGAAGACGCTTTGGAAATCGGCCACGCTATCGGCGCCAAGATGGTCAAGTTCAGCCTGGACGTGGAACATCCCCATCCCATTTCCCACGCCTGCATGTGTCCGGAAGCCATGGCCCAGATTGCCGACATCACCCTGCGCTTCAAGAAGAACATCCCGACCATCGAAAAATACGGCATGAAGATCGCCATCGAAAACCACTGTGATATGTTTGCTGACGAAGTGATCTACATGGTGGAAAAACTCCATCATCCGCTGATTGGTGCGTGCTGTGACACCATCAACTCCCTGATGCTGGCGGAAGGCATTGAAGAATGCGTCCGCAAGATGGCGCCCTACTGCTACTGCGTCCACTTCTGTGACAACCGTGTCTTCGCGGATCCCGACGGCACCCACTCCCTGGGCTGCGCCATCGGTGACGGCGATGTGGATGTCATCGAGGTCATGAAGATTTTGCGGGAACAGGCACCGGAAGAGCTGGATACCATCGATCTGGAAATCGAAATGCCCCTCAGCGGTTATACCCTGGAAGAAGGCCGCAAGGAAGAAATTGACGCCATGCGCAAGAGCATCAAGTACATGAACGACGTGCTGAACATCGGCACGGTGGGAAAATAATCAGTCAATTATAAAATCATCTATTCCATAAATAAGATAGTAATATAGAAAAAGGGGACTGTGTCCGTTAGGGCATGGTCCCTTTTCAATTCTGTTGTTGTATGGATATTAAAAAAGATTTAAATTCCGGAAAGCGCTTTACAAATCCGACCTGAACATTTATAATGAATCTCAGTCAATGACTTGTTATCGATGGATGATGATGGACAGGGAGGCCCAGGGACCCTTCTGTTGTTCCGCATCCGATGATTCACTTAATCGCAGACAGGCCTTTGCCTGGCGGGGTTGTATTCAAATGAATGCAGCCCCTTTTAGCTTTCAATGTTATAATTTAGTTGTATCAATTATGAAGTCCAAGTATGGAGGTATGAACCCATGGCAGCAGAAGAAATGATTATGGACAAGAGCTTGAGGAACAAGAAAATAAAAAAAATCGTCATTCGGATTCTGGCGCTGACCCTTTCGGCGGTTGTGACGGCGGTGGACACCAAGACGTTCATCAACGCGGGAAAGCTTTATCCCGGCGGCGTGGGCGGGGTCACCCTGCTCATCCAGCGGGTGGCGGAGACCTATTTCAACACAGGAATTCCCTACACGCCGATCAATATCGCCCTCAACGCCATCCCGGTGTACATCGGATTCCGGTATCTGGGCAAGAAGTTTACGGCCTATTCCTGCTACACCATCGTGCTGGCGGCTGTGATCACCGACATGCTCCCGTCCTACGTGATCACCTACGACGTGCTGCTGATCAGCATTTTCGGTGGGGTGATCGGGGGCTTTGCCAGCGTGCTCTGCCTTTGGGTGGACGCCACGGCGGGGGGAACGGATTTTATTTCCATCTTCCTTTCGGTCAAAAAAGGGGTGGATGCCTGGAATATCCTGCTGGCCGTCAACATCGGAATCCTGGTCGTCGCGGGGCTGCTCTTCGGCTGGGACCGGGCCCTGTACTCCATCATCTTCCAGTACGCCTTTACCCAGATCGTCCAGGCGCTGTACCACAAGTACCAGCAGCAGACCCTGTTCATCGTGACCAATGAGCCCCACGCGGTGAGCCAGGCCATTTACGAGGTGGGGGGCCACGGGGCGACGATTTTAAACGGGACGGGCTCCTATGAAAACAGCCAGCGCAATGTGGTGTACTCCATCGTGTCCCGGGGGGAAGCCAGACAGGTCATGGACGCGGTGCGCAAGGTGGATGACCAGGCGTTTATCAACTCCATCCGCACGGAACGGGTGCGGGGGTATTTTTATCAGAAGCCGACGGAGTGATGGGTCGGATCGCCTTGAAAAAGTGGTTTTGAATGGACGGAAAGGATCCATTGCTTCGATTGAGGAAGGCAATGGGCAGGGGAAGGATGGAGGTTATTTGTGAATGGAATCGTGGCGGTCATGCTGGTGTTTCTCGTCATTGGATTTGTAGACTATCTCACGGGGAATCATCTGGGCATCGGTGCGGGGTACGACATGGGGATGAAGCAGCTTGGCGATCTGGTCATGCTGGTCATCGGGTTTTACGCCATCGGATCGGTCGCCGCTAAAAACAGCGCGGCGGTTTTGAGGAGCGCTTTGGGCGGCCTGCCCTTCGACCCTTCGGTTTTGATATCCATGGTTTTGGAGACGTCCATGGGCGGATATCCCATTGCGAAGGAAATTGCCCGAACCCCGGAGCTGGCGCTGTTTTCCGGGATGCTGGTCGGCGCCGGAATCGGCTGCCTGGTGTGCTTCACCATGCCGGTGCTGCTGGTTATCATCGACAAAAGGGACATGGGGGTGATGATGAAGGGACTGATCCCGGGGATTCTGGCCACGCCGGTGGGGCTGATCCTCGGCGGGGTCCTGTACGGCCTGGATGGGGTGACCCTGCTGGTCAATATGATCCCGGTTCTGGCGGTCTGCGTCCTCCTTGTGTACGGGGTGTCCAAGCACGAGCAAGGGACCCAGAAGATCCTCATGGGACTGGGTCTGATCCTCAAGGGCCTGGCCCAGGGCACTTCCCTGCTGGTCATTCTGGGCCTTTTCATCCCGGCGCTGCAGGTCGTTCCTCCGGCGATGGCCACTGAGGCCATCACCATGATGGTCAAGATGACGGTGACCCTGGCCGGGGGGATGGTGCTGTCCCAGTGCATCATGCACTACGGCAACGGCGTCATCAACCGTCTGGCGGCCAAGGCCGGCGTCAACGCCTATTCCATGCTGGGATTGCTGCTGGTCCCTATTTCGCCGATGATCATGTACCCGATGTATAAATTCATGGACCTGAAGGGCAAGCTCATGAACGCCGCTTTTTCGGTGATGGGGGCCTATGTGATCGGCGGCCAGATGGCCTTTGTGTCCCAGGTGACGACCAGCTATAATCTGGCTGTCTTCATGGCGGCCAAGCTGGCGGCAGGGGCAGGGGCGATTTTTTTAGCGGTCCTCATGCAGAAGAAACAGTGGATATAAACGAATTTCAAAAAGATACGGCATATGAAGCAGGGCCGCCTTCCGGAAAATGGAGGGCGGCCCTGTTTTGAAATTGTAAATCCGGTTGTTTTTTATTCTGTGGGAAGGGCGGCGGCGGGGCAGGCGTTTTTCACCCGCATCCGCTCCATAATCAGCGCGAACCCCAAACCGATGAGGCCGGTCAGCAGCTTGCCGGTCATCAGGGGCACAGCGATGGGCGGGTGGTACTGCATGGAGAAGGCCAGGAAATCGCCGGCGGCGTAGCAGGCCGGGGTCAGGAAGGCCACATTGAGCATGCAGCCCTTTTCGTCCAGCTTGTCGGACTGCATCATCACCGGGATGGGGTTGGCGGCGCAGATGATCAGTCCGACCACGGCGGTGTCGTTGATCTTGAGCAGGCCGCCCAGGGCCGCCAGGGGCTTTTTGAGGATCCGCTGGAGCAGGGCCATGAAGGGCAGGATCCCCGCCAGGAAGACGCCGATGTTGCCGATGATGGGGAAGATTTCCCCCAAAGGCGTCAGACCGGGAAGGATGGTGATGCCCAGGAAGCCCTGGACCGCGTCGATGGCGAAGCCCGTCAGGGCGATGGCCCGGATGATGAAGGACAGGGTCTTGAAGACCACCAGGACCTTGTCCTCACAGACCTTGAAGAGGATGAGGAGCAGCCCCGCGATGCAGGCCACCGGCCAGGTATTGGCCAGGATCAGGCTGATGGAAAAGCCGGCGATGAGGCCGGTGATGACGCAGCCGATGGGCAGGGTCACAAAGCCGATGAGAAGTCCCCGGACGGCGGCCGCCTGGTTTTGGCCCTTGGCGTTTTCCAGGACCAGGGGGATGGTGATCATGATGGTGATCCCCAAAAAGGCACCGACCACCATGCCGTTGTACAGGCCGGCGGTGGGATCCAGGGCCATGGCTGCTCCTAAAACGGCGCCGCCGCTGTCGCAGGACAGGAGCATGCCGGCAAACAGCGACGGGTCGCAGCCGATGGCTTTGAAGAACGGCGTGATGGCCGGGGCGATGACGGCATTGAGCCAGGGGGCCAGGGCGATGAAGCCGGTCATTAGAAACAGCAGCTCCACGATGGCGTCCAGTCCGTTGCGGAATGGTTCACCCAGGCCGAAGCGGTTGCCCAGCAGGTAATCCAGGGCCCCGATACAGAAAAATATTGCAGCAATGATACTCATTTTGTTAACTCCCTCCGGAAAACAATTTTTGCTTCACTACAGGCATGGTAGCGCATAAAAGGAAGGGAATCAAGGCATCCGGACCCATTCACGATAAACGGCGAAAAGGGCACGAAAAATGGCAAATCCAAGGGCTCCCCGCCGGTTTACAATGAGGGTGACAGGAAAGACTGGAATGATGCGGCAACCGGCTGTGTTAAACAATAGTGAATTCTTTAGAAGGGGAATATCGGATGAAAGATCAAAAGACAATCGATCGTGAATTGGACAGTATTTATAAATCGCTGGATCAATATTATCAAAGAGGGGATGTGCAGGGAATCGAGGATTACCTGCTCGGTGAGGAAAGGCGCATTATCGAAGAGGGGGGCAGCAAGGGGGTGCTGGTGACCGTCTACAACGAGCTGGGCTCCTTTTACCGGTCCACCAGCCGGTACGGCCAGTCCATCGACGCCTTCGACAAGGCGGGAAGGGAGATTTCCGCCAGCCTGGGGACCCACTGCGCGGAATACGCCACCCTGGTCAATAATCTGGCCGGGACCTACCGGCTGGCGGGCCAGCACGAAAAGGCCATCGGCCTGTTCCACCAGGCCATCCGCACCTACCGGGAGGCAGGGGAGGACCGGTCCTACGCCTTTGCCAGCGTCCAGAACAACATCTCCCTGGCCTATCAGGAAATCGGCAAGGGCCAGCTGGCCATCCGCCATCTGGAGCAGGCCCTGGAGATCCTGGGTGAGCTGCCGGGACACGTCCACGAGGTCGCCATCACCTACAGCAACCTGGCGGCCCTGTATTACAAAAACGGCCATAACGCCGAGGCCATGACCTGCCTGGACCGGGCCCTTTACATCTTTGAGTCCTGTGATCAAACGGAAAAGCCCCATTACGCCGCGGCCCTCAACAGCCTGGGGGGCATCCTCTTTGCCACGGGGGAATACCAGCGGGCGGTGGATACCTACCAGAAGGCGGCGGCCTACACCCGGCGGTTTTTCGGGGAAAACCTGGATTTCGCCATCTCCCATCAGAATATGTGCTGGGTCTACCGGAAGATGGGGGACATGGCGTCGGCCATCGAAGCCCTGTCCGTGGCGGAGCGGATTTACCGGACCATCTTCGGACCGGACCACGAGCGGACGAGGACGGTCCAGGATGAATTGCGGCGGATGAAGGGAGCCATGGTATCGTGAAGGGGCTGGAGCTGTCCCGGTTTTATTACGATCAGTGGGGCCGGGACGGGATGAAGGCGGCCTTCCCCGAATTGTTCCCACGCATGGCCTTCGGTTTGGCCGGGGAAGGCTCGGAGTGCTTTGGCTTTGACGACGGCTATTCCCGGGATCACGACTGGGGCCCGGCGTTCTGCATCTGGATGGACGAGGGGGATTACAAGGCCTTCGGCGGAGCCGTCCAGGAGGCGTACAACGCCCTGCCCTGCGGCATCCCCGGGTATCCGCCCCGTGAGGTCAGCGAGCACGGGGACGGACGGGTGGGGGTCCTGTGCCTCCAGGATTGGTTCCGCCGTTACACCGGTCACCCCTACGGGCCCAAAAAGGTGTCGGATTGGCGCCATGTCCCCGAGGCCTTCCTGGCCACGGCGACCAATGGCGCGGTGTATGAGGATGAACTGGGGATCTTTTCCAGCGTCCGCCGCCGGATCCTCGGGTACTTTCCCGAGGATGTGCGGCTGAAAAAAATAGCGGCCCGGGCGGCGGTGATGGCCCAGGCCGGGCAGTACAATTATTCCCGGTGCGTCCGCCGGGGAGAGGCAGTGGCGGCGGAGCTGGCCCTGGCGGAGTTCATCCGGGCGGGGCTGTCCATGGTGTACCTCCTCAACCGGCGGTACGCGCCCTTTTACAAGTGGATGCACCGCGGCACCAGGGATCTGCCGGTCCTGCCCCGGGCCTACAGCCAGTTCCTGAACCTGACAGAGGCCCGGGACGGGGACGAAAAAGTGGAACGGATTGAAGGTATTTGTGTGACCGTGGTGGCGGAATTGAGGCGGCAGGGGCTGACGGCGGGCGGGGAGTCCTTTTTACAGGCCCACTGCCAGGCCATCATGGACGGCATTCAAAATCCAAAGCTGCGCCATACCCATGTGATGGCGGAATGAAGGGAGAATACAATGGAATTGATCATCGATCATATCATCAACATCGAGTGGGCTTTTTTTGACAAGGCCCAGAATATCGGCGGTCGGGCGGACTGCCAGGATAACTGGAAGACCTTTTACATCATGCGCAGCAGCCAGTTCCGGGCCTGGGAGGCGCCGATCCTTGAATGTTATTTTGGGGATCTGCAGGCGGCCGAGAATGAGAAGCGCAACCCGGTGGCGGAAAAATACGGCTACATGATGGCGCGGACCAGTCCGGCGGAATACGCGGCCATCGCGGACCAGCTGCCGCCCAGAAGTCCGGAAAAGCTGGCGCTCATCGACCGGCAGTGTGAACGCCATGTGGTCTGGCTGGAAGACCTGGCGGCCCGATACCCCCGTTTGACCGGCAATGGCCGGCCCATCCGGCGGGAAGCGGACGGTCCTTGGCAGACCTCTTTTGAGACCTATTTATGGGGTGAGCTCAGCACTTATTCCATGGCGACCCTGAAGCTGTACGATGCTTTTACCCAAAGGCTGGGGGAACAGGGGAAGAATCTCAATGAGATGGTGCTGCTTAATGAAGTGCGGCAGTATGGGTTTGAGTCGCTGGATGCGGTGGAAGAGAGGGTGAGCCGGCAGTAATTGTGAAATTATTGCAGTAGCCAGTTGCCAATCAAGCGGCGCCTTCGGCTTGCTTTCTTGGACTGGCCTTGCATGGGTGCTGTTATCCAATCAAGGGCCTCTGGCCCTTTCTTGGACAGCACCGCAGCAGTGGCCAGTTGCCAATCGGGCGGCGCCTTCGGCTTGCCCTCTTGGACTGGCTGTGCATGGGTGCTGTTGACCAATCAAGGGCCTTTGGCCCTTTCTTGGACAGCACCGCAGCAGTAGCCAGTTGCCAATCAAGCGGCGCCTTCGGCTTGCTTTCTTGGACTGGCCTTGCATGGGTGCTGTTATCCAATCAAGGGCCTTTGGCCCTTTCTTGGACAGCACCGCAAAAAAAAGCTGGCAGCAAATGCCACCAGCTAATTAAGGAAAAGAAATGAAAATGTTCGGGAAATTAATTCCCCAACGATTGACTATTACATTATAGTATTGTTCAAATGGGAATACAAGATTTATTTGCAATTCTTAAAGAAATTTAATTATTTGTTGGGAAAAAGACACTTTTGGAAATTTTGACAACAAATCTTATTTTTCCATAAGATTTTCGAATCAGCTTCAGGCAATTCGGTCATATTCCAGGATGGTGAGTTCACTTGCCAGCACTTCTGCCTTCTCCATAAGGGTATAAAGTTTTTCGGATACAGAAGCCGAGTAAAGAACCTCTCCACATTGGTCACAGCGCTGGCATGGAACATTTTTTACAATAATCATGCAGTTTTTAAGATCTGCAAAATAAGTGGCGGTGGATGGTGTCATGGTTCCGGTTTTACATACCAGGCATTTCATGATTTTTGTTCCTTTCTGGTTTTCATATCGGATTCCCATTTGTCTGGATCCGGATAATAGGCTGTGATGATTCTGGCTGATTCACCATTTGTTCCGACGACGATGTGCAGAGGGGTATCGGCATCGGGGTAGCCAAGAATCAGACAGCTTGGATAAGGTGTGTCATCCGGATAATCCTTGATGATTTCTCCGCTTAGTATGGCCGTGCGTATTTTTCCCGGATGAATGTTTCGCTGTTTGCAGCGCTCAATCACATGCTGGGTAAAAAACACAGCATCTTTTTCATAAAGTATTTTTAGTAATTCGATGGTCATATCCATATTGTAAATCCATTTTTTTGTTTTATATCCAAAGAAAACCGCTGATTTTAGCGGTTTTCTTTTAGTGGTTTTTTGTTTTTTAAAGGATGGTGGAGACAGGGGGACTCGAACCCCCGGCCTTCTGAATGCCATTCAGACGCGCTCCCAACTGCGCCATGCCCCCGCGTTCATTGAAATTACTTGACTATAATACAATACCCCGGGCTGGTTGTCAACTAAAAAAACAGGAAAATATAAAAAAAGAGCCAAAAATTCTACACAAAGGGGAGCGTAGCAAATTGTTATCTGATGGAAAACGTGTTATAATGTATACAATTGTAAATTATAACGAATTCGCCTGGAGGTGTCGATTATGAGTGTGGAAGCATTGGCAAAAATTTTAGGGGAAAGTGACAATATTGTGTTTTTCGGCGGGGCAGGGGTGTCCACGGCGTCGGGAATCCCGGATTTCCGGAGCGCCAACGGGATTTACAACCAGAAGCTCCACCAGACCTTTTCACCGGAGCAGATGGTCTCCCATACCTTCTTCGTCAATTATCCCGAAGATTTTTACGCCTTTTACAAGGACAAGATGGTCTATCCCGATGCCAAGCCCAACGGCTGCCACATCGCCCTGGCCAAGCTGGAAAAGATGGGCAAGCTGAAGGCGGTGGTGACCCAGAACATCGACGGGCTGCACCAGAAGGCAGGGAGCCAGATCGTCTTCGAGCTCCACGGATCGGTGCTGCGCAATTACTGCACCCAGTGCCACACCTTTTACGATGAAAATTATGTGATGGCGGCGGATGGGGTGCCGGTCTGCAAGAAGTGCGGCGGCGTGGTCAAGCCCGACGTGGTGCTCTACGAGGAAGCGCTGGATCCGGCCCAGATCAACGGGGCGGTGGACGCCATTTCCAAGGCGGACACCCTGATCATCGGCGGGACCTCCCTCATCGTCTATCCGGCGGCGGGACTGATCGAATACTTCCGGGGCAAAAACCTGGTGGAAATCAACAAGAGCGTGACCTCGGCGGACGACCGGGCGGATCTGGTCATCCACGACGACATCGCCAAGGTGATGTCGGATGCCGTTGCGATGATGCAGAGGGTGTAGTGAGGAAAGGGGAGAGCGGTTTGCCGGGCAGGAAAGAGAGAATGGGTTTTAAATGAAAACAGCGGCTTATACCTTGGACAGCGGGGATTTGGACCGGCAGCTGGCGGAAATCCGCAGGGAACACCCCGAACCGGTACTGGTGATTTTTTCATCACCTCCGGCGTGCATGGATGAGGTGACGGATGGGGTATACCGATGGTTCCCCAACTGTGACTCCATGGGCATGATCGGCGCGGGGATGCATGACGGCCTCCTGACGGACACGGATGTGGTGCTCACCCTGGTGACGGCGGATGCCGAGGTTCGGTGCGGGGTCATCCCGGACCTGAAGGCGTGCCCGGTGCACAATGTCCACGATGTGGAACAGAATCTGTGGGCCCTGGACGGCACCGAGACGGATACGGTGTGCCTGGAATTCTGCACAGGCAACGAGGAAACCCTGGTGACGGTGCTCAATTCCGTGCTGCGCTACCGGAAGATCAGCCTGGCCGGGGCCACGGCCCATCCCGTGGACGGGTCGGCACTGAAGGTGGCCTGCAATGGCCGGGTGTATGAGGATGCCTGCGTGTACGCCTTCATCCGGAACACCTGGGGGCGCATCCTGGTCCTGCGGGAAAGTGCCTTCGAAAAGGCAGGAAGGGAGCGCTACCAGGCCACGGAGGTGGATCCGGGGAACCATTGCCTGAAAAAGCTGGATGGCCAGCGGGCCCTGGACGTGTATGAGGCCGGCGTGGGGAAGGACGGCGAGGCCCTGGCCAGGGAAACCTTCCGCCACCCCCTGGGGCGGATCGTGGGGGACGCGGTGTTTACCACGGATATCCGGGAAATCGACGACAACGGCTGGATCCACACCTACAAGCGGATCAGCCGGAACGATTTCTTCTACCTGCTCAAGCTGGTGGATTACCGGAAGGTCTTCCGCCAGTCCTGCCAGAGGATCAAGGCCAGCCTGGGCCATATCGACGGGGTATTTACCCTGGAGTGCGTGTCCCGACGGCGGCTTTTTGAAGCGGAGGACTGCATGGACGAGTATTTGCGGGCTTACGAAAGGCTGGGTCCCCATTCGGGCATTTCCACCGGCGGGGAACAGTGCGGCAACCAGCATATGAACAATACCCTGGTCTATGTGGTCTTTGAGGATTGCAAATGGGAGGAGTGGGAATGTGGCAAAATTGACTGTACGATCCATGGAGTACTCACCGGAGGAAAAGGTCTATCCCCTCAATTACACCTGCCAGTACGTGATGAACCGGAAGGAGGAGGTCGTGGGGAAGGAATGCGAATCCATGGAAAGCCTCCACGACATCAACCGGAACATCGCCGAGGCCCGGAAGCAGGTATCCCTGATGGCGGCCTATCTGGCGGAGCTCAAGGGCAACAAGGGCGTCTCGGAGGAGGTGGCGGAGTCCCTGACGCCCTACGTGGCGTCCCTCCTCGGGGAGATCAGCCAGACCCAGCGGAACATTGAGTCCATCATGTCCGTCATGACGGAAAAGAGCCTGATGTTCGAGGACATCACCAACATGCTGGGCCAGATGGAGCCCCTCATCGTCAGACTCATGTACCAGGACAACCTGACCTGCGCTTACAACCGCTACTTTTACATCACCCACGAAAAACGGATGTACGAGTCCGCCCAGGGGAAGGAAGGGATGTCCATGGCCTTTGTGGACATCGATGATTTCAAGCAGTTCAACACGGCCTACGGCCATGAATTCGGGGATGTGGTGCTCCAGCAGTTTTCAACCTTCCTGGCATCCCAGTTCCGGAAGAACGAGAATTTGTTCCTGGTGCGCATGGGCGGCGACGAGTTCGTGATCATCGGGACGAACATCGTCTATCCTGATTTTGTGAAGCTCATCGGGCGCATCTGCAGGGAGGTCAGCCGGCTGGAAATTGACTACGGCGGGCAGACGGCGGGGATTTCCATCAGCGTGGGAGCGGCCAACGCCACGGCAGACCACACATCGGGGGCGGATGCCCTGTACCGCCTTTCTGACGGCCGGCTGTACCGGGCCAAGGACGCCGGTAAGAATGGCGTGGTGTGGAACGACTCGGATATCGACGAGGGGTGATGAACTGTTATTTTTCCCTTGACTTTAGGCCGCGGATGCCGTACAATAAAGACAGTTAAATATGAAATGATCCTGTGAATTTGGGAAGTGGGTGAGAATCCCGCGCTGTAATCGCAGCTGTGATGCGAAAAGCCGCCTTGAGCCACTGTCAGTGATGATGGGAAGGAAGACGGATGATATCGCCAAGCCAGAAGACCGGCACAGAGATTATTCTTTCAATGCTCCGATTTAGAGCGTGCGGGAAACAACATATCAATGTTTTCTAAACCCTCCAATCGCAGGAGGGTTTTTTGTTGGTTGAGATGATGAACGGATCGTTCGTATTTAACACCATTAATTCATTCCTCTTCCCCCCCTCCGGGGAATGGAAACCATCTCTTTGAATGGCGGCGTCCCCGCAAGGCGCCGTTTTTCTTTTTGTTTTGGATCGGTTTTTATCTTGGCCGGGGAGAGGAGGAGGGGATTACTTCAGCTTTTCGTACTGGGCCAGGATGCAGGCGTAGGTTTCCTCGCTGATGTCGTGCTCGATCATGCAGGCGTCCTTGTAGGCGTTGGCTTCGGATACGCCGATGGCCATGAAATAGTGGGCCAGGTCCTCGTGGCGCTGGTAGACCCGCCGGGCGATGGCTGTGCCCTCGTCGGTGAGATGGATGGAGTGGTCCCCGTCCATGATGACGTAGCCGTTCTGCTGGAGGCGCTTCATGGCGTTGCTCACACTGGGCTTGGAGAAACCAAGGGCATCGGCGATGTCGATGGAGCGGACGTTTCCCTGGGCTTCTGAGAGCATGTAAATGCGTTCCAGATAATTTTCAGTCGATTCATTTTTTTGCATAACTGCCTCCCGAAGTGCGTATTCTATTCTATTTTATTATTTTAACAAAGAACTCTGAAAGGCGCCAATTATTTTATAGGGAAAAATAACGATAAAACACGATAAATTATGGTAATGCCCTTGACAGCGGGGGGCCGTTAATATAGAATGAAATCAATATAATAATTGCTGCCGCTTATCGGGAAAGGGGTTCAAATCTCCTGCTGTAATCGCATCTGTGATGCAAAATGCCATCCTCGCAGCCACTGTCTTTTTAGATGGGAAGGAGAGGTTGGATGATATTGCTCAGCCAGAATATCAGAGTGGTAGTACTTCTAAAAGCACTCCGATTTAGTTTGTTTTGGAAATACAAAGGATTTTGTATCTCTCCAGCGGAGGCTGGGGAGATTTTTTTTAGAAGCGCGATTATTATAAATCTACCATTACTGAAGGAGGTTTCTTTATGACGAAGAAACAACGGTGGTTGGTTTCGGCTTCTGCGGCGTTTTCCCTGTGTTTCGGCATCATGCCGGCGGCATTTGCCATGCACATCATGGAAGGCTATCTGCCAGTGGGCTACTGTGTGCTGTGGGGGGTGGTTTCGCTGCCCTTCCTGATTTGGGGGTTCATCTCCATCAAGAAGACGGTGGAAGAAAACCGGCGTTCCATCACCCTGCTGGCCATGGCTGGCGCATTCATTTTTGTCATTTCATCCCTTAAGATCCCGTCGGTTACAGGGAGCTGCTCCCACATGACGGGGACCGGCCTGGGGGCCCTGCTCTTCGGCCCGGCGGCTGTGAGTGTTTTAGGCATCATCGTACTTATTTTCCAGGCCATCCTGCTGGCCCACGGCGGCCTGACCACCCTGGGAGCCAACACCTTTTCCATGGCCATCGCGGGACCCTTTGTGTCCTACGGGATTTACCTCCTGTGCAACAGGATGAAGGTCAACCGCAAGGTCACGGTCTTTCTGGCCTGTGCTGTCGGCGATTTGTTCACCTATTGTGTGACGGCGGTGGAACTGGCTCTGGCCTATCCGTCGGAAAACGGCGGCGTGGCCGCTTCGGTCATCAAATTCCTGGGCGTCTTCGCGCCGACCCAGCTGCCTTTGGCCATCATCGAAGGGCTTTTGTCGGTGGTCATCGTCATCGCCCTTGAAAATTACGCCAGCCCGGAAATGAAGAGCATCGGTTTTCTTCAGGGCGCTGAAGGAGGAAGATAATCATGGCAAATCCCAGTACCAACGCGGTAAAAACCAAGAAACCCATGTCCAAGGACAAGAAGACGGTCATCATCCTGCTTGTGGTCGTGGCCCTGCTGGCCCTGATTCCGCTGTTCACCCTGAAGGGGGCGGAATTCGGCGGATCGGATGACGCGGGCAGCCAGATGATTTCCCAGGTCCAAGGGAAGGAATACACCCCCTGGGCCACCCCTGTTCTGGAACAGCTCATCGGCGGGGAACTCCCCGGTGAAGTGGAATCCTTGCTGTTCTGCGTGCAGACGGGTATCGGCGTGGGCATCATCGCCTTTTTCCTGGGCCGTTTTGTGGAACGCAAGAAACTCGGTAAAGAAGATCAGGAACTGTAATCTTTGTGATTGCACGGACAAATAAATATTGAATGTGGAAGCGAAAGGCTGGGAGGCGTATGGCCTTTCAGCCTTTCGTCCTATTTTCGGGAAAGAAAGAGGACAGAACATGGATCTTCGGTTATTGTGGCTTTTGCCGCCGCTGCTTTTATGTCTGATCGCCGGCGCCAAGAAAGCCTATGACCATCGGGGTGAGGCCCACGCCCACCATCACGGTATCGGCCATAAGCACGGCGAGGCGACCATCTCCATCGACATTTACGCCTACAAGTCGGGCATCAGCCAGTGGAACCCGGGTTTTAAGGTTGGATTTTCAGTTTTTTTACTGTTGCTGTGCGTCATCGCCAACAACGTGTATGTTTCGGCCGTGGTCATCTTGATCACAACCTATATTACGGTTATTCTGGGAGGGCTGGATTTCCACCATTATGTGGATCTGCTGACCATCCCGCTGGTATTTTTGATTGTGGGCAGCATCGCCATCCTCATCAACTTCTCGTGGACCTGGCGGGATGATGCCATCCTCAATCTGTACTGCTTCCATTCCTTTTACATCTTTGTGACGATGAATGGACTCCGTACGACCCTGTATCTGTGGGGACGGGCCTTCGGCGCCATCAGCGCCATGTACATGATGTCCCTGTCCACCATGTCCCACGAGATTTCCGGCGTGCTCCGGAAATGCCATTTCCCCAAGCTCTTTGTGGAGCTTATGAACATGATTTACCGCAGCATCTTCATCATGATGGATACCCAGGCGCGGATGAAAAATTCCGCTGTGTCCCGTCTCGGTTACCGGGATGTGCGGACGTCCATCAATTCCTTCGGGAACACGGCGAGCAACCTGCTCATCGTGTCGATGAAGCGGGGCTCCCAGCTCTTTGACGCCATGGAGGCCCGGTGCTACGACGGGGATTTGCTTTTTCTGGAGGATGAAAAGCCGGTGACCCGCTCCATGGCGGCTTTGGCCGCGGTGACGGTGGTTTACCTGGCGCTGGTGTATGTGATGACGACAAGGGGGATTGGTTTCCATGGATGATCAGGTTATTTTGAGCATTAAGGATTTGAAGTACGCGTATTCGGGCGAAAACGCGGCACTCCGGGGAGTGTCCCTGGACGTGCGCCAGGGCGAGCGCATCTGTGTGGTGGGCTGCAACGGCGCCGGAAAATCGACGTTTTTTTTAAACATCAACGGGGTGCTGACCCCGGACAGCGGCGAGATTCATTACAAGGGCAAAAAGATTGAAAAGAAGAACAAGAAGGATATGAACAGCCTCCGCGAAGGGGTGGGCATCGTGTTCCAGGACGCGGACAACCAGATCATCGCCTCCACGGTGATGGGGGAAATCTCCTTTGGACCCATGAACCTGCGCCTCCCCAGGGAGGAAGTGGAAAAGCGGGTGGATGAGGCCCTGGATTACATGAACCTCCAGGAATTCCGCAACCGGGCGCCCCACTACTGCAGCGGCGGCGAAAAGAAACGGATCACCATCGCGGACATCATCGCCATGCACTCGGAGATTTTCATCTTCGATGAGCCCACGGCGGCTTTGGACCCGCTGAACGCGGCCATGCTGGAAGAGGTGCTGGGCAAGCTGGTGAATCAGGGCAAGACCCTGCTGATTTCCACCCACGATATGGATTTTGTGTACCGCTGGGCGGAACGGGTGGTGGTGTTTTCCGACGGGCAGATCATCGCCGATGGCACGCCGGAGCAGATTTTTGTGGACGACGATATCCGGCACCGGGCCAATCTGAAGAAGCCCATGATGCTGGATGTGTACGAGGCCATGGTGGACCAGGGCTGGGTGACCAACAGCGGGAGTTATCCCCGCAACGCGGCCCAGTTCGGCGAGTGGCTTTCCGGCCTTGCATTGCCGGGCCAAGTGGGATAAAATGAACAATGAGTGACACGCGTTAGGCTTTCCCCTGACAGTTGTACGGGGGAAGGCCTAACGTTATTTCAAAATTGGATTTGATGAAGGGGTCTGAATGACCCGGTTTGAACAAAATGAAGGGAGGCGCGGCATGTACGGCATGATGTTGGCAGGGGTGAGCAGCAATGTGGGAAAGACGACGGTGACCATGGGGGTCATGGCGGCCTATAAGGCCATGGGACAGAGGGTGGTCCCCTTTAAAACCGGGCCGGATTACATCGACCCCATGTTCCACACCTTTGTGACGGACAACCCTTCAGCCAATCTGGATACCTGGATGGTGGATCCGGAGATGATAAAGACCCTGTACTACGGCAAGCTTGGGCCGGAGGACCTGGGCATCGTGGAAGGGGTCATGGGCCTGTACGACGGCCACAGCGCCGGGGATCTCCGGGGCAGCTCGGCCTTCCTGGCCAAGACCCTGGACATCCCGGTGTTCCTGGTCATCGACGGCCGGGGCATGTCCACCTCGGCGGCGGCCCTGGTCAAGGGCTACGTGGACTTTGACCCGGACCTGCGCATCGCCGGGGTGATCGTCAACCGCATCGCCTCCCAGTCCCACTTCGAGCTGCTCAAGGAGGCCATCGAGACCCACACCGGGGTGCCCTGTGTGGGCTGGCTTCCCAACAACCCGGACCTGGCGGTGGGCAGCCGCCACCTGGGACTGATCCCTGCCGACGAGCTGGAGAATCTCCGGAAGATCGTGGCCCTGGCGGCGGAAGAAACCGCGGCCCACGTGGACCTGGAGCGCATGCTCGAACTGGCCGGACGGGAGGCCCCTCTGGCCGGGACGCCGGATCCCTTTGCCGCCCGGGCTGGTGCCTACGCCGGCCTGCGGGTGGGCTACGCCTGGGACCAGGCCTTCAATTTTTACTACCACGACAATTTAAACGCGCTGGAGACCCTGGGGGTGGAGCTGGTTCCCTTCAGCCCACTGCGGGACGGGGCGCTGCCGGACGGGCTCGACGCCCTGTACCTGGGGGGCGGATTCCCTGAGGTCTTCGGGGAGGAATTCCAGGGTAACGTGGATTTCCGACGGAGCCTGAACCGGGCGCTGGTCATGGGTCTGCCCTGCTTTGCGGAATGCGGCGGCCTCATGGTGCTCACCCGGAGCCTGGCGGCCAAGGACGGCCAGGAATACGAGGGAGTGGACTTCTTCCAGGCCAAGACGGTGATGACCCGGCGCCTCCAGCGCTTCGGCTACGTCACGGTGACGGCGGACCTGGGGGACCGGGTGGTGACCACCCGGGGCCACGAGTTCCACCACAGCCTGGTGGAGGAGGCCAATCCCGAGCACGCGCCCCTGAAGACCTGCTACGATGTGGAGAAGCGCGGCCGCCACTGGCGCTGCGGCTACACCCGGGCCAACACCCTGGCGGGGTATCCCCACATCCACTTCTATTCCAATCCGGAATTCTTATTTGCGCTGCTGGACAAGGTAGTCCAGGTGAAAGCTGCAGACAGGGGATGACAGGCGCGGAGATTTCTGGTCCGGTGTCCCCGGGTCCCAATACAGCCCAATAGTCAGCACCGCGGACAGGAAAGCACTGTTCGCGGTGATTCCTCTGATGCTGTATTGGGACCCAGGGACGCCGGACACGGAAGGGCAGGCCGGCCTGTCAAACGTTCATGTGTAATAAATTTTTCTTGGAGGAAAATGATGAGAGAAGTGACAATCCGTTCCCCCGGATCCTGCGGGGAATTCATCCAGGGGATTTATGGCGGGGAGCCCTGCCTGGTGTCCTGCCCCATCGACATGTACGCCAGCCTGACGGTGCGGGAGGGGCCGCCCCGGGCCTTTCTGCCCGGCAAGGCCAGCCTCATGTACGAGCGCATTTTTGAGGAGTACGCCATCCCCCGGGGGGAAAAGCATCACATCGATGTGGCCCTGCGCTCGGACATCCCTCTGGAAAAGGGCATGGCCAGCAGCACGGCGGACATCGCCGCGGTGGCCCTGGGGCTGTCGGCTTATTTTGATCTGGGGATGGACGACCGGCGCATCGCCGAGCTGTGCATCGCCATCGAGCCCACGGACAACCTGATGTTCCCCCGGCTCAATCTGTTCAACCATGTGGATGGGGATGTGCTCATGGACTTCGGGGAAAGCCTGGAGGCGTCCATCCTCATCGTGGATTTCGCGGGGCGGATCAACACCGTGGGCTTCCACGGCCAGCGGGAAGGCTACGGTTCTGAGGACCAGCGCCGCTTCGCCCGGGTGGTCCGCCATTTCCGGGAAGGGGTGGCGGCCGGTGATCTGGATTGGGTGGGCGGTGCCTGCACGGAAAGCGCCCGGCTCAACCAGAAGATCCTGTACAAGCCCCATCTTGAGACCCTCATCGACCTGTGCCAAAGAAACGGCGGCCACGGCATCGTCACCGGCCACAGCGGCACGGTGATCGGGGTGCTCTATTCCAAGGAACGCTTTGACTACAAAGGGTTCATGACGGCATTCATCAATGCGGTCCCGCCCAAGGATTACGAGGCCATCTACCTGCGCCGCGTGATCCCGGGGGGACTGTCCATCGACCAATCAAAGAGAAAACAGGAGGAATTATGACCAATTATATCAACGACCCCCAAGCCATTGAAAAACGGAGCTTTGAAATCATCACCGAAGAGCTGGGGGACAAGACCTTTTCCGAAGAAACGGACAGCATCGTCAAACGGGTGATCCACACCACGGCGGATTTTGAGTACGCCGACCTCATCGAGTTCAAGAATGACGCCGTGGCCCGGGGCCTCAAGGCCCTGGCGGCGGGGAAGAAGATCTACGCCGACACCAGCATGATCAAGGTGGCGGTGAACAGCAAGGCGGCGGCCATGCAGGGGGTGGAAATCGTGAGCTACGTCCACGACCCCGATGTGATGGCGGAAGCCAAGGAGCGGGGGGTCACCCGGTCCACGGTGGCCATGGAAAAGGCCTTGGACGATGACGATGTGGCCATCTTCGCCATCGGCAACGCGCCCACGGCCCTGTACCGCCTGATCCAGTTCATCAAGGAAGGCAGGACCAAGCCGGCGCTGATCGTCGGGGCGCCCATCGGCTTCGTGGGGGCGGCGGAATCCAAGAAGGCCCTGGACGAGCTGGACGAACTGGATGTGCCCTACATCCGCATCAACGGCCGCAAGGGCGGCAGCCCGGTGGCGGCGGCCATCCTCAATGCCATGCTGTACAAGCTGGGACGGGAGTGGTAAGAAGATGGATAAAGAGAGAGGTGTATTTTACGGACTGGGCGTGGGTCCGGGGGACCCTGAGCTTTTGACCCTGAAGGCCCACCGGATCATCCAGTCGGCGGATGTGATCATCTCGCCCACCAAGCAGATGGGCAAGCCCAGCATCGCCTACCGCATCATCGAGGAGTACATCCAGCCGGAAACCGAATGCCGGACCATGAACTTCCCCATGATCTCCCTGTCCAAGGAACGGGAGGCCCTGAAAAAGCAGTGGCAGGAAAACGCCGATGTGATCCAGGGCGACCTGGACGCGGGCCGGGATGTGGTCTTCCTGACCCTGGGGGACCCCATGGTCTTTTCCACCTATTCCTACGTGATGGAATACCTCATCGCCCGGGGGGTGGAGGTGGTGACGGTGTCCGGGGTGCCGGCCTTCTGCAACCTGGCGGCCCAGATCAATGTGCCCCTGACCCAGGGTGAGGAATCCCTGGGGGTGGTGGCCATGACCCAGCCCATGGAGGAAATCCGGGCCATCCTGGACGCCCACAGGAACATCGTGGTGATGAAGGTGTCGGCGGGGGCGGCGGCCCTGGCCGATGAGCTCAAGGCCCGGGGGCTGGAACAATCCTTCGCCCTGGTGTCCAACATCGGCATGGAAACCCAGACCATCGTCCGGGACCTGGACGCCCTGTACCAGAAGGTGCCCTACCTGTCCACGGTGCTCATCAAGAAGGATTACCCATGGTCCTAGAACGGTACATCGAAAAGGGCGGCAAGCGCATGCGCTACGGCTACACCACCGGCTCCTGCGCCACGGCGGCGTCCAAGGGGGCGGCCATCATGCTCCTGACCCAGGAGCTGGTGGACGCCGTGGCCATCGACACTCCCAAGGGCTGGCGCCTGGACCTGGAGCTCTTTGACTGCCAGGTGGGGCCGGACTGGGCACGGTGCTCGGTGATCAAGGACGCCGGGGACGACCCGGATGTCACCGACGGCGTGCGGGTCTTTGCCAGGGTGAGCCTCCGGGACGAACCGGGGGTGGCCTTCCGCGCCGGCACCGGCGTAGGGACGGTGACCAAGAAGGGCCTGTCCCTGGCCGTGGGTGAGCCGGCCATCAACCCGGTGCCCCGGGAGATGATGACGGAAACCCTGTCCCAGGTGGCCCAGGACCTGGATTACAGCGGCGGCTTCGTGGTGGAGGTGGCCATCCCCCAGGGGATCGAGCTGGCCCGCCGGACCTTCAACCCCAAGCTGGGCATTGAAGGGGGGCTGTCGGTGGTGGGTACCTCGGGCATCGTGGAGCCCATGAGCGAGGAATCCCTCAAAGCGTCCATGAAGCTGGAGCTTTCGACCCTCACGGCCAACGGCTGTGACAGGGTCATTTTTGTGCCGGGGAATTACGGCAAGGACTTTGCCGACAGCCTGGGCCTGGATGAAGCCTGCCTGGTCAAGACCAGCAATTATGTGGGCTTCATGCTGGAGGAAGCGGAGCGTCAGGGGGTCAAGGAGATCCTCTTCGTGGGGCATCTGGGCAAGCTGGTCAAGGTGGCCGGCGGCCTGTTCCACACCCACAGCGCGGTGTGCGACGGCCGCATGGAGATCCTGGCGGCCAACGCGGCCTGGCTGGGGGCGGACCGGGAGTGCGTGGACGGCATCATGAAAAGCCGCACCACCGACGAGGCGGTGGCGGTGATTAAAAAGGCCGGCATCCCGGACTTCTTCAACCACCTGGCCCGCCGGGCCAAGCTGCGGTGCGAGGCCAAGGTCTTCGGCAACATCCACATTGAAATCATCCTCTTTTCCAAGGAGTACGGCTTCCTGGGACAGAGCGACGGGGCGGAGGCCCTGAAGGAGGCGCTATGTATCCGATAAAAGTGGTGAGCCTGGGCCCTGGGGCTCCGTCTTATATTTTGCCCGTGGCCATGGATGCCATCCGTGAAGCGGAGGTCATCCTCTGCGGGCGGCGCCATCTGGAGAGCTTTGACGCCAGGGGCAAGGAGGTGCTGCTGGTGGGCAGCGGCGGCCGGCCCCTGTCGGAGCTCATGGCCTACGCCAGGGCGGTTTACAAAACCAGGCGGACGGCCATTGTGGTGTCCGGGGACTGCGGGTTTTACAGCCTGCTGAGCTACACCAAGCGGGTGATCCCCGCCGAGGATGTGGTGGCCATCCCGGGGATCTCCTCGTTACAATATTTTTTTGCTAAATTAAAAATGCCCTGGCAGGATGCCCAGCTCATGAGCCTCCACGGCCGGAACCAGGACCTCATCGCCCGGCTGTCCCTGACGGGGACGGTGGGGGTGCTCACCGACGGGGAGCACAATTCGGCCTACATCGCCCGGGTCTTAAAGGACGCGGGCTACGACGACAAGTGGATTTATGTGGGGGAGGAGCTGTCCTACCCCGAGGAACGGATTACCAAATTAAGTGTGGAGGAGGCCCTGACATTCCAGGAAAAGGGGATGTCGGTGGTGATTATTGCCGATGAGTGAGATTGCAGCCTATAAAGATGAAGCTTATGTCCGGGGGAAGGCCCCCATTACCAAGCGGGAAATCCGCATCCTGACCATCGCCCTGCTGGGGGTGGGACCCCGGGATGTGGTGGTGGATATCGGCGCCGGTACCGGCGGCCTGACCATGGAGGCGGCCCACGCCGCCAGGGACGGCCGGGTCTACGCCGTGGAGGGCAAGGCGGCGGCCCAGGAGCTGATCGCAGCCAACGCGGCGGCCTTTGGGGCGGACCATGTGACCCTGATCAAGGGTCTGGCGCCGGAGGCCCTGGAACAGGTGCCGGAGATGGCGGACCGGATCATCGTCGGGGGCACCGGCGGCCAGATGCGGGAGATCTTTGCCTGGTGCCGGGACCATCTGAACCCGGGGGGACGGATCGTGTGCAATTTCATCACCCTGGAAAACGCGGCCAGGGCCCGGGAGCTGATGGATGAGTTCTTCACGGAGGTGGAGGTCATCCAGGTGGGAATCAGCCGGGGTGAGAAGATCGGGGGATTGACGATGATGAAGGCGCAGAATCCGATCTTTATTATGACTGCGGATAGCCGGGGGTGAGGTGCTGGTGGGGCGCTTGATTGGTTGCTGATCGGCAATTGGCACTGCAGTTACGCACTGCTTCGCTCCGCTCAGTGTGTTACGGCCCAGAGGGCCTTACACAAGGCCTAAAAGTGCAAAGCAGTTTGCACTTTCTTTACGGCCTTTGCACCGCGGGCTCGCCCTGCTTGTATTCCCGCCCTCACACAGCCGATGCGGAAGGTTGCGGCGCCCCACGCGAAACAGGCCAGCACTGTTCGCGGTGATTCCTCTGATGGTGTATCAGGATCCATGGACACCGGATGCGGATGGATGACTGGGCCTGTCTGGGGGCCGGTTTATGATGGTTTTTTTTGGATGAATGAAAAGATCGGATGGTGACGAAATGAAGAAGGATGTGAATGCGGATAAGCTGATCGGGGAATTGGCAGATTTTATTGAGAAGAGCCCGACGGCTTACCACGGGGTGGAGCAGATGGCGGCGCGGCTGGAGGCGGCGGGGTTTGCGGCGCTGAATGAAGGGGACCACTGGCGGTTTGCCACGGGGGGCAAGTATTATGTGACCCGCAACGGTTCGGCGCTGATCGCCTTCCGGCTGCCCAGGGGGCGCTTCGGGGGCTTCCAGATCGTGGCCAGCCACGGGGATTCGCCGATCTTGAAGCTCAAGCCGGCGCCGGAAATGGCCACGGCGGGGGACCAGGTGCGCCTCAATGTGGAGCTTTACGGCGGGGCGCTGCTGTCGCCCTGGTTCGACCGGCCCCTCTCGGTGGCGGGCCGGGTGCTGGTGCGGGAAGGGGATACCCTGACCAGCCGGCTGGTGAATCTGGACCGGGACCTGTGCCTGATCCCCAGCCTGGCCATCCACATGGACCGGGAGGCCAACAAGGGCCACGCCTGGAACGTGCAGAAGGACCTGCTGCCCCTGTACGGCCAGGGGGACTGTGAGCCGGTGCTGGCTGCGGCGGCCCGGGAGCTGGGGGTGGCCCCGGAGGCCATCGCCGGGTCGGATCTGTACGTGTACAACCGGGACGGGCTGCGGCGCTGGGGCGCCCATGGCGAGTTCATTTCCGGGCCCCGGCTGGACGACCTCCAGTGCGCCTTCGCTTCCCTGACGGGGATTCTGCAGGCGGAGCCCACGGAGCGGGTGGCGGTGCACTGCTGCTTCGACAACGAGGAAGTGGGCAGCGGCACCAAGCAGGGAGCGGCAGGAACCTTCCTGGCCGACACCCTGAGCCGCATCGCCGACGGCCTGGGCAAGGTCCGGGTGGATTATCACCGGGTGCTGGCGGACAGCTTCATGCTGTCGGCGGACAACGCCCACGGGGTCCATCCCAACGCGGCGGACAAGGCGGACCCGGTGAACCGGCCCCGGCTCAACGGCGGCGTGGTGATCAAGCACAGCGCCAACCAGAAGTACACCACCGACGGGGTTTCCGCCGCGGTGTGCCGGATGCTCTGCGAGGCCGAGGGGGTGCCCTGCCAGGATTTCGCCAACCGGTCGGACATGGCCGGAGGCTCCACCCTGGGCAACATCTCCACCACCCAGATCTCCCTGAACACGGCGGATATCGGCCTGGCCCAGCTGGCCATGCACTCCCCCTTTGAGACGGCGGGGGCGGCGGATACCGGCTACCTGGCGGCCCTGTGCCGGCGGTTTTACGAGTCGTCCTTCACTTTGAAGGCCGACGGCCGGTACGGCCTGCGCCTGAAGGAAGCGGAGGAAGCGGATGACGCGGACGAATGAGCGGAACCCGATGAAGAACACCGATGAGCTGGCCCTGAAGATGATGGCCGCCATGGCCGGGGACCCCAAGCGGATCCAGCATTTCACCAAGGTCCACAGCTACGCGGCCCTCATGGGACGGGAGGAAGGGTTGGACGCGGACACCCAGGCCATCCTGGAAATGGCCGCCCTGGTCCACGACATCGGCATCGTCGCCGGGGAAGCCAAATTCGGCCGGTGCGACGGCAAGATCCAGGAACAGGAGGGCCCGGCCCTGGCCCGGAACCTGCTCCAGTCCCTGGGCGTTGAAGATGCCGCCGTGGACCGGGTGGCCTACCTGGTGGGCCATCACCACACCTATCACCACATCGACGGCCTGGATTACCAGATCCTGGTGGAAGCGGACTTCCTCGTGAACCTGTACGAGGACAACGCCTCCGACGGCGCCATCGAATCCGCCTATAAAAAAATCTTCCGGACGGAAAGCGGGCGGAAGATTTGTCGGATGATGTACGGATTGGTGGAAAAATAGGACAGGCTGAAAATAGTTCGCGTCTAATGTCCGCGGTGTTAAATACAACACCAGAGGAATCACCGCGAACAGTGCTTTCCTGTCCGCGGTGACTGACGGTTGGGTTGTATTAACACCTCGGACATTGGACCAGTGAATGGCGCGCCTGTCCGGGTTGGAATAATTTCAGGAGGATTGCTTTGCGAACGATACTGTGGTTCATCCATTTTTGGCTCTATTTAATCGGCCTGGAGCCCAAGCTCTGGAGGGCGCGGCGCCTGACCAGACAGGGGAAGACGGCGGAGCACGACGCATTGGTGCAGGCCGTCGTCGGGAAGTGGGCCCGGAGCATGATTTCCACCGCCGGGGGCAGGGTGTCCGTGGCGGGGCTGGAAAATCTGGCATCCACGCCCGCGGTCTACGTGTCCAACCACCTGGGGTACTTCGACATCCCCCTGGTGCTGGCCTATCTGGGACCGGTGTCCAAGCCCCTGGTGGCCAAAAAGGAAATCCAGAAGATCCCCATGATCCGGAGCTGGATGAAGGAGCTCCACTGCGTCTTCATCGACCGGGACAATCCCCGGGAATCCATGAAGGCCCTCCAGGAGGCCGAGGAATGGGTGGCCCAGGGCTACTCCATGGTGGTCTTCCCCGAGGGGACCCGGAGCAGGGACGGCCAGGTCCACGAGTTCAAGGCCGGGGCCTTCCGCATCGCCCAGAAGAACCGGGTGCCGGTGGTGCCCTTCGTGATCCGGGATACGGACAAGCTCATGCCCCGGGACAGTCTGTGGATCCACCCGGCGGCGGTGTCCCTCACCGTGCTCCCCGCCATCGACACCAGCGCCTTCGGGAAGAAGGACTGGCGGGAGCTGCCGGAGATGGCCCAGGAGCGGGTAACAGTGGCTCTGGCCGCGCCGGAATCGGCGGGGCTGCTGGGGGACGGACAGTAAAATCAAGACCAGTTGTGAAGGGTCCCCGGCGTCCAGTGGTTGGCTGGATGGACGCCGGGGACGGCGGACCGGTGAAGGAAGGACGCGGCGGCGTCCTTTTTTCTTGCCTTCTAATGCTGCTCTAATTTCCTGCCGCCATAATAAAGGCAGATAATCAATCCGGCTGCGGCCGGAATGCAGGAGGCAGCACAATGAATCAAGCACTTTTTTTGGCAATCAACGGCCTGGTGGGGCAGAATGCCTGGCTGGACGGGATGATGATCGCCCTGGCCACGGCGGGGCCCTTCGTCATGTTCGGCGCGGTCCTGGCCCTGGGCATCGCCGGGGTGGTCCGGCACCGGGACGACCGGGCGCGGTGGGCGGTCCACACCCTGGTCTTCATGGGCATCAACCTGGTCCTGTCCATGGTTATCGGGTTCATCCACTACTCCCCCCGGCCCTTCGTGAACCAGACGGTGAACCAGTTGGTGCCCCACAGCGCGGACTCGGGGCTGCCCAGCGACCACGCCACCGGCTCCATGGCCCTGGCCGTGGGCTCCTGGGACTTCAGCCGGTGGATGGGCGCGGCGATGACCGTGCTCGCCGTGCTGGTGGGCCTGGCCCGGGTGTACGTCGGCGTCCACTACCCCGCGGATATCCTGGCAGCCTGGCTGCTGGTGGGCCTTTCCAGTTTGGTGTACCGGCGCTTCCTTTCCGGCTGGGTGGACTGGCTCATCGATGGCGCCGCCGCAGTATGGGCGCTGTTTAAACTGGGGCGGAGCCGGTCGATGTAAATATTCAGGACAGGTAAGAAAAAGATCGCGTCCGGTGTAAGGTGCGACCAAGTGGGAGCATCGCTTGAGGGGCAAACTTTGTGTTTGCCCCGGATAAATTGGTGTAACCAATTTAAACACATGTGCTTTTCTGCTTCGCTTTGCTCAGTGTGTTACGGCCCAAAGGGCCTAACACCGGACCAGTGAATAGCGGGCCTGTCCGTGACAGAAAAAAACTAACGGCTGATCGCAGATCGTGCGGTCAGCCGTTTTTTATCGCTTGTTCCTGTTATTTTTGTCATCTGCCATCCCTGCCATCCCCGTTATTCCCGGGGCGCCTGGGGCAGGGCGATGCGGATGCAGGCGCCGCCGGGGCCCTCCGCCGGCGGGTCCACAGCGGCGATGGTGCCCCCGTGGGCCTGAACGATGGTCTTAACGATGGCCAGGCCCAGGCCGGTGCCCCCGGCGGCGCGGGCCCGGCTGCTGTCCAGGCGGGTGAAGCGGTCGAAGACGTGCTCCCGCTCCGCCGGAGGGATCCCCGGCCCGGCGTCGGTGACCTGGAGGAGGACATCGCCATCCTGGGACCAGGCGGCCAGGGCGATGGCCCCCTCCGCCGGGGTGTACTTGAGGGCATTGTCCATCAGGGCCCGGAGGCATTCCTTGATCAGGGTGCGGTCCGCGGTGAGCATCAGGTCCGCCGGGGCGTCGGCGGTCAGGGGGTGGGAGGGGGCCAGGAGCCGCACCTCAGCCGCCAGCTCATCCAGGAGGGGCCGGCAGGGGAAGGCCGTCTTCTCCAGGCGCAGGCGGCCGCTGTCCCCCCGGGCCAGGGTCAGCAGGGACTGGACCAGCTGGGACATGCCGTCGGCCTCCTTTTGGATGGCGGCCACGGATTCGTCCCGGGCGGCGGGGTCGTCCTGGGCCCAGTTGGCCATGAGATCCGCGTAGCCCTTGATGACGGCGATGGGGGTGCGCAGCTCGTGGGAGGCGTCGGAGACGAAGCGGGCCTGGGCGTCGAAGGAGGCCTCCAGCCGGTCCAGCATGCCGTTGAAGGTCTGGGCCAGCTCGCTCAGCTCGTCCTGGGCGGCGGGGACCGGCACACGCTCGGTGAGGTTGTCCGCCCCGATGCCCGCGGCGGCTTCGGTGAGGGCCCCGATGGGCTTTAAGGCCCGTCGGCTCATGAAGTGGCCGGCGATGACGGAAACCGCCAGGCCCAGGCCGTCGGCGATGGCGGTGAAGAGGGTCAGCAGCTTGAGAAAGTGGTAGGCCAGGCCCATGTCGGCGATGACCTGAAGGCTGCCGATGGTCTGGCCCTTTGCCGTAATCATGGAGACCCGGCTCAGGAAATGGCCGTCATCGGCCTCGGTCTTCACCGTGACCCCGGGGCTCTGGTCCGCCGCCGGAATGTCTTCGTTGACGCGGCCGGCGCTTTGAAGGACCTGGCCCTGGGCGTCGGCAATCCGGGCGCTGATGGACACCTCGCCCTGGGGCAGGGCCAGATGGACGCCGGCCAGGGAGGCGGCGTCCGACGCCTCCGCCGTCTGGGCCAGCAGGGCCCGGGTGGCGTCCTGGAGCTGGTTTTCCGCCTGGCGGGTCAGGTAGTACCGGACTCCCAGCAGGGTGCCGGCGTTGAGGAGGAGGAGCACGGCGGAGAAGATCAGGGCGTACTGGATGGTCAGCCGGGTGGACAGGCGGAGGGGCGGGCGCTTAGTCATGGCGGCTCCGGTTTTCCAGCACATAGCCCACGCCCCGGACGGTGTGGATGAGCTTGTCCCCGAAGGGCTCGTCGATTTTGGCCCGCAGGTAGCGGATGTACACGTCCACGCCGTTGCCCTCGCCCTCATAGTCGTAGCCCCACACGGCGGTGATGATCTGGTCCCGGCTCAGGACGATGCCCCGGTTCCGGGCCAGGTAGAGGAGCAGGTCGAATTCCAGCTTGGTCAGGTCGATGGCCTGGCCGCTCCGGGAGGCGGTGCGGGCATCAGGGTCCAGGCGCAGGTCGCCCACGGCGATGAGAGGCGGGTCATCCTGGCGCTGGCGGACCCCCCGCAGGGCGGCGCGGACCCGGGCCAGGAGCTCGTCCATCTCAAAGGGCTTGGTCATGTAGTCGTCAGCCCCCAGATCCAGGCCGGTGATCTTGTCCTCCAGGGAATCCATGGCGGTGAGCATGAGGATGGGCACGGTGGAGAACCGGCGCACCTCGGCGCAGACCTCCCGACCGGACAGGCCGGGGAGGAGCAGGTCCAACAGGATCAGGTCCGGCTCGAACCGGGTGACGGCGGCCAGGCCCCATTTGCCGTCGTGCTCCACATGGACCTGGTAGCCCTCGTGGGTCAGGGCCAGCTCCAGGAGCCGGGCCATGGCGATTTCGTCCTCAACCACAAGAATCCGGCCTGTGGGGGCCGGATCGTCGCGGGTGGGTGATGGGGTTGGATTGGGTTTCAATGGAATTCACCTCTTTTAATATCTATGGGTACTGGTCTCCTTATAACTCAGGGGCCGCCCGGTGCATCCGGTTCTGGATGAGGGCGATGGCGGCGGGGATGACGGAGACGGCGATGATGGCGATGACGATGAGGCCGAAGTGGTCCTTCACGTAGGGGATGTTCCCGAAGAAGTAGCCGATGCCGAACATCAGGGACACCCAGGCCACGCCGCCCGCCAGGTTGAAGGCCAGAAAACGCCGGTAGGGCATCTCGCTGACACCGGCCACGAAGGGGGCGAAGGTGCGGATGATGGGCACGAACCGGGCGATGGTGATGGTCTTGCCGCCGTGGCGCTGGAAGAAGGCCTGGGTCCGCTCGATGTACTCCCATTTGATGAAGCGCAGGTTCCGGTCCTGGACCCGGCCCCGGAGATGGTGGCCGATGTGGTAGTTGGCCGTGTCGCCGGCCACCGCGGCCAGGCACAGCAGAGGCAGGAGCAGGGGAGCCCGGAGGATGCTCCCCGCAGCGCAGATGGCGCCCACGGCGAAGATCATGGAATCACCGGGGAGGAAGGGCGTCACCACCAGGCCGGTTTCCAGGAAGATGATGACGAATAATATGGCGTAGGTCCAGATCTGGTAGTCGCTGATGATCACATTCAGGTAGCGGTCCAAGTGGAGAAAGACATCAAACAGCAGGGTTATATTCATAAAAGCCTCCTTATGGTCGATCCGTTGATAAGATAATCATAAGGGGGCTTTATTAGAGGAAGATTAGAAGTGCGGATTTTTCAATTCATTTAATAAGGACGGCAGGTCATACCGGATAGCTGATTCAATGTGCTGGGCGATTTTATCAAGCACTTGCCTGTCTTTTGCGTTCATAAATGATCCGTCCTTCCTGCTGAATGTCCCGTTGAATCTGGGAGCCCGGTTCAAGCTGGGATACGTCGATGAGATCCACGGATTTGTCCAGGCTTTCTACCACATCTTCCAGAAGTCCGTAAAAAGCCAGGCCGTGGAGGCCGCTGTCCACCAGGATATCCACATCGCTCTGGGGTGTAGCGCAGTTTTTGGCATAGGAACCAAAGAGAATGGCCTGGCAAACCGAATGGGAGCGGAAAACCGGCATCAGCTTGAATATGATTTCATCGATGGAATAAATGCGTGGGTCCATGGCGGCCCCCTTTCTTTTCTAATCCTGGTTTATCGCTATTTATCGTATCTTTTTCCGGTACCCCACCCCGATGGTTGCGGCCAGGGCGATGAGGGCCAGGGCTGCGGCGGCGGGTTGGGGATTGAAGGGGGTGCCGGTGGCGGCATTGGAGCCGGTGGTCTGGGTGGTGGCTGCGGCATTGGCCGTGGCGGTGGGAGCGGCGGTGACCGTGGGGGCCACGGTGGCGGTTGGGGTGACCGTGGGGCTCACGGCTTCAATGGTGGCCCGGGTGATGGTGACGGCCACGGGGTAGGTGTCGGTGGTGCCGGCGCCGGAATAGTTGTTGACCAGGACGTCGGCGCCGTCGCCGATGCGCAGGGTGTGGGGGCCGTCGGCCAGGGCGGTGAGGACCAGCCGGCCGCTGGCATCCAGGGCCGCACTCTGGGTGGCGCCGCCGTCAAGCTTGTACTCCACGGTGAGGCCGGCGGAGGTGCTGGAGCTGGTGTCGCCGTCGGCCTTGAGGGTCACGGAAACCGCGGCGGTGTAGGCCTTGGGGGTGTAGCTGCCGGCGGTGGTGATGCGCTGCTGCCAGGTGGGGTAGTTGATGGCCCCGTCACTGGCGGTGAGGGAGGTGATCCGGGCCCGGACCATATCCTCCAGGGCGCCGCCTTCGGCGATGGCCGGCAGGTCGGTGAAGACGGTGTAGCCGTCACCTCCGGCAATCAGGTAGTCGTTGGAGGCCAGAACGATCTGGGTGGCGTCGTCGGTCTTGGACAAGGGCGCGCTCTGGCCGTCCAGGGTGAGGCTCACCACCCGGCTGCCCGCCGCGGCGTCGGGGTTGTAGGCCGCCTTGATGCCGGAAACCTGCAGGAAGCGGCCGTCGCCGGCAGTGACCTGCCCGGTGGCGGCGTCCTGGCCGGCGATCTTGCTGACGCTGTTTTCCATGGCGGCGTAGAGGATTTTGGGGGTCACCAGTTTGAGCTCCAGGGTGTTGCCGAAGGGCATCACCGTCAGGCTGTCGCCCACGGTCAGGGTGCCCCGGTTGTAGCAGGCGCGGACGCTGCCGCCGTTGAGGACGGCCACCACCGGCAGGCTCTGGTAGGGGCTCTTAAGCTGGCTCAGGAGGACGCCGGCCTGTTCCGCCATGGTGTCGGTGATGAAGTCCCCCAGGTTGGTTTCCCCCAGGCGGGCTTCGGCCAGGTTGTTGATCCAGCCGCCCCAGAAGGTGGTGGCGGCGGTGCCGATGACGGGCTTGAGCTGGTCGCTGATGGCGGCCATGAGGGTATTGCCCAGCTCGGTGATGGACGCCACCGGGGTGACGGTCTTGGCCGCGGTGGCGGCGGAAATCAGCTCACCAGTTGCGGTGTTGGTGCCGCCGGTGCGGGTGATGGTGATCTTGCCGGTGTTGGCGCAGTTGTTCCCCGTCTGTTCGATGAGGATGCCGTCGGTGAGGGCGCCGGGGTACACCGTGTGGCTGTGGCCGTCGATGATGGCGTCCAGGCCGCTGTTTTCACCCAGGCTCTGGGCCAGGCCGGTGCTGGTGTTGGCCACTTCACTGCCGGGGGTCACCCCCAGGTGGGCCACGCAGAGGATGACCTCGCAGCCCTGGGCCTTGAGGGAGGCGATTTCTGCCTTGGCCACGGTGGCCGGGTCCTCAAAGGTCAGGCCTTTGGTGTACAGGGGCGTGGCCTTGTAGCGGGTTTCCGGCGTGGTCAGGCCGAAGATGCCCACCTTGAGGCCGCCGGAGGTGACGATGAGGTCCGAGCCGTTGTTGGTCTTGGTGCCGCCGGCGTAGGTGACGCCGGCCAGCAGGGGCTTTCCGGTGGCGTCGTCAATGACATTGGCCGCCAGGAAGGGGAAGTCCGCGGCCTGGGCATTGGCGATGAGCACCTCCTGGCCGTAGTCAAATTCATGGTTGCCCAGGGCGGCGGCCTGGTAGCCGGCGGCGTTCATCAAGGTCACGCAGTCAGCGCCCTTGGAGAGCTGGGCCAGGGGCATGCCCTGGGAGAAATCCCCGGCGTCCAGGAGCAGGGCGCCGTCCACGGTGTTCCGCAGGGCGGCCACCACATCCGAGCCCGAAGCCGAGCTGGTGGTGGTCAGGGAGCCGTGCATGTCGTTGGTGTGGAAGATGGTCACCGTGCCGTCCGCCGCCAGAGCCGGTGAGGCGGAGAAGAGCAGGGCAGCGATGACGAGAATGAGCAGACCGAGGGAATGCAGATGGTTTTTCATGGGAGTCCTCCGTGTAGGTTTATTATCTTATTATATCACGGGAGACGACGTTTGGGATTCTAATTTGATGGTCGATTGCGGAAAATAGTTGTTAAATAGATGTGAATTGACTGGAATTCAGAAAGACTGTATAATAACAAAAGGCACTGTCTTATCAAAGCGGTGGCGGTTACCTCCTAGAAAGGAGGATCCGAATGTGGGTAATCCTCATCCTTTACTTTACGTTGCTCGGTCTTGGTCTGCTGGTAAATCATCAGTGGTCCAAAATGAACCGCGAATACGATAAGGAAATGGAAACAGCATTGACACAGGACGATAAAAAGAGCCGCCTACCCTTAGCAAAGTAACGACTCTTTTTCGTTATAAACTGAGGTAACCGCCATCAAGGCAGTGCCCTTTTGTGTCTATATTATAGCATGGGACGATGAATTGTCAAGTTGTCCGAGTCATCATCAATCATCGTAATGCCCCTTGCAGGATGCGATGATGACGGCATCGTCCCGGATCTGGTACACGATGCGGTTGCTGTCGTCGATGCGCCGGCTCCACCATCCGCTCAGGTTTCCCCTCAGGGGTTCGGGTTTTCCCGTCATAGTTTTCCCTTTGGATATCCTTGATCAGCAGGTTTATCCGCTTCAGTGTCTTTTTGTCCAGAGACTGCCAGGCGCAATAAGCCTCCCAGGCCTGTTCTTCCCAAAGCAGGCGCATGGGTTAGTCCTCATCAATCAAGTCGTGTTCCACGAGCTTTGCTTTCCCCGAATCGATGTCCGCGATGATTGTTTCCAGGTGTTTCATGTTGCTTTCCGAATAAAAAGGATCGGCGGTGATTTCAAAGGGGATGCGTTTTTCCCGGCTGACCTTGGTGGCGAACAGGGTGAAGGCGGCGGTCATGGTCAGTCCCATTTCCTTGCAGGTCTGTTCCATGCTTTTCTTTAACTTTTCATCCATGCGAAAATTAACCATTGTCTGTGCCATAAGAATCCCTCCTTTTTTCTTTATTATAGCATGCTGTAAAGCAGAATTCAATCAATCTCTTTACAAATGCCGGCCATTTTGGAATTTCACTTTTTTAAAATTATTTTAATTTTTCCCCTTGACAAGGCCGCCCCTCAGGTCGTATAATAAAGATGCACTAAGGATAGTGAGTGTGAAAGCACGCTAAACCACTTTGCAAAGAAGAATGTTTTTGGGCATTCTGTTTTGTAAAGTGGTTTTTTTTATCAAAAAGCCAGGTCCGGACGAGGACCATTGATGAAAAAACGAGGAGTCATCCATGAAGATTAAGAAAATCCTGAACAACAACGCCGTCATATCGGAAAACGACAAGGGCGAGGAAATCGTGGTGATGGGCCGGGGGCTGGCCTTCCAGTGCCACACCCGGGACGAGGTGGACGCCGCCAAAGTCGACAAGACCTTCGTGCTGAAGGCGGACGAGCAGAGCCATCATTTCGTCGAGCTCCTGGCGGATCTGGACTTCAGCGAATTCGAGTTCACCGGGGATCTGATCAACTACGCCAAGGCCCAGATGGGCAAGACCTTCAGCAACGCCATCTACATCACCCTGGTGGATCATATCAACACCTGCCGGGAGCGGGCGGCGGCCGGAGCCTACGTGAAAAACACCATGACCTGGGACATCAAGCGGCTGTACAAGGATGAATTCGCCATCGGAAGAGAGGCGGTGCGCCGCATGAACGTGCGCTTCGGTTCGGAGTTTGACGACAACGAGGCGGCCAACATCGCCATGCACTTCGTCAACGCCGAGCTGGATTCGGATTTTGAGACGGTGTTCAAGATCACCAAGGTGATTTCGGAAATCCTGAATATCGTGAAATACCACTTTAAGATTGTGTACGACGAGGAATCCCTGGCGTACTACCGGTTTACCACCCACCTGCGGTTCTTCACCGAGCGCATGTTTTCAGGGAGCGGCTATCCCGACGAAAGCGATGACCTCTTTGAGATGATCGTCGCCAAGTACCCGGAATACTACGAATGCACCCTGAAGATCAAGTCCTTCCTGAGCCGGAAATACGGCTACGAGCTGGGCAACGAGGAATCCCTGTACCTGACGGTGCACATCGCCAAGGTGGTGCGGGAGAGCAAGAAGATTTCGTAAACTTTTTTAAGTCTGTACCGCGGGAAGCCGCGAAAAAATATACAGAGGGATGGTGACATCCGGCTTACGCCGGGATGGCCAAACCCATAAATAAAATCCTATTAGAAAATGGAGGAAACATTTATGGGTAAGTATGAAGCTTTGGCAAAGGACATTATTGCAAATGTCGGAGGAAAGGGCAACATCAAGAGTGTGGCCCACTGTATCACGCGGCTGCGGTTCAAGCTCAAGGATGAGAGTGCGGCCAATGATGAGGTCCTGAAGAACATGAAGGGCGTGGTCACGGTGATGAAGAGCGGCGGCCAGTACCAGGTGGTCATCGGCAACCATGTGCCCGATGTGTACGCCGATGTGCTGGAGGTGGCGGGTCTTGCCGGGGAAGCCCCGGCGGCGGACGACGGCCCCAAGGAAAAGATGGGCCCGGTGGCGGCCCTCATCGACATCATTTCCGGGGTCTTCCAGCCGATCCTGTCCATCCTGTGTGCGGCGGGGATCGTCAAGGGGCTGCTGGCCCTGTGGGCCTTCCTGGACCCCAACGCGGCGACCTCTGGGGCTTATACCCTGTGGTATGCCCTGGGTGACGGCTTCTTCGCCTTCCTGCCCATCGCGTTGGGCGTGTCCACCGCCAAGAAATTCGGCGGCAACATCTACACGGGCCTGGCCATCGGCGGCGCCCTGTGTTATTCGGCCATTACCAAGATGGCCGGGGCTGACGCCATCGGTTCCATTCTGACGGGGACGGCCTTCCAGATGAACTATTCGGCCACCTTCTTCGGTCTGCCGATCATCATGCCCTCGGTCAGCGGCTACACCTCCACGGTGGTGCCGGCCATCGTCGCCGTGTACTTCACGGTGAAGCTGGAAAAGAAATTCAAGGAAATCGTGCCCGATGTGGTCAAGAACTTCATCGCCCCCATGCTGACCTTCATCATCATGATCCCCCTGACCTTCCTGATCATCGGACCGGTGACCTCCCTGCTCTGCGGCCTGGTGGGTGCCTTCTTTACGGCGCTGTACAGCATCCCCGTGGTGGGCGGCCTGATCGCCGGCATCCTGCTGGGTGCCCTGTGGCAGGTGCTGGTCATCTTCGGCCTCCACTGGGGTCTGGTACCCATCATGCTCATCAACTACGGGACCCTGGGCTATGATATCGTCCTGTCTCCCTACTTTGCGGCTTCCTTCGCCCAGACCTTCGTGGTCCTGGCCATCTTCCTGAAGTCCAAGGATATCAATCTGAAGGAACTGGCCCTGCCGGCCTTCATCTCCGGGTTCTTCGGCGTCACCGAGCCGGCAATCTACGGTGTGACCCTTCCCCGGAAAAAGCCCTTCGTCATCTCCTGCATCGGCGCAGGTATCGGCGGCGGCATCATCGGCTTTGCCGGTGCCAAGAGCTACATGATGGGCGGTCTGGGACTCTTCGGCCTGCCCAGCTACATCGACGCGGCCAACCACAGCATTTACAGCATGATCTGGGTCATCATCGGCATCATCGCGGCCAGCGCCGTGGCCTTCATCCTGACCTTCATCACCTTTAAGGATGAAGAACCCATCCCGGCGGAAGGTATCTCCGGTGAGGAAGCGGCTGTCCCCGTGTCCGGCGGCAAGCTCATGGACACGGTGAAGATCGCCAGCCCCATCAAGGGGGAAGTCATGCCCCTGTCGGATATCGACGACGCGGCCTTTTCCGGCGGCGCCCTGGGCAAGGGTGTGGCCATCAAACCGGCTGTCGGGGAAGTGTACGCTCCCGCCGACGGCACCCTGACCACCCTGTTCCCGACCCTCCACGCCATGGGCATCACCACCGATGACGGGGTGGAAATCCTGGTCCACGTGGGCCTGGATACGGTGAACCTGAACGGCCAGTACTTCAAGGCCTTCGCCAAGCAGGGCGACCGGGTCAGGAAGGGCGACAAGCTGGTGTCCTTCGACATCGCGGCCATTGAAAAGGCCGGCTTCTCCGTGGCTTCCCCGGTGATCATCACCAACACCCCCAACTTCCTGGATGTGGTGGAGGACGGCAGCGGCGCCGTGGATGTGGGAGATGCCATCATCACGGTGATTCGTTAAAAAACCAGGACGGACCTCAGCTTGTCTGGGATGACCGACGGTGGACTGTCTGAACACCGCGGACACCGGTCCAGCAAGCCTCGGGTCTGTCCGTTCCAATCCATTTTGCAGCGCTTTCATTCGAATCAAATTTCAGGAGGAAAAACCAATGACTTTACCAAAGAACTTTATGTGGGGCGGCGCCACCGCCGCTAATCAGCTGGAAGGGGCCTGGGACCTGGATGGCAAGGGCCCGGCGGTGCCGGACATGTGCACCAACGGCACGGTGGACCGGCCCAAGCGCATCACCACCACCATCGAGCCGGACACCCTGTACCCCAGCCACGAGGCCATCGACTTCTACCACCATTATAAGGAAGACATCGCCCTGTTCGCGGAGATGGGCTTCAACGTCTTCCGCCTGTCCATCGCCTGGACCCGGATCTTCCCCACGGGGATGGAGGACGAACCCAACGAGGCGGGGCTGGCCTTTTACGACGCGGTGTTCGATGAATGTAAAAAACAGGGCATCGAGCCCCTGGTCACCCTGTCCCACTACGAAATGCCCTACGCCCTGGTGGAAAAATGCAACGGCTGGGAAGGCCGGGAGTGCATCGACTACTTTGTGAAGTACGCCCAGGTGGTCTTCGACCGGTATCAGGGCAAGGTCAAGTACTGGCTGACCTTCAATGAGATCAACGCCGGGACCATGCCCATGGGCAATGTGCTCTCCGTGGGGACGGTGAAGGGCTACTCCGGCCCCATCGTCGGCAAGGAGGACAATCCCCAGGCGCGGTTCCAGGCCCTGCATCACCAGTTCGTGGCGTCGGCCAGGGTGGTGAAGCTGGCCCATGAAAGGTACCCGGATTTCAAGCTGGGGAACATGATCTGCTTCCTGACCACCTACCCCCACACCTGTAACCCCGACGATATCCTAAAGGCCCAGCAGGACATGCAGATCAAGAACTGGCTGTGCTCCGATGTCCAGGTCCGGGGGGCCTATCCCTCCTACGCCCGCCGGTTTTTTGCGGACAACGGCATCACCATCGCCATGGAGGACGGCGACGCGGCGGACCTGGCGGCGGGGACGGTGGATTTCTACACCTTCAGCTACTACATGACCACCTGCGCTTCGGCCTCGGAAAGCGGGGAATGGACCGGGGGCAACATCGCCGGCGGGGTGAAGAACCCCTACCTGGAATCCAGCGACTGGGGCTGGCAGATCGACGCCAAGGGCCTGCGCTACACCCTCAATGAGATCTACGACCGCTACGGCATCCCCCTGATGGTGGTGGAAAACGGCCTGGGGGCCTTTGATGAGCGCAAGGCCGACGGCACCGTGGACGACGATTACCGCATCGACTACCTGCGCAGGCACATCGCCCAGATGGAGGAAGCGGTGGAGGACGGCGTGGACCTCATGGGCTACACCCCCTGGGGCTGCATCGACCTGGTGGCCGCGTCCACCGGGGAAATGGCCAAGCGCTACGGCTTCATCTACGTGGCCAAGTACGACGACGGCACCGGGGACCTGTCCCGGAGCCGGAAGAAGAGCTTTTACTGGTACAAGAAGGTCATCGCCAGCAACGGGGAAGATCTGGACTGACCCCGGCAGCCCGGCAGGAAAAAGAAGTGAAAAAGTGAAGGAAGTCCGAAAATTATAAACAGACGGGCCGCGGCGGGAGAAGATCCCCGCTGCGGCCCGTCTTTTTGATGGGTCTTTCAGAGAGCGGATGTTCCGGTGGGCCGGCCATGGCATGGGAATCCCGCTGCCATGGCCAGGGCCCAGGCTCAGCCCTTTTTCGCCATGACCTCCGCCAGGGTCTGGTACAGCAGCAAAGGCTCGATGGGTTTGCCCAGGTGGGCGTCCATGCCGGAATCCAGGGAATCCTGGACATCGCTGCTGAAGGCGTTGGCGGTGAGGGCGACGATGGGGATGGCCCCGGCGTCGGGACGGGGCAGGGCGCGGATGGCCCGGGCGGCTGCCAGGCCCGTCATCACCGGCATGCGGATGTCCATGAGGATGGCGTCGTAGGTGCCGGGGTCCGAATCCCGGAAAGCGGACACGGCCTGGGCGCCGTCCCCGGCCACGTCCACGGAGACCCCGGCCTTGGCCAGGAGCCGCCGGGCGATTTCCACGTTGAGGGGCTGGTCCTCGGCCAGGAGGATGTGGCGTCCCGCCAGGGTATCAGAATCGGGTGGCGGAGCCGCTCCCTGGGACGCCGTGGCCGGGGATAGGGCCTGTGCCGGCTGCGCGCCCATGGCATCGGGACGGGCCGGCGCCGCGCCCTGGACCAGGGGCAGCTCCAGCCCCACGGTCATGGTGGTGCCGGCGCCCAGGGCGCTTTCGGCGGTGAGGGTGCCCCCCATCTGGGTGACGATGGAGTGGGCGATGGACAGCCCCAGGCCCGAGCCCTGGCCCTGGGCGGTGATGGCCGTGTCCTCCTGGGTGAAGGGGGTGAACAGCCGTTCCATGAATTCCGGACCCATGCCGCAGCCCGTGTCCGCCACGGTGAAGTCACAGGCCAGGGTCCCCGCCCCGGTCAGCCGGCTGCGGTTGCGGAACAGGATATGCCCGCCCTCCGGCGTAAATTTAACCGCGTTGGACAGGAGGTTGAAGAAGATCTGGTTGAAGCGGACCCGGTCCACCAGCAGGATGGGGTCCTCCTTCCCCGGCTCCAGGGTCAGGGTGATGGCCTTGTCCCGGCACAGCGGGTCGAACATGGCCGTCAGGGTCTTGAGGAAATCGCTGTAGGGGTAGGGGGCCGGGTGGAGGGTGAAGCCGCCGTTTTCGATGGTGGACATGTCCAGGATGTCGTTGATGAGCCCCAGCAGGAACTCCCCGGCGCTCTGGATCTTCTTCAGGTCCCCCTTGATGGCTGCCGGGTCGCCGGTTTCGTCCATGGCCAGGTGGGTCATGCCGATGATGGTGTTCATGGGGGTGCGGATGTCGTGGCTCATGCGGGCCAGGAAGTCGGTCTTGGCCAGACTGGCCTTTTCCGCGGCCTTCCGGGCCTTGTCCACCAGGTCCAGCTGCAGCTGGTTCTGGCGGTACATGGCGGTGATGTCGCTGCGGCAGCACAGCAGGCAGTCCCGCTGGCCGTCCAGGTAGGAGTACAGCACGCTCTTGCGCCGCAGCTCATCGCCCTGGAGCAGGGTGAACTGGCTGGTGTAGGAGGGCGCCGCCTCGAGCTGGGCCAGGATGGTGGACAGGGCGTTGGCTTCGGCGATGCGCGCCCTTTCGCTGCCGGAGATCCGGCGGGTGGTCATTTCCGCCAGCTCTTCCAGGGGGTAGGGGACCCCCAGCTCCAGCCCCTCGGCCAGGCCGCTTTCGGCCTGGTTGATGGCGTGGAGGGTGAAGCGCCGGTTCTTGATGTCGATGAGGGCCAGGAAGTCGTAGCCCACGGCCACCAGCCGCTCCACGATGTGCCGGGCCTGGACCTCCAGGGTGATGTCGTAGCTGTAGGCGAAGGTGATGATGTCCCGGGTGACGGGCTCCACGAAGGTCTGGTAGCGCACCGACAGCCAGGGGCGGATCCCCGGCCCGGCATCCACCGGGTAGGCGAGCTCCACGGTGTTGCGGCCCTCGGCCAGGGCCTTCAGGAGTCCCTGGGCGGAAAAGCTGTCCTGGATATGCTGCCGGTCCTCCGCCAGCAGGGCGTAGCCGGCCAGGCGGCCCAGCCACTGGGTATAGGAGGCGGCGGTCCAGTCCTCTTCCGGGGTGATGCCTTTGTCCCAGTAGTAGTCCACCCGGTCCCGGGTCAGGTTGTACTGGCCCTTGCCCACCAGGCGGTCGTCGCTCAGGTTCTTCAGGTACTCGGCCTGCTGGCCGTATTCCCGTTCGGCCTGCTTGTAGGTTTCGATGTTGGTGCTGGTCATGATGACCTTGGCGGGCTGGCCCTTGGGCTGCTGGAGCCGGGTCAGGTTCAGCCGTTCCCACTGGTAGCTTTTGGCGGCGTCGGTGTAGCGGATGCGGTAGTCGATGCTGGCAGAGGCCCCGCCGGCGTCCATGTGGCGGATGGCGGACCGGTAGGCGGCCTGGTCCCCGGGGTGGACGGCGCCGTCGGCGAAGACGCTGTCGGGGTAGTCCGTCATGGTTTCGGAAAAGCCGAAATTGGCCTGGGCCTGGGGGGCGAACACGGCCCGGCGGGTGTCGGGGTAGTAGGCGGCCATCTGGGTGCCGGCCTGTTCCATGGCGATGGCCAGCACCGTTTCACTTTCGGCGAGCTGGGCGGTCATCTTGGTGCGGCGCCGCCTGTCGTGGAGGAGGAGGACGATGATGACGCAGAGCAGGGCCAGGATGACGCCGGCGGGGAGGATGACCTTGCCGTAGGTGGCCAGGAAGTCCGGAGGCGCGTTGATGAGGGTGGCCCCGGCGGGGAGGCTGGAGGTTTTGACGCCGTAGCGGTCCATGACCTTCTTGTCAAAAGCGTAGCGAGTGGACATGACCTTCACCGGGATGTCCGATGGGTTTTTGCCGTCCAGGATCTGACGGGCCATCTGGCCGGCCAGGTCCCCCATTTCCTGGTAGGAGATGACGCAGCCCCCCAGGAGCCCCATGCCCAGGCCGATTTCATCGGCCTTGTAAACCGGGCTTCCGGCGCTGTCGGTGATGAGGTGGAGTCCCTCTTCAAAGGTGTAGATCCGGCCGCTGCCATCGGTGGTCAGGTTGAGGAACAGGAGGATGGTGTCGTCGTTGTAGCCCGCCACCTGGGTGCGGATCTGGTCCGGGGTGAGCCTGGAGCTGTCCAGGATCTCGGACTTGAGCTTGGGGAAACCGGCCATGGCGGCCTTGAACTGGTCCAGGGTGCCCTGGCCGGTGAGGGTGCCGTCGGTGATGGCCACCACCCGGGTGGCCTGGGGCTGGATGGCTGCGGCGGACTCGATGGTGTCGGCGATGGGCAGGGTTTCCGCCAGGCCGGTGACCGTGGGATCCTGGGCCGCCTGACGGGCCCTGGATTCGGTGTTGATGCCCAGGAAGACCAGGGGGATGTCCTTGAAGGTGGTGTCCCGCTGGGCCAGGGCGAAGTCCAGGGCCGCGTCGTCGGCCAGGACCACCAGATCGTAGCGGTAGTGGGCGTCCAGGCTGTCCAGGTTTTTCTTAAGGAGGTCCGAGGCGGTGGCGGTGTCCAGGTTCTTGGTGTTCATGAACAGGTACTGGATGTCGGCCTTGTCGTTCAGGCCGCCCTTGAAGCCCTGGATCTCCAGGGGCACGCTGGGCCAGTCGTAGGAGTAGGAGCTGATGAAGAGCACCCGCTTTTCCGTCCCGGAGGCTTCCGCCCCGTACACCGTCAGGGCCGTACAGAGTAATAATAATAGGGCGCCGGCCATGGCCAGCCATCGGTGTTTCATGTTCGTCATCCTCCTCTTCAATCCGTTGTCAGCTTACTCATTTTGTTATGTTTTTATTTTACCATTTTTTTGGAGTAATATTTAGCCCTTTTCATTTTTCTTTCGATGATTTACAATATTAGAAGGAAAAACACCATGATGGGCATATCATCATCATCAAAACACGGACGAAGCGGCGACGATTGACAGAGAGGAGACGATATGGCAACACCTTTTTATACCTGCACCCTGAAGGAGGTCAAGCATTCCCAGGCCAAGAAGATCCGCCTGGCTGAGGGCACCCGGGTCATCCCGACCCACTGGTTCAAGAACAAACCCAAGGTCCAGGTGGTGGCGCTGCCCGAAACCACGGTGGCCATCGGCAAGGGGGCCTTCGAGGGGTGCGTGAACCTGGTCCACGTGGATTGGCCGGGGGTGACCCACATGGGGGATGGCGCCTTCTCGGGCTGCTACAAGCTGCGCCGGGCCCGGCTCCCCCAGGGGATGACCCAGGTCCGGCAGGGGGTCTTTGAGGACTGCTACGGCCTGGAGGCGGTGACCCTGCCGCCGGCCCTTGAAAGCCTGGGGGACGCAGCCTTCAAGCGCTGCGAGTCCCTGAAGCGCATCGCCATCCCCCAGGGGATCACGGCCCTGCCGCCGGAGGCCTTCGCCCACTGCAAGCACCTGGGCCGGGTGGACCTCCCCGACGGGCTGGAGGTCATCGGCACCCGGGCCTTTGAGAGCTGCGCCATGGCCCGCATCGACCTGCCCCAGGGCCTGACGGTCATCGACGACTGCGCCTTCCTGAAATGCAAGAGCCTGACCGAGGTGGACATCCCCACCTCCGTGCGCACCATCGGCAAGTGGGCCTTCCACGGCTGTCCCCGGATCCGCCGGGTCATCTTCCACCACGACCCGGATGCGGTGGGCCCCTGGCTCTTCAATAAGAACACCGTCACCGTCCGCTGCGTCAGGGGATCCAGAATGGACGCCTACTGCCAGGACCACGGCTACCGGACAGAGTACGCCGAATGAGGAAAATCGGTGGTCAGGATACCTTGCCAGCGGGATCGAATCGTGCTATAATGAGATTAACAATCGTAACAGACAACTGAATAACAGAACAGGAATGTGTCAGGGCTGCGGCCCGAATGACCAGCCGGCCTGCCGCCGGTTGAAGGAATAGCGGTGAAAATCCGCAACTGATGCGCAACCGTGGACCCCGGAAGGGGGAAGTCGGGAACTTTTTTCCTGTTGACAGGCATCGCGGTCCCCGCACATGGGACAAATGATGATTCTACAGCAACTTCTGGAGTTTCTGTCACCCCATCCTTTATGGATGGTGTGATGGAAGCTCCTTTCTTTATTTGGGCAGGTGTGTTTTTTTCGATGTTCAGCGGCCAAGGCCGCATGATCATAAATCATTTGAAGGGGAGGTTTTTATGATGAAAAACTTCAAAAAGTTGTTGCTGGCCATGGCCCTGGTGCTCATGGTCATCGGTTTGCTGCCCGCCGCAGCCATGGCGGCAGAAAGCCAGGATGCCACGGGGTCCGGGGGGACCGTCACCGTGGCTGTGGAAAAATTCGTGCTGGGCAAGGGGTATTTGATCGCGCCCCAGCAGGTGGCCATCGCCGACGGCGCCACCGCCGCCGACGCGGTATACGGCGCCATCGGTGACGGGAAGTACGTGGAAAACACCACCTACCATTTCCTCACCGCCATCGCGGACAGCTCCATCAAAAAGGGCACCGGCAATGACATCAGCGCCGTGCCGTCCTTCATCCAGGACGCCATCAAGAAGGACAGCAAGACCCTGACGGACACCGCCACCGCCGACGGTTACCTGAGTGCCTACGACTTTACCGCGGATGCCGGCTGGACCTACAGCGTGGATAACGCCTGGCCCTCGGTGGGAATGAATGAATACAAGGTCAAGGACGGCGATGTCATCCGCGTGGCCTTCAGCCTTTACGGCTACGGCGGCGACTGGGCCAACACCGGCTTTGGGACGCCCCTGCGCTCCTACGCCGACCTGACCGGCATCACCGCCACCCTGGCCCGGGCCAAGACGGCCAAGCTGGACAGCAGTGCGGAATACACCGCCGCCGTGGCCGCCGCCAGCGACCTGACTGCGGACCAGACCGCCATTGACGCCGCCAACGCGGCCCTGACGGCCAAACTGCCCGCCAGCGTCACCTATCAGACCCAGATCCAGAACAAGGGATGGGAAGACGCCTGGGCGGCCGACGGCCAGACCAGCGGTACCGAACATCAGTCCCTGCGCCTGGAAGCCATCCGGATCAAGCTGGCGGATGCGCCCTATGCCGGCAGCATCCAGTACAGGACCCACATCCAGAATAAGGGCTGGGAAGAAAACTGGAGCGCCGACGGGGCCGATAGCGGCACCGTGGGCCAGAGCCTGCGCCTGGAAGCCATCCAGATCAAGCTGTCCGGGGACATGGCGGATAAATACGATGTGTATTACCGCGTCCACGCCCAGAATATCGGCTGGATGAACTGGGCCAAAAACGGTGAAAGCGCCGGCACCGCCGGCTACGGCTACCGCCTGGAAGCCATCCAGATCGAGCTGGTGGCCAAGGGCGGCGCGGCCCCGGCAGGCAGCGGCGCGGCCTTTGAGCATCCCATGGTCGAATACAACACCCACGTCCAGGATGTCGGCTGGCAGGATACGGTCATGGACGGCCAGACCAGCGGCACCGTGGGCCAGAGCAAGCGCCTGGAAGGCATCCACATCAGCCTGAGCAATCAGGATTACACCGGCAGCATCCAGTACAAGACCCATATCCAGAATGTGGGCTGGGAAGAAAACTGGAGCGCCGACGGGGCCATGAGCGGCACCGAGGGCCGGAGCCTGCGGCTGGAAGCCATCCAGATCCAGCTCACGGACCAGATGGCTGCAAATTACGATGTGTACTACCAGGTCCACGCCCAGAATATCGGCTGGATGGGCTGGGCCAAGAACGGTGAAAGCGCCGGCACCGCCGGGTACGCCTACCGCCTGGAAGGCATCCGCATCCAGCTGGTGGCCAAGGGCGGCGCAGCCCCGGGTTCCACAGAGAAACATTTCCAGCAGAAGTAGGGGATGGTAATCGGGGGTGGATAAGGAATAGGGAAGACCATCCGGTTCACAGGGGATCCTGGGGGGCGGGTGGTCTTTTTAATTTTAGAGAAAAGGTTGGATGTTTATGATTATTGTCAATCGGCGGCGAAATATACCGCCAGCCTAAAACGAGACTGACGGTATATGCGATTTTTTCATTGTTCGTTTGACAACAAAACCCCGGATCCCTCCGGGGTTTCGCACATTTATCAATCCTTCTTTTTCCCCAGCGAGCTGTGGGCCTTTTCCAGCAGGGCCTTGGAGGCGCTGACCCAGTCGTCGGTACAGAGCCTTCCGGCGGCGGGGACGGGTTCCGGGGCGCCGCTGCCGGAAGGGGTCACTCCCCCAGGCTCCACGCTTTCGGGATATCCCCCACGCCGTCCAGGATGAACTGGGGTCGGTAGGGGAAGACCTTGATGTTGTCCATGTTGGTGACGCCGGAGAGCACCAGGATGGTGTGCATACCGGATTCAATGCCGGAGATGATGTCCGTGTCCATGCGGTCGCCGACGATGGCGGCCTTTTCCGAGTGGGTGCCCAGCAGGCGGATGCCCGTGCGCACCATGAGGGGATTGGGCTTGCCCACGAAGTAGGCTTCCACGCCGGTGGCGATTTCGATGGGGGCGGTGAAGGCCTTGCAGGCCGGGGCGATGGCGTTTTCCACCGGGCCGGTGAGGTCCGGATTGGTGCCGATGAGCTTGGCACCCTTCAGCACCAGGTTGACGGCCTTGAAGATGGTTTCGTAGTTGTAGTTGTGGCCTTCACCCACCACCACGTAGTCCGGGTTCACATCGTTCATGGTGATGCCCACATTGTACAGGGCGTTGATGAGCCCCGGTTCGCCGATGACGTAGGCTGAGCAGCCGGGGGCCTGGCTGGCCAGAAATTTGGCTGTGGCCAGGGCGCTGGTGTAGAAGTGGCTTTCGTCGATGTCCAGACCCAGCCGGGCCAGCTTTTCCTTGAGCTCCACCGGGGAGCGGTCGCTGGAGTTGGTCAGGAAGAGGAAGTTCTTGTCCTCCGCCTTGAGCCAGTCCACGAATTCCGGTACCCCGGGGAGCAGCCGGTTGCCGTGGTAGATGACACCGTCCATATCGCAAATGAACCCTTCAATGTCCTTCAGGGTTTCCTTGAAGTTTTCGTTATTCATCATAAAAATCCTCCTCTTTCAGATCTTCTCGTTTCCTCTGCGGATATACCATTCATTATAATGTTTCTTTCTTAAAATTGCGAGTCCGCCCTTGTGAAAAATAAGTCAAAAATTGGGATGGATTGACGGTTTTTTCAGTTAGATAAAGGAAATCTATGTTATAATGACTCAAACCATAAGGAGGAAATTTATTTGACGCTGACACGAAAGAAATTCCTGATTGGCGTGGGAGTGTTGCTGGTCGTCTGCCTGGCCGGGGCCATCGCCCTGACGCTGTGGGTGAATTCCCTGAAGGGCGAGACCGGTGCGGACGCAAAGCTGACAGTGGTGGGCAACTGGAAGGAAGACACGGCGGGGACGGTGATGGCGCTGACGGAGCAGGGCAAGGTTGAAATCAGCGGCACCCAGGCGGCATCCTACACGGTCAACAAGAAGGACAAAACCCTGACCTTTGAATACAGCCAGGCCTTCGGCGGCCAGACGGTGACCATGAATTACACCCTGACGGACACCACCATGGCGCTGACCAACACGTCGACGAACCAGGTCCAGAACTACACCCGGGTGGACAGTTCGGCCACATCGACGGCGACTCCATCCCCATCGGCTGAAACGACGGCTGATCCCAGCGCGACGGTGACCACGGAATAACGACCGCCGGATTTTTACAGCAGGGGGATGAAATCCTCCCTTTCCGCTGCGGGCCCTCCGGTGCTATAATGAATGTGGATAAATATGCACAAAAGCGGGGCACCCATATGTACGAAGATTTAGACAAAAAATCCGTTATCGACTATTTAAAAACACATACGGCGATCTTTGATCCGGAGGCCGGCCTGTCGGTTTATGAAATCGGCGACGGCGCGGACGACGGGGATGGTTTCATCAACTTCCTCTACCGGGTCTGGGACGACGATGACCGCACCCGCAAATCGGTGATCGTCAAGCAAGCCAAGAAATACTACAAGGCCTTCGGCGAGGGAGAAGGTCCTTTTGTGCTGGAAAGAAACCGGGATGAAGCCAGCCTGCTCAAGCTCAAGGGCGCCATCACCCCGGAATACTACCCCAAGGTGTATCACGTGGACCCGGCCAACAATCTGTATGTCTGTGAGGACTGCGGGGACCTGAAGATCCTGCGGTTCGAGCTCATGCGGGGGCGGCTGTTCCCGCGCTTCCCGGAAATGATTGGGGAATTTGTGGCCAAGAATAATTTTTATACCTCGGAGCTTTACCTGGAGCCGGAGGTCCACCAGCAGCTGGAGGCCCGGTACATCAACACGGCCATGCGCAAGATCTTCCAGACCCAGCTTTTCCTGAAGGATGAAAGCGAGTTTGAAGGCCGCAATCCCCACGACAACCCGAACGCCGATCAGGTGCGCCTGGCCATGGGGGACCTGCCCTGGAAGAGCAAGGCCTTCCGCACGGAGATGCTCAAGCTGCGTCACATCCACATGGCCAAGCCCGAATGCCTGGTCCACGGGGACCTGCACACCTCCAACATCATGATCGGCCCCGATGCCATGAAGGTCATCGACATGGAATACAGCATCATGGGGGCCATGTCCTCGGACAGCGGCTACCTCATGGGCTCCCTGCTCTACGAATACCTGCGCTGGTTCTACCTGCCCGACTGGGATACGGTGTACTGCCAGGAAATGCGGGAGGCGGTGCTGGGCTACATGAAGGATTTCGTTGCCCATTATCGGGCCGTATTCCGCGCCTGCTGGGAGAAGGATGCCCGGGTGACCTACCAGGACTTTGAGGACTATTGCGACTACATGCTGGACACCTGGTTCCACGAAATGGTGGGCTTTACCGGATGCCAGATCATCAGCCGGGTGGGGAATCTGGTGCCCCTGCCGGATTTCGATACCATTCCCGATGCCCAGGACCGCTACGAGGCCTGCCGCATCAGTCTGATCGTCGCCGAGCACCTGATCATGCACCGGGACGAAATCGCCGATGGGGATGCCCTGATCAGCACCATCGTGAAGATTACCGAGAGCAGCCGGCGGCTGTTCCGGGCGGCGAGACGGGTGTGATTTCCCGGGAAATGAATTGAAGGGATGGCATGCACGGCGGGGAGATTCGCCATGCTGTGTTTGCTCCGGTCGCTTTGCTCCCAGTGCCATGCGCGGCTGGGGAGACCCGCCATGCGGCATTCGCTCCGGTCGCTTCGCTCCCTGCGCTCATGCACGGCTGCGCCGTATGCAAAAAATAAACAAAAGGATACCTTACAAGAGCATGCTCTTGACGGTATCCTTTTATTTATTTTTTGCGCATGGCTGTTAGCTTACGCGTCACGCCTTGTCGATGGAGCCGAACATTTCCATTTTTTCCTTGATCTTTGCCTTGATGGCTTCGTAGCCAGGAGCCAGGAGCTTCCGGGGGTCGTAGCCCTTGCCCTGCTGATCCTTGCCGGATTCGATGTAGCCGCGGGTCGCTTCTGCGAAGACGAGCTGGCATTCGGTGTTGACGTTGATTTTGGCAACGCCCAGGGTGATGGCCTTTTTGACCATTTCATCGGGGATGCCGGTACCGCCGTGGAGGACCAGAGGCATTTCGCCGGTCTTTTCCTGGATGGCTGCCAGAACGTCGAAGTTCAGGCCAGGCCAGTTGGCGGGATATTTGCCGTGGATGTTGCCGATGCCGGCGGCCAGCATGGTGACGCCCAAATCAGCAATCTTCTTGCATTCGTCGGGATCTGCGAATTCGCCGTCGCCTACGACGCCGTCTTCTTCGCCGCCGATGGCGCCCACTTCAGCTTCCAGGGACAGGCCCAGTTTGCCGCAGGTTTCAACCAATTCACGGGTCTTGGCGATGTTTTCTTCGATGGGCAGGCTGGAGCCGTCGAACATGATGGAGGAGAAGCCGGCTTCGATGCAGGCCTTGGCGCCTTCATAGGTACCGTGATCCAGGTGGAGGGCCACAGGAACTGTGATATTCAGGGATTCAATCATCGCTTTGGTCATATCCGCGACGGTCTTGAATCCTGTCATGTATTTGCCAGCGCCTTCAGAGACACCGAGGATGATGGGGGAATTGTTTTCCTGGGCCGTCAGGAGAGCGGCCTTCGTCCATTCCAGGTTGTTGATATTGATCTGGGCAACTCCATAGTGACCGGCTTTGGCCTTCGTGAGCATTTCTTTTGCTGAGACTAACATTATTCATTTACCTCCTCAAGGTTAATATATATCAATTATAGACAAAATACTTCCAATTATCAATCGGTTAAGGCCGTTTTTTAAAAATTGCACAAAAATGAAACATGTAAATTAGAATGAAAACAGTTTAGGTTAGAATTATTTCATTTTATATTGACAAAAGGTTTGTTTTATAAGAAAATAAGGCTATCAAAAGAAGAAAAATATCATTATTAGGAGGACTGATATGAGTTATCGTTGTAAAGTATGCGGTTATATTTACGAAGGGGATGTGCTGCCGGAAGATTTCATCTGCCCCAAATGCAAACAGCCCGCTTCAGCCTTTGAAAAAATTGAAGATGCATCCACCGAAAAAAAATACGCGGGGACCAAGACTGAACAGAACCTGATGACCGCCTTCGCCGGCGAATCCCAGGCCCGTGGAAAATACACCTATTTCGCATCCGTCGCCCGTCAGGAAGGCTTTGAACAGATCGCGGCGATCTTTGAACACACCGCCTGGAATGAACAGGAACACGCCAAACAGTGGTTTACCGCTTTGGGTGAACTGGGCGATACCGCCAAGAACCTGGCCGCTGCCGCCGATGGCGAAAATTACGAATGGACCGACATGTACGCTGGCTTCGCCAAGGACGCCGAAGACGAAGGCTTCCCCGAATTGGCCCAGCAGTTCCGGGATGTGGCCGCTGTGGAAAAGGCCCACGAAGAACGCTACCGCACCCTGCTGAAGAATGTCGAAATGCAGCAGGTCTTCGAAAAAGGCGAACAGACCATCTGGGAATGCCGCAACTGCGGTCACCTGGTCATGGGGACCAAGGCACCGGATATCTGCCCGGTCTGCAAGAAGAGCCAGTGCTTCTTTGAAATCCGCACGGAAAATTATTAATAACAGCCCATTAGGGAATCCTCTCAAAAAAGACGGCCGCATCGCCATGATGCGCCGTCTTTTGTTTTAGAAGCCGCCCTTGTCCACGTCGAAGGGGGTTTCCTGGTACACGTAGTAGTTGAGCCAGTTGAAGTACAGCAGGTTGCCGTGGCCCCGCCAGGTGACCACCGGGGGCTTGGAGGGGTCGTCGTCCTGGTAATAATTGTAGGGCACCTGGATGGGCTTGCCGGCGGCCACATCCCGGTCGTACTCCTTCTTCAGGGTATCGGCGTCGTACTCGCTGTGGCCGGTGACGAAGATCTGCCGCCCCTTCTTGGCGGCGACGATGTACACCCCGGCCTGGGGGGAGTCGGCCATGATGGACAGCTCCGGCACCTTCAGGATATCCTCGGCCCGCACCTCCGAGTGGCGGGAATGGGGGACGTAGAACACGTCGTCGAAGCCCCGGAACAAAGGGCAGAAGTCCGCCTGGACCCGATGGGGGAAGATGCCGAAGAGCTTTTCCGGCAGGGGGTACTTGGGGATGCCGTAGTGGTAATACAGCGCCGCCTGAGCCCCCCAGCAGATGTGGAAGGTGGAGTACACGTGGGTCAGGCTCCAGTCCATGATATCCACCAGCTCATCCCAGTAGTCCACCTCCTCGTAGGGCAGGTTTTCGATGGGGGCGCCGGTGATGATGAGGCCGTCGAAGTACTGGCCCTTGACCTCCCGCCAGGTCTTGTAAAAGCTGTCCAGATGGGCCTGGTCGGTGTTCTTGCAGTTGTGGGTCTCGCTTTGAAGCAGGGTGATATCCACCTGGATGGGGGTGTTGCCCAGCATGCGGAGCAGCTGGGTTTCAGTGGTGATCTTGGTGGGCATGAGGTTCATGATGGCCAGCTTGAGGGGACGGATGTCCTGGCTCATGGCGCGGCCCTGGGGCATGACGAATATATTTTCGCTTTCCAGTATGTCGAAAGCGGGCAGATTGTCGGGGATTCTGATGGGCATGGGTGGCTCCTTTCTCGGATGGTCGGAATGTTGCGTGGTTGCAAGGTTTATCCTGTAATATATCATTGCGCCGGGGGTTTGTCAACCGGGGGCGCTTTGGTCATTTTTAAGGATAGAGGGTCATGTCCTGTGGTAGAATGAGTTCATTGTAAAACTGGGGCGCGGGGCGCTCCAGGGGATAGGAGACGGTCGTGCGTGGGCAGGAAACACCGATGCTCGAGGGCCGAGTACAGGAAAGCACTGTGCGCGGCCATCTCGCCCTGGTGTTACCCTGCCCGCGCACACCTGTACGAAAATGCCGCCCCGCAGATTCCAATTGTGGAGGATGCCATGCTAAAGGAACAGGACAGAGGAAAATTCAAGAGGGAGGCGACGGTGCCGGGAGCGCCCAAGTGGGCGGCGGCTATCGGGCGCCGGGACGCGCTGTACAGCCGGGAGAGCGATATCCGCACGCCCTTCGGCCGGGATTACACGCGGATCCTCCACTCGACGGCGTACCGGCGGCTCAAGCACAAGACCCAGGTGTTCTTCTCGCCGGAGAACGACCATGTGAGCACCCGCATCGACCATGTGCACTACGTGGTGTCCATCAGCCGGATCATCGCCGACTTCCTGGGGCTCAACGGGGAGCTCACCGAGGCCATCGCCATCGGCCACGACCTGGGGCACCCGCCCTTCGGTCACGACGGGGAGATGATCATCGGCCGCATCGCCGCCCAGGAGAAGACGGCGGGGGAAGGGCGGCTGCCCTTCTGGCACGGGCGCAACGGCCTGAAGTACGTGGACGACCTGGAGCTCCTCACCGGCCCCGACGGCCGCAAGCACAACCTGGATCTGACCTACGGCGTCCGGGACGGCATCATCGCCCACAGCGGGCCGGTGGGCAGCGGGGGGCTCTTCCCCCGGAATAAGGCCATCGACCTGGCGGATTTCCGCTATCCCGGCGAATACGAGCCCTACACCTGGGAGGGCTGCATCATCAAGCTGGCGGACAATATCTCCTACCTGGGCCGGGATATCGACGACGCCATGATCCTGGGCATCATGGACCAGGGCCAGTACCACGAGGTCAGCGCCATCGTCGACGCCTACACCCGGGCCCACGGCGACGCCCCGGCGGGGATGAACAACGCCAACGTGATCCACCTCATGGTCACCGACCTGTGCGAGAACAGCTCCCCTGAGCGGGGCCTGTGCTTCTCCCCAGAGGCCAGCGAGGCCATGGCCGCGGTGCTGGAGATGAACCGGAAGTACATCTACTACCATCCCCGGCTCCAGGGCTACAAGGACTACGGCGAGCGCATCATCCACACGGTGTACGACGCCCTGTGGGATCTGTGCACCGACCTGGAGGGCCGCCTGCCCTACTACCGCGCCCAGTTCCCCCTCCTCACCGACGGCTTCACCGGCTGGTTCGCCAACTACAGCGACAGCCGCACCCCGGAAGACGCCAAACTCCTGGCCAACCGCGTCATCTACCACCATGGGGATGGCCCGGCCATGTACAAGCAGGCCATCCTCGACTACATTTCCGGCATGACGGACCGCTATATCGAGAAGCTTTACCGGGAGCAAATCACGTTTTAAAAATAAATGGATAATGTTTTTTCAAAAAAAGGTTTGACACGGTGAAGTGGGAGGGCTATAATGAAACAAAGTCCAAGAAAGAGGAAGTAATCATGAATCACTCCGCGATGAACGCAAATAACAATTCATATTATTACTTTATGAGCTGGCGCTATTTTTATGGTGCTGGTTATTTTGCGTGTCCGAAACAGGGATCGTCCCGGAATGCTGATGATGGCTTCACGATTGGATCATAAAACCATCAATTCACACATGTCTGGACAGCCTCCGTTTCGGAAACGAAACGGGGGCTTTTTTCGTTGGTTGAACTGGTAAAATGAATTGGTCAAGCTGTTGAAACAAGAGAACGGGTGTCCGCGGGTTGGAATACATGCGGGCGAAGTCGGGACGGACAGTGCTTTCCTGTCCGGGCCCGTCTGAGTATCGCATGTATCCAAGCCACGGATACCCGCCCCCGCAGGACAGGAAAGCACTGCCTGCATCCATGAGGAATCCCCCGGTTGTATTCCAACCCGCGGACACCCTCCACAGAGAATTGAAAGAGAATGTAATCATCTATAAAAGCGTATTAAAATTAATAGTGTATTCAAAAAAGGAGAGCAAAAAATGATCGTCGTACTGAAACAGAATGTCCCGGAAGACAAGGTAAAGCAGCTGGAAGATAAGATCAAGGAGCTGGGGATCAAGATCCACTACTCAAAGGGGACGGACAAGACCATCCTCGGCCTCATCGGGGAAACCCAGGCGGTGGATATCCACAAGCTGCGGTCCAATGAGATTGTGGAAAAGGTCATCCGGGTCCAGGAACCCTACAAGAAGGCCAACCGGGCCTTCCACCCCCAGGATACCATCGTCAACGTGGGCGGGGTGGAGATCGGCGAGGGCAACTTCACCGTCATTGCCGGCCCCTGCTCGGTGGAAAGTGAAGAACAGATCGTGGCCATCGCCAAGGCCGTCAAGGCCTCGGGGGCCAAGCTGCTCCGGGGCGGCGCCTTCAAACCCCGGACCTCACCCTACTCCTTCCAGGGGATGGGACCGGCGGGGCTGGAACTGCTCCTCACCGCCAAACGGGAAACCGGCCTGCCCATCGTCACGGAAATCATGGACCTGTCCCAGATTCCCGCCTTCAGTGAAGTGGACATGATCCAGGTGGGGGCGCGGAACATGCAGAACTTCACCCTCCTCAAGGAGCTGGGGCGCCTGCGCAAGCCCATCCTCCTCAAACGGGGGCTGTCGGCCACCATGAAGGAGCTGCTCATGGCGGCGGAATACATCATGGCCGGGGGCAATGAACAGATCGTCCTGTGCGAACGGGGCATCCGCACCTTTGAAAACGCCACCCGCAACACCTTGGACATCAGCTGCATCCCGGTGCTCAAGCGCAAGACCCACCTGCCCATCATCGTGGATCCCAGCCACGCCACGGGGCTCAACTGGGCCGTGGAGTCCATGGCCAAGGCGACCATCGCCGCCGGCGGTGACGGCCTCATGGTGGAGGTCCACAACAATCCCCAGGAAGCCCTGTGCGACGGCGACCAGGCCATCACCCCGGATGAATTCGACGGGATCATGACCAAGCTGGCCCGCTACGCGGAAATTGAAGAAAAGGCCATGTGATGCTGGAAAACAAAACGGTAACCATCGTCGGCCTGGGGCTCATGGGCGGGGCCCTGGCCATGGGGCTGCGCAAGCAGAACCCCCAGTGGATCGGCGCCTACGACATCGACGAGGAAGTGATGGAGGAAGCCCTGGCCCAGGGCGTGGTGGACTGGGGCGAGACCAGCCCCGAGGGGGCGGCGTCCCTGCTGGCCCAGAGCGACCTGGTGATCTTCTGCCTGTACCCGGGGAAGACCGTGGACTTTTACAAGGCCCACCGGGATGATTTCAAGAAGAACGCGGTGATCACCGACATCACCGGGGTCAAGGGCATCCTGGTGCGGGAGCTCCTGCCCATCCTGCGGCCGGACCTGGACTTCATCATGGGCCACCCCATGGCGGGCAGTGAGAAGGAAGGCTTCGGCGGCGCCGACGACCGGATCTTCAAGGGGCGCAACTACATCCTGGTGCCCCGGGCGGAAAACCGGGAGGCCAACCTCAAGTGGCTGCGCCAGATCATCTACGGCTTGGGATTCATCAACATCGTGGAGGCCACGCCGGAGGTCCACGATCAGAAGATCGCCTTCACCTCCCAGCTGTGCCACGTCATCGCCTGCGCCCTCATCGACAGCGAGGAGGACCTGCACATCTCCGATTACGAAGGCGGCAGCTTCTGCGACCTGACCCGCATCGCCATGATCAACGCCCCCATGTGGTCCGAGCTCTTCGTGTCCAACAAGGAGGCCCTGCTGGCCCAGATGGACCAGTTCATGGACAGCATGGGCCACCTGCGGGAGGAAATCGCCGCCTCCGACGAGCCCGGCCTCCAGAAAAACCTGGAATCCGTGCGCCAGAAGCGGGTGATCATGGAGATCGACCGCCAGAACAAGGCCCATCGGGCAGAAACCTTAAAGCTCTCTGAATGAAAAACAGGTTGTCAGGCCGAAATGCCGCCTTGCAACCTGTTTCAATAGATTGATTGCTGTTTACATAAATTTTCAGTCTTGACGTTTTTTACATAAGGGCGTATACTATAGTTACATCAAGGGAAGCCAATCAATTGACACACACCCAGTTGAGGAAGCGCTTGATGCCACTCGTTGAGTGATCGAAACCTCAATGAGGAATCATAATATTACCCCCCTCTCTCCTAAAGAACTCCGAGTCCTCCCCCTTATAAACTCGGAGTTCTTTTTTTGCCATCGCGGTAGGCTTTGACGGAGCGCAAGGCGCGACAGGCAAAGCCTGAGGGCGCTGGTTGCGAAGGCGCGTAAGCGCCTGAACAGCGCCCGGTACCCGATGGTACGCAAGTGAGGAGGCTTTCTTCCATGGAACATGGAAAAAAAGAAAGCCGACGAACTTGTGATCCTAATTTTATAATCCTATTTCTTCCACACCTTATCCAGCACCTTCCCCACAATCTGCACACTGTCGAAGACCGACGGCCGGATCGGCGCGTAGGCGGGGTTTTTGGACACGAAGACCCAGTCCCGGAACTCCTTGACGTAGCCCTCGTCGTTGATGATGATGACGCCGATATCGCCGTTATCCAGGGTGTCAGCGGGGGAGACGAAGACCACATCGTCGTCCTCCAGCAGGGGGGTCATGGAATCCCCCCGGACCCGCAGGGTGAAGGTGGCGCCGTGGGGCACCATGAGGGCGGGGTACTGGCGCAGCTCGTAGCCGTCGCCGTCCAGCAGGGAGCCGGGACCGGCGGACACGGGGTAGTCGTAGTGGGGCAGGGCCACCAGGGTCTCGGCGTCGCTGGTGCGCTCCTGGGCCGCCAGGGTGTCCACCATCTGCAGGGCGTGGGTGCGGCCGTCGCCGGACAGGCTCCGGTAGCTGTCCAGCAGGCGGATCTCATCGTGGTGGTGGACGATGCGGGTGTTCTCCGCCCCCTCGGTGATTTCGCTGATGGGAGTGTCGAAGTAGTCGGCCAGCAGTTTCAGGGTCTTGTACTTGGGGTTGGTGGTTTCACCGCAGAGCAGCTTCTCCAGGGTCTGGACCGGGATGCCGGCCGCTGCCGCGATTTCCGCGGTGGTCTGTTGTTTTTCCTTCTTCAGGCGTTTGAGTTCATCTGAAAGCATGAAAGGTTCCTCCTGTTGCATATATGGCTTATTATACTCCATTTAAGGGCGAAGTTCAAGGGGTTCTGTTTGTACATATAAAAAAAGAGGCTGGAGTTTTAGCTCCAGCCTCGAATGGGATATGAATTTTTCAGCGTCGGACAGGTGTGTTGCGTATTGGTCCACTGCCCTCGGTTCCCAATACACCCCAATAGTCAGCACCGCGGACAGGAAAGCACTGTTCGCGGTGATTCCTCTGATGGTGTATTGGGATCCAAGGACAGCGGACGCGCTGCATTTCGAACCTGTCCTGATGTTGATAGAAGTCTTTACTTGGCGGCGTTCATATCGTCCACAATGGCTTCAGCCAGGTCATCCATGTCGCCCATACGGGAATCGTTGAGGGCGGAGGAGAGGGTGACGGAGCTGCCCAGGACGGTCATCTGTTTCATTTCGTCCAGGAGGTTGGTCATCAGGGTGCCGGACTTGCAGGCCCAGGACCCGTTTTCGATGATGCCCACGGTGCGCTGCTGCACGTTCAGGGCCTTCATGTCCATGAGGAATTCATGCATGGGCGGGAAGATCCCCAGGTTGTAGGTCACCGAGGCCAGGACCAGGTGGCTGTACTTGAACACGTCGGAAATCAGGTAGGACTTGTGGGTCACGGAGACGTCGTACATCACCACGTCGGTGACTCCCCGTTCCACCAGCTTCTGGGCGATGATGTTGGCGGCACATTCGGTGTCGCCGTACATGGAGGCGTAGGCCACCACGACGCCCTTCTTTTCCGGGGTGTAGGAGCTCCACTTGTCGTATTTTTCAATCAGGTAGCCCAGATCCTTGCGCCATACCAGGCCGTGGAGGGGGCAGATGATCTTGATGTCGATGGTGCCGGCCTTGGCCAGGAGCTTCTGGACGTGGGGGCCGTATTTGCCGACGATGTTGGTGTAATAACGGCGGGCTTCATCCAGCCAGTCGCGGTCGTAGTCCACTTCGTCGGCAAAGAGCTTGCCGTCCAGGGACATGAAGGAGCCGAAGGCGTCGGCGGAGAAGAGGACCCCGTCGGTGAGGTCGAAGGTCACCATGACTTCCGGCCAGTGGACCATGGGGGCGGCGACGAAGGTGACGGTGTGCTTGCCGAAGCAGCGGGTGTCCCCTTCCTTGACCACTTCCACCTGTTCGTCCACGGAGAAGCCGAACTGGTGCATGAAGAGCAGGGCCTTTTCCGTGGTGATGATCTTGACATCCGGGTAGCGGAGCAGGATTTCATCCAGGGATGCGGCGTGGTCCGGTTCCATGTGGTTGATGACCAGATAGTCCAGGGGACGGCCGTTCAACACGTAGGCCACGTTTTCCAGATACTGGCGGCCGATGGACCAGTCCGCCGTATCGTAGAGGACGGTCTTTTCGTCCAGGAGCAGGTAGGCGTTATAGGAAACGCCCTTGGGAATGGGATGGATGTTTTCAAATAAGGCCAGGCGGCGGTCATTGCCGCCCACCCAGTATAAATCGTCTGTTACTTTGCGTACACAATACATGGTTTTGCCTCCTGAGTATATTTTCGATGCAGATATTTCCTAAACTGATCCGGCGATCCGGGTCAGACTTCGATTTCGATGAACTGATCCTTGGCTTCGGCGCAGTCGGGGCAGATCCATTCTTCCGGCAGTTTGGCGAAAGGTGTGCCAGGATCCACATCGGCTTCCGGATCCCCGGTGTCGGCGTCGTATTCGTAGCCGCAGCCGCTGCAGACGTAGGTCTTGTAAGGCTTGGCCTGTTTCTTGGGCGTGGCCCTCTTGATCTTGACCATGGGCGGTGCCGGCTGCTTTTCGCCGGTATCCAGGGCGGCCGCCAGGAGCGGCAGGATTTCTTCCACATCGCCCACGATGCCGTAATCGGCATTCTTGAAGATGGGGGCATTGGCATTGTTGTTGATGGCCACGATGGTGGAGGCGTCCTTGATGCCCTTTAAGTGCTGGCCCGCGCCGGAGATGCCGCAGGCGATGTACAGGTTGCCCTTGAAGGTCTGTCCGGACATGCCCACATAGCGGTTCAGGGGCACGTATTTCAGGGTTTCAGCCACAGGACGGGAGGAGCCGATGGCGGCGCCGGCCGCAGCGGCCAGGTCTTCGATGAGCTTCATGTTTTCCTTGGGACCGATGCCCTTGCCGGCGGAGACCACCCGTTCAGCCTGGGTGATGGGGGTGTCGGCGGGGATGCCCACGGTAAAGTCGTAGCCGTCCTTCTTCAGGGCTTCCACGACGGCGGCGACCCGTTCTTCAGCCGGTCCGTCCTTCAGGATCATCTTCTTGCGGGCGCCGGTGATGGGGCCACCCTTGCGCTTGCGGGGCGCCGTGTCCTTGGTGATCTTGCCCAGGAGATGGGCCGCGATGACCACCCGCTGGATTTCATTGGTGCCTTCGTAGATCGTACAGATCTTGGCGTCGCGGTAGGCCCGTTCCACTTCCATGCCCTTGAGGTAGCCGTTGCCGCCGAAGATCTGGACGGCGTCGTTGACCACTTCCAGACAGATGTCCGAAGCGTACTGCTTGGCCATGGCGGATTCCATGCCGTAGGGCACGTGGGCTTCCTTCATTTCAGCGGCGCTGTAAATCAGGAACCGGGCGCAGCGCAGCTTGGTGGCCATGTCGGCCAGCTTGAAGCCGATGATCTGCTGGGCCCCGATGGGCTTGCCGAACTGTTCCCTTTCCTTGGCGTATTCCAGCGCGTTTTCAAAGGCGCCCTGGGCGATGCCGAGGGCCTGGGAGGCGATGCCGATGCGGCCGCCGTCCAGGGTGGCCATGGCGATCTTGAAGCCCTGGCCTTCCTTGCCCAGAAGATTTTCCTTGGGGACCTTCACATCATTGAAGATGAGTTCTGCCGTTGCAGAGGATCTTATGCCCATTTTATCGTAATGGTCGCCGAATGTAAAGCCCTCCATGCCTTTTTCCAGGATGAAAGCGGAGATGCCCCGGGTGCCGATGTCCGGTGTGGTGACGGCGAAGACCACGTAGGTGTCGGCCACACCGCCGTTGGTGATGAAGATCTTGTTGCCGTTTATGACGTAGTGATCCCCTTCCAGGACCGCCGTGGTTTCCGTGCCGCCGGCATCGGAACCGGCGTTGGGTTCGGTCAGGCCGAAGGCGCCGATGGCCTTGCCGCTGGCCAGGGGTACCAGGTATTTCTTCTTCTGTTCTTCCGTGCCGAAGGCGAAAATCGGCCAGGATCCCAGGGAAACGTGGGCGGACAGGATGACGCCGGTGCCGCCGTCAACCCGGGACAATTCTTCCACGGCGATGGCATAGCTCAGGACATCGTCGCCGGCGCCACCGTACTTCTTGGGGAAGGGGATGCCCATGAGGCCCATTTCACCCAGCTTGGCCACCGCTTCCGCGGGGAACTCGTTGTTCTGGTCCAGCATGAACGCCAAAGGTTTGACCTCGGTTTCCGCAAATTCCCGGATTTTCTGCCGCAGCGCTTCGTGTTTCTCCGTAGTGGTGTACAACATAATAAAACCTCCTTCTTCTTCAACCCTCTCCAGGGATGATCAATCAAACAGGGCCTTCAGGCTTTTGCGCCTGAGTTCATCTTCCAGCACCTTCTGGATGCGCATCATCTCACAGTGGACCCCGCAGTGCCTTCCGCCCCGGGCGGTGCACCGGAAATCCGGGTCCAGGCAATCGGTGAACCGGACGCCGTCGTCATCCATGGCGGTGACGATGTCGTAAAGGGTCAGCTCCTCACTGGGCACGATCAGGCGGTAGCCGCCGTCCTTGCCCCGGGTGATGGAGACGATGCCGTTCTGGGCCAGCTTCTTGAGCACCTTGTAGGCGAAGGCCGAAGGGATTTTTTCCGCTTCGCACAGCTCGGCAGCGGAGCAGCGTCCCTTCTGGTCCAGTCCCCGCACGACCCGGACGGCATAATCCATTTCCCGCGTGATGAACATGATGATCGCTCCTTTTTTTTATTTGATACTGGATTAGTTTAGTCCAGTATATGCTCTCCGGTTGCAATTGTCAAGAGGAAATTTTGAAAACATTGCCATAACGCTTGTGGTCTTTTAAGGAAAAAAAGGCGGCGGGACCCGGGGAAGCCAAGGGTCCCGCCGTCTGGCAGGTTTCAGGCATCATGACGGGGATGCAAAGCGCTTTTTGTCCCGGTCGATCTGTTTCTGGTAGCGGTCGGCCTCGGAGAAGACGCAGCCGCAGTATTTCTGCATGTAAAAGCCCAGCTCCCGGGCCCGGGCGTTGCCGGCGCGGAAGTGGGGGCGGAAATCCCGGTAGAGGAAGGTGACGCCGTACTGGTCGGCGTAGCGCTGGGCGGCTTCGGCGATGAGGTCGTGCTGCTGGTAGACGCTGGCCAGGAGGGTGGAGGTGAAGGCTTGGTAGCCGTGGTCCGCGGCGTAGCGGGCGGTGACCTCCAGGCGGTTTTCGTAGCACCAGGTGCAGCGGTGGTCGATGTCATCCGCCACCTGGGTGACGAATTGGCGCAGGCCGTAGTCCTCCATCACCTCGGTGGCCATGCCGATGGTGGGGGCGTAGGTGAGCAGGCAGTCCCGCCGGGCCTGGTATTCCTTCCAGGGGTGGATGTTGGGGTTGTACCAGAAGGCCACAGGCTCGATGCCTTCGGCCCGCAGGGGGTCGATGCAGGACAGGGAGCAGGGGGCGCAGCAGGTGTGCATTAAAACTGGATTCATGGGATACCTCGGTTCGGTTGAAAATGAAAGGCCGGCGGCGCCGGCCCAGGGCCGTAAGGCCAGGAGTTAAGGGTATTGTAGCACAAGGCGGGGGCGTTGACAAATGGGGAGGGCAGGTCGTATAATGGTATTGAATCAAGATCGGATATCATCGTATCCAATGGATTTGGTCCAATGGATGTTGGCAAAACTGGATGGCCCGGCACGGTGTGTCGTGGATGAAGGAGGCAGGAAGATGTTGTCAATTGCGCAAATCAAAAAAGGAGTCATCCCGCTGGCAGAAAGCTACGGCGTTAAAAGCATCGCCCTCTTTGGGTCCTATGCCCGGGGCGATCAGGATGCAAAAAGTGACTTGGATCTGCTGGTGGAATTGGGAACGCCCATGGGACTGTTCCGCTTCACCGGCCTGCAGCTGGATCTGGAGGATGCTTTCCGTCTGCCGGTGGACCTGTGCACGCCGGACAGTCTGGAGCCGGGGGTCCTGGCTTCCGTTTTGAAGGAAAAGGTGGAACTGTATGAGCGGCCACAATAAGAATATCGATATCCTGAAGCATATGGCAGGATACTGTCACGAGGTCGAGGAAACCCTGGCGAGCTTTGACGGTGATTTTGAGACGTTCAGGGGAAGCCATATCTATCAGAATGCCTGTTCCATGTGTGTGCTGCAGATTGGGGAATTGGCAAAGCATCTGACACCGGAATTTACGGAGACTTATGATGAAATACCCTGGCGGGTCATCCGGGCCATGCGCAACCGGTTCGCCCACGATTATGTGCATACCGACATCCATTTGCTCTGGAATACATTGACCATGGATATTCCGGCGCTCCAGTCCTTTTGCGAAAAGGTCATCCGCCAATACCAGGCGCTGGATGCACAGTCCTTAAAACTCAGGGATGAATGAGTAAACCCGGGTGCCCCACAAGGGAGGCACCCGGGTCTTTCATTATCTATGAGGAAGTTATGAGGAGATTGTGAGGCGTCCTCAGCCCAGGATGGCCTTGAGGTCTTCTTCCGGTGTGGTGATGGGGGCGATGTTGAAGTTTTCCACCAGGTAGGCCAGCACGTTGGGGGAGATGAACGCCGGCAGGGTGGGTCCCAGGCGGATGTCCTTGATGCCCAGGGACAGCAGGGTCAGCAGGATGCACACGGCCTTCTGTTCGTACCAGGACAGGATCATGGACAGGGGCAGGTCGTTGACGCCGCAGCCGAAGGCATCGGCCAGGGCGACGGCCACCTTGATGGCGCTGTAGGCATCGTTGCACTGGCCCATATCCATGAGCCGGGGCAGTCCGCCCAGGGTGCCCAGATCCAGGTCGTTGAAGCGGTACTTGCCGCAGGCCAGGGTCAGGACCACCGTGTCGTCCGGGGTCTGCTTGACGAAGTCCGTGTAGTAATTGCGGCCCGGCTTGGCGCCGTCGCAGCCGCCCACCAGGAAGATGTGGCGCAGGTCGCCGGCCTTGACCGCGTCGATGACCGTGCCCGCCACGGAAAGCACCGTGTCGTGGCCGAAGCCCGTGGTGAGGGTGGCGCCGCCGTTGATCCCCGTGAAGGCTGTGTCTTCCGGGTAACCGCCCAGTTCCAGGGCCTTTTCAATCACCGGGGTGAAGTCCTTGTCCTCGCCGATATGGACGATTTCCGGGTAGGAAACCACCTCCGTGGTGAAGACCCGGTCCGCGTAGCTGGCCTTGGGGGGCATGAGGCAGTTGGTGGTGAACAGGATCGGCGCGGGGATGTCCGCGAATTCCTTCTGCTGGTTCTGCCACGCCGTGCCGAAGTTGCCCTTGAGATGGGGGTATTTCTTGAGTTCCGGATAACCGTGGGCCGGCAGCATTTCGCCGTGGGTGTAGACGTTGATGCCCTTGCCCGCCGTCTGTTCCAGGAGCTGCTTGAGGTCGTAGAGGTCGTGGCCGGTGATGACGATGAAGGGGCCCTTTTCCACGGTCATGGACACTTCCGTGGGAACGGGATGGCCGTAGGTTTCCGTGTTGGCCCGGTCCAAAAGCTCCATGCAGGTCAGGTTGGCCTGGCCCACTTCCAGCACGATGGGCAGCAGCTCATCCATGCCCCAGTCTTCCCCGATGGCGAACAGGGCCTTGAGGAAGAAGGCGTCCACCGAGTCGTCGGTGTAGCCCAGGACCGCGGCGTGGTAGGCGTAGGCGGCCATGCCCCGGATGCCGAAGAGAATCAGGGACTTGAGGGAACGGATGTCTTCATCGGCGTCCCAGAGCTTTTCCATGTCGTAATTGTCCGTGCTGCCGCATTTGACGCCGCATTCAAAGCAGTCCGGGGAGATCTTTTCCCGTTCCGCGTTGACCCGGTCGATGAGGTCCGAGATGGTTTCATCGTTGAAGTTGACATTGGTGATGGTGGTGAACAAACCTTCCCGGATCAGGGCGTCGGTATCCACCGTCTTTTCCTGTTTCTGCACCGTGCGGGCCAGCCCGACCAGCGCGCCGGTCAGCTCATCCTGCAGCGCCGCCGTCCCGGCCGATTTGCCGCAGACACCGGCCTTTCCCGTACAGCCCGAGCACCGGGCCGTCTGTTCACATTGGAAGCAAAACATTTGGTTTTCCATGGGGTTCTCCTTTAGTTATAAATTCAGTTGATTGCTTGATTGATGGGTTAAGTATACAGGAAATCCCGCGGCCTGTCCGTTGTTAAAACAACAAACCGCGGGCTTTTCCTTATTTTTTGCAGTAGCAGAAGTGGTACACCGCCGGGATGATCAGCGCCCCGCCGATGATGTTGCCGAGGGTGACCGGCAAAAGGTTGGCGCCGAAGAAAGCCGCCCAGGTGACCTTGCCGCCCAGGAAGATGCCCAGGGGGATGTAGGTCATGTTGGCCACGCTGTGCTCAAAGCCGGCAAAGACGAAGAGCATGATGGGGCACCAGATGGCCAGAATCTTGCCAGGCATGTCCTTGGAGCCCGCCTGGAACCAGCAGGCCAGGACCACCAGCATGTTGCAGAAGATGCCCCGGATGACCGCCGGCCCGAAGGGGATGGTGGTTTTGGCGGTGGCGATGGCTACGGCTTTGGTGGCCGCCGCTCCGGCGTACAGCCCGCTCTTGGACAGCAGCCAGGCCAGCAGGATGGAGCCCGCCAGGTTGCCCAGGTAGACCACCACCCAGTTGACGAGCAGCTGTTTTCCGGTGATCTTCTTTTCAAAGAGGGCCAGGGTCAGCAGGTTGTTGCCGGTGAAGAGCTCGGCGCCGCAGAGGACCACCAGCATCAGGCCCACGGGGAAGACCGAGGCCCCGATGAATTTGCCGATGGTAGCGGACAGGCCTTCGCCGGAGCCTGCGGTGGCGAGGATGAAGCCGTGGGCGCCGAAGCCGATGAAGACGCCGGCGAAGATGCCGAGCAGGAACATTTTGGCGATGGGGAGGCTGGCTTTGGCGATGCCGTTCTTCACCCAGATTTCCCGGATCTCCGCCGGGGTACAGAAATTGTTCATGGTTACTCCTTTAGTTGGTTGGGTTGATTTTGTAGCGGGGGCGGGCGTCCGCGGGTTGGATACATTCGATACTCAGACGGCTCCGGACAGGAAAGCACTGTCCGTCCCGACTTCGCCCGAATGTATTCCAACCCACGGACGCCCGGTACATAAATTTGAATGCAGCAGGCTTGGCTTTACAAGTTACAGATACGCACAACATTATTGTCGTACAGACGATGGATGGCCACGGACATCCGGCGCGGACATTGGACAGTTTTGTCCAGTGCTGACTGCGTGGGAAGGGGGTCCAACCCACGGACGCCCGGGACATAAATTTGAATGCAGCGGACTTGACTTTTATTGATGCAAGTCATAGAATTAATACAACATATTTGTTGTAAATACAACGAATCGAGGCTTCTGGCGGACAGTCCGTCTGCGGGTACGCGCGGAACGGTCTGGTCAGCTTGTCAAAATAATCTCTGTTAAAAAGAATGAGTTACATTACAGAAGGAGGAAACGATGGACGTTACGTTACTGAGCAAGACCATCTTGTTCCGGGGGACGACCCCGGAGGAAATTGACAGCATGTTAAACTGTCTGGGGGCGGAAACCCGGCTGTACGGGAAGGGGGACACCATCTACCGCGTGGGGGATGTGGTGGGGGCCCTGGGGGTGGTGCTGGCCGGCGGGGTCACCATCGAGAACGACGATTTATGGGGGAATCGCAGCATTCTGGGCCATGTGGGGCCGGGGCAGATCTTTGCGGAAGCCTATGCCTGCGTCCCCGGGGAGCCCATGATGGTCAGCGCGGTGGCGGCGGAGAAGTCCGAGGTCCTGTTCCTGGATGCCGGGCGGGTGTTAACCACCTGTCCCCAGGGCTGCACCTTCCACAACCGGCTCATCGCCAACCTGCTGGCGGTGCTGGCCCAGGAGAACCTGAATCTGTCCCGGCGGATCCTCCACACCTCGGCCAAATCCATCCGGGGGCGGGTGATTTCCTACCTGTCCTTCCAGGCGGCCCGTCAGGGGACCACGTCCTTTTCCATCCCCTTCAACCGCCAGGAGCTGGCGGACTACCTGGGGGTGGACCGCAGCGCCCTGTCAGCGGAGCTGGGGCGGATGCAGAAGGATGGGCTCCTCACGGTCCACAAGAATCAGTTTGCCCTTAATCCCGATGCCTTTTCCGAAGAGGGATGAGGTCAGATCGACCAGAATCTTACCGCGCCGCGGCCTTCATCGCTTCACCCAGCCACGCCTGGAGCACCACGGCGTGGTTGCAGCGGGGATCCCTGGCGGCGTAGAGGAGGGTGATGGCCTGGCTGTCGGGCTGGGCGGCGCAGAAGCGGGCGAAGGCCGCTGCCTCGGGGGAGGCGGCCAGCTCCAGGCGGTAGGCTTCGGCAAAGGCCGTGAAGCGGTCAGGCTGGTGGCCGAACCACTGGCGCAGCTCCTTGGAGGGGGCCACGGCCTTGTCCCAGCGGTCCAGGGCGGCCCCTTCGCGGGAGACGCCCCGGGGCCAGAGCCGGTCCACCAGGATGCGCAGGCCGTCGCCGTCTTCCGGCGGGTCGTAGATGCGCTTGAGCTTCAGGGTGCCCATCAGTACCGCACGCCGCTCCAGTACAGGGGCGAGTACACTTCGGCGATTTCCGGAAGTTCCACACCCTGGAGGGCCCATTTCAGGTATTCTTCCACGCCGGTGCGGTCCACGATGTAGCCGATGTGTTCCTTGCCGCCGGGGGCCTGGGGATCGATGTACTTCTTCACGTAGGCGTAGGTGTTGACGATGATCTTGACGATGCTGTCGGCGTCGGCCCACTTGATGAAGTCCACGCCCATGCGGGGATTGCGGCGGCCCGAGCGGCCGAAGAGGGTCAGACGGTAATACCGGGTCTCACTGCGGGTCCAGGCCGCGTTGGGGCAGGCCAGGACGCATTCGCCGCAGCCGATGCATTTCTTGGTGTTGCGCACGGGCCGGAATTTCACTTTGTCCAGGGCCGCCACCGACTTGCTTTCACATTTCTTGATGCAGGCGCCGCAGCTCACGCAGCGGTCGGGGTCGAACTGGGGCTCGGTCATCCCCATGATGCCGAAATCGTGCATGCGGGCCTTGATGCAGTCGTTGGGGCAGCCGGTGACCGCCACCTTGAAGTGGAGGTCGTTGGGGAAGATGGCCTTTTCGATGCGCTTGGCCAGGGCGGTGGTGTCGTAGCAGCCGTAGGGGCAGACCCGGTTGCCGATGCAGGCGCAGATGTTGCGGGTCCCCGAGGAGGGGTAGCCTTCGTCCGGGGCGCCCTGGTTGACCCCGGTGCCCTCGATGATGGACTGGAGGGCGGCGTTGACCTCGGGCATCTTTTCAAAGGGGATGCCGGGGACCTCGAAGCCCTGGCGGGCGGTGATGTGCACCGTGCCGTTGCCGTAGGTTTCGGCGATCTTCTGGATCTCGCCCAGGTATCGGGCGTCCAGGTGGCCGCCGGGAACCCGGATGCGGGAGGCCGTCAGCCCCCGTTCCTTGGTGACGCGGAAGGCGTTCTTCTTCAGTTTGGCAGTATTGGTATCCATGGTCATGTCCGTACCTCCTAATCCACCAGGGCTTTGCCCTGGGTGTAGTTGAACACCGGACCGTCCAGGCACACGTAGGTGTCCCCGATCCGGCAGTGGCCGCATTTGCCCAGGCCGCAGCACATCCGCCGTTCCTGGGAGATCCAGACGTTTTCTTCCGGGATGCCGATGCCCAGGAGGCCCTGGACCGAGAAGCGCATCATCGGAGGCGGACCGACGATGATGGCCACGGTCTGTGCCGGGTCGCCCAGGTCGATCTGGGGGATGTACTGGGTCACCAGGCCGATCTGGCAGGCGGTGTCCCCTTCGGCGCAGTCCACGGTGAGGATCACGTCCATGTTCTTCTTCCAGCGGCCCAGATCGGACAGGAAGAGGACGTCGCTGGGGGTCTTGAACCCGGCGATGAGGGTCATGCGCCCCCGTTCTTCCGGGTGGCGGGCGAAGTAATCCACCACGCCCCGCACCGGGGACAGGCCGGTGCCGCCGGCCATGACCACGATGTCCTTGCCCTTGTAGTCCTCCACGTCAAAGCCGTTGCCGTAGGGGCCCCGGAGGAACAGGGACTGGCCTTCGTAGCGTTCGAAGACCTCGTTTGTCACCACGCCGACCCTGCGGATGGTCAGGTCGATGAGGCCGTCGTCGATGCCGCTGACGGAGATGGGGGCTTCCCCGAATTTGGGGATGGACACCTCAAAGAACTGGCCGGGTTTGACCGGGCCGTCGTAGGCCATGCGGAAGGTGTACTCGATGGCGGTGTGGGGGATGACCTCCACGATCTTGGACAGGAAGGGTGTGTAATCATTGGGCGTCATTGGACGTGACCTCCTTCATGGCTTCCCCCAGCTGGTTGACGCAGTGGGAGAATGAAATGTATTCCGGGCAGATGTCGTCGCAGCGGCCACAGCCCACGCACATGTTTTCGCCGAAGCGTTTCCGGTGGTCCAGCACCTTGTGGAGGACCTTGAAGCGCATGCGCTCGCCGTTCTTCCTACGGTAGCTGCCGCCGCCGGCTACGTCGGTGAAGCCGTCGACCATGCAGGAGGCCTGGACCCGGCGGCGTTCGCCCACCCGGCCGTTTTCCGAGTAGAACAGGTCCTGCATGGTGAAGCAGGTGCAGGTGGGGCAGACGAAGTTGCACCGGCCGCAGTTGATGCACCGGGTGTCGTACTGGGCCCACAGGCCGCTTTTCGCCACGGCGGGGGTCAGGTCGTCGGGGATGGTCACCGTGATGGCGTTGCGGGTGACGAAGGCCGGGGAGACCGCGGCTTCCGGCGCGCCGGCACCGGCCAGGCAGGCCGCCAGGGCGTCGTCCCTGCAGTCTACGGCGTAGCCGTCATCGTCCCGGTCCACGCTGAGATCGTAATTTGTGGACTGGTTGGTGCCCATGCTCACACAGAAGCAGTTTTCATAGGAATGGCTGCAGCCCATGAGGACCAGGGTGAGCTTGTCCCGGAGACGCCGGTAATAGGGGTCTTCGGGGCCGTTGCGCAGGTACATGGCGTCCAGCCGGCTCAGGGCGTGGAGGTCACAGCTGCGCAGGAAGATCACCGCGCCCTTGACCGGGCCGTCGGCTTCCTTCATGGCGTCCTCGGTGAAATAAAACAGGGTCTGGGACACCGGCGTCAGGACCTCTTTGAATGAATAGCGGGACTTTTCCTCGAATTCCACCTCGCCGATGGAATGGACCGGGGCGTAGCGCACGCAGTCCGTGTCCGAGAAGGGACCGCCGCCCACAAAACGTTTGGGGGCGTAGACGACGCGGTCCTGTTCCCATTTCTTAAACAGCGCGTCCATCTGCCCCTGTGAAACCTTGTAACCCATGGCATACCTCCATATCAATGTGCTTAAATCTGGCCGTTCCGATTGTGTCATTATCATTGTTGCTGTGCTTGTGCTCTTTTCATCTTGTCATTTCTTCAGGTGATGGTTAAATGATAGACAAACATAACAAAACCGGACGTTGCGGCTGCAACATCCGGTGAAATTTTTTGTTTAATTTGAAATTTGCGTTGCATCGATGCAACGATAAATGCAACGAAAGGCTTTTCGTTGCATGACAGGGCGTTTTCTGATACAATAATTCCAAAGGAGGGTGGCACAATGAATGATCGGGAATCGCGGAATTTGGAATATAAAGAGGATATTTCCAATGCTTTTTTGAAAACAGTCAGCGCCTTCGCCAATTTTGATGGCGGGCGGATCGTCTTTGGGGTGGATGACGATGGGCGGGTCGTGGGGCTGGCCGGTGATCTGGAACAGGCCTGCCTGTCCATCGAAAACAAGGTTAACGATGCACTCCGGCCCGTACCGCCATACCGTTTGGAAATCGACGAAAAGCGTGGCACGGTGACGCTGGCGGTGCAGGAAGGAATCGATAAGCCTTACCTTTATAAGAACAAAGCGTATTGCCGGAATGACTCGGCGACGGTGGAAGTGGAGCGGATGGCCTTCAACCGTCTGGTGCTGGATGGCGCCAATCTGTCCTATGAAGAGCTGCCGGCATCCGATCAGGATCTGACCTTCCATCGGCTGGAAGCGCAGCTGGTGGAGAAACTCCATATAGGGGGCCTGACCATGGATATTCTGAAGACGCTGAGTTTGTATTCAGACAAGGATGGCTACAACCGGGCCGCCGCTCTTCTGGCCGACCACAACGACTTTCCCGGAGTGGATCTGGTACGCTTTGGGGTGACCATCGATGATTTCAGGGACCGGGAGATACTGGATCACTTTTCCGTGATCGGGCAATTCGATGGCGCCCTGACCATGTACCGGAAGTATTATCAGTATGAGCAGGTTGATGGGGCCCAGCGGAAGACCGTGGCCCTCATCCCCGAACAGGCTTTCCGGGAGGCGGTGGCCAACAGCCTGGTCCACCGGACCTGGGACGTGAAGACCGCCATCAAAATCGCCATGTATGAAGACAGGATCGAGATTGTATCCCCCGGCGGACTGCCCTTCGGCATTTCGCCCGAGGAATACCTCCATGGGCAGATATCCATCCTGCGCAATCCCATTTTGGGCAACGTGTTTTTCAGGCTTGGATTCATTGAGAAATTTGGCACCGGAATCCGCCGGATCAACGCGGCCTATGAACAGAGCATCATCAAGCCCCGGTTTGACGTGTACCCCAATTCCATCGCAGTCACACTGCCGGTCCTCAGCCTGGTTCCGACATTTTTGACAGAGGACGAAAAACGGGTCTTCCAATTGCTGAAGGTCCACGTCCGGCTGAGCCGGACTGAAATTGAAGAAAAGACCCATTTCAGCAAGGATAAGGTCATCCGGATTTTGAATCAACTGATCGATGAAAACATCATCCAGCGGGTGGGGCATGGCCGGGGAACCCGGTATATCTGTCGATAAACCGAAAAAATGCATTTATCGTTGCATCGTTGCAACGATAAATGCAACGAAAGGCTTTTCGTTGCACCGGCTACTGCCGCTCCCCAATGGCCATCTTGATATTCAAATGGAAGGTATCCTTATCGTAGTCGATGAGCCCCTCGTCCTTCATGGCGGCCAGCTCCCGGGTCAGGGCGCTGCGGTTGGCGCAGAGGTAGTCGGCCAGGTCCACCCGGCCCATGGGCAGGGTGAAGTCGGCGCCGCCGCTGTGCTGGGCCTGCTGGGACAGGTAGGCCAGGATCTTCTCCCGGAGCTTCTTCTTGGCCACCACCTCGATCTTCTCCATGAGCTGGCGGTTCTTGGCGGCGAGCATGGTCACCATGTTCTCCACCAGTCGCTGGTGGAAATCGCAGGAGCGGGGGCAGAGGTGGAGGACCCGGTGGAAGGGCAGGATCAGGGCGGTGACATCCTCGGCGGCGTAAAAGGTCACCACCGAATCCGTCTCCGCGCCGCAGGCGAAGGTCTCCCCGAAGACCTCCCGCTCCCGGATCAGGGTGAGGATGGTCTTGTTCCCCCACACATCCTCCTTGATCATCTGCACCGTCCCGGCGAGCACCACCCCGATGAAGCGGATGTCCTCCTCCTCCAGAGCGATGTAGGTCCCCCGGGGATAGCCCCGGACCTGGCTCCCCAGGCAGTCCAGCATGGCCCCCATATCCTCCGGCCCAATCCCCTCAAACAGCGGGCATAACCGCGCCCGTTCCACCTGATCCATCATGGCCGCCTCCTCATTCCTTTTTTCTCAATCTTTTCTGTATTTATTATACATCCGGCGAGAAAAAGCTGCAAGGTCAGGACATAGCACCCATGCAAAGCCAGTCCAAGAGGCTGGAGGCCGATTGGCAACTGGCTACTGCTGAGGAATCAGATCTCCTGCTTCGCTTCGCTCAGTGTGTTACGGCCCAGAGGGCCTTACACCAAGGCCTAAAAGTGCAAAGCAGTTTGCACTTTCTTAACGGCCTTTACGCGGTGCTGACTATTGGGCCTTATTGGGCCCCTCGGACACCGGACCAGCAAAGTCACGCGCCTGTCCACCCCGCTGCCCCCACTTTAACACAGAAAAGATTGACTTTTCCCCGGTTTAAGGGTATCCTTAACTATACAAAGGGAAGGGTGAATGATCATTTTGGACACAGGCCGGGCAGTCCCAGGAGGATGCCGTGGATTTGGCCATATTTTTCGGGAAAAAGGTGAATCATGTCGAATCCCTATTTAGCTTATCTCATCACAGAAATTTTTTGCATCATCTATGTCATCATCATCAAAACCCGCCTGAACGAGAGTATCGGCACCGAACGCCAGGTCTCTGCCCTGAAACGCATGATCCTGGCTTTCCTGCTGGTGCTGGTGGCGGATATCAACTGGGCCCTGGTGGAAGGGGAATACATCCACCCGAGCCACCTGGTCAACGCGGCGGTCCAGTCCCTGTTCGTCATCGGCGTGGATTTGGGCTGCTTCTTCTGGTGCCAGTTCGTGGAGGCCCGCCTCCATCCGGCTTACCTGCGCAAAAAGAACGTGATCCAGCTCATGCGGATCCCCATCGCCGTGTCCGTGGCGCTGGACCTGGTCTCCATCTTCACGGGCTGGGTCTTCATCATCGACGCCGGCGGGGACTACACCACCGGCCCCCTGGATGCCGTCCACCAGGGAATCTGCCTGATCTACCTGATCATCCCCACGGTGGTGACCCTGAAGCGGGCGGGTCAGACCCATTCCCGGATGGAACGCAATGAGTACCTGACCTACTCGGTGTACATGCTGGCGCCCCTGGCCGGCGGGGTGGTGGGGGATTACATCCCCACCGTGCCCATTCTGGCCCTGAGCCTGTTCCTGGTGATCCACCTGCTGTTTTTGACCATCCAGAACATGCAGATCTACAACGACGCCCTGACGGACCTCAATAACCGGAGGCGGCTGAACCAGTTCCTGGAGGAACGGCTGCGCATCGCGTCGCCGGAGCACCCGGTGGTGCTGTTCATGATGGACATCGACCGCTTCAAGGGCATCAACGACGGCTTCGGCCACGTGGAGGGCGACGCGGCCCTCAAGCTCTTCGCCGGGGTGCTCAAGAAGATGGCGGCCCGGTACGGGGCCTTCATCGCCCGATACGGCGGGGACGAGTTCTGCCTGGTGTCCGAGCGGGGGGACTGCCCGCCCCAGGCCATCGAGGCGGACATCCGCAGGACCCTTGAGCTGGCCCAGGCACCGGAGGACAAGCCCTACATCCTGACGGTGAGCATCGGCTACCTGACCATCACCCAGCACGAGTACGATGGGGCGACGGTGCTGCGGCGCGCGGACCAGCGGCTTTACGCCGACAAGGCCCGGCTGAGGCAGGGCCGGGTCAAATGGGATGGAGGGAAGGAATCGGGCAAACCGAAGAAGGCGCCACGGAACTGATGGGACAGCATCAGGCCGGGGTGTTTTTTATTGGCCGGCCAGATCACTTTCCCCGGGAAATGATTGACATTTTTCCCATTTCAGAGTATCCTTACATTGGAATGAAATGCGTAACATCCATGGAATGCAACCGGGACGGCAGCCCGGATTTTTTCAGTGGCGGGAGGATTGTGAAATGATGAGGATGAGGCGATGGCTGGGAGTGATCGTGGCCGCGGGGCTGGTGCTGCTTCTGGCGGCGGGCTGCGGCAGCGGGAAGCAGACGGCGCGCTATACGGCGGACGGCAAGGTGATCCTGCGGGTGTCCATGTACAACGACAGCTCTTTCCCCGAATGGCGGGCCTATGTGGAAAAGCAGTGCCCCGACGTGTATATCGAGTGGGAGAACAACCGCAACGCCATCGCCAACGTGCTGTACCAGCAGAAGTACGGGGACATGCCGGACCTGGTGGCCATCCGCCGCTTTGAGAGCGACTCGGCGGCCAAGCTGGCGCCCTACCTGGCGGACCTGTCCTCCCTGGAGCTGACGGGGACCTACGAGGACAAATACCTGACGACTTACCAGGAGGATGGCAAACAGTACTGGCTCCCGGGACCCGGGGTGGTGGATGGCATCGTGGCGGACAAGGACCTCTTCGACCGCTATGGCGTCGCCCTGCCCACGGATCTGGACAGCTTTGTGGCGGCCTGTGACGCCCTCAAGGCGGCGGGGGTGGACCCTCTCTGCATCGACGCCGGTGAGAGCTGGACCCCGACCATGCTCATCCAGGGCTTCGGCTGCGCCGGCCACCTGTCCACCGCCGGGGGGGCCAAATGGATCGGCCGCTTCACCGCCGGGGACGCGTCCTCGGTGGACGCGGCGGGCATGAGCGCCATCGCCGACACCCTGCGGACCCTCCGGGACCACGGCATCCTGACGGCGGATGACCTGAAGGTCAGCGGCTCCGACGCCTCCGCCCGGCTCATCGCCGGCCAGACGGCCATGGTGCGGCGGACCAGCGACGAATCGGTGGACCTGGCCCACACCCACACCTACGTCTACCTGCCCTTCTTCGGAAAGACGGCGGCGGACAGCCGGCTCTACACCTACCCGGTGTTCAGCGTGGCCATGTCCAAGGCGGCCTGCGACGACGATGCAGTGGCCAAGGCGGCCAAGGAGGTGATGACGGCCATGCTGGACCAGGGGGGCCAGAAGGTCCTGGACCAGAGCGGCGAGGGCCTGATCTCCTACAGCAAGGGCGTGAAGCTGGACGATACCGGCGTCATGGCCGGGGTCCAGGACCTCATCGCCCAGGACCGGTGCTTCATCCGGGTGCTGGTGGCCAACAGCTTTTCCGCCAACGCCCAGGCCCTGAAGGCCCTGTTGTCGGACAACGCCGACAACCAGGCCTTCTGCAGCGTCCTGGACAAGAACCTCTTCAAGACGGTGACGCCGGCCAAGGTGGGGGTGTCGGGCATGACGGCGGACAATGTCCCGGATGACGACATGGTGTCCCATTCCGCCAGCATCATCGCCCAGGTGGTCCAGGGCCAGTGCGGGGCGGACTGCGTGATCATGGATGTCCGGGAGGCCGCGGCCCCCATCTACCGGGGGACCTACACCACCGCCGACGTGGATTCGGTGGTGTTTTCCGACGCGGTGTACATGGCGTCCATCACGGGCTCAGAGCTCAAGACCCTGCTGGATGACGGCCTGCTGGCCGCCACCACCTTCCAGAACGGCATCCGGGAGCCCCTCGTCGACTACCCGGCCCTGGGGGGCCTGACGGCGGTCATGGGCAAGGACGGCCAGGTGGCGTCCCTGTCCCTGGCCGGGAGCCAGGGGCTGGACGCGGAGCGGACCTACAAGGTGGCCATCAGCGACAAGATCTACAAGGGCGTGACCGCCCTCGGGAACTCCCGGGCCGCTGATTTCAAGAAGACGGGGAAGACCCTCAAGGACTATTTCATGGACGGCTTCAAGGCTGACGGCTCCCTGCCCCAGCCCCAGGCCTATTTCAAGGTGCAGTGAGGTGACGGCGGTGAAGACAGACTGGAAGAAGAAACTGATGAGCAACACTTCCCGGACCGGGGGCATCCTGGTGGTGTCGGCGGCCATGCTCATGGCGGTGATCCTGGTGGTCATGAGCCTGAATATCCAGCGGTCGGTGTCCATCGACAACCTGGAGAACAACCGGAGCTTCTGCGAGACCGCCATCGACGAGCTGTCCCGGGCGTCGGACTACATGACCAGCCAGTCCCAGCAGTACTCGGTGGACGGGGACTGGTCCCACATGACGGGGTACTGGACCGAGGTGGACACCACCCAGGGCCGGGACCAGGCGGTGCAGAAGCTCATGCATTCCGGCCTGACGAATCAGGAGATGGTCCATGTGCTGCGGGCCAAGGCCTATTCCGATGAGCTTATGACCACGGAGATCTGGGCCATGCGCATGGTGGCTGAAAGCCAGGGGGTCCCCGAGGACCAGCTTCCCGCCCGGGTGCGGGCCTACACCCTCAATGCCCAGGACGAGGCCCTTTCCGCGGCGGACAAGAAGGCCAAGGCCCAGTCCATCCTCTTCGGACCCACCTACGGCACGGGGAAGCGCAACATCTACAGCATGGTGGCGACCTTCAAGAGCGACCTGGCGGCCCGGATGAAGAGCGAGGCGGGCAGCGCCCTGGCGTCGGCCAAGGTGGGCAACGCCGTGGCCCAGGCCGCGGTGGCCCTGATGATGGTGCTCATCGTCGCCCTGATCTACCTGTACGCCCGGGCCATGGAGGACAAGAACCAGCGGCTGTCCGAGGCCCTGACGGCGGCGGAGGCGGCCAGCAGCGCCAAGAGCTTCTTCACCTCCCGCATGTCCCACGAGATCCGCACCCCCCTCAACGGGGTCATGGGCTACCTGTCCCTGGCCCAGACGGCTAAGGACGAGGCCCAGCGGAATGAATGCCTGGCCAAGAGCCAGGTGGCGGCGGGGAACCTGCTGGGGATCATCAACGACGTGCTGGACCTGTCGGCCATTGAGAACCGCAAGATGAAGCTGGCCTGCGAGCCCTTTTCCATCGGACGGATGGTGGAGGATGTCGGCGTGATCTACGAAAATGCCGCCCGGGAAAAGGGCGTGGCCCTGACGGTGGCGGGGGGCGGCCTTCCCGCCGACTGGGTGGCCGGGGACCGCATGCGCACGGTGCAGATCCTCTCCAACCTGCTGTCCAACGCGGTGAAGTTCACCCCGGAAGGGGGGACGATCCTCCTCCAGGCGGCCCAGGCCCCGGCGGAGGACGGCACCGCGGCCACCACCTTCACCGTGGCGGACGACGGCATCGGCATGAACCCGGACTTCCTGCCCCGGGTCTTTGACGCCTACGAGCAGCAGGACGCCGGCATCGCCCAGAAGTACGGGGGCACGGGCCTGGGCCTGTCCATCGTCAAGAGCCTGGCGGAGATGATGGGGGGCGGCGTGTCGGTGGAAAGCCTGCCGGGGGTGGGCTCCACCTTCACCGTGGTCCTCCATTACAAGCCGGCCCCGGCGCCGGCGGCGAAGGCGCAGGACGGGGAGGACGCCCCGGCGGATATCACCGGCATGGCGGTGCTGGTGGCCGAGGACAACCCCATGAACAGCGAGATCGCCCGGCGGGTGCTGGAGCATTCCGGCGTCCGGGTGACCTGCGCCGCCAACGGCCGGGAGGCCGTGGACCGGTACCTGGAGGCCCCGGCGGGGGCCTTTGAAGCTGTGCTCATGGACATCATGATGCCGGAGCTGGACGGCTTCGGCGCCACCCGGGCCATCCGGGATTCGGGCCGGCCCGACGCCCGGAGCCTGCCCATTCTGGCCATGTCCGCCAACGCCTTCGATTCCGACGTCAAGGCGGCCCTGGAGTCGGGGATGGACGGCCACATCGCCAAGCCGTTCCAGGTGTCGGAGCTCATCGCCGCCCTGGCGCGGGTCCGCCGCAGGCACGGCGGGGAAGAGGTTTAAGGATAAAGGAGCATCCATGGAATTCACACAAGAAAATCTTGACTACATAAAGAAGGTGACCCCGGGGGATTTCGGCGTATACCGCCTGCGGGAGGGGGGCATGGCGCCCCTGTACGTTTCCGGCGGGGTGTACGCCCTCTCGGGGATGACCCGGGAGGAACACCGTACCCGGTTTGCGGAGGACGCGGTGACGGCCATCCACCCCGGGGACCGTCCGGGGGTGCGCCGGGCCATCCTGGCCTGTTCGGCGGAGGGGGTCCCCTTCAACGTGCTGTTCCGGGTGGTCCACAAGAGCCGGGTCTTCGACTGGGTGCGGGCCCGGGGACGGGTCTGCGGCCGGATGGACGGCGATCCGGTGATGATCTTCCAGTTCACCACCTCTTCGGCGGAGACCAATATCTACCAGGACATCCTGGACCGCTCGGACCGGATCATCTACATCCGGGACCGGGGGACGGGGGAGCTGCTTTACGCCAACCAGACGGCCCGGGATTACGGGACCACCCACGGCGGCGCCCGGATGGGGGATCCCTGCTACCGCTTCATGCGGGGCCGGGAGGCGATGTGCGCGGACTGCGCCCTGAAGGACCTGGCCCCCGGCGGGACCATGGACAAGGAGGCCCACTTTGAGGAGTCGGACACCTGGCTCCAGATCCACGGGGAAGCCACCAACTGGTGCGGCCACGAGGCGGATGTGGTCTTCATGGAGGACATGACCACCCTCAAGCGGGTCCAGCGGGACCTGGCCCGGGCCCGGGAACAGGAGCGGGCGGAGTACAACCGGGCGGTGCAGGGCATCCTGACGGCCAACCCCGACGCCCTGTGCACCTTCCAGCTCAACCTGACCCGGAACCGGTGCTTCGGCGGCCACGGCGCCTCGGCCTACATCCTGGCGGCCCTGGAGGCCCCCACGGTGGAGGGCTTCCTTTCCAACCTGCTGGCCATCGTCCCCGGTGAGAGGGACCGGCGGCGGGTGACCGAGGTCCTGGACCGCCGCGCCCTGCTGGCGTCCTTTAAGGCCGGCCGGTGGGAACACCATCTGGAATACCGCCGCCTGGGGAGCGACGGCCGGCCCTTCTGGGTGTGCACCGACGTGCGCCTGCTGGAAAACCCCGACACCGGGGATGCCGAGGCCCTGGTGTTTTCCCGGGATATCTCCGGGGAGAAGAAGCGGGACGACATCCTCAAGGTCATCACCAACCTGGAATACGACATGATCGCTCTGTTGCACCCGGATACGGGGCTGGTGGAGGCGGCGTACCTGGGCCAGACCCTGCCCGGCAGCTACGACCGCCTCTTCCGCCGTCCCGGGGACCAGTGCGATTTCACGGCCATGCGGGAACACGGCGCCCGGACCTGGGTGGTCCCCGAGGACCGCAGCCTTTACCTGGAGGGTACCCGGCCCCGGCGCATCCTGGATGAGCTGGAGGCCCACGGCCATTACGACCTGACGGTGCGGGGGGTCATGGGGGGCCGGCCCATCTGCCGGCGGCTCCAGCATTATTACCTCAATGACGACCAGGATGTGGTGCTGATCATCGACTCCGACGTCACCGAGGCCCACGCCCGCCAGGTCCGGGAGCTGGATATGGCCCGGAGCGAGACGGAGAAGGTCCGGGATATCATGGACTCCATCACCGGGGGCATCGCCGTGCTCCACATGACGGATCCGGACCACCTGTCCTTCGCCTACGTCAACCTCCAGCTCTTCCGCATCCTGAATTTCGAGCCCCTGGGCAACACCATGGCGGAAATCGCCGGATCCGGGGACCCGGCGGTGACGGCTTATTTCAACGATGCCTTCAGCGGGGTCCACCCCGACGATATCGAGCGGGTGCGGCGGATCTTCCGGGAGAATTACGGCGCCAGCCACTTCGTGGTGGCGGATTACCGGTGCCTGGGCGGCGACGGCTGCTACGTGTGGCTCAGCGAGGAGGTGACCCTGCGGGAGGTGACCCCGGGTTACCGGGTGTTTTACGCCACCTACCGGGACGTGGGTGAGGAGGTGCGCCTGCGCAGCCGCTTGAATGAACGGCTGGAGGAAGAAAAATCCCTGCGCCGCCAGGCCACGGCGGCCAGCGCCGCCAAGTCCGATTTCCTGTCCCGCATGAGCCACGACATCCGCACGCCCTTGAACGGCATCATCGGCATGTCCTACCTGGCCTCCTGTGAGGACAACCCGCCCCGGACGGCGGAATACCTGAAGAAGATCGATACCTCCTCCCAGTTCCTCTTGGGGCTGGTGGGGGACGTGCTGGACATGTCCAAGGTGGAGAGCGACACCATGACCTTCCATCCCGAGCCCTACCCCTACGCGGTGTTCGGCAGCTACGTGGAGGCGGTGATCCGCCCCCTGTGCCGGGACAAGGACCAGAATCTGGTGCTGGATACGGAGATCCTGGAGGGGTGGGTGCCGTTGATGGATACCCTGCGGGTGAACCAGATCTTCTTCAACCTGCTGTCCAACGCGGTGAAGTACACGCCCGAGGGGGGGACCATCACCCTGGGCCTGAAGGCCTGTCTGACGGCGGAGGGACGCTTCGCCCTGGAGAGCTATGTGAAGGATACGGGGGTGGGCATGAGCGCGGAATTCCAGAAGGTGCTCTTCGACCCCTTCTCCCAGGAAGGGCGGGACGATGTGTCCGCCAAGCGGGGGACGGGTCTGGGCCTGGCCATCGTGAAGAAGCTGGTAGACCGCATGGGCGGCACCATCGCCGTGACCAGCGCCCCGGGGCGGGGGACCACCTTCACCCTGGAGCTGGTCTTCGACTGCCTGCGGGAGGACGCGCTCCCGACGCCGGCGGCGGGGGATTCGGCCCCGGATGACGCCTGCCTGGCGGGACGCCACGTGCTGCTGTGCGAGGATCATCCCTTGAATCAGGAGATCGCCCGGACCCTGCTGGAACGCAAGGGCATGGGGGTCTCGGTGGCGGAAAACGGCCAGCGGGGGGTGGACCGCTTCGCCCGGTCGCCGGTGGGGTATTACGACGCGGTGCTCATGGATATCCGCATGCCGGTGATGGATGGCTACGAGGCCACCCGGGTCCTCCGGGCCCTGCCCCGTCGGGACGCGGCCACGGTGCCCATCCTGGCCATGACGGCGGATACCTTTGCCTCGGATGTCCAGAAATGCCTGGACGCCGGGATGAACGGCCATATCGCCAAGCCGCTGGATGTCAAGGGGCTGTATGGGACGCTGGCGCGGGTTATTGGGAAATGAGGAGTGGGGGTGCGCAATCAGATCGGATAGGAGCATCCCCATGCCTAACCCAGAACCGGCCACCCCGATATTTGAATCCCTCTGTAACGACGATTCCCATGGCTATCGTCAGATCGACGGGTTTCGACGGCGCCTGGAGTGAAAAACTTGGACAAATGATAAGCTGATTGTAAACTGAAAATATCTATTTACATTTTGAAAAGTTTGATTTTATAATAAAGAACGTATAATATATATGTAACAGGTCCCCCCGCACCTCTCATTGAAGTGTCCCAGTGGGGGACGTTTTTATTTTGGAAGATTTTATAATTTGAAAGAGCCAAAAACATTGTTCTCAACAGGTATTTTAGTTGATACTCTTCTATATATTATATCTTCGTACCCCTTTTGTCCAAAAATCGCCGCCATCATGTAAAAAAAAGATCAAAATTGGTAAAATGTTGCTTTTTATTGCCAAGAATTCCCACTTAAGGGTTCTTGAAATCCGGGCATAGCCATGTTAAGATTATTACAAGAAAAACCAATGACAATAAAATGACATTGGCGATGGTGATAACGTGGATCCCAGGCACCACCGGGGATCCGGACAACTGAATACACATACATGATGACAAAGATTGTCAGGGCCATGAGCCCAAAGGCCGGTCGGAGCCCACCTCTCCGCGCCGAAGGAATTGCGGTGCAAGCCGCAACTGATGCGCAACCGTCATCCCGTAAGGGAGAGTCGGAAACTTATCTTTGTCGGCAGACGTTTGGGGCCTTCGATTTTTAAGGCGGACAAGATTCTACAGCATTTCTGGAGTTTCTGCCTCCCACCCGCGTGTTTTTCACGCGCGGATGGGGGCGGAAACTCTTTTTTATTATCGGCTTGCCTTTGACGGAGCCGAAGGCGACAGGCAAAGGCACAGAGAGCCGGTTATGTGCAAGCGAAAGCGCGCGAATGGCGAACGATAGCCGATAATACGCATTTTCAGGCTTTTTCCACCGAAAGGTGGAATCAAGAAAAAGCCTGAAAAGGTGATCCGATAAAAAAAGCTTGCCTTTGACGGAGCCGAAGGCACCAAGCCGTAAATTTCAATGACAAAAAACACCAATCCTGTGTTCCAAAACAAGCGCACCTGGAAGTTGCCGCTTCCAGGTGCAAGGAGATGTTTACATCCGGTGACTGACCAAATATAAACATCTTTATTTTACCATATTCCTTGTTTCAACGACACCAGGATGTTGACATAAAAAAAGAATGAAGGAGAGGTTTTATGGTAAAAACAAGATTAAAAATGATTCTGTCCTTTGGGCTGGGAATCCTTATGTTGTTTTTGGCCCTGGGGACCCTGTGGCCGGCGGATGTCCGCGCGGCAGGGGATGACGGAAGCATCACCGTCACAGCGGCCTACCAGGATAACGGAGCCTACGGGCTCATGCCCCAGACATTAAAGGTGAAACCGGGCCTGGCCAAGGAATACGGCCTGGACACCGCTGTGGATGTCGCAAGCGATAAAGTGTCCGCCATGGACGTGCTGGTCGCGGCCCACCAGGCAAAATATGGAGCGAACTTTACCAAGGATACGGCCAAAGACTACATCTCGGTTGACAAGGGTACGGATTACGCCACCGTCCAGAAGATCTTCAAGGACGGGGCAGTCAGCAAAGGCTGCTGCTTTTCCGTTAACGGCGTCGTCTCAACCGATGAATACGGGGATTATTCCTATCCCGGATCAGTGGCTGTGACGGACGGCAGCCGGATCCTGTTCACCACCACCCATGAACAGAACAATGAAGTGGGTGATTCCTATTGGTTCTTCGGCGACGCCTCGGGGAAGGAAATCAACACCCAGGATGCCGCAGTGGGAAAAGCCCTGGATGTATCCCTGCAAAGCAAGTATTTTGCCAAAGAAGGCACCCCGGGTTATTTGGATACAATTCGCATCAAGGCAATGAAGGAAGATGGCAGCGATACCTCAGATGCCGTCATCACCTACGCCGGCGGCGGGGAATCCACCGATACAACGGGGAAAGCCACCGTCACATTCAATAAAACAGGCACGTATATCCTGACCGTGCCGGGAGATCCAGAAGGGTATCTGGACAACTTCGTCAGCTCCTGGTGCGTCATCAACGTCAAGGACAGCGTATCCCAGGTGGCTGTCACCAAGGTGACCCTGGACCCGGGAACCCTGTCCCTGCAAACCGGTAAAACAGCGGCCCTGACGGCGGCCGTGGAACCGGCCGATGCCTCGGACAAGCGGATCAGCTGGACCTCCAGCGATGAATCCGTGGCAGCCGTGGACGGCGCAGGCCAAATCACGGCCAAGGGCGCCGGGACGGCCACCATCACCGCGGCCAGCCTCTCCAATCCCCAGGTGACTGCCACCTGTACGGTCACCGTGACCGCCCCCCAGGCAGCCGTGACCGGCGTCACCCTGGATCAAAGCACCCTGTCTCTGGCAGCCGGGAAGCAGGCCACCCTGACGGCTACCGTATCCCCCCAGGACGCGGCGGACAAAACCGTGACCTGGCAGACCAGCGACAGCAAGATCGCCACGGTGAAGGACGGCGTGGTCACCGCGGTGGCTGCCGGGAAAGCCACCATCACCGCAGCCAGCGTGGAGGATCCGACGAAGCAGGCCACCTGCGCGGTGACCGTCCTCTCCAGCGATGAGGACGCCGTCAACAAGGAAGCTGCCCGTTACCTGGACTTTGTCAACAAATCGGATTACAGTAAGGATTTCTTCACCGTCCATGTCAAGGACGAAACCCGGTCAGGCAATTACTATTCCTACGCCCCCTACGGCACCACCTCCTCCTTTACGACGGATCATCCGGAGCTGGTGAGCTACAGCATCCAGGACGGCAAGCTCAAGAAAACCGTCAACGCCAGCGCCCTGACCCAGGATACGCCAGTGGTGACCAGGGTGACCTTCACCAAGGGCACGGCGTCCAAGACCATTGAAATCACCGGCACCGCCTACCGCGTACCGGAAATCGGGGACATCGCGGTGACGGGCATCGACGGCTTTGCGTATCAGGCCGGCCAGTCGTCCTACGATCTCACCTATTACGACAACAGCACCCATAAGCTGGACCTGGGCATCAAGGTCACAGCCAGTGACGGCCAGAATCCGGACAACCTGGGCTTGACCATCGGCGGTGAAGCGGCGGCCTTCGGCCAGAGCCATGCCATCCAGGTGGACACCAGCGTGGAATCGGCCACCGTGCCCATCGTCATCACCCGGAAGGACAAGAGCACCATCCAGACCACGGTGACCCTGAACCTGCGCAAGTACATCACGGCCACGCCGGAGCCGGCCTATACGGCCTTCTGGGGGACCGGCCACCACGACCTGTACAACACGAGCACGGTCAGCGGCGCCAAGGCCCCCCGCACCAGCAGCGAAGTCGCCACGGAAGCCCAGGGAAGCTGGCATACGCGCATCAGCACCAGCGGCGGCGCAAGCATGGCCGGCTGGGGGAAATGGACCTATCCCATCGTCGTCAACAACAACATCTATGTGGCGGCGGACCTCAAAATCATGAAGTTTGACATGGACGGCCACAAGCTGGCCGAAGGGACCATGAGCTCCTCGGCCCTGGGCAGCGGGTTCACCGGCTGGCTCTCCTACGGCGACGGCAAGATCTTCGTGCCGTCGGGCCGCGGGGTCATGGCCTTCAACGCTGACGACCTGACCCAGCTGTGGACCGGCACCACCCAGGGGATCAACGGGGTCCAGGGCAGCAGCCAGATCCTGTACCATGACGGCTACGTGTACACCGGCACCACCGACGGGGGCGGATACTCCGGCGGCTATTACTGCTTCAAGGCAGAGGATAAGGATACCCACCGCCGGGATGAAACCAATCCCGCCGTCTGGACCTTCATCCCCCAGGGATCCAGCAGCTTTTACTGGGCCGGTGCCGCCATCGTCGGGGACACCCTGTACGTGCCCTGTGACAGCGGGACGGTTTACGCCATCGACCTCAAGGCCTCCATCGCCAAGCAGAAGGCGGTGATCAAGGATCACTACAACGCCGACGGCGGCCAGATCCGCGGCTCGGTGCTTTACGACGAAACCACCGGAAGCCTGTATTACAGCACCCGCAGCACCACCTCCAGTGACCAGTTCACCTACAAGGTGGCGCTCAAGGCGGATGGCTCCTTCGACACAACATCGGTATTGCGTGTGGAAGGGCGGACCGAGGGCTGCGCCGCCTACAACGGCCGCCTGTACATCGGGGCCAGCGTCTACGACGCCCGGACCATGAAGCTCATCTACAATGCCGCCTACGCATCGGGCGCGGACACCACGTCCAAGAACGGCGCGACGATCTGCACCACCTACGCCACGGCGGCAAACAACCAGACGGTGTACGTGTATTACCACACCTACGGCAATCCGGACCAGATCTGCGTGCTGGCCGACAGCACCGCCAACAATGAGGACAACAAGGGGACCGTCCAGCCCATCTGGAACAACCTGGTATCCCCGGAATACAACTCCTCCCAGGTGGTCATCGCCCAGGACGGATCCCTGGTCTTCGTCAACGACAGCGCCAATTTGTTCTGTCTCAAGAGCAAGGCCGGGGAAGACCCGGTGACGCCGACACCGACGCCGGATCCCACGCCTTCACCGGAACCCACGCCCACACCCACGCCGACCCCTGAACCCACGCCGACCCCGGTCCTGGATTACCAGGCGGGCAGCGGCACCCTGGATTCAAACTGGCAGTCCGGCGGCAGCACCTCCGGCACCACGGGCCAGGGCCTGAAGGTGACGGCCCTCCGCGCCAAGGTGGTGGACGGTAACGGCAACGCCATCGATGGACTGGGCGTTTCCTATTCCGTGCACCTGCAGAATCTGGGCTGGCGCGCGGCAAATGCCGACGGCCAGACCGCCGGCAGCGGCGACCTGCGGGTGGAAGCCCTGAAAATGACCCTCACCGGGGCCAAGGCCGACCAATACGATGTGTATTACCGGGTCCACGTCCAGGATATCGGCTGGATGAACTGGGCCAAGAACGGGGACATGGCCGGCACCGCGGGCTTCGCTTATCAGATCGAAGCCCTCCAGGCGGTGCTGGTGCCCAAGGGCGGCAGCGCCCCGGCGGCAAGCCCCGCCAACAATACGGAAAAGAGCGGCATCACCGCTGAAAATGTGCGGGTAGACGGCCACAGCCAGAACATCGGCTGGACCCAGGGCTGGCAGCAGGGCAACCAGATAGCGACGGCCACAGTCGGCACCACCGGCCAGGCCCTGCGTCTGGAAGCCTTCAAGCTGGAAAGCGCGGACAGCGGCCTGCAGCTCCATTACCAGGCCCATGTGCAGGACATCGGCTGGCAGAAAGCGGTGGACGCCGGAGCCACAGCCGGGACCACCGGCCAGGGCCTGCGTCTGGAAGCCCTGAAGATCTGGGCCACCGGGGACAGCGCGGCCAAAGTCAGCGTGCAGTACCGGGTCCACGTGCAGAACACCGGCTGGACCGACTGGGTGACGGCGGGCAGCACCATGGAAAACGCGCCGGCTGCCGGCACCACCGGCCAGGGCCTGAGGATTGAAGCCCTCCAGGTGCGCACCGTGGAAAAATAAACAGCATCACCGTGGATCCTCCGTTAAAACAGTGGATGGAAAGCAGCGCCCTCCGCCGGGAAACCGGCAGGAGGCGCTTTTTCAGCGGCCGGGCCCATCAGTCCTGTTCCGCCTCCTTCAGCCTGCGCCGCTTCTCCCGCTGCAAAAGCAGCAGGTCAATGTACTCCGCCACCTTGGCCTGCTCCTCATCCTCCAGGCTCAGACATTCCGCCAGCAGGAGCTTCTGGAGGTCCTTGAGGGAAGGGGAGCGCTTGATCTGTTCAAGGAGTTCGACTGATGATTTTGGTTCCTTGTCCGGCTGGAACATGGGGCCCGTCCCTGTGGTCAGCCACACCTCATTGACCTTGTATACCGTGCAGATCGCCCGGACCGCCACACCGGACAGTCCCTTGCGCCCCTTTTCACAATGGCTGATCGCCGCACCGGACAGGCCGATCCCTTTCCCGAATTCAGCCTGGGTCAGCTTGAGCTTCTTTCTGAGTTCCTTCACCCGTTCATTCATCCTGCATCATCCTTTCACCGTTATTTTCATCGTCATCCATGCCGCCCGGAGGGCCGGGACAGCGGCAGCCATCCTTTGGCCCACCCTTATTGTACCCCAAATAATTGAAAAAGTATACGAAAAGATAAAAAAATACTTGACCAAGACAACATTTTTTCGTAAGATGATTTCAATCACGTGATGACATTATTTAATTTGCAACAGAAACCATTCAACCGAAAGAGGAAATTAATGGAAAATAACAAATTACAAACGGTGTTTCAGGAAATCAAGCATTTTGAAGAAAAAGAATTGTTTCTATTGACAGGGTATATCAGCGGCGTCATCAATTGCCGGACGGCCCTGGATTCAACCCGGCAGGACGGGGAAAAGGCAGGGGACCAGAATGAAAAGCATGCGACGAAGTGATGAACCGAAGGGCGGCCGGAGACCGGCGATGACGATGGGGGCGATGCTCCCCGCGGCGGCGGAAGCCGGTGAACGGGAAAAACGGCGCCGGATCCTCCGCCAGGTCCTCCGCCGGACCGCCAGCATCCGCCCCTATCCCCGCCGTCCCCGCCGGTCGCCCCGGCCCCTGCTCCTGGCCGACCCCGACAGCCAGATCCTGATGACCCGGCTGGAAGCCATCACCGCCCGGCTGGACGGCCTGGCAGGGGACGCCGCCTTCGGCCGGGCCCTGACCGACTCCGACGGCCTGCTCACCGCCACCCAGATCGCCAAGGAATACGGGCTCTCCGCCATGGCTTTCAACGCCCTGCTGGCCCGGCAGGGGATCCAGTTCAAGAAGAACGGCCAGTGGCTGCTCTACGCCCGGTACGCCGGCGAAGGCTACACCCGCACCACCTACACCACCATCGTCCACCGCACCGGCCAGAGATCCATCGTCCCCATCACCAAGTGGACGCCCCAGGGCCGGCGGTTCCTGTACGACTTCCTCAAGGGCCGGGGCATGGAGCCCGGCCGGGCCGTCATCCGGGAGGGGATGGCCGCCCCGGCGGAAGGGGGAGGAGGTGGGGGCCTTGCCGCTGCCGTGTGATTACCCCGACCCGCCGGACATCGCCCGGGTCCTGCGCGCCGGCTGGCCCGACCGGACCCCGCCCCTGGAGCCGGCGGAGGACCCCCGGTGCCCCCTGTGCAGCCAGGCCGCCGAGGTCATCGTCACCGACCTGGACGGCCAGATCGTGGGCTGCGACGAATGCCTGGCCTTCTGGGAGGCCGGCTGGTACGCCGTGGGGGAGCACGAGCGCTTCCGCGGCGTCCTGTAGGCGGTGGCCCATGCCCATGCTGCCCTTCCGCTTCATCGACGAAATGCGCGCTTTCAAGATCATCTGCGACACCGGCACCCTGGGCACCGACGCCCAGCTCCTCTGGGTCCACTTCTTCCTGGAGGCCAACGCCCAAAGGTGGCCCGAAAGCCTGGATTACAGCCCCCGGAAATACGCCCGGAGGCTGGGGCTGGACGTCCGCCGGATCCGGGCCGCCGTCAAAGAGCTGGTGGCCTGGCGGATGGTCATCCACATCGGGTACAACCAGAAGGCCCAGAGCATCCGCCTGCGGACCTGCGTGCCCATCGCCAAAACCCTCCAGGGAGGACCGGACAGCTACCACATGCGCCTCCCCGGCCTGGATGAGGAATGTGGATAACCCTGTGCATAACCCTGTTGAAAACCCTGTGGACAAAATGCAGGGGTGAAAGCATCACCCCGGTGACCGGCGAAAATCAGAAGTCATCACCGGGGCGATGAAGGCATTACAGACGTTCTGTTCAGCAAAAAGGCCAAATTAAGTTAAAATTAAGCAAATACTGTGGATAAGCTGTGCATAACCCTGTTGATAACCCTGTGGATTGACAAAATATTATCTCGAACAAAAATGCACCCAAAAGGGGAAGCCGTGGGACGATATTGCGCCACACGTCGGACAATATCGTCCCCAAAACCGGCTTTCCTCTTTATTGTATTAAGACATTGTAGACTAGACATGGATATATATTATCTATAAACCTACCCGGGCATCCCTGCCCCGATTGGAGGAAATGTGAAACCATCTTGTTATACCGAAGCCTCACAGTCCCTGAACCTGCTGGCCCAAAGGCCCCTGCCCCTGGAGTCCATTCCCCGGAAGCCGCTGTTCCAAAAGCCGGAGCCCGCCGAGGGATCCCCACGCCCTGAGGGGGAGGCGGTCCGCCGGGCTCTGCTGGCCCAGGCCCGGGCTGGCAGCCGTGCGGCCATGGCCGGCCTGGTGGCCGCCTACACGCCGCTGCTCCACCGCGCCGCCCGGTGCGTCCCCCCGGAGGAACGGGAGGACGCCGTGGCCGAGGGGCGGCTTCACCTCATGGCCGCCATCGAGGCCTACGACCCCGGCCGGGGAGTGGACCTCACCGGCTACCTGGCCATTCGGATGACCCACGCCATGCAGGACTACCGGCGGCGCTGCCTCCGCCAAACCGGCCACCTGCCCCTGGTCTGGGACGACCTGCTGGCGGAGGACGCCCCGGTCCTGCCCGCCGCCCTCCGGACCGAAGGCCCCGACGCGGACGATCTCCATCGCCAGCGCCTCCAGCGCCTCCCCGCCGCCATGGCGGCCTTGAGCCCTCAGGAGCGGACCTGCCTGGAGGCGCTGTTCTGGGAGGGGAAGAGCTACGTGCAGACGGCGGAGGTTATGGGGGTCAGTGAAGGCCGGGTATCCGTGATTCGCAGCCGTGCCTTGAAGAAGCTGAAAAGGAAGATGGCCTGATGGAATACGCAATAGCGTGTGGAAAAAGCAAGGACTGCTGCGCTTGACAATCCCAGGCGAGGTGATAGAATGAACGTATAAAAGGCACTGCTTAGCAGCGGTTGCCCCTTTGAATTTTTAGTTTAGAAAAAAGTCGCTAAATTTCTCGGGTTCGGCGGCTTTTTTCTTTTTGCGTCAATTTTTTCATTTATTTATTCCTTGAAATCTTAAAATATAATTAATTTCTAAAAACTTTCCAATTTCATGGTATGGAAATCGGCCTTTTTGACATATTAGTAGTGAAGGCCAAAATACCGGTCCTTCACCCAAAAATTATTCTAGGAGGTAATGCACATGGCTATTACCAAGCAGCTCACCGGCAAATCCCTGAAGGTCCTGAACAACTACGGCACTGTGGACGGGAAGGTGGTCACCAAGACCAAGACCTACTCCCAGATTCTTCCCGCCGCCACTGACGAGGCCATCCTCACCGTGGCCAAAGCTTTTGATGTGCTGACCACACCCACCATGGAAGGCACCTATGTGGTGGATACCAATCAGCTTATTGAGACGGCTTAAGGGGGCTGGCCCGGTATGCGTGGGTGGGATACAATCTGCGGTGCTATCTGGTTTGCGAAGCAAAACAGGACATAGCACCCATGCAAGGCCCAGCTAAGAGGACAAGCTGAAAGCGCAGGCCGATTGGCAATGGGCTACTGCTGCGGTGCTATCTGATTTGCGAAGCAAAACAGGACATAGCACCCATGCAAGGCCCATCCAAGAGGGCAAGCCGAAGGCGCAGGCCGATTGGCAATGGGCTACTGCTGATGCGGCGCTGCTTCGCTCCGCTCAGTGTGTTACGGCCCAGAGGGCCTTACACCAGTACCTAAAAATGCAAAGCAGTTTGCATTTTCTTTACGGTGCTTACGCGGCCACTTCGCCCTGGTGTTATCCTGTCCCCGGACACCCAACGCGAGACGGTATCTTCAGTCCGCAGTCTATTAGTATGAATTCAGAATGAAAAAGAAAAAAAGAAAAAGAAGGAGACTAACACATGGCAATTACAACGACAAAAGACCTCGTCTGCACTTTCGTGATGGACGATGGTACCAACAGCAGTATTACGATTCCGGATTACAACCCGGAGGTGGCGGATGCCACGATCAAGACCCAGCTGGACGCCGCGGTGGCGGCGAATGTCCTGGGCTCCGGCGGCCACGCCTTTACTGGGCTGTCCGCGGTGAAGAAGGTGGATACCACGACGACTGAAGTTACCATTGAGTAGCTTTTGACCGAGCGCAAAGCGCGACAGGCAAAAGCTCAGGGCACTGTTCATGAGCACGCGTAAGCGTGCGAATAGTGCCCGGTACTCAATGGTACGCAAGTGACGAGGCTTTCTTCCACAAAGTGGAATCAAGAAAGCCGAGGAACTTGTGATCCTTGGAGTAAGCCCAGCCCGGGGGACCGGGGATGGGGCGGGGGTTACTGGCCGGGGTTGTCCTGCCGGGGCTGTCCGTGACTGGCATCAATATGCAAGGCTCACGCTCATCAGACAGCTGCGCTGTCTGCTTCGAGATCGCCTTGATATTATGCCATTCACGGACAGGTCGTCTTTTTCCATCCCTTTATCCACCTGAGTTTTCCCTAATCCTCACTCCCGGCGCGTCCAGTATCCGTCATCCCCGGCTACCTTTTAATGTACGCTGCATGGTGATTGCTGTGCAGTAGCCTTTCAATAATAGCAGAGGGGGTGGCGGGGTGAAAAGTTGCCATTCGCGCTGGGTGTCCGCGGACAGGATAACACCAGGGCGAAGTGGCCGAGAACAGTGCTTTCCTGTACTCGGCCCCTGAGCATCGGTGTTTCCTGACCGCGGTCACCCAGTCAGTAACCGCTCGTATCACCCCGCCGCCCCGTTACCCCGCTCCACCATCATCCCCCCAGAAAGGACCCGCCCATGCCCGTTATAGAAAACCTGACCCTCATCCTCAGCCTGGTCCTGGGCCTCATCACCCTGATCACCTACGTCATCCGTGCCGCTACCAAGAATACCAACGCCATCGCCCGGCTGACCCTCATCCTCCATCAGCTGGACGAAACCCTGCGGGACATGCAGGCGGAGATCAGCGAGAACCGGCGGCGCTTCGAGGACCGGCTGGACGGCCACGACAGCCGTCTGGCCGCCCTGGAGGCCCGGGCGGACCGAGAGGAGAACCCAACACATGAACCAAGAAACTGAACGGCTGAAAGCCATCGCCAATTTGCTGTGGCTGGCCGTATCCCTCTTAAGCGCCGGGCTCACCGCCAGAGGCCACGACGCCCTGCCCATCACCGAAGCCCAGATCCTCACCGTCATCACCACCGGGAGCACGATCCTCAGCGCCCTGGCCTGCTGGTGGAAGAACCAGAACTGGACGGAGGAAGCCGTCCGGGCCCAGGCGTATAAGGATCGGCTGGTCCACCATAAAGCAGGGGAAGACTGACATGCAGGGACTCTGGATAGCGGTATCAAGGCCTGATAAAGCTAAGCATCATAGGGAGTCCCAGACAGAAAAAATCCCCATATCCGCAGTGTACAAAACTGCAGGTATGGGGATGGAATCATCCGATCAGTGTTTTTTAAGGCTTCGCTGGACTTCCGTAATGCGGTCCATGGGGATGCCGGTGTAGAGGAAGATGTCATTGGTTTTTAATCCCTGACCCAGCATCCGGGTAATGATTTCCAGTTGATTATCGGCTTTGCCTTTTGCTTCACCCTGTTGCATTCCTTGCTGGACCCCTTGCAGAATACCCTGCTCAACGCCCTGTTGGTATTTTTCTTTATCACGTAAATACAGATTCATAAACTCCGCCTCCCATTCGGTATTGGATTTGATACGCGCCAGTTCAGAGGACATGGCTTCGACCAGCGGGTTGTCGTCATTGGCCGGCATGGCCGTGTCCAGAAAGGTCAGGACCTGGTCAAGCTTGGGGTCGATGGTGTCGGTGCCGCGGGTGTTGAAGAAGCATTTGTGGGTTTCATCACCCAGGGCCAGAGCCGGGTCGTCAATACAGCGGTTTTCGAAATGATAGACGTGACGGCCTTTATTGAATGGATCGAAGGTGCAAATGAAGATGACGTAGCTCGTGTTGAGCTTGTCATACAATTCACCCTTTTCGATGAGATTCAAGTCAATCATGCCCTGATAGTAGCGGCTGCGCTTTGGCAGGTAACTCTGGGGCGACGTCTGCATCTCGATGTTGTACACCGTGTCCTTGTCATCCTTGACGTACACGTCCAGCCGGACGCTTTTGGCGTCCATGGCGATATCAATGGACTTCTGCTCCTCCGGATAATCGATCCGGTCGATGTCGAAGCCAAGCAGTATTTCCACCAGTCACTTGCAGATGGCTTTGTTGCGCATCATCTTGGAAAATACAAAGTCATCGCTCGGTGTTAAACTAAGCCAACGTTCTTGTATGGATTGTGGTATCTTCATAGGCGTTCCAGTTATCCTTATTTTGATGCCTTTATTATACCAGCTTTCCCCCAAAAACACCAGATGGGAAAGCAAGGATTAAGGCGGCATCGTATTCTGGAATTGGCGGACGCTGACTAGTCGGGTTCATCCCAGCGGCGGTTTGAGGACTGGCTGGACGGCCACGACAGCCGTCCGGACCAGGGTATAAGAATCAGCTGACCCGCCGAAAGGCAGGGGAAGACTGACAAGCAGAGACTCTGGATAGTGGCATCAAGGCCTGACAAAGCTGAGCATCGTAGGGAGTCCCAGACAGAAAAAATCCCCATATCCGCAACGATGCAGATAAGGGGATTGGATCATCCAATTGGTTACATGCTCCTCACGATACACGTCCTCAGGAAAGAGGTCGGTCAAGCCTTAGGCCCATCGTCACCAGGCTGATTCTTCATCAGCTCCTCCATGGTAATATCAAATTTGGATACAATGATATCTGGGGAAAGAAAGCCAATCAAACCGCGGGCCGTCTTCAAAGTTTGCTTTTTGGCGAGCTCGCGTTCGCTTTGCAATTTTTGATTGGCGAGCTTGCGCTCAGCTTGTAATTTTTGATTGGCAAGCTCACGTTCAGCCTGTAGTTCCCGATTGGCAAGCTCACGTTCGGCCAGCATGCCTTCCCGGTATTTCTCTTTATCACGTAAATACAGATTCATAAACTCCACCTCCCATTCGGTATTGGATTTGATACGCGCCAGTTCAGAGGACATGGCCTCAACCAGCGGGTTGTCGTCGTTGACTGGCATGGCCGTATCCAGAAAGGTCAGGACCTGGTCCAGCTTGGGGTCGATGGTGTCGGTGCCGCGGGTGTTGAAGAAGCATTTGTGGGTTTCATCACCCAGGGCCAGAGCCGGGTCGTCAATGCAGCGGTTTTCGAAATGATAGACGTGACGGCCTTTATTGAATGGATCGAAGGTGCAGATGAAGATGACATAGCTCGTGTTGAGCTTGTCATACAGTTCACCCTTTTCGATGAGATTCAAGTCAATCATGCCCTGATAGTAGCGGCTGCGCTTTGGCAGGTAACTCTGGGGCGATGTCTGCATCTCGATGTTGTACACCGTGTCCTTGTCGTCCTTGACGTACACGTCCAGCCGGACACTTTTGGCATCCATGGCGATATCAATGGATTTCTGCTCCTCCGGATATTCAATCCGGTCGATGTCGAAGCCAAGCAGTGTTTCAACCAGTCCCTTGCAGATGGCTTTGTTGCGCATCATCTTGGAAAATACAAAGTCATCGCTCGGTGTTAAACTGAGCCAGCGTTCCTGTATGGATTGAGGTATCTTCATAGGCGTTCCAGTTATCCTTATTTTGATGCCTTTATTATACCAGCTTTCCCCCAAAAACACCAGATGGGAAAGCAAGGATTAAGGCGGCATCGTATTCTGGGATTGGCGGACGCTGACTAGTCGGGTTCATCCCAGCGGCGGTTTGAGGACTGGCTGGACGGCCACGACAGCCGTCCGGACCAGGGTATAAGAATCAGCTGACCCGCCAAAAGGCAGGGGAAGACTGACAATCAGGGACTCTGGATAGTGACATCAAGACTTGATAAAGCTGAGCATCATAGGGAGTCCCAGGCAGAAAAAATCCCCATATCCGCAACGATGCAGATATGGGGATGGAATCATCCAATTGGCTACTTGCTCCTCACGATACACGTCCTAAGGAAAGATGTCGGTCACGCTTTAGGCCCATCGTCATCAGGCTGATTCTTCATCAGCTCCTCCATGGTGATATCAAATTTGGATACAATGATATCCGGGGAAAGAAAGCCAATCAAACCGCGGGCCGTCTTCAAAGTTTGCTTTTTGGCGAGCTCGCGTTCGCTTTGCAATTTTTGATTGGCGAGCTTGTGTTCGGTTTGCAATTTTTGGTTGGCGAGCTTACGCTCAGCTTGTAATTTTTGATTGGCAAGCTCACGTTCAGCCTGTAGTTCCCGATTGGCAAGCTCACGTTCGGCCAGCATGCCTTCCCGGTATTTTTCTTTATCACGTAAATACAGATTCATAAACTCCGCCTCCCATTCGGTATTGGATTTGATGCGCGCCAGTTCAGAGGACATGGCCTCAACCAGCGGGTTGTCGTCATTGACGGGCATGGCCGTGTCCAGAAAGGTCAGGACCTGGTCCAGCTTGGGGTCGATGGTGTCGGTGCCGCGGGTGTTGAAGAAGCACATGTGATTCTCCAGTTGCCCATGATACACATCCTAAAGAGGGGAAATCAGTTAAGCTTGAGGCCCCTCGTCATCAGGCGGATTCTTCATCAGGTCTTCCATGGAGATATCAAATTTGGACACAATAATATCCGGAGAAAGAAAGCCGATCAAGCTGCGGGCTGTCTTCAGAGTTTGCTTTTTGGCGAGATTCCGTTCAGCCTGCAGTTTCCGATTGGCGAGCTCTCGTTCAGTCTGCAATTCCCGATTGGCAAGCTCACGTTCGGTTTTTATGCCTTGTTGAATCCCCTCTTGGATAAATTCCTTTTTAAAGAGATCCATGGTTTTGTCTTCGTTGTATTCGTTCATTAACATTTCGGTTACCTCCGCGCGGTGCGCTTCCAAAATATTGGCCATGACGTTGGTTTCAATACACTTTTTAACGGCCAGATCAATGGCCTCCTCGATGGGATGATCCTGATTGAACTGCTTGACCTGATCCACAAAGTAGGCGTATTCCCAAAGAGGCCGGCACTTGTCCATGATGGCGGCGTTGTGGGGCAGGTTGATGTTGAGCATGGTGGCCGTCCATTCATAGCAGCCGCCGTCTCTGGACGGGGCTGTGAATAAATCTGACAGCTTGAGGATTTCCTGGTCCGGGGCTTCCTTGTTGCCATTGTAGAACACCACATACTGCGGTGTGGGAATCCTCAGCCGCTTGCTGCTGTAGATATTGAGCTCATGGGTGTCAACGTAGCGTTCGTACATGGATGCATAGTAAAACAATCCCCGCAGCGGCATATTGGGATTGTAGGTGCTTTGGTGTTCGTACAGGTTCAAAGCGTCTTCCACAATAAAGGATACGTCATTTTTAAATCCCATGTAAATGAAATCCTCGATGGTAGCAATTTCCAGCCCATCGATATCTGAATAATCAGACCCATTGAGGGCATTGTAGAGAGACAGCAGATTTTCCTTGCGCTCTTCGGCTCCAAAGATGAATCGGAACAGCCGGTCTTTGTATTGAAGATTGGTTTTTGATTCCATGGTATCCTGCCTCATTATTTATTATGTTTATTATACCAGCTTTACCTCAAAAACACCAGATGGGAAAGTAAGAGTTAAGGCAGCGCTTCATCCGTCCAGACATACCCCCATGACCAACGCCCGGCGTGACCGGGTATCAACCAACCCAGCATTGACTATACCATTCAATTAAAAAGGAGTACCCTCATGCCCAACCTGGAACAAGCCACCCAACTATTCGAATCCCTCTGCAACGACGACGCCCACGGCTACAGCCAGATCGACCGGTGGGGGGAGTACAGCGATTTTGACTGCTCCTCAGCCATCATTTACGCCTTCCAGCAGGCGGGCTACCCCGTGTACAGCGGCCGCCACGAGGGCTACACCGGCAATATGGCCGACGCCTTTGCCGCCATCGGCTTCGCCGTGCTGCCGGCGGACGTGGACCTGGTCCGCGGCGACATCCTCCTCAACGTGGCGGATCACGTGGCCCTGTACCTGGGGGACGGCCTCCTGGGCGAGTTTTCCCAGTCCGAGGACGGCGGCATCGACGGGGCCTCCGGGGACCAGACCGGCGTCGAGGCCTATATCCACGGGTACTACGACTTCCCCTGGGACTGCGTGCTGCGGGCGCCGGAGGAAGCGGCGTACCCTGGCGACAGTCTGTCACCCTCCGCCAATTCCGCTGATCCCAGCAACTCAGCCAATCTCAACGGCAGTCTGTATCCCTCCGCCAACGCCGATGGCCCGTCCAGTCCAACCGCCCCCACCGGCAGTCTGCATCCCTTCACCAACCCCGACGGCACCCCCTGGCCCAGGGACCCCTTCGTCGACCTCCCGCCCCGGACCGACCCTCTGTCCATCCGCTACGCCGCCTGGACCATCGAAGACGGCTGGCTCCCGGCGGTGACCGACTTCACCGACTATGCCGGGGTGCCCGGCCATCCCATCCGGGGCCTGGCCATCGACCTGGACGGCTGTGGCTGGTACCAGGTCCGGACCCAGGATTCGGGCTGGCTCCCCGCCATCCGGGGGTGCGACGCCGCCGACTGGGAAAACGGCGTGGCGGGGGACGGAAGCCCCATCACCGCGGTGCGGGTGTACTACGAAACCGCCGACCCCCGCCAGACCGGCTGGCTGGCCGCCGCCTACCAGGCGGCCCCCATCGGCGGGGACTTTTACCCCGTCCAGTACGACGACAACCAGGGCAAGGGCCAGGACGGCTACGCCGGAGACGCCGTCACCCCCATGGACCGGTTCCGCCTTCGGCTGGAATGACCCGCCCAAACAAACCCAACCGGCCTCGGCGGCAGTCTGGCCCCCCAGCAGCAGTCTGTCTCCTTCCGTCAACCCAACCGCCCCAACGGCAGTCTGTACCCCTCTGCCAACCCAACCAACCCCAGCGGCAGTCTGCCTCCCTTTGCCAACTAAACCACCCCAGCGGCAGTCCGTCTCCCTCCGCCAACCCAACCATCCCCAGCGGTAGTCTGTCTCCCTCCGCCAACCCAACCGCCCCCAACGGCAGTCTGTACCCTCTGCCAACCCAACCAACCCCAGCGGCAGTCTGTCTCCCTTTGCCAACCCCTCATCCGCCAACCCAGCCACCCCCATCGGCAGTCAGTCTCCCTTCGCCAGCCCAACCACCCCCAGCAGCAGTCTGTCTCTCTCCGCCAACCCAGCCAGCCCCATCGGCAGTCAGTCTCCCTTCGCCAGCCCAACCGCCCCCGTCGGCAGTCTGTACCCCTCTGCCAACCCCTCATCCGCCAACCCAACCACCCCCATCGGCAATCTGCTTCCCTTTGCCAACCCTTTATCCGTCAACCCAACCACCCCCGCATCAATCTGCCTCCCTCCGCCACCCCCAGCAGCAATCTGTCCACCCCCATCATAAATCCAATCCACTCCGCCCAGTATCCCCCCAGACATCCCCCAAAAAAGAGCTTGTAGGATTCCACCCAGGATGATATCCTATAAAAAACAAAACGACAGGAGATAAACCATGAAGGAATACCGATTGCCGGCGCATTTTTGGGAAGAACACGCATTCACCGAATTTTCATCGCCCAATTTCATACAGGAGCGGCTGGATGCTTGGGGAATGGGCGAAATTTGGGAACAGGCGGAAGCGCTTGAGCCCTTCCTGGACCCGTCCATGAAAGAGGCATATCAAAAGGAAGCGGAGCGGATCGCGGCCATCCAGACGGGAGAAGACGTGGTGGCGTGCATGCGCAAAACGGTCAGCCCCCTCAATCAAACCGAATTGATCAATAAAGCCCTCACCATGCAGGAAGCCGTCATGCCCCTGGTCCTGAAAAGGCTGCTGACATCGGGGCAGGACCACTTCATCGAAGGCGCCGCCCTTTTGTACGGCCTCGCAGAGGACCAGTACGTGGAGCAGGCCTATGCGGTGTACGGCCAGATCCGCAGTCCCTACGCCAGGTCCCTCATCTGCACCATCCTCGGGTTCAAGAAAAAGGTGGAATACACCGACTTTCTGTTGGAACAGTACGAAAAGTTATTGAAAATCCCTTCGGAAGATTCCCTGGAACAGGGCCCCCTCATGGGGCTGGACCTGATTTATGAGGGGCAGGAAGTTGTCCGGGCAGAGTGATCCGGGGGACGGACGGGATATCACAGCGGCCATATTTGAAAAAATCGGGAGGATCTTATGGAAAAAAAGTTGGACGGACAGTTATTGGTCCACGTGGTTTATACGGTCAAACCGGGCTGCCGGGACCGCTTCCTCCGTGAACTGGCGGCGGCCGCATGGGTTGATGGGCTGGAATCAGCCTGTTTACGCATCGTTTTTATTGCCATTAAAGGAAAAGAAGGATAAAATAGGAACCAGACATTTGACCAAACCATGCGTACAGTGGTTGGAAGGTTGACACAAGGAGGAAGCCATGGATTGCGATGAAATCATGAAGATCAGGAACAGGGACAACAGTTTTTCCGCCTATTTGGGGATCATGACCACGGAAATGAGACCGGGTTACGCCAAGGGCGAAATGGCGGTCACACCGAATTTGCGCAACGTCATCGCCTCGGTCCACGGCGGCGTGACCTACACCCTGGCGGATACCATCGGCGGCGCGGCGGCAACGTCCCATGGCTTTTACGTGACGACGGTATCCGGTAATTTCAATTATCTGGCACCGGCACTGGACACAGAAAAATTGATCGCCGTGGCACAGGAGATAAAGGTGGGCAAGCGCATCACCGTGTGTGATGTGAAAATTTACGACGATGATGACCGCCTGCTGGCCATGGGGGTCTTCACCTACTCCAATTTGGGCAGACGGTACGGGGAATGACGAAGAGGGCCGGCAGCATCACCACCGGCCCCCTTCGTTTTTTTTGCGATGAAGCGCCTCTGTCCACCGGTTGGCCACCTATCAGTCAAAATTGACTGATAAATTGAAAAAGAGGACACCAGGTGGCCGCCCATCAGTCAAAATTGACTGCTAAATCAGAAAACCGTCCACCAGGTGTCCACCTATCAGTCAAAATTGACTGATAACCCACCCCCCTTCACACAGCCACAAAAAAACCAAAACCTCAGAATCTTCACCATAAAAATGAAGACTCCGAGGTTTTTTAACACAGACGCCCTAAAACACAAACGCCTTATCATTCCCTTCCCGCAGCGCCTCCGCAATGGTCCCGCAGGCACCGCAGTCCCCGATGCGGGTCACCTTGTCAAAGGCTTCCTCAAAGGCCGGAAGGCCGTCCTGGTTGGGGCGCACCCCCAGGGCCAGCACCACGGCATCGGCATCCAGGGTGGACGCTTCCTCCGTGCCCGTGGCCACCAGGGTCACCGTGTCCGCGGCGATGGCGGTCAGGGTCTTGCCCGTGAGGATGGCCGTCCCGGCGTCGGTCAGGCGCTTGAGGAGCACAGCCTTGGCGCTGTCGTACAGCGCCGTCCCCACGTCGTCCAGCATTTCCACCACCGTCACCTGGTTATCGGCGCATAAAAACTCCGCCGTTTCCAGGCCCGTCACGCCGCCGCCGATGACGGCGATCCTTTTACCGGAAAGGCGCACGCTGCCGTCCAGCACCTGGGTGTAGGCGTACACATTTCCACCGTCCACCCCCGGCACCCTGGGGACGATGGGCGTCCCGCCGGTGGCCAGCATCACCCCGTAGGGATGGAGGGCCTTGACCGCATCCACCGTGGCTTCGGTGTTCAGCCGCACCTCGACCCCCAGCGCTTCAAGCTCTGCCTTCTGGGTTTCGATGAATTCGGAAATCATCTCCTTGTGGGGGGGCTTGTCCGCCTGGTTCATGGCGCCGCCCAGGGCGTCCGAGGCTTCAAAGAGCACCGGGGCAAAGCCGCGCCGGGCCAGCACGCCGGCCGCCTGCATCCCCGCCGGGCCGCCGCCGATCACCGCCACCGCCCGGCCATCGCCGTCTTTTTTCAGGGTATCGTCATTGTAGAGGGTCTCCCGGCCCAGCACCGGGTTGATGGTGCAGGCGATGGGGCGGCCCATGTTGGCCACCTTGAAGCAGTACAGGCAGGCCAGGCACTTGCGGGTCAGGGTTTCCTGGCCGGCCTTTGCCTTTTCCGGCCACCGGGCGTCGGTGAGGAACAGCCGCCCCGTGGCCACAAAATCACAGACGCCCTCTTCCAGCATCTGCTCCGCAACGGGGGCGTGGCGGATGGTGTTGACGGCGATGACGGGGATCGCCACATTGTCCCGCACCCCCTTGGCCAGGTGCTTCTTCCAGCCCTCAGCAAAGCCGTTGGGCTCGATGATGGTATAGCCGCTTTCGTAGGTGCCGCAGCTCACGTTGAGGCAGGCCACTCCCAGGCCCTCCAGGTACCGGGCCATCTGAATGGCGTCGTCCAGCTTCAGGCCGCCCTCCACAAACTCGTCGCCGTCCAGGCGCACGCTGATGGGGTAGTCCGGCCCCGTCATCGCCTGGATCCCCCGGATGATCTCCGTCAGGAAGCGCATGCGCCCTTCAAAATCCCCGCCGTATTTGTCCGTGCGGTGGTTGGTGGTGGGGCTGAGGAACTGGCCGATGAGGTAGCCGTGGGCCGCGTGGAGCTCCACCCCGTCGATGCCCGCCGTTTTGGCGATGACGGCGCCGCGGATGAATTCTTTGACCAGGGTTTCACATTCTTCGGTCGTCAGGGCCCGGGGCTCTTCCCCGATGGTGGCGCAGGTCACCGCGCTGGGCGCCACGATCTGCCGTCCCCCCAGCAGCCGGCCGGGGGTCTGGCGCCCGGGGTGATGGAGCTGCAAAAAGATCCTGGTATCGTGGCGGTGCACCGTATCCGCCAGCTTCACCAGGCGCTGGATGTGCGTAGCCCTGGTGGTGCTGAGCTGGCAGCCCATGCCCACGCCGGTTTCATCGTCGATGCGGGTGATCTCCGTGATGATCAGGCCGCAGCCGCCTGCCGCCCGTTCCTCGTAATAGCGGATGATCTCATCCGAAGCCTCGCCGCTGGAGGAAGCAAAGCCGGTGCCCATGGCCGGCATGACGATGCGGTTTTTGAGGGTCAGCTTGCCAATCCGGCCCTTTTCAAATAATTTGGGGTAATCCATAAAACCCACCTCTTTCTGTTTGTCGTTGACTCTATTATACGGGTCTTTCCCCGGAAAAGGTAGAGGAGGCCGACACAAAAATCCCTTTCTTTTTTGTGCGCGATGCACTAGAATAAGACCCAGAGAGACGGGAGGCGGAAAAATGCTGTTTTCGACGATTGCAAAGGAGCTGGAAGGAAAACTGACCCTTCAATACCGGCATTTGGCCGGGGACGGGGAAATCCTGGACGTGGACTTCATGGAAAACCACCAGGGGGATTTCAACCCGGAGGTCATTTATTTTGGGCACGCATCACAGTGCCCCGCCGAGGGGGGGATGCCGGCCTGGGCCGTCCTCGCCGGGGAGGAGCCGGCGGACCGGGGGATGGGCTGCCTGGGGGTCGCCGGGGAGGACCTGATGGCGGCCTTCCGCTGTGTGTACCAGCTCCTGGGCCGGTCCCGCAGCGCCGAGCGCATCTACATGGACATGCTCCAGATGCTCCTGGCGGGCAAGGGCCTGTCCGCCGTCCTGGACGAGTACTCCCGGCAGATGGAAAAGTTCCTGGTCATCCTGGACGCCACCGGGAAGATCATCGCCCACTCCGACGCCATCATCGAGGACGCCCTGTGGCAGGCCTTCGTCAGCCAGGGGTACTGTTCCTATGAATTCATGGCCCACATCAACCGGGTGTCCCGGCAGACCCGGAGCCCCATGAAGGGCGAGCCCCTGCTCTCCTATTGCCGGGAAAACGACAATTACTACCTGAGCGGGGATGTGACCGTCCACGGGGAGTGGATGGGCTACGTGTTCATGATCAGCCCCAGCGGGGAATTCAGCGAACAGGAATCGGACATGCTGGCCCTGCTGTGCCGGGCCGCCGCGGACGACTTCCGGCGCCGGCAGGAGCGCGACGGCGTCCGGGCCTATTTGTACGGCGGCATCCTGGGCGAGCTCCTGGGGGGCCTCGACGGCGAAGGGGCCCGGTCCCGGATCCGGACCGGCAAGCTGGACTTCCCCGGCCGCATGGAGGTGTGGGTCATCCGGACCCAGTATTTTTCAGGGGAGGACTACGTGGAAAAAATCCTGGTGCCCTCGGTGATGGCCATCCTGCCGGGGACGCCCTGCCTGCGGGTTCAGAACGGCCTGGCCCTGGTGGTGGATGAAAAGGCGGCCGGCCGCCCGGAGGTCCGCGGGGAGATGGAAGCCCTGTGCGCCAGGCAGCATCTGAAGGCCGGGGCCAGCGAGGCCTACACCGACCCGGTGCGCTTTCCGGACTACTTCCACCAGGCGGAAAAGGCCCTGGCCATCGCCTGGAAGACCGGCTGGGACGGCTGGCTCTGCCAGTACCGGGAGGTGCTCTTCGAAGCCATGCTGGAGGCCCTGCCCGATGGAACGCGGCTGGAGGACTTCTGCCATCCGGCCCTGGCCACCCTCCGGGCCTACGACAGCGCCAAGGGGACCAGCCTCTTCACCACCCTGAAGACCTACGTCCAGACCGGGTTCAACCAGAACCTCACCGCCCAGAAGCTCTTCCTCCACCGGAACACCATGGGCTACCGGCGCCAGCGCATCGAGGAAATGTGCGCCATCGCCCTGGAGGACCCGGGGACCCGGTTCCAGCTGGCCTGCTCCTTCCGGATCCACCGCTATCTGGATGGGGATGAGGGCCCATGACCCGCCTGGCCCCATGGCCGGAGGGAACGCCGGCTGATGAGATCAAGCGGTTTGGAAAAGTGGATTGTAAAGACGACAGGAGGAAAGAATCATGGATGGAATGGGATCAGCCTTAATCGTGATCGACATGCAGAATGGGTTCCTGGAGCCAGAATCGCCGCTGTGCATCGCCCAGGCCAAGGCCACGGTGCCGGCCTGCGCCCGGGCCATCGGCCAGGCCCGGGAATGGGGGATGCCGGTGATCTTCGTGACCCGGATCTACCGGGAAGACGGCAGCGATGTGGAGCTCGGCCGGAAGGCGGTGTGGGAAGCGGGGGGGCGGCCCCTGTCCCCGGGCAGCACCGGCCCCCTGTCCCCGGAAATGCCGGAGGCCTTCGGCGAGGGCCCCGGGGATTACCACATCGTCAAGCCCCGGTTCTCGGCCTTCTTCCAGACCCCCCTGGACCTCTTGCTGCGCCGGCTCAAAATCGCCAGGGTGTGCCTGATCGGTACGACCACCCCCAACTGCATCCGGACCACGTGCTACGACGCCCTGTCCCTGGATTACCAGGTGCTCATCCTCTCCGACGGCTGCTCTTCCAACACCGACGCCATCCAGCAGGCCAACCTGGAGGACATGGGCCGGGTGGGAGCCGTCATCACCACCACCGGACGCTGGCAGGAATTCATCCTCTCATGATAAGCCGGAATTCATCCTTTCATGATAAGCCAAAATTCATCCTCTTATGATAATTTGAAGAAAAAAACTTTAAGTTATTGCATTTTATAAGCATAATGGATTATAATATGATTATAAAACGCAGGAGGACAAGGTTATGGGAAAACAGACGTATATCGCCATCGACCTTAAATCATTTTACGCTTCCGTGGAGTGCGTGGAGCGGGGTCTGGACCCCCTGGCCACCAACCTGGTGGTCGCGGATCCCAGCCGGACGGAAAAAACCATCTGTCTGGCCGTATCGCCGTCCCTGAAGGCCTATGGGGTGCCGGGACGGCCCCGGCTCTTCGAGGTCGTGCAGAAGGTGAAGGAGGTCAACCAGGGCCGCAGGCAGCCCTTTGAGGGGTCATCCCATGATGCCGGTGCATTAAAAGGCAATCCCCGCCTGGCGGTGGATTACATCACCGCGCCGCCCCAAATGGCCCTGTACATGGCCTACAGCGCCCGGATTTACGACATCTACCTGAAGTACATCGCCCCGGAGGACATCCACGTCTACTCCGTGGACGAGGTGTTCATGGACGTCACCCACTATCTCGGGACCTATAAAATGACCGCCCATGAGCTGGCGATGAAGATGATCCGGGATGTGCTGAGGTCCACCGGGATCACGGCGACGGCGGGCATCGGGACCAATCTGTACCTGTGCAAGATCGCCATGGACATCGTGGCCAAAAAGATGCCGGCGGACAAGGACGGGGTGCGCATCGCCGAGCTGGATGAAATGAGCTACCGCCGCCAGCTGTGGGATCACCGGCCCCTGACGGATTTCTGGCGGGTGGGCCGGGGCTACACCCGGAAGCTGGAGGCCAACGGCCTTTACACCATGGGGGACATCGCCCGGTGCTCCCTGGGGAAGCCCAGCGCCTACCACAACGCCGACCTGCTGTTCACCCTGTTCGGCGTCAACGCCGAGCTGCTCATCGACCACGCCTGGGGCTGGGAGCCCTGCACCATGGGGGACATCAAGACCTACCGGCCCCAGTGCAACAGCCTGGGGTCGGGGCAGGTGCTCGCGTCGCCCTACACCGTCAAAAAGGCCCGGCTCATCGTCCGGGAGATGACCGACCAGCTCATCCTGGACCTGGTGGACAAGGGCCTGGTCACCGACCAGGTCGTCCTGACCATCGGCTACGATATGAAAAGCCTGGAGGGCGCCGGAAGGCGGGCGGCCTATCAGGGGGAGGTCACCACCGACCATTATGGCCGCAGGGTGCCCAAGCACGCCCACGGCACGGCCAACCTGCCCCGGCTGACCGCCTCGGCGGCCCGGATCATGGACGCCGTCATGAAGCTCTACGAGTGGATCATCAACCCGGACCTCCTGGTCCGGCGGGTCACCATCACCGCCTGCCACGTGGTCCGGGAGGACCAGGTCCCCAAGGTCCGGCCCGCCGAGCAGCTGGACATGTTTGTGGATTATGAGGCCCGAAGGAAGCAGGAGGAATTGGAGGAAGCCGCGGCGGAGCGGGAGAAGCGGATACAGCAGGCCATCCTGTCGGTCAAGCGGAAGTACGGGAAAAACGCCATCATGAAGGGCATCAGCCTGGAAGAGGGGGCCACCGCCATGGACCGGAACAACCAGATCGGGGGGCACCGGGCATGAAGGACAAGTACAGGGACATGATGGACCAGCCCCTGCCCCAGCTGGCAGGGCACCCGCGGATGAGCATGGAAAACCGGGCGGCCCAGTTCGCCCCCTTCGCAGCCCTGACCGGCTACGGGGAAGCGGTGGCGGAAACGGCCCGGCTGACCGAGGAGTGGGTCGAGCTGGACGAGGATGCCATCGCCCTGCTGGACGGCAGGCTCCGGGAGATAAGGGATAAGCTGGCGGAACAGCCCGTCGTCACCGTGCGCTATTTCGTTCCCGACCCCCGGAAATCCGGGGGCGCGTACAGGACCCAGACCGGCCGGGTCCGGAAGATCGATGGGTTCAAAGGGATCCTCGTCCTGGGGGAAGACTGTGAAATCCCCATCCGCCGCATCGTGGGGATAGGGGATTGAGGAAAATTTCAGTGTTTTGTGCTATCCTCATACTCATGAAAGAAGGTGAGCACATGGACTTTAATTTTGACGACATGAAAAAGGCCGCAGTCGAAGTGAAAAAGAATGTATCAGCTGAACAGATTGCCCAGGCGACGGGAGGAAAGATTTCCGCCGATATGGCCCAGAAGGGACTCGATATGATCCCCGACGATCAGGAACAGCCGGTTCAGGACGCACAGAACCAGCAGCCGGATCAGCAGCCAGATCAGCAGCCAGACCAGCAGTCGGACCAGCAGCCGGACCAGCAGCCAGACGATCAGCAGTAAGCTGAAAATGGCTTCGTCCCCGGCCGATGGCCGGAACGCGTGATGGGAATCCCGATGACACCGCAATAAGTCACCGGGATTTTTTATATTCACCCAAAGGGTCTTGACGTTACTTGTACAGGTGCTATAATAAAACTGAAGAAAATGGCGGGGACCGGCTGAGGGCCCGCCGTCCTATTGATTGAAAGGAAAAGAAAAATGGCAGAACAGGATAAACGGATTCTAAAAACGAAGCGCAGGCTGAGGACGGCTTTGATCGAATTATTGGAGGAAGCCCCCTACGAGCATCTGTCGGTCACCGATTTGTGCAGAAAATCCGGGGTGAGCCGCATCACCTTTTACGTCCATTACGGCGACAAGAACGAGATGGTCAGTGAATGGTTCGACGAGATGTTCGAACGGGCCTCGGCCATCTTCAACCAGCTGGAGGCGGAAAACAACCCGGAGGGCGGGGCGGTGGAAAGCTGCCTGAATTTGCTGGACGGGATCTTCATCATGCAGGAGGAGTACGGGGATTTCATCCAGTCCCTCCTGATGGAAAAGAACCCCTATCTGGCCTTCGCCTATTACTGGTACGTCCTGCGCCAGGCGGAGGTGTGCAGCAGGCCCTTCATCCAGGAAATCGCGACCCTGTATCCCCTGGCCATGACCACGAACATGATCTGCTCCGGCGTGTGGGGCTTCGTCCGCACGGGCTTCCAGGGGCATTACCCCGTGGAAAGCGTGAAGGCCCAGGCCAAGGAGCTGCTCTTCCATCTGCTCCAGTCCGATATCCTGTCAGATCCGGGGGCTGCTGCAAAATCACTTAATGAATGAGGTGTGGAAAATGTCGAAAAAATTAAAGATCTGGTTCATCGTTTCAATCGTCCTGGCCATTGCCGGCGCGGTGATGCTCTACCCCGTCGGGGCCCCATCCTGGAACATTATTTTCGTCATCATCAAGGCCGGCATGGTGACGGGGCTCTTGATCATGGTGCTGGCCGGGAAAACCAAGGGCTTTAAATTGTGGGCCCTGTGCTCCGGCGGGGCGGTGGTCATGACGCTCCTCAAATGGATAACCCTGGGAGGAGCCGCCTTCCTCATGGTGGGAAGCATCTTCGTGGATATCTTCATGCCCGCCATGGCATGGCATTGGATGCGGCAGGAGGGCTGGACCCCGGAACAATTGTAGGATTAAATGACAGAATCGGATTAAATGGCAGGATAAAAAGGAAGCAGGAAAAAATAAACAGGCAGAAAAAATGGCAGGAATGAGGACCATCTTGAAAAAATCTCCGGAGCCCGGATCGGATCAGCGGGTTTCGGAGATTTTTTGCCCCGTGGGATCACACACATCATCCCTGGGCGTGATGGGGCTTCAGGGGCAGGGGCTTCCCGGCGCTGCTGTAGCGCCAGGGCAGATGCCGGAGCTTGTAGTAGGGATTGCTCTTGACCACATGGCCGGCGATGTCGACGGCCAGGGAGCCGATGCGGGCCATGATGGCCAGCCCGAACCGGCGCCAGCCGTATTCCCGGCCGAACAGCCTTCCGATTTTGATGGAAGAGGGCAGATCGTAAAAATGCCTGGCGGCGCGGTAAAATTCCTTTTGAAGGGCCCAGGGGGACATCTTTTTGGGCTGGAAGGTCACATTCATCATGTCGAACTGGGTCCAGTCATCGGTGATCATCCGGTCCTCCGCCACAAACTGGCGGTAAAGGGGGGTCTGGGGGTAGGGGGTGAGGATGGCGGGCTGGAGCTGGTAGGCGTCGATGGACTTGGCGAAATCCACCGCCCGGCGCATGTCTTCCGGCGAATCGTCGTCGATGCCCAGGACGATGCTGGCAATGAGCCGGATCTTGTGATTCCGGCAGGCGACGCCGGCGCGCTGGATATCCAGGATGTTCTGATGCTTGTTGACGGTATCCAGGGCGTTCTGGTTGAGGGATTCGATGCCGATGAGCACCCGGGTCAGATGGGCGCGCTGGAGGAGGTCGAGCAATTCGGGATCCCGGGCCATGTCCGTGCGGCCGAAGAAGAAGGTTTCCTTGAACAGGAGGTTTTCGGCGATCATCCGCCGGCAGATTTCCTTGGCCCGCTCCTTGTCCGCCGTAAAATTGTCGTCCTCAAAATTCATGTAGCGGAAACCCCGTTCCTTGGCCAGGCGGATCTCCGCGATGACATTGTCCACGCTGCGCTGGCGGTAGGGGTAGAACATCCGCGTGGTGGTGCAGAAGCTGCACTGGAAGGGACAGCCCCGGGTGGTCAGGATATTGGCGCTTTCGCAGGGAGTCTCCAGAAGGGAGTAGTCCGCAAAGGGAATGGCATCCAGGTCCTCCACGGGGATGCCCTTCACGATCTTCTGGGTATTCCGCCCCTCGACGATGTCCAGGATGACCCTTTCCGCCTCGCCGGTCACCACCTGATCGGCGTGGGCCGCCGCCTCCTCAGGCATGGCGGTGGCGTGGATGCCGCCGATGATGACCCGGCCGCGGCCCTCCCGGTGGACCCGGTCGGCCAGCTCGTAGGCCCTGGGGGCGTTGGCCGTCATGATGGAGAAGCAGAACACATCCGTCGTCTCCAGCAAATCCTCAAAGGGAACGGCGCCGTTCAATTCCTCGTAAACCGCCACCTCGTGGCCGGCCCTTTTGACGATGCTCCCCAGGACGAGGGGGCCGGTGATGGCGTTGGTGTGACCGTACAAATGGCTGTTGAACCGGTAAATGGGCAGCCTCCGGACAAAAGACGCCGGAGTGATAAAAACAATTTTCATAATCTTCACAATCTCCTTGAAGTTACTTATACAACTGTTATAGTTAATAGGAAAAGAAAATGCAATGTACAGGTGGGGGGATTTGTTGGTTATGGGAAGGGAAGGGGGGATTTTGTCCGGACTTGCATCCGTTACATAAGATTTCATTCAGCTTCAGCGGGAAAATAAAGGCGGCGGCGACGGGCTCATCGGGCTATGATTGTGGGCGGCCAAAGTGTATAATGGAGGTATGGAAAATAACAGTCAATGATTTTGAAGGAGGCGGCGATGGCACAGATATCCCTATTTGAAAATCAGGTTCCCCAGCCCCTGGCGGCCCGGCTCAGACCCCGGTCCCTGGACGAGTTCGTGGGCCAGACCCATTTGCTGGGGGAAGGCAAGGTCCTCCGCCGGCTCATCGACAGCGACCAGGTCTCGTCCATGGTCTTCTGGGGGCCGCCGGGGGTGGGCAAGACCACCCTGGCCCGGATCATCGCGGGCCACACCAAGGCGACCTTCATCGACTTCTCCGCCGTCAACAGCGGGATCAAGGAGATCCGCAAGGTGATGAAGGAGGCGGAGGACAACCGGATCTACGGCGCCAAGACCATCGTCTTCGTGGATGAAATCCACCGCTTCAACAAGGCCCAGCAGGACGCCTTCCTGCCCTTTGTGGAAAAGGGGAGCATCATCCTCATCGGCGCCACCACGGAAAACCCGTCCTTCGAGATCAACGGCGCCCTTCTCTCCCGGTGCAAGGTCTTCGTGCTCCACGCCCTCAAGACGGAGGAGCTCAAGGCCCTCCTGAAGCGGGCCCTGGCCGACGAGCGGGGCTTCGGCGGCCAGGAGATCCGCATTTCCGACGACATGCTGGAGATGATTGCGGCCTTTGCCAACGGGGACGCCCGCACCGCCCTTTCCACCCTGGAGATGGTGGTCCTCAACGGGGACCTGGATGAAGGGGGGGTGACCACGGTGACGGTGGAAACCCTGGAGCAGTGCATCTCCCAGAAGTCCCTGCTCTACGACAAAAACGGGGAAGAGCACTACAATCTGATTTCCGCCCTGCACAAGTCCATGCGCAACTCCGACCCCGACGCGGCGGTGTACTGGCTGGCCCGGATGCTGGAGGCGGGGGAGGATCCTCTGTACGTGGCCCGGCGGGTGACCCGTTTTGCCAGCGAGGATGTGGGTCTGGCGGATCCCCGGGCCCTGGAAATCGCCGTCGCCGCCTACCAGGCCTGCCATTATATCGGCATGCCCGAGTGCACGGTCCATCTGACCCAGGCGGTGGTGTACCTGTCCCTGGCGCCCAAATCCAATGCTTTGTACAGCGCCTACGAGAAGGCGAAAAAGGACGCCCTGACCCAGCTGGCCGACCCGGTGCCCCTGGTCATCCGCAACGCGCCGACCCGGCTGATGAAGGAGCTGGACTACGGAAAGGGGTACCAGTACGCCCACGCTGCCGAGGAAAAGCTGACCAATATGCAGTGTCTGCCTGACTCGCTGCTGGGGACGGAGTATTACGAGCCGACGGAGGAGGGGCTTGAGGCTAAATATAAGGCGCGGCTGGAGCAGATTAAGAGGTGGAAGGCGGGGCATAAGGAAAAATGACAGGGGTGTCATGTTTGGAAGGGGGAGCAACAGGTCGCTGTCCGTCCTGTGAATACATTCCCGTCTCCGCTCCGCATACAGCTTCGCTGTTCGCGTCGAGTCGACCTGGAATGTATTTCACAGGCCGGACAGCTGTACGGTAGGCTTTTTAGCGTGATGGCCCTGTTTGAGATGCGGATGCTACTGGTCGCTATCCGTCATATGAATACATCCCAGTCTCCGCTCCGCGTAGGGGCCGTTAAGAAAATGCAAATCTGTTTGCATTTTCAGGCCCCGGTGTCCGGCCCTCTGGGCCGAGACACACTGAGCGTAAGCGAAGCAGACAAGCTGTTCGCGTCGAGTCGACCTGGAATGTATTTCACAGGCCGGACAGCTGCACGGTAGGCTTCTTAGCGTGGCGGCCCTGTTTGAGATGCGGATGCTACTGGTCGCTGTTCGTCATATGAATACATCCCAGTCTCCGCTCCGCGGACAGCTTCGCTGTTCGCGTCGAGTCGACCTTGGATGTAGTTCATATGCCGGACAGCTGCACGGTAGGTTTCCCGGCGTGACGTCCCTGTTTATTCGTTCGCCGGAGAGTCGCCCGCCTTCAGCCACCCAAACACCTGCCGGTAATAATCGGTGAAGATGCTGCCCTTCTGCCAGATGAAGGTGAAGTCGTGGGCGGCGTGGAAGTCGGGGATGGGGATCATGGCCAGGTGGCCGGTCTGAATTTCGGCCTGGACTACGGATTCGTAGAAGAAGGAGATGCCGGCGCCGGCCATGACCATGGATTTGATGGCCCCCAGGCTGCCGATTTCGCTGTAGCTGGAGAAATTGCCCAGGGTGAGGTTGTGGCTCCACAGGGAGCGCTCCAGCATTTCCCGGGTGCCGGAGCCTGTTTCCCGGACCAGGATGTGTTCTGGGAGCAGGTCGTCCAGGGAGGTGGTGGCTCGTTTAAAGGAGTAATGGGGGGCGCAGACGGGGATGAAGCGCTCTGTTTTATATCGGAGGCCCTCGTAGCTCTGCCTGGGGAAAAAGCCCTCGATGATGGCAAAGTCGATTTCGCCCTGGTTGAGCATTTTGAGTAAAACGTCGGTGTTTTCCACCACCATGTTGAGGCGGATGTCGGGATGGGTTTTGAGAAGCCGGCTCAGGGGGCCGGGCATCAGGTATTCCCCGATGGACAGGGTGGCGCCAAAATGCAGGGTCTGCCGGGAGCTGATCTGCTTGAGCTGGCTCTGGAGGTGCATGACGTCGTGGTTGATGGCGTTGGCGGTCTGGAGGAAGAAGCGGCCGGCCTCGGTCAGGTAGAGCTGCTTGCCCTCGTAGCGGAAGAGCTTGACGTCGTATTGCTCCTCGATGGCGCGGATGTGCTGGGAAACGGCGGGCTGGGTGATGTTCAGCTTTTCAGCGGCCCGGGTAAAGTTCATGGTCTGGCAGACGGTTAAAAAGGTGATGATCCGGAAATCGAGCATGGGTGCCTCCTTGGATTTTGGCTGGTGATGCTTTTCGAATGATGCGTTTCTGATGATAAATAATACTTATAATAACATAATAAACAATAATTTTACATTATCCATGAAAAACTTTATACTGTATTTAATCTTCATTCACTTAGAGCACTTAAGGAGGCATCCAATGAAAAGAGAAATGATTCCAGGCATTTTATTGTGCGTGGCCATCGCGGTGCCCGGCTGGTTTTTGGGAAAGCAGTTTCCCCTCATCGGCGGGCCGGTGTTTGCCATTTTGATCGGGATGGTCATCACCCTGTTTTACAAGGATAAGCGGGCGACCCAGACGGGGATCGCCTTTACATCCAAGAAGATCCTGCAGTACGCGGTCATCCTGCTGGGGTTCGGCCTGAACCTGTCGGAAATCGCCAAGGTGGGGATGACCTCCCTGCCCATCATCCTTTCGACCATTTCGGTTTCCCTGATCGTGGCGTTTTTGCTCCACAAGGTGATGCACATGCCGGCCAACATCTCCACCCTCATCGGCGTGGGCTCGTCGATCTGCGGCGGGTCCGCCATCGCGGCGACGGCGCCGGTCATCGAGGCGGACGATGAGGAGATCGCCCAGGCCATCTCGGTGATTTTCTTCTTTAACATCATCGCGGCCCTGACCTTCCCCACCCTGGGGAACATCCTGGGGCTGAGCAACACGGGCTTCGGCCTCTTCGCGGGGACGGCGGTCAACGATACCTCCTCTGTGACGGCGACGGCGGCGGCCTGGGACGGCATGCACGCCGGGGCCAACACCCTGGACGCGGCCACCATCGTCAAGCTGACCCGGACCCTGGCCATCATCCCCATCACCCTGGTCCTGGCTTTCTGGCAGACGGCCAAGAAGCGCAAGGTTTCGGCGGATGCGGAAAGCACCTTCAGCCTGAAGAGCGTCTTCCCCTTCTTCATCCTGTTCTTCCTGCTGGCTTCGGTGATCACCACGGTCTGCGTGTCGGCCGGGGTGAGTGCGTCGGTTTTCCAGCCATTGAAGGAGCTGTCCAAGTTCTTCATCATCATGGCCATGGCGGCCATTGGCCTGAATACCGATATCGTGAAGATGGTGAAGACCGGCGGCAAGGCCATCGCCCTGGGCGCCTGCTGCTGGGTGGCCATCGCCTGCGCCAGCCTGCTCATGCAGCACGTGCTGGGGATCTGGTAACAAAGGGGGCCGGGTTGCCACAATAGCGAAAGGTTAAGGTCGCTGTCCGGCCTGTAAATACATTCCCGTCTCCGCTCCGCGTAGGGGCCGTTAAGAAAATGCAAATCTGTTTGCATTTTCAGGCCCCGGTGTCCGGCCCTCTGGGCCGAGACACACTGAGCGCCAGCGGAGCAGCTTCGCTGTTCGCGTCGAGTCGACCTGGAATGTAGTTTACAGGCCGGACAGCTGCACGGGGGTTGCCCATCATGGGCAGCTCTTTTTTATTTTTTTGGATAAAATAGGCGGAATCATGGTATAATGATTATAAAGTTATAAAACCTTTGCATTTCGTAAAAGATTGATATAAATGATAAGTTTTAAATGGAGGGATGCTGTATGAATTATGAGGAAAAGTATCTGCAATTATTGGCAGAAAAATATCCGACGGCTCAGGATGTGTGCCGGGAAATCATCAATTCCAACGCGATTTTAAATCTGCCCAAGGGGACGGAGCATTTCATGAGCGATATCCATGGGGAGTACGAGGCTTTTTGCCACATCATGAACAACTGCTCGGGGGTCATCAAGGAAAAGGTGGATCTGCTGTTCAGCGACCGGCTCAGTGAGCGGGAGCGCCAGGAGATCTGCACCCTGGTGTATTATCCCCGGGAAAAGCTGGCATTGGTCCATGAGGCGGGGCAGGATGACCCCGACTGGTACCGGATGACGCTGAACGAGCTCATTGAGATCGCCAAGCTGTTGTCGTCCAAATACACGCGCTCCAAGGTGAGGAAGGCCCTGCCCAAGGAGTTCGGCTACATCATCGACGAGCTCATCCACGCCCAGTCCGACGAGGATGACAACCAGGTCCTGTACCACGAAAAGATCCTGGACACCATCATCCGCATCGACAACTGTGATGCCTTCATCGTGGCCCTGGCGGACCTGATCAAGCGCCTGGCGGTGGACCACCTCCATATCGTGGGGGATATTTTCGACCGGGGCTCCTGCGCTGACCGGATCCTGGACCTGCTGCTGGAGCACCACTCCCTGGATATCGAATGGGGGAATCACGACATCCTGTGGATGGGGGCGGCCTGCGGCAGCACGGCCTGCATCGCCAATGTGATCCGCAACAACATCAAGTATCACAACATGAAGATTCTGGAAAACAAGTACGGCATCAGCCTGCTGAACCTGACCCTCTTCGCGGAAAAGAATTATCCCGAGGAGGACCCCATGGACGCGGCCTACAAGGCCATTTCGGTCATCCTGTTCAAGCTGGAGGGGCAGCTCATCGCCAGACACCCGGAATTCGGCATGGACGACCGGCGGCTCCTGCATCACATCGATTTTGAAGCGGGGGAGGTGGCTGTTGAAGGGCACCGCTATCCCTTGAATACCGAGGATTTTCCCACGGTGGACGCCGGGGATCCCTACGCCCTGTCCAAGGAGGAACGGGCGGTCGTCCGGGAACTGAAGACGGCCTTCTGCAACAGCACGCGGCTCCAGGAGCACATCCAGTTTTTGTACGACAAGGGCGGGATGTACCTGCGCTACAACAACAACCTGCTGTACCACGGTTGTGTGCCCCTGGACAGCGAGGGCAACCTGGATACGGCGGTCCTCGACGGGGTTCCCCGCAAAGGGAAATCCTATTTTGACTACGCGGACAAGATGGCCCGCAAGGCCTTCAGCGACAGGGAAAACCAGGATTACCTGGATTTCATGTGGTACCTGTGGTGCGGGAAGAAATCCCCCCTTTCGGGGCGCAACATGAAGACCTTCGAGCGGACCTTCATCAAGGACAAGTCGGCCTGGAAGGAAGAGGTCAATCCCTATTACACCTTTTACTACGACCCCAAGGTCTGCAACATGATCCTCCGGGAGTTCGAGATTTACTCGCCGGTGTCCCACATCATCAACGGCCACACGCCGGTGAAGACCGTCCAGGGGGAAGAGGCGGTGCGGGCCGGGGGCAAGGTCATCGTCATCGACGGCGGGTTCTGCGAGGATTACCACGAAACCACGGGGATCGCCGGCTACACCCTGATCTTCAACTCCCACGGCATGCGCATCAAGGCCCACCAGCCCTTCACCTCGGTCCAGAAGGTTCTGGAGGAAAACATCGACATCGAATCCAGCTCCAGCACCTTTGAAACGGAAAAGAAGCGCCTCATGGTGGCGGATACCGACGACGGCAAGCGCATCGCCAACCACATCGAGGATCTGGAAAAGCTGCTTTCGGCTTACCGGAGCAATGCCGTCGACTAGGCCTGCTATCCGGCCCGTTATTGAAAAAAATGAAAACAGGGTCCGTTTTTTACTATCCAAAACGGGACCGCCCCTTTATAATAGAGGCATCAATACGTTAGAGATGCAGTGACATGGACAAGGACGTCCGGACGATGAGGTTCGGGCGTCTTTTTTTATGGGCTGCAGGAGGATAAAGCCATCACTTTGAAATCAGATTCAAGTCAGATTCAAGTCAGATGGAAGTCCCATTGAAATTACACTCAAGAAAGGACACGACGATGAAAAGAATTACGAATCATCCCATCCTGGGGAAACCGGAAAAGGGACCGAAGGTCAGCTTCACCTTTGACGGCAGAACCCTGGAAGGGTACGAAGGGGAACCCATCGCCATGGCGCTCAAGGCGTCTGGCGTGATGATCCACCGTTATACGGCCAAGCATCATGAACCGAGGGGCATCTTTTGCGCCATCGGCCGCTGCACCGACTGCGTCATGGTGGTCGACGGCGTACCGAACATCCGCACCTGTGTCACGCCCCTGAAGGCGGGCATGGAGGTCCGGACCCAGGACGGTGTGAAAGCGATGGAGGTGGACGCATGAAACGGTACGATTTGATTGTAGTGGGGGCGGGGCCTTCGGGGTTGTCCGCCGCCATCGAAGCGGCAAAATGCGGCATGGCCGTGGCGGTGTTCGATGAAAATGCCAGGCCCGGGGGCCAGCTGTTCAAGCAGATCCATAAATTCTTCGGATCCAAGGAACACAAGGCCAAGATCCGGGGCATCCACATCGGCGAGGAACTGCTGGCCGAGGCGGACGCCGCCGGGGTGGAGGTCCATCTGGACGCCACGGTGACCGGCATGTACCTGGATAAGGAAATCGTCGTCCGCCAGGATGACGCCATGTGCCATTACAAGGGGGACAGCATCGTCATCGCCACCGGCGCCGCCGAAAACATGGTGCCCTTTGAAGGCTGGACCCTGCCCGGGGTCATCGGCGCCGGAGCGGCCCAGACCATGATGAACCTGTACGGGGTCAAGCCCGGGGACCGGGTCCTGATGCTGGGCTCCGGCAACGTGGGCCTGGTGGTCAGCTTCCAGCTCCTTCAGGCGGGCTGCGATGTGGTGGCCCTGGTGGATGCGGCGCCCCGCATCGGCGGCTACGGCGTCCACGCCTCCAAGGTGGCCCGGTGCGGCGTTCCCTTTTATCTGAGCCACACCATCACCAAGGCGGAAGGAACGGACTGCGTCACCGGCGTGGTCATCAGCGAGGTGGACGGAAGCTTCCGGCCCGTGGCCGGCACCGAAAAGCACTTTGATGTGGATACCATCTGCATCGCCGTGGGGCTGTCGCCCATGTCCCAGCTCCTCAAAATGGCTGGCTGCTCCATGGAGGACAACCCCAAGCGGGGCGGCCAGGTACCCCTCATCGACGGCGACGGCCAGACCTCCATCGACGGGGTCTTTGCCGCCGGGGATGTCTCCGGCATTGAAGAAGCCAGCTCGGCCATGATCGAAGGCCGGATGGCCGGCATCAGCGCCGCCGCCTATCTCGGTTATTGCAGTGAAGCGGAAAAGGATGAAAAGATGGCCCGGTTCCAGGGGGACCTGGACAGCCTGCGCCAGGGCATGTTCGCACCGGCCAACCGGGGCAAAAAAATCGAAAAGACCGACGAGGGCATCCCCGTCTCACAATCCCTGCTGACCAAAGGCTATGTAGGGGACGATGAAATCACCGCCTTCCCCGGATTTGTGAAAAAAAAGGGCATCCACCCGGTGATCGAATGCACCCAGAACATCCCCTGCAATCCCTGCCAGGACGCCTGTCCCAGGCACTGTATCCGCATCGGGGAAAACATCACCGCCCTGCCGGCGGTGGAGGAAGACAGTGAGTGCATCGGCTGCGGCATGTGCGTGGCCTCCTGCTCCGGCCAGGCCATCTTCCTGGTTGAGGAGGATGAAGGGGCCGGTACGGCGCGGATCACCATGCCCTACGAATTCCTGCCCCTGCCGGAAAAGGGCGATGGGGGCACGGCCCTGAGCCGCAGCGGGGAGGTCCTGTGCCCCGCATCCATCGTCAGTGTAAAGACGGCCAAGGCCTTCGACCATACGGCATTGGTCACCATGGAGGTGCCCCTGGAAATGGCGGACCGGGCACGTTTTTACAAAGCACAAGCTGAAAATCGAAAGGAGGCGCGCTGATGGCTGTAATTGACAGAAGCCGGGACCTGGGACCGTTTGTTCCGGGACCCGATGACGATTTACTGATCTGCCGCTGCGAGGAGGTCACCAAGGGTGAGATCCGGAAGGCGGTTCACGAAGGCATGTTCACCATGACGGAAATCCGGCGCTATCTCCGTTCGGGGATGGGCCTGTGCCAGGGGCAGACCTGCTCGCGCCTGGTCAAGGGCATCGTGGCCAGGGAGCTGAAGATCTCCCCGGCCGCGCTGGAGCCGGCTACCAGCCGGGCGCCCATGCGTCCGGTGGAAATGACCGTTCTCGGTAAAGAAGGGAAGGCCCGCTCATGAAGAATACAGCAGATGTGATCATCGTCGGCGGCGGCATCATCGGATGCGCCACCGCCTATTATCTGGCCAAAAGCGGCGTCCGGGACATCCTCGTCCTGGAAGCCAGCCCTTATATCGGAAACGGCGGCTCCTCCCGCAACGGCGGCGGCGTCCGCCAGTCGGGCCGGGATCCCCGGGAACTGCCCCTGGCCATGTGGGGGATTCAGAACCTGTGGCCGGGCCTGTCCGAAGAGCTGGGGGTCGACACGGAATACACCCAGAAAGGCAACCTGCGCCTGGGCAAGACGCCGGCCCACCTGAAGATCCTCCAGGGCCTGACGGACCGGGCGGTGGCCTGCGGCCTGGAGGTCCGGATGATCGACGGCCAGGAAGTGCGGTCCATCAACCCCTTTTTGACGGATGAAGTCATCGGGGCCAGCTGGTGCCCCACCGACGGCCACGCCAATCCCCTGACCACCACCCTGGGGTTCTACAAAAAAGCCAGGGAGCTGGGGGTCCACTTTGTGACGGGCATCCCGGTGACCGGCCTCAAAAAGGTCAAGGGCCGCCTCCGCAAGGTTGTGACGCCGGAAGGCGTCTTCGAAGGGGAAAAGGTCCTGGTGGCGGCGGGGTACGAAAGCCGCGCCATCCTGGACACCGTGGACATCGATGTGCCCATGGTGAAAAGCAAGGTAGAGGCCCTGGTCACCGAAGCCGAGCCCCCCATGTTCAAGCAGATGCTGGGGACGGCCGAAGCGGATTTTTACGGCCATCAGACCAAGCACGGCTCCTTCGTCTTCGGCGGCCATACGGGGCTGGAAGCCTGCGAAAAGGACAACGGCACGCCCATCTCCACCAGCCAGGGGGCGCCCTGCACCTGCCGGGGCATCATGAAGTATTTTCCGGCCCTGTCCCAGGCCAAGATCGTGCGGAGCTGGGCCGGCTGGCTGGACGACTGCATCGACGGCGTCCCGGTGATGAGTCCGGTGGAAGAGGTCCCCGGCCTGTTCATCGCCTGTGCCTTTACAGGCCATGGCTTCGGCATCGGCCCGGCGGCGGGCTATAGCCTGGCCAAAATGATTCTGGGCGAGGAAACGCCGGTGGATCTGGAGCCCCTGCGCTACAACCGCTTCGTCCCTGAAATTTAGGGAATGAAAGATAATGTAATCATAAAAACAAACTAAAATAAGTGAAAGAAAAGTCCGAATTTTACTATCCCCCAACCCAAAAGAAACGTATAATGTATACAACAATTACTTAAACGTAATTGCACCATCAAAGCCGATTATAAGCACATCATGACGAAGGCGTCTGAACATCCGTTGTTCAGGCGCCTTTTGTTTTGGCTGAAGGTGAAAATCCAATTTTATTTAGGAGGTCTTCCAATGGAATTATCCAGAATCGAAATCATCACGAGCAACGCGAAAATTGAAACACTGAGAAGCGCCATGGGAAAATACGGAATCACCGGCATGACCGTCTTCCAGGTCATGGGATGTGGTGTGCAGTACGGCACCCAGGAATACGAGGGCGAAGCCAAAGTGGAACCGACCCTGCTGCCCAAGCAGATGGTCATGCTGGTCCTGCCCAAGGAGGATGTGCCGGATTTCCTCAAATTCGTCAGCGAGGAGCTGTACACCGGTCACATCGGCGATGGCAAGATCTTCGTCTCCGACATTGAAAACATCATCCGGGTGCGTACCGGGGAAGAAGGATACGCCGCATTGATGCCTCAAAAACACTGACCGATGGCGTTGAGCCACAAAATAATATAAAGAAGGTGATTTTATGAATGAAAAGAAGCTAGGACTACCGAGTATCATCGCTACCAGCGCCGGGCTGATCATCGCGACCAGCTGCCTGTTGTCCTTAGGCGTCGGCAGCGCGGCCATTGGAGAAAGCTTCATCATTTCCATGGTCATTGCCTGTGTGCTGAATATCTTATTCGCTTTATCCGTCTCAGAACTCAATGCCCTCATGCCCAACCTCACGGGGGGCCTGGCCCAGTACACCCTGGCGTGCATGGGGCCCTTCATCAGCATCATCGCCATGGTCGGCGGTTATCTGGTGTGCAACACCATGATTTCCAGCGCCGAATGTGCCATGTTCGGAAATACCCTGAACAGCATCTTCCCCCAATTCGGCCTGTCAGGATCCGTGTACTGCGTCGTCCTCCTCATCATTTTGATCGTCGTCAATCTGAGGGGCGTGGACATGTTTGCCAAGGTCCAGAATTTTGTGGCCTACGGACTTATTTTTTCATTATTGATCATGGGGATCCTGGGAACCATCAAGATCAACCCGTCGGATATCGTGATGCAGCCGGCGGTGCTTTCTACAAACTTTGCGGACATCACCTCCTATTGCGGGCTGGCATTCTTCCTGTTCATCGGCTGTGAATACGCCATCCCCATCGCCAACAAGGTGGATAATCCCAAGCGGAAGCTGCCCCTGGGGATGGTCATCAGCCTGGTGGTCATCTGCATCATGTTCAGCCTGCTGGTCATCGGCTTCAAGAATTACACACCCTGGGATGCCCTGGGTGAGAGCACGACCCCCCATGTGCTTTACGGCACTGCCCTGCTTGGACCTCTGGGGACCTACTGGATGGCCATCGTCTCCATCTTTGCGGTGGTCAGCTCCGTCAACACCATCATTTCATCCCTGTCCTACATCGCCTTCGGTATGGCGAAGATCGGCCTGCTGCCGGATATCTTCATGAAGGTGAACAAGAAGGGCGCTCCCTGGTTCGGCATCATCCTGTTCGGCGGCACCATGAGCGTCATCAACGCGGCGGGCCTGTCCACCTCGGCGTCCCTGTCCTTCCTGATTCTGACAGGGACGGTGTTCTGGATGATCGCCTACATCATCACCCACATCAACGTCCTGATTTTGAGGAAGCGCCTGCCTAAAGCCCCAAGGGCCTTCAAGGTTCCCGGGGGACCGGTGATTCCGATTGTGGGCAGCATCGGCATCCTGTGGATGATCTGGAATATCAGCTCGGACTCGGCCACACGGCTTTCCATTTACGGGGTCAGCCTGCTCATTCTGGTGGCGCTGGTCATCTACGCAGCCGTCTGGACGAAGAAATCCATGAAACGGGATTTGTTCACCCCCTACGCTGTAGAGGATGTGATGGCCATGGAAAATGAGCTGTACCCGGTTTACAACAACCCCAAAACAGGGGCCTCCAAGGTGCACCCGGTCATGGAAAAATAGGCATTGGAATTCAGTTACAGCAATTTGAAAACACCAATTTGAAAATAACAATCTTAATAAATAAAAGGAGTAAGTATCATGAGTTATCCAGAAGTTGATTTTTTGTATTTGAATGAAGAAGATATGCTGAAAGCCGGCGTCGACGATGTGGTGGCCTGTACGGACTGCATGGAAGAGCTGCTGAAGATCCTGGACAGAGGGGATTACCGCATGGGCGGGGAAAACGGCAACTCCCACGGCTGCATGGTCAGCTTCCCCGACAAGCCCGAATTCCCCAACATGCCGGCCAACGGTCCCGACCGCCGTTTCATGGCCATGCCGGCCTACGTCGGGGGCAAATTCGATGTGGCCGGGATGAAGTGGTACGGCTCCAACGTGGCCAACCGCGACAAGGGCATTCCCCGTTCCATTCTGATGGTCATGCTCAACGATAAGGAAACAGGGGCACCCCTTTCCCTGATGTCCGCCAATCTGATCAGCGCCTACCGTACGGCGGGGATCCCCGGAGTGGGGGTCAAGAACCTGGCATTAAAGGACGCCAAGGTACTGGGCATCATCGGCCCCGGCGTCATCAACTGCGCGACCATCGAAACCTTCGGGGCCCTGCGGCCCACCCTGGACACGCTGAAGATCAAGGGCCGCGGCAAGGCCTCCATCGACCGCTGCATCGAGTACGTCCACGAAAAATGCCCGCAGTTCACCAACATCATCGTCTGCGATACTCTGGAAGACTGTGTCAGGGATTCGGATATCCTGAGCTTTGCCACCTCCACCGCCATGGGCGGCGGCCCCTCCTCCTATCCCCATGTGGATACGGACTGGATCAAACCCGGGGCGCTGTTCTGTGTGCCGGGCGCGGCGGATTTTGATGAAGAACTCATCGCCGACCCCAAGACCAAGCTGGTGGTGGACAACATCGGCCTGTACGAATCCTGGGCGGAAGAATATCCCTATCCGACTTACAATGTCATCTATATCCCCGGGTGCAAATTCATGGACATGGTCCACGACGGCAAGCTGGACAAGCGCCGCATCGACGACCTGGGTGCCATCCTCAACGGCAAGAAGGCGGGGAGGACCAGCGACGACGAGGTGATCATCTACTCCATCGGCGGGATGCCGGTGGAAGATGTGGCCTGGGGTAAAACCGTGTACGACCGCGCCAGGGCGGAAGGCATCGGCAAGGAACTGAACCTCTGGGATCAACCCTATTTGTATTAAAACAAAAACCTTCGGGCAGGGACTGGACAATTCAAAATAATAATCGTATAATGTATACATACATTAATAAGTTACCGGGAAACATAAGATTATCTTTTGATTGACAGGACGAAGGCGTCTGAACTTGAAAGGGTTCAGGCGCTTTTTGTTTTTTGAAAAGGGAAATGAAAGCGCATGGAAAGGCAGCATCGGGAAAGCCTGCGGTTGAAAAATGCAGAAAGGTGTTAAAGGATCATGGATGAGGATATTCGATTAAAAGAGGGTTCGATCAAGGGGAGGGAACTGCTCCGTCCCAGGCAGCCCCTGTTGGTTCTGGACGCCAGTACCTACGACTGGATTGAAATCATGGTATGCGGGATTTCCCATTGCTACACGTTTAAGGCCACCCGCCGGATGATCGACAAGGCCCTGATCGTCCCCGATGGCTCCGTCGACCTGCTGATCAACTGCACCGCGGGGTTCCCCGACTTTTATTTCATCGGCTCACCGACCCGGGTGGTGGACATCCACTACATCAAGGGCATCAAGGAAGGGGACATCGTCTTTGGCGTCCGTTTCCTGCCGGGGAGGGCCTGGTGGCCGGACGAGCTGCCCATGGACGATCTGACCGACAACGGCATCCCGGTCCATGAAATCTGCCGAGACACAAGGATCATGGCGGCCATCGCCCAGGAGCAGGATTTCATCCGGCAGGTCCAGATTTTCATGACCTATTACATGGATTGCTACCAGCGGGAATACCGCCTGAGCAACCGGATCCGCCTGTCCAATGCCATGGTGACGACCATCACCCAGAACAAAGGGATGTTGAGCATCCGGGAGCTGGCAGGAAAGATGGGGTACACCGAGCGCTATTTAAACCGGGTCTTCCACGACGCCGCCGGCATGTCCCCCAAGATGTTCTCCGAAATCATCCGCTTCCAGCAGGTCCTGCGGGATATCAAGGACCACACGCGGATCGCGGACATTTCTGAAAACCTCAACTATTTTGATCAGTCCCATCTGCTCAAGACCTTCAAGCGCTTTGTGGGCATGTCTCCTCAGTGTTATCTGAAAATTTTGTCCAACCAGCAGGGCATCGCAGTCTGACTCCACAAAAAACGGCAGGATCGCAAAAGCGCCTGTCGATTTTTTGTCTTTTTGCAGGGCCGATAGGTCCTTAAGGGCCTTGATTTCAGTCCATTTTTCCCCCTATGTTTTTCTTTTGAAAAAACGTTTTCCGTGCTATAATAGACACATCGACATTTTTGTATTACCCATCACATTCCAGGAGGATTGAAATGAACGAATCCAGCCATTTGACAATACGGGAAATGCCAGATGATGACCGGCCCAGGGAAAAGATGCTGGCCTACGGCCCCAAGGTCCTCAGCGACGCGGAGCTGATCGCCATCCTGATCCGCACAGGGATCGGCGGGGGCAAATCCGAGGCGATGACGGCCATCGATATCGGCAGGAAGATCCTCCAGGCCTACGACGGCGATCTGGCCTCCCTTTACGATGTATCCGTGGAGGAGCTGTACCGGAACCCGGCCCTCATGGGCGTCGGTCCGGCCAAGGCCTGCCAGCTCAAGGCGGCCCTTGAGCTGGGCCACCGGGTGCGGCGGGGACGGAGGGAATTTCCCCAGGTCCATTCCCCCCAGGACGTGGCGGAATATCTGATGGATTCGATGGACGCCTATAAAGAAGAGCATTTCGTGATTCTGCTGCTCAACACCAAGAACCGGATCTTCAAAAAGGAAGAGGTTTCCGTGGGCACGCTGAACGCGTCCCTGGTCCACCCCCGGGAGGTTTTCACAAGAGCCATCCGCCAGTGCGCTTCGGCGGTCATCCTGGCCCACAATCATCCTTCCGGGGACCCCACCCCCAGCTCGGAAGACCGGAACATCACCCGGAGGCTGGCCGATGCCGGCAACATCATCGGCATCGATGTACTGGATCACATTATTGTGGGCAATCCGGATTTCATCAGCTTCAAACAGGAGGGTTACCTTTAAATTTCTTTATTTTCTAAGTTTTCTGTAAGTTTTTATGAAAATTCATTGATTCTTTTTTGCATTTGCCATAAAATTAATACTCGGACAACACTTATCGGATATGAAAGGCGGATGAATGGTTTCAAAAAACCAACAGACTAGCTACGTTTATAGGCAGGAAGAACCGGGAGAAGCCGTTTTAAAGGATATTTTGATTCAGCGTTACGGTTATTCCAGCCGTTTGCTCAGGCGGATCGTCCATGAGGGCGAAATGTCCATCAATCAGGTGGACTGCTGGCTGGGCTCGAAGACCCACCCGGGGGACCGCATTGAGATCGTGCTTCCCTTGGAAAAGGTGGATGTCCTTCCCGTGGAGGGGCCTCTGGACATCGTGTACGAGGATGACGAGATTCTGGCGGTCAATAAGGACCCCCACTGCGTCACCCACCCGACCAAGAGCCACCAGATGGATACCCTTGGCAATCGCGTGGCCTGGTATTTCCAGGAAACGGGGCAGGATGCGAAAATTCGTTTTGTCAACCGCCTTGACATGGACACATCGGGATTGGTCATCATTGCCAAGAATAAGTATGTCCATCATTACCTGCAGTCACAAAAGGTCATTGATCAGGTCGAGAAGACCTACATTGCCTTTATCAATGGCAGGCTGCCGGGTGAAGAGGGACTGATCGATGAACCCATCGGGCTGCCCTTTGAGGGAAGCATTAAACGGGCCGTTTTAAAAGAAGGTAAACCATCCAGGACGCGTTACCGTGTTTTGGAGACCTACAAAGAAGCGCAGATGATTGAATTGCAGCTTGAAACGGGAAGGACCCATCAGATCCGGGTCCATCTCTCCTACATGGGCTGTCCGGTCATTGGGGATGGTTTATATAATATAGAAACAAATGAAAGCTACGGTATGGAACGGGTTGCCCTGCACTCCAAGCGCATCGTCCTGACTTTGCCTAAAAGAGGGAAGTGTGTGCTGGAGGCGGCGATGAAACCCGACCTGATAGAGTTGAAACGGTGTTTGAGCAATGTATAAAGCAAGAAAAGGTGGAATGATATGAGTATGGATGAAAACAACAATGGCATGAATAATGACTCCATCCAGGAAGACACGAGCAAATCAGCATCAAAGGGATTGCCTAAAAAAGCGGATGCGGAAAAGAATGTTGGAAATGAATCAAAAAAAGACGATGGCAAGCGTTTTTCCTTTGGCAGTTTCCGGGGATTCGGCAAACAGCAATCCGCCAAGGATTCTGAAAAAAATAATGTGAATGAACCCTCTGTGGGGTCATCCATTGAAACCCTGACGCCAAAGAAAAAAGACAACAAAAAAGGCTTGGATGACGGAAAGACGCCTCTGGCCGATTTAAAGACCGACAACAAGGGCGCGGCGCCGGTTCCTGAAGGGGCGGGGGAAACCCCCAAGAAAAAATATTCCTTCAGGGAATTGGGAAAACAGAACAAGCTTGACAGCACCAAAAATAGTAAGAAGGACGATTCAGCTGCGGCAGCCGCGGCAGATACCATGGAAAAGAAAACACAAAAAAAGGATGGAAAAAAGCCAGGTAAGCGGGCCGACAGGAAAGCGGATAAGAAACCGAAGGGACTTCCCAAGAAGAGCAGCAACGGCCTGCCCAAGAAATCGAGGAAGCCGCTGAAAAAATGGCAGATCGTCCTGATCGTCATCGGCATCCTCTTTGTGGCCGGTGCGGGCACGGTCTTCGCCCTTTATCAGGCGAACCGCGTTGACATTTCAAGCTATACCTATACGCAAAAGCAAAAGACACAGATCATTTCATCGGATAATGTGGTCATCGGGGAACTGTTCTCGGAAAACAGGACGTACGTTTCCCTGAACCAGGTTCCGGACAACATGAAGAACGCGCTGATCTCCGTTGAAGACTCCCGTTTTTACAGTCATGGCGGGGTCGACTTCTGGGGCATCGCCCGTTCCATGGTCGCCAATCTCATCCGGGGCAAGGCGACGAGCCAGGGGGCCAGTACCCTGACCCAGCAGCTGGCCCGGCTGCTGTTCCTGCCGGATATTTCGACGGAGCAGACCTTCACGGATTCCATCAATCGTAAATTCAAGGAAATCTCCATTGCCTGGCAATTGGAAAAGAAATATTCCAAGGACCAGATTCTGGAAATGTACCTGAACGAATATTACTTCGGATCATCGGCCTACGGGATTGAGGAAGCGTCCAAGACGTATTTTGGAAAAGACATCTGGGACTGCAACCTGGCCGAATGCGCCATGCTGGCCGGTCTGCCCCAGGCGCCGTCGGCCTACGCCCCCAACTACAATTTCCAGGCGGCCAAAACCCGGCAGGAAATCGTTCTGGACCGTATGGTGAAGGAGGGCTACATCACCCAGCAGCAATGCGATGAGGCCAAGGCGACGGAAATTACCGTCGTGCCCTGGTCCTCGGATTCCCTTAACGACCAGATCACCCCGGGGTACGAAAAATTCGTCAACCGGGCGCTGGAACAATACGCCGAAGCCCAGGCGCCGACGGTCATGAAGCAGCAGGGGCTGTCAGAAGATGATGCCATCACCTCCATCCGGACCCAGGTGGCCAGCGGCGGTTACAAGCTTTACACGACCATTAACACGAACATGCAGACGACCATGATGAACGTCTCGGAAGGCAACTATCCGGAAGGGAGCTCCATCACCGATGCTATGGTCACGGTGAATAACGATGGGGCGGTCCTGGCGTACTACGGCGGGAACACGGACATCGATATGGCCAACACGGCCAGACAGCCGGGGTCCAATATCAAGCCCCTTTATTACAGCGGGGCCATCGAACAGGGACTGTTCACCGCAGATTCCGTGGTTTCGGATTCGACCCAGAGCTACGGCGGCTACACGCCCAAGAACTACGACAACACCTCCATGGGGAATATCACCATCACCCGGGCCCTGGTCATGTCGCGAAATGTGCCTTCGGTGTACGTCATGAATACCATGGGTGTGGATAACGCCATGAGCTGGATGAAGAACATGGGGATTTCCACCATCGTCAACGACGACTACAGCCTGGCCACGGCAACCGGCGGGATGACCTACGGGATCAAGCCCATCGATATGGCCGGCGCCTTCAACTGCTTCAATGACGGCGGGGTCTATCATGAACCTTACTTCGTCACCCAGGTGCAGAAGAGCAACGGCGACAAGGTCTTCGACCAGAGCCAGCTCAATCTGGAAACCCGTCAGGTCATGAGCCAGAGCACGGCGACGACTATGTGGAATATCCTGCGTCAGGTCGTTACCAGCGGGACGGCCACAGCGGCCAATTCCGGATACGTGACGGCCGGGAAGACCGGGACGACGGATAACGCGGAAGATTTGTGGTTCACCGGGATGACCGGAACCTTGACGACCTCCGTCTGGATCGGTAGTGTGGAACATCAAGTTGTAGGTGGGTCTGAAAGTACATTGAGTTGTAATCTTTACAGAGCTTATATGGCAACCCTTGGAAACAACGGTTGGATACCAGGAATATAAGATATAAGATGCGATGCATTAATCCCCGCCAATCGGTGGGGATTAATTTTACTCCGGAAATTGAGAAGGGAGGATAACGTGAATAAAAAAAACAGGGAAAAAACAATCGAAATACTGGAAGAGGTGTACGGCCATGAAAAGTGCGGACTGGATTTCCGGTCGCCCTTCGAGCTGCTCATCGCGACCATGCTTTCCGCCCAGTGCACGGATGTGCGGGTCAACCAGGTGACGGGGGAGCTGTTTGAAACCTACAACACGCCGGAAAGCATGCTGACCCTCAATGAGGGCGAGCTGAGGGAGAAAATCAAGTCCTGCGGCTTGTCCAACACCAAGGCCAAGAACATCCTCAAGACCTGCCATTTGCTGCTCCAGGATCACGACGGCGTGGTGCCCAAAACCATGGAAGAGCTGACGGCCCTGCCCGGCGTGGGAAGGAAGACCGCCAACGTGGTCATGAGCAATGCCTTCGGCATACCCGCCATCGCGGTAGATACCCATGTGTTCCGGGTTTCCAACCGGCTGGGGCTGGCCAAGGGTAACAATGTGACCCAGGTGGAGAATGCGCTCATGAAGAACATCCCCCGGGAGAAATGGTCCGGCGCCCATCACCAGCTGATCTGGCACGGCCGGAAGGTGTGTACGGCCCGGAATCCCCACTGTGATGAGTGCCCGCTGGTCGCCTATTGTGATTCGGCTCCGGGGCTTAAAAAGGAAAAAAAGAAAAAACCCCAATGAAATCGCCTTGATTGAATATTTTGACTGTGTTATACTAAACAAATTGAGAAAGAATTAAACTAGATGTTGTGGAGGATAAGATGACCGCTAAGATTGTAAAAAACGAAAAAAATACCGTAACCATGGAATTCAGTATTCCCAAGGAAGAGTTCCAGGATGCGATCAACCAGTCTTATAAAAAGAACAAGAACTATTTTACCGTTCAGGGTTTCCGCAAGGGTAAGGCACCGCGCAAGGTGATTGAAGCCCATTACGGAAAGGGCGTGTTCCTGGAAGATGCCATTGAATTCGCATTCCCGCCGGCATACCGCGCCGCCGTGGAAGAAACGAAGATCGACGCCGTGACCCGTCCTGACCTGGAAAAGGTGGATGAAGTCAGTGAAGACGGCGCGACCTTCATCGTGAAAGTCGGCGTACGCCCTGAAGTCACCCTGGGTGAATACAAGGGGACGGAAATCGATGGGCTGGAACCGGTGATTTCCGATGAAGACATCGACGCCAAACTGAAGGAAATGCAGAACCAGAACGCCCGGATGATCGACAGCGATGAAGCCCCTGCCAAGGATGGCGATACCGTCAATATCGATTACGAAGGCTTTGTCGACGGTGAAGCCTTTGACGGCGGCAAGGATACAGGCTATTCCCTGGAACTGGGCAGCCACACCTTCATCCCGGGCTTCGAAGAACAGCTCGTCGGCGCCAAGGTTGGCGACGATGTGGAAGTCAAGGTGACCTTCCCCGAAGAATACCACGCTGAAGAGCTCAAGGGCAAGGAAGCGGTGTTCAAGGTCAAGGTCAACGGCGTCCAGACCAAGGAACTGCCGGAACTGGACGATGAATTCGCCAAGGATGTCAGTGAATTTGACACCCTGGACGAACTGAAGAAGGATGTCTCGGAAAAACTGGAAAAAGAAAAGAGACAGCAGCTCCGTTACGACGCTGAAAACAAGGTCATGGAAAAGGCCATCGAAACAGCTGAAATGGAAATTTCCGATTTGATGATGGAAGAAGAAATCGACAGAAGCGTCGAACAGATGGAACAGCAGATGCAGGGACAGGGAATCTCCCTGGACGATTACCTGAAATACACGGGCAGTGACCGGGAAAAATTCCGGGAAACCATGAGGCCAGAAGCAGAACGGAATATCAAGGCGGAAATGGTCCTGTCAGCCATCGCTGAAGCCGAAAAGATCGAAGCGACCGAAGAAGAAATGGACGCGGAAATTAAGACCTACGCCGACGCGTTCCAGCATGAATTTGAATCCTACAAGGAAAAATTGGATGACCGCATGCGCGGCTACATCGAAGCAGGGGTCAAGCGCAAGAAGACCGTTGACTTCCTCGTTGACGCAGCGGAACAGAAATAAGGTAAGGGGCCTCATTATGAATTTGGTACCTATGGTCATTGAACAGACGGGAAGGGGCGAAAGATCCTTTGATATCTACTCCCGTCTGCTGAAAGAACGGATCGTCTTCCTCGATGGGGAAATCAACGATTCGGTCGCGAGCCTGGTCGTCGCCCAGCTGATCTTCCTTGAAGCGGAAAATCCGGACCAGGATATCTGGATGTACATCAACAGCCCCGGGGGTTCTGTATCCGCGGGTTTGGCCATCATGGACACGATGAACTTTATCAAGTGCGATGTCAGCACCATGTGTCTCGGAATGGCGGCGTCCATGGGCGCCTTCCTTCTGGCGGCCGGCGCCCAGGGCAAGCGTCAGGCCCTGCCGAACAGCGAAATCATGATCCATCAGCCCCTTGGCGGGGCCCAGGGACAAAGCGTGGACGTTGAAATCCACGCCAAGCACCTGATCCGGACTCGTGAAAGGCTGAACAAGATTTTAAGTGAGAATACAGGACAGGCCCTCGATGTGATCGCAAGGGATACTGATCGTGATAACTTCATGACTGCGGAAGAAGCCATGGCCTACGGCCTGATTGACAAGGTTGTGACCAAACGGGCGTAACCAGGGCGTCATCCGCGAATATCAGGAGCCAATGCGAAGAATGAAAGGAGCATCTTAATGTCTGAATACAAAGATGGAATTAACCAGGTGTGCTGCTCATTTTGTGGGAAAAGCCAGTCCCAGGTCAAACGCATGGTCGCAGGACCGGGCGTGTACATCTGTGACGAATGTGTGGCTCTGTGTCAGGAAATCATTGAAAGCGAAAATGTGTCAGAACCATTGGAATTCGATGATTTGCCGGTTCCATTGGAAATAAAGAAACATCTGGACAGTTTTGTCATCGCCCAGGACCGGGCCAAGAAAGCCCTGGCCGTGGCGGTGTACAATCATTATAAACGCATCAGCACCCAGAAAAGCAAGTCGGATGATGATGTGGAAATTCAAAAAAGCAACATCATGATGCTGGGGCCCACGGGCTCGGGGAAGACCTTGCTGGCCCAGACCCTGGCCCGGGTACTGGATGTGCCCTTCGCCATCGCCGACGCCACTTCCCTGACGGAAGCCGGTTATGTGGGCGAGGACGTTGAAAACATCCTCCTCAAGCTCTTGCAGGCTGCGGATATGGATTTGGAAAAGGCTGAAAAGGGAATTATCTACATCGATGAAATTGACAAGATCTCCCGGAAAAGCGATAATCCTTCCATCACCCGGGATGTCAGCGGAGAAGGGGTCCAGCAGGCCCTGCTGAAGATTCTGGAAGGGACCGTGGCCAATGTGCCGCCCCAGGGCGGGCGCAAGCATCCCCATCAGGACTTCATCCAGATCGATACGAAGAACATCCTGTTCATCTGCGGCGGTGCTTTTGACGGCATCGAGGAAGTCATCGAAAAGCGTCTGGAAAAAGGTTCCATGGGCTTTGACGCGACCATCAAGACGAAGGCCGAAAAGGATGATGATTCCATCCTGGAACAGATTGAGCCCCATGACCTTTTGAAGTACGGCCTCATCCCCGAATTCATCGGCCGGATCCCGGTCATCACGACCCTGCATCACCTGGATGAACGGGCGCTGATCAACATCCTGACCGAGCCTAAGAATGCTTTGGTCAAGCAGTATCAGAAGATGTTTGAAATTGAAGGCGTCGACCTCGAATTCGAACACGAAGCCCTTGTGGCCATTGCTGAAAAAGCCCTGGAAATGAAGACCGGGGCCCGGGGACTGCGGGGCATCATCGAGGACCTGATGATGGACCTCATGTTCGATGTGCCGTCCCAGCCCGAAGTCAGCAAGGTGATCGTCACCCGGGAATTCGTCGAAGGAAAGGGCGAACCCAAAATCGAACGCAACAAAGAAATACACAAACCGACTGACGTGAGTGTATCATAAGGATGAAAGTTAAGGCAATCGGAACGGATTGCCTTTTTTAAAATGAAAAAATATTTATGTGAGAAAGGAGTGGAATATGGAAACGGAACAAATGAATGTCAATGCCAAGCCCAGTGAGATTCCTGAAGACGGCCGTGTTTTGACCGCCCCGGAACAAAAGGGTATTCCACTTATTCCCGTTAGAGGGATGGGATTGTTTCCCGGAATGGTCCTTCATTTTGATATCGGCCGGGATAAATCCGTCGCGGCCCTGGAATCAGCCATGACCCGGGACCAGATGGTCTTTTTGTCGGATCAGAAGAACCTGGATGCGGCGGTTCCGGGACCCGATGATATTTATACGGTGGGGTGCATCTCCAAGGTCAAGCAGATGCTTAAGATGCCGGACGACCTGACCCGGGTCCTGGTTGAAGTCAAGGAGCGGGCGGAAGTCATTGAATACGTCCAGGTCGAGCCCTTCTTCATGGTCCGGGCGAAGCCCCTCAAGGCCATTTATCACGATACCAAGCAAAACCGGGCGATGATCCGGATGATCCGCCAGGCCTTTGCCCGGTACGTCAACGCCACGCGCCACATCACCGGTGATTTTCTGGGAAGCCTGGACCTGGTGGACGAACCCAACCGCATGATCGATTTGATCTGTGCCAACCTGTCCCTGGATATGGACGTGGCACAGGAGATCCTCCAGGAAACCAACACCGAACAGCGGCTGATGGCGACCTACCGCGAGCTGGTCAATGAGCTGGAAATGCTCCAGATCGAGCACAGCATCGATGAAAAGGTCCGTGCCGGACTGGAAAACAACCAGCGGGAGTACATCCTCCGGGAACAGATGAAGGTCATCCAGGAAGAGCTGGGGGACGACGCGCCGGACGAACAGCTGGAGGGTTATAAAGCACGGCTGGACGCCCTGGACGTTCCCGATGAGGTCCGCCAAAAGGTGGAAACAGAAATCGACCACCTGCTCAAAATCCCCGCGGGATCGCCGGAGTCGGGCCTCATTGAAACCTACATCGAGTGGATCCTGGATCTGCCCTGGAACACCTCCACCAAGGAACAGATCAAGGTCAATAAGGTCCGCAAGGTCCTGAACAAGGACCACTACGCCCTGGACAATGTCAAGGAACGGATCCTGGAGTACATTTCGGTCCTCCAGCTTTCCAACTCCCTGAAATCACCCATCATCTGCCTGGTGGGGCCTCCGGGGACCGGGAAGACCTCCATCGCCAAATCCATCGCCAAGGCCCTGAACCGCAAGTATGTGCGCATGTCCCTGGGGGGGATGCGGGATGAAGCGGAAATCAGGGGCCATCGCCGGACGTACATCGGCGCCATCCCCGGGCGGATCATCTATCACCTGAAACAGGTGGGGAGCAACAACCCCCTGTTCCTGCTGGATGAAATTGACAAGATGAGCCAGGACTTCCGGGGGGATCCGGCATCGGCCCTGCTGGAGGTGCTGGACCCTGAACAGAACAGCACCTTCACGGACAATTACCTGGAGCTGCCCTTTGATTTATCCCACGTCCTCTTTTTGACGACGGCCAATTCCCTGTCGACCATCCCCCATCCTTTACTGGACCGGATGGAAATCATCGAGGTCAACGGGTACGTGGAGGATGAAAAGGTGGAAATCGCCCGCCGGTACCTGGTGCCCAAGCAGCTGGAGGTCCACGGACTGGGCGCGAGCCAGCTGAAGATTGGCAAAAGCGCCATCAAGGACATCATCAATTATTACACCCGGGAATCGGGGGTCCGGGAGCTTGAACGGGAGATCGCCAAGATCTGCCGGGTTTCCGCCAAGGAAATCGTCGAAGAGAAAAAAGACCAGGTTTCCGTCACCTCCAAGAATCTGGAAAAATACCTGGGAATGCACCGCTTTTCCTACGAAAAGATCAAAAACCGGAAGGAAGTGGGCCTGGTCAACGGCCTGGCCTGGACCTCGGTTGGCGGGGAAACCCTGGAAATCGAGGTGGTTGTGGTCAAGGGCAGCGGCAAGGTGGCCATTACAGGGCAGCTTGGGGATGTCATGCAGGAATCGGCCAAGGCGGCGGTCAGCTACATCCGCTCCCGGGTCGACGAGCTGGGGATCGAAGAGGACTTTTACGAAAAGAAGGACATCCATCTCCACGTTCCCGAAGGCGCTGTACCCAAGGACGGCCCTTCGGCCGGCATCACCATGACGACGGCCCTGATCTCCGCCCTGACGAAAAAGCCCGTTCCCCAGAACCTGGCGATGACGGGGGAAATCACCCTGCGGGGCCGGGTGCTGCCCATCGGGGGACTGCGGGAAAAACTCACCGCGGCCCATCGCGCCGGCATCACCCAGATCATCCTGCCCAGGGAAAACGAAAAGGATCTGGAGGAAGTGCCCAAAACCGTCGTCCAGGCCCTGGATATCCATCCGGTGGAGACGATGGAGGAAGTGACCAGTCTGGTCTTTGGTGACAGTGATGAAAGTAAATAAAGCGGAAATTGTCATCAGTGCGGTTTCGGCGGCCCAGTACCCGGATGACGGCCTGCCGGAGATCGTGCTGCTGGGGCGGTCCAACGTGGGCAAGTCATCCTTCATCAACACCCTGATCCGGCGGAAGAACCTGGCGCGGACCAGCTCCCAGCCGGGGAAGACCCAGACCATGAATTTTTATCAGATCAACGATGCCTTCCGGTTCGTGGACATGCCGGGCTACGGCTACGCCAAGGTCTCCCGGGCGGAACGGGAGAAATGGGGCGAGATGATCGAGACCTATCTGCGCCGCCGGAAGAACATCCGCCTGATCATCCAGCTGGTGGACTGCCGGCACGAGCCGACGGAGGATGACCGCCTCATGTACGACTGGCTGGTGTATTACGGCCTGGACCCCATGGTCGTGGTGACCAAGAGCGACAAGATTTCCAAGGCGCGGCAGAAAAAAGCCCTGGATAACATCGTCAGATCCCTGAATATCGGGCATCGCCGGGATGTGGTCCTGTTTTCCGCCGTCGACAAAGAGGGAATGGACACCGTCTGGCAGGCCATCGAGGCCCAATTGCCAGATTATGTGGAGAAATCTTAAATCCGCATGGTAAAGATTGGGATTAATGGTATAATAGACAAGTCATAATTTTCTAATAGGAGTAGTGAGAAAGGCTATATGGTAAGAGTTCGCTTTGCGCCCAGCCCAACGGGCAACGTCCACGTTGGCAGCTTGAGAACGGCGCTGTATAATTATTTGTTCGCGAAAAAGAATAACGGGACGTTTTTGCTCCGCCTGGAAGATACGGACCGGACCCGTTATGAAGAAGGATCGGTGGAAAATCTCCTCAGCGCCCTTTACACCACGGGGGTCATCCCCGATGAAGGGCTGGTTCTGGAAGATGGCAAGCCGGCCCAGCACGGTGAGTACGGGCCTTATATCCAGTCAGAGCGGCTGGCGATTTACAATCAGTACATCGAAAAGCTGCTTGAAGAGGGAAAGGCCTACTATTGCTTCTGTTCCAAGGAACGCCTGGAAAAGGTGAGGGAAGAACAGAAGGCAAGGGGTGAAACCCCCCGCTACGACGGCCATTGCCGGAATTTGAGCCCAGAAGAGGTCAAGGCCAAGCTGGACGCCGGGGAACCTTACGTGATCCGCCTCAGGCTGCCGGAAAACCGCATGATCGCCTTTGACGATACGGTCCGGGGAAGGATTGAAATCAATACCGACGATCTGGATGACCAGGTTTTGATCAAAGCCGATGGTTTTCCGACCTACCACTTCGCGGTGGTCATTGACGACCATCTCATGGGGATCACCCATATCATCCGCGGGGAAGAATGGCTGCCCTCCACGCCCAAGCACGTCTACCTGTACGAATGCTTCGGGTGGGAACAGCCCCAGTACGTCCATCTCCCCAATATCCTGAATCAGGACCACAAGAAGCTGAGCAAGCGCCAGGGGGATGTGGCCGTCGGGGATTTCCTGGCCAAGGGCTATCTGCCTGAAGCCCTGGTGAATTTCCTGGCCCTGCTGGGATGGAGCCCCGAAGGGGATCAGGAAATATTTACCTTGGAAGAATTGGTCCAGGCCTTTGATCCTGAACGGGTCAACAAATCCGGCGCGGTCTTCGACCGGGACAAGCTTAACTGGATGAACGGCCAGTACCTGAAACAGCTGTCCGATGAGGATTTTGCGGCGGGGATGATTCCCTTCCTGAAAAAGGATGGTCTGATCACGGAAGCTGACTGTGAAGAACGGAAGGATTGGCTGCTCAAGGTCGCCGGGCTTTTGAAGGAGCGCATTGAGTATTTCGCCCAGGCCCCCGATGAATTGTCTTCAATCCTGAATACTGATTTTGAAATGACGGATGATGCCGAGGCAAAGGAAATCCTGGCCGCGGATACGGTGCCGGTCCTTTACCAGGCCCTGGTGGAAAAAATCCGTACAGCCGATGGCTGGGACGCCCAGGCAGCCCAGCAGATCATCAAAAGCATCCAGAAGGAACACAAGGCGGAAAAGATCAAGGGCAAGGCCTTGTACATGCCCATCCGCCTGATGCTGACCGGCGTCATGCACGGACCGGACCTGGCCCTGATCATGGATGTTCTTGGCAAAGATGAATGTTTGAAACGGCTTGAACGTTTTTAATACACAATCACGTACGACAGAGGAAAAGGAGGCAAAAGCGTGAAACAGAAAGTAAATGCGAAGAATACCATCGGCTTGGTAATCTTTGTGGCATTACTCGCCTTCTGTGTCTATGTGCTGTTCAACGGTATTACCGTTGGCATTTACGACATAGGCAAGGTGGGTGATCACATGCATTATGGATTGGATTTGACCGGTGGGGTCAACGTGGTCATGCAGGCCGAATCCACGGATGGCAGCGCGATCACAAGCGACAAGATGACCAGTACGGTGGCGGCCCTTAAAAACCGTGTGGACTCCCTGGGTGTTTCAGAAGCGACTGTGACCCAGCAGGGTGACAACCGGATCCGTGTCCAGATTCCGTCCATCCAGGATCAGCAGGAAGCCCTGGACATGATCGGGAAGACGGCCCAGCTGCAGTTCAAGGATCCCAGCGGCAACGTGATCCTCACCGGGGACCACGTGTCCTCAGCCAAGGCGGTTTCCCAGAAGAACAGCAGCGGCGTGGAAGAATACGTGGTTTCCCTGAAGTTTGATGAAGAGGGGACCAAGCTCTTCGCCGACGCCACCAAGAAGTACCTGAATCAGACGATTTCCATCGTCCTGGATGATGAAACCATTTCAGCCCCCACGGTCAACGCGACCATCACCAACGGGGAAGCCGTCATCGAAGGGATGAAGAATTCCGACGAAGCCGGCAAGCTGGCCAACCTGATTTCCGGTGGTTCCCTGCCTGTGAAGCTCAGCGCCGTCGAAGTGACGACCATCGGGCCCACACTGGGTGCCAACTCCCTGAATCAGAGTATTTACGCCAGCGGCATCGGCGTTCTGGCTGTCTTGATCTTCATGCTCGTGTTTTATCGCGGCCTGGGCGTTATCGCCGACCTGGCCCTGATCATTTACGTCATGCTGGATCTGATCCTCATGGTGGTCATGAACGTGACGCTGACCCTGCCCGGTATCGCCGGGATGATCCTGTCCGTCGGGATGGCTGTGGACGCCAACGTCATCATCTTCGAGCGTATCAAGGAAGAGGCCCGGGAAGGCGGCCGGTCGCTGCTGTCCTCGGTCAACGCCGGGTTTAAAAACGCCATGCGGACCATCATTGACTCCAACGTCACCACCCTGATCGCCGGCTTCGTGCTCTTCTTCATGGGATCCGGCAGTGCCCAGGGCTTTGCGGTAACGCTGGTCGTTGGGATCATCCTGTCCATGCTGACAGCCATCGTGTTCACCAAGCAGATCATCAAGCTGGTCTTGGGAGCCCATCTGGTTGACAGCGCGGCATTTTACGGCGTGTAAGGAGCGGATCGATGAAAGAGCAAAAAATATTACCGATTATCAAGAATACCAAGATTTGGCTGACTTTCTCACTGATTCTGATCGTCATCAGTTTGGGCTCATGGATGATCCGCGGCCTGAACTTCGGGATTGACTTCGTCGGTGGGACCATCGTCACCATCAACGTCCACACCACCTTTGACGTGAAGGATGTCCGCACCATCACGGATAAGTACGATAAAAACGCGGACATCACCTACGCTGGGGACAGCAAGCAGGAAGTGGTCATCAGCACCAAGGAAAGCCTGAACACCACCCAGCGGGCCGAGCTGTTCAGCGCCTTTAAAACAAAATACAATCTGAAGGATTCGGATTTGATCTCCGTCGATACGGTTACGGCCAGCATCGGCCAGGAGACCACCCGGAACACGATCATCGCGTCCATCATCGCGGTCGTCCTCATGCTGGTGTACATCACCTTCCGGTTTGAATTCTTCTTCGGCCTGTCGGCCGTCATTGCGCTGATCCACGATATCCTGGTGGTCATCGGGGTTTACGCCCTGTTCCAGATACAGGTCAATTCGCCCTTTATCGCGGCCATTTTGACCATCCTGGGTTATTCCATCAACGATACCATCGTGGTGTTCGACCGTATCCGTGAAAATGAGGAAACCATCGGGCTGAAGAATCTGCCCCTGCTGGTGGATACCAGTATCACCCAGACCATGCGCAGAAGTATCAATACCGTCGCGACGACCCTGGTGGCCATCATCGCCCTGTATATTTTTGCGGTGACGGCGATCCGCGATTTCGCCCTGCCGCTGATCGTAGGGATTACCTGCGGCTGCTACTCCTCCATTTTTGTGGCCAGTCCGCTGTGGGTTATTTTCCAGAAGAAATCTTCAAAATCCCGTTACAACACGAAATTAAAGAAACACGAAAAGAAACGCCGGGATCGGAAAAAGAGCCAGAGGGATCAGGCACCACAGGTGTAAATCAAATGTTTAGAAATCAGAACCGGTCAGAGATGTTCTTCTCTGGTCGGTTTTGTCTTGTATTGGATCCCTGGCCGATGGCTGAGGATAGGACAGGAGCAGAAAATGGAGACAATATGGAAGGAACGGCCCCCCGTGCTGGACGATGGATTGAAGCGCCAGGCCGTGCAGATTTCGGAGGATTGCGGCATTCCCTACACCATCGCCTGTATGGCGGTAAAACGGGGCTGTGAGGACAGTGAAGCGGCCATGGCCTATCTGGACCCCTCGCCCGAGGATTTTCACAATCCCTTCGGGCTGCCGGACATGGAAGCCGCCGTCAAGCGGCTGGTGGCGGCCCGGGACGGGGAAGAGCTGGTCTGTATTTACGGGGACTACGATGTGGACGGCACTACGGCGGTGTCCATGCTGATGAAATATTTCAAGGCCGTGGGCATCCGTGCTATTTTCAGGATCCCCAACCGCCTGAAGGAGGGCTACGGCATGAATCTGCCGGCGGTGGAAGCCCTGGTGGAAAAGGGCGTGAATCTCATCGTCACGGTGGATAACGGCATCGCCGCGGCAAAGGAAATCGCCTACTGCGTGTCCAAGGGGGTCGATGTCATTGTGACCGATCACCATGAATGCCAGGAGGCCCTGCCCGGGGCTCTGGCAGTCATCGACGCCAAACGCCCGGATTCCCATTACCCCTTTGCGGAACTGTGCGGGGCGGGCATTGCCTTTAAGATCATCCAGGCCCTGGACCAGTACCTGGGCCGGGGGGATGATCTGACGGAGTACATGGAATGCGCTGCCCTGGCCACGGTGGCGGATATCGTGCCCCTGAAGGATGAGAACCGGGTCCTGGTCAGCCTGGGCATCCAGTCCATGAATGAGGGGCCGGTGAATCCGGGAATCGGTGGGCTGATCGAAGTGAGCGGCATCGACTGCGTGACCGCGGGGCGAATCGGTTTTGTGCTGGCGCCCAAGATCAACGCGGCGGGCCGCCTGGGGGAAGCGGACCGGGTGGTCAGCCTGTACACCTCGGACGATGGGGCGGTCATTGAAGAGACGGCCCGGTTCCTCAAGGAGGAAAATGAGAAGCGCCAGGAAATCGAGGGTGAGATCACCGATGAGGTCATCGCCCAAATCCAGGGGCAGGGCAAGTACAAGGAAGTCTTCATCGTGGCGGCCGGAAGGGGGTGGCACTCGGGGGTCATCGGCATCGTGGCCAGCAAGATCCAGGAAAAATGGTACCATCCGGTCATCGTCATCGGTATCGGTGAAGACGGGCTGGCCAGGGGAAGCTGCCGGAGCGTCAGCGGCATCAACATGTTTGAGGCCCTTTCCTCCTGTCAGGAGCTCTTTGAAAACTACGGAGGCCACGCCCAGGCCGCCGGCTTTTCCATCCGGGAGGAAAACATCCCCAAGCTGGAAGAAGCCCTGAAAGCCTGGAGCCAGGCCAACCAGGTGGAGGACTGCCTGAAAAAGACCCTGTACTACGATATGGAAATGGATCTGGACGCCCTGGATGAGTCCCTGATGGAAGGGCTGGTGATGTGCGAGCCCTACGGCGTCGGCAACCCCGGCCCGGTGTTCCATTACGGCAGGCAGGTCCCCGACAATGTGCGGAAGATGGGCCGTGACGGCGCCCATTTGAGCTTCTCCGTGGAGAATACCCGCTGCGTGGGCTTCCAATGGGGCAGCCGCATGGAAGAGGTGTCCTCGGGGGAAATCAGCCTGCTGGCCACCCCCAAAAACAACACCTTCCGGGATGAGACCCACATCGAGCTGAACCTGGTCGATTTGAAGCGGGACGAGCTCAACGACTACTCCGCCTGCTGGAAGATCATCGCAAGGGTGGAAAAGGGGGACTGCAGTGTGGCAGACGCCCCGGTGTGGCATCGGAGCGAAGCGGAGCTGCTGCCCGACCGGGAAGCGCAAGTCGCCGTGTATCGGATGATTAAAAAGGCGGCCGAAAAACCCCTGCCCTTTGACCAGGTATGTAAATCTATTGAAAATATGAATGGATTTAAGCTGATTGTCTGTTTAAAGGTCATGGAAGAAGTGGGTGTTATCGGTTTTAAATTAAAAAAGGGGATATTATTTAGCCATATATGTAAAACTAATGAAAAAAAAGATATTCAAAATGCGCCTTTAATGATAGAATTAAGAAAATATATTTTAAAAGGATAGTGGGGTTAATCATGGATTTAAAAAGTAAGATTTCGGTTTATGAAGGATTTCCAAAAGATGGAATCAGTTTTAAAGACATTAACAGCCTGATTGCAGATCCTGAAGCATTTCGATTTGTGACCGACGAGTTTTATAAGATAGCAAAAGCGTTGGATGTCAATATCGTCTGTATCCCCGAAGCAAGAGGTTACATCTTTGGTTCCGCTTTGGCATATCGTCTGGGTGCGGGCCTGGTTCCCATCCGTAAACCCGGCAAGCTGCCCGGTGAAGTTATGGCCAAATCTTATACATTGGAATACGGTAAGAATACGGTGGAAATCCAGAAGGATGCCATCAAACCCGGCGACCGGGTGCTCATCATCGACGACCTCCTGGCAACCGGCGGGACGATGAAGGCAGCCATCGACCTGGTCGAGCTCCTGGGCGGTGAAGTGTGCGGCGCGTTGTTCCTCATCGAACTGACGGACCTGAATGGCCGGGACACCCTCAAAAACTATTTTGTCAGCTCCCTGGTCCAGTATCCCGTATGATGCGTCAATAGGGATAAGAAATGAAAGGAGGTACGTATGGCCACAGAAGCAGTAAAAAGTAAAATAGATAGTGTGATTAAGCTTGTAAAGAAAAATGACCCAGAAGCTGATACTGAGATGATCATGCGTGCCTTTGAATTGGCCGACAAAGCGCATACCGGGCAAAAGCGCAAATCCGGTGAGGACTACATCATCCATCCCGTCGCTGTTGCTTACATTCTGGCAGAATACAAGATGGATGTGGAGACCATTTGTGCGGCTCTGCTCCACGATGTGATCGAGGATACCAAGTATACCCACGAGTACATCGCCAATGCCTTCAATCCCAAAATCGCCGATCTGGTCGAAGGTGTGACCAAAATCGGCCAGATCGAGTACCAGTCCAAGGAAGAGAGCCAGGCGGAAAACCTGAGGAAGATGGTTATGGCCATGTCCCAGGATATCCGCGTCATCCTCATCAAGCTGGTGGACCGCCTTCACAACATGCGGACCCTGGAGTACATGACGCCGGCCAAGCAGCAGGAAAAGGCCCGGGAAACCATGGACATTTACGCGCCCATCGCCAACCGGCTGGGCATCCAGGCCATCAAGGCCGAATTGGAGGACCTGTCCCTCAAATACCTGGACCACGACGGCTATTACGATCTGGTGAAGAAGGTCAAGCTGCGCAAGCAGGCCCGGGAAGAGTACATCGACCAGGTCATCACCATTTTGAAGAAAAAGATCGACGACGTGGGGATCCCCTGCAAGATTTACGGACGGTCCAAGCATTTTTATTCGATTTACCGCAAGATGAAGGCCCAGCACCGGCAGTTCGATGAGATTTACGATCTCATTGCCGTGCGGGTCATCGTGGATTCGGTCAAGGACTGCTACGGGGTCCTGGGGGTGGTCCATACCCAGTGGAAGCCCATTCCCGGGCGTTTTAAGGATTATATCGCCATGCCCAAGCCCAACATGTACCAGTCCATCCACACCACGGTCATCGGGCCCAACGGGGATCCCTTTGAAATCCAGATCCGGACCAAGGAAATGCACCAGACGGCGGAATACGGGATCGCGGCCCACTGGAAGTACAAGGAAGGCCGCACCGGGGACAGCAAGGGCAAGGACCTGGAATACGAGCACAAGATGTCCTGGCTGCGCCAGATCATGGAATGGCAGCGGGAGCTGGACAACGCCGGGGACCTGCTGGAAACCATCAAGGTGGACCTGCTCAACGAGGAGGTCTACGTGTTTTCACCCAAGGGCAAGGTCTTCGAGCTGCCCATGGGTTCCTGCCCCCTTGACTTCGCTTACCGGGTTCACAGCGACATCGGCAATTCCTGTGTGGGGGCCAAGGTCAACGGCAAGATCGTCCCCCTCAATTACACCCTGAGCAACGGCGACATCGTGGAGGTGATGACCTCCAAGAATTCCAACGGACCCAGCCGGGACTGGCTCAATTTCGTCAAGAGTGCCCACGCCCGGAACAAGATCCGCCAGTACTTCAAGAAGGAAGAAAAGGAAGAAAACATCGCCAAGGGCAAGCTCATGCTTGAAAATGAAATCAAGCGCCAGGGCCTCCAGGATACCCGCCTGAACAGCCTGACAGAGCTGGAAATCCTCAGTGAAAAGCTGGATTACCGCTCGGTCAGTGATTTTTACGCGGCCATCGGCTACAATGGCATCAAGATGGGGACGGTCTTCACCAAGATGCACCTCCTCTTCCCGGACGAATTCCCGGAAGCGGAAGAGGAAGTCGTCCTGAAGAAACGCAGCCACAAGGCGGCCATGAATTCCAATATCATCGTGGCCGGCCTGAGCGATATCGACGTCCACCTGTCCAAATGCTGCAGCCCGGTGCCCGGGGACAAGATCATCGGGTACATCACCCAGAACCACGGAATCTCCATCCACCGGACGGATTGTCCCAATGTGCTCAACATCACGGACCCGGAAAAGATCGTCGAGGTCGAATGGAACAAGTACGGCATCAACGGCAGCTTCACGGCGGAGATCAACATCAAGGCCAACGAGCGCCAGGGCTTACTCATCGACATCAACAAGATCTTTCTGGAAATGAACATCCCCCTCAATGCCCTGACCGCCCGTAACGAACGGGGTGAGTACTCGTACTTTGAGGCGGTGTTTGAGATCAAGTCCCGCAGGGAGCTGACCCTGCTGATCAAGAATCTCAACAAGATTCCGGAAGTCATTTCCATCAAGCGGGTGTGATCATGCGGGCAGTGGTACAGAGAGTCAAATTCTCATCGGTAACCGTCGGCGGAGAGGTCATTGGGGAAATCGGCCGGGGGCTGAATATCCTCCTGGGCATCAAGGAAGACGACACCGAGGCGGACATGGACTACATCATCCAGAAGATCGTGAACCTGCGGATTTTTGAGGATGAAGCGGGGAAGATGAACCGTTCGCTGCTGGATGCGGGCGGTGAGCTCCTCATCGTCTCCCAATTCACCCTTTACGGCGACTGCCGGAAGGGCCGGCGGCCCAGCTTCATCCGCAGTGGACCGGTGGAGGCCGCCAAGGCCAAGTACGAACGGTTTGTGGAAAAGATCCAGGAGCAGCCGGTGGCCAAAATCGCATATGGCCAGTTCCAGGCGGATATGGATGTGGCCATCTTGAACGACGGCCCGGTAACCCTTCTTCTGGACAGCGAAAAACAGTTTTAACGGATGAACACAAAGGAATTTGAGAGGAGTACGCGTGCAAATACAAAAATTCATACTTGGACCCATGGCTTCCAATTGTTACATCGTCTGGCCGGACGGTGAAAAAGAGGGTGTCATCATCGATCCGGGTTACGACAGTAAGGAAATCACGGATTTCATTGCGGAAAAGGGTCTGTGCATCGACAAGATCCTGCTGACCCACGGGCACTTTGATCACATCGGCGGGTTGGAAATGGTCCGCAAGGCCACCAAGGCGCCGGTTTATATCTATAAGGACGACGCGGAATGCCTGACCTCGGCGGGGACCAACATCTCCACCATGGTGGGCCAGCCCATGACCTTCGAGCCGGCGGAGGTCCTCATGAAAGAAGGGGACGAAATCGCCGTCGGTTCGTCGGAAAAGCTGAAGGTCATCCACACGCCGGGGCATACCCCGGGGGGATGCTGCTTTGCCGGGGACAAGGTGGTCTTTACAGGGGATACCCTGTTCCAGCAGTCCGTGGGACGCAGTGATTTCCCAGGCGGCGATTACTACGCCCTCATGGATTCTGTCAAGAAATTGATGGCGCTGGACGATGCCCTGATCGTCCTCCCCGGACACGGCGATAATTCAACCATCGGTTTTGAACGGACCCACAATCCATTTGTGTAAAAGAGGATGATCCTGTGGAAGAAATTGCTTTTAACCTGGAACCGACATCCCCATTCCGGCAGCCCTGCTTTGAACTCATGCAGCAGTTCCTGCCGGGTGCGGATGTCCTGTTTAATGAGGAATGCGCCCATCAAATCGTCGTCGAAACCCTTCCCGGAGAGCTGATCCTGTCAGCCAGGGAGGGGGACACGACAGCCTTCATGCGGACCTACGAATGCGGGAAACCCCTTGACAAGGAAACGTTCAAAGGGTTTCTTTACAATTTTTTGACGATGATTTTCGACAAAAAATTAGCCTGGGGCAGCCTGACCGGAATCAAGCCGGTGAAGATCGCCCACGCTTTCATGGTGGACGAGGGTCTGAGCCGGGACGCCGCCGCCCAAAAAATGCGGGACGCCTACGCCGTGTCGGAGGAAAAGAGCCAGCTGGCGGCCTTTCTGGCCGACGGTGAGCTGCCGGTGGTCTACCCGGTGGACGGCAAACGGGTTTCCGTGTACGTCGGGGTCCCCATCTGTCCGGCCAGGTGCACCTATTGCTCCTTCGTGTCCACCGTCGCCGATAAAAAGGGCAAGCTTTGTGAGGAATACCTGAACAACCTGCTCTACGAAATCGACATGATGGCGGAGATGATCGCGGACAAGGGACTGACGGTGGACACCCTGTACATCGGCGGAGGCACCCCCTCCATCCTGACGAAGGAACAGATCACCACCCTGCTGAAGGCGCTGAAGGGCACCTTCATCCATCCGGATTTAAGGGAATTCACCTTTGAAGCCGGCCGGCCGGAAACGACCACCCGGGAAAAGCTGGGGGTGCTGAAAAAGGGAGGGGTGGACCGGATCTGCCTCAATCCCCAGAGCATGAACAATGACACCCTGAGGGCCATCAACCGCCTCCATACGGAGGAGGACATCCTGTCGACCTATCGGATGATCCGGGAGATGGGCTTTGACAATGTGAACATGGATTTGATCGTGGGGCTCAACCACGAAGCGCCGGAGGCCTTCATGACCTCCTTGGACAAGGTCATCGCCCTGGAACCGGAAAACCTGACGGTGCACAGCCTGGCCATCAAAAAAGGGTCCACCATGAAATCCGAACAGGGCCATCATTTCAGCCAGCTTTACGACGCCTCCTTTTACAGGGCCATCGGGCAAAGGCTGGAGGACGCGGGCTACCGGCCCTACTACCTGTACCGGCAGAAGTACACCCAGGGCAACGGCGAAAACATCGGCTACTGCAGGGAAGGCCATCCGGGGATTTACAACATTCTGATGATGGCTGAAAAGCAGAGCATCATCGGCATCGGCGCGGGGTCCTCGGGCAAGATTTACGATGCCCGGGCGGACCGCTTTGAGAAGGTGTTTACGGTCAAGGATGTGCGAACCTACAATGAGCGGACGGAAAAGATCGTCGAGGCCAAGCTCCAGGCTTATCAGGATTTGTAAGCGGCTGGATTATTTACGAAGATAAAGGGAAAATTAAACGGATGGATAAAGGGGTCACCCTTCTCTTGACAGAAGCCACCGATTTTGCCTATAATAAAAAGAATGCAAACAGATCAGGCGTTAAACAACGCCTGAATTGGACATACAACTAGGAGGAATGATGAAAACACACTATAGAAGCGCAATGTGCGGGGATATGGACAAAAGTGCTGAAGGAAAAGTCGTCAAGCTTTCCGGCTGGACGGACAGCCGCCGGGATTTGGGCGGCGTGATCTTCATCGATTTGCGGGACCGCTCAGGCATGGTCCAGCTGGTCATCAATGAGGAAGAATCCAAGGACAGCTTCCACGACGCCGAAAAGGTCCGGAACGAATACGTTCTGTGCGTCGAAGGCAAGGTGAGGAAGCGGGATCCGGAAAACGTGAATCCCAAGATGCCCACCGGGGACATGGAAGTCCTGGTCAGCCATCTGACGATTCTGGACACGGCCAATACGCCGCCCATCTACGTGGAAGACGACGATAAATCCGGAGAAGCAGTGCGCCTTAAATACCGCTATCTGGATCTGCGCAAGCCCAAAAACCAACGGACTCTGATGGTCCGTGCCCAGGTGGCCGCCATCGTCCGCAATTATCTGAACAACGAAGGCTTCTGTGAAATTGAAACCCCTGTGCTGGGCAAGCCCACGCCGGAAGGCGCCCGGGACTTCCTGGTGCCCTCCCGGGTCCAGAAGGGCCGGTTCTTCGGACTGCCCCAGAGCCCCCAGCTCTTCAAGCAGATCCTCATGATTTCTGGCATGGACCGGTATTATCAGATCGCCAAGTGCTTCCGTGACGAAGACCTGCGCCAGGACCGTCAGCCGGAATTCACCCAGATCGATATGGAAATGTCCTTCGTCACCAAGGACGATATCCTGCCCATCATGGAAGGGATGATCTCGGAAATCTTCAAGGATATCCGGGGCATCGAGCTGCCCAGACCCTTCATCCGCATGACCTATCAGGAAGCCATGGACCGCTTTGGTTCGGACAAACCCGATACCCGCTTCGGCATGGAGCTCCAGGATCTGTCGGACATCTTAAAGGATTCGGATTTCAAGGTCTTCTCCGGCGCCATCAAGAAGGGCGGCTCCGTCCGGGCCATCATCGCCAAGGACGCCCAGGGCAAGCTGTCCAAGAAGACCATCAAGCACCTGGAAAAACACGTGCAGATCTACAAGGCCAAGGGCCTGGCGTGGATCGACGTCAAGGACGAAGGGATGAAATCCCCCATCCTCAAATTCATCTCTGAAGAAGAAAAACAGGCCATCTTCGACCGTTTGGGAGCAGAAAACGGCGATATGATCTTCATGGTGGCGGACACCGATGAAGTGGCCTGCACCTCCCTGGGGCAGCTCCGTCTGGAACTGGCCAAGCGTCTGGAATTCGACCTCTCCGGGAAATTCAATTTCCTCTGGGTCATCGACTTCCCTCTGCTGGAATACGACGCGGATGCCGGCCGTTACATGGCCAAGCACCATCCCTTCACCGCACCACTGGATGAAGACCTGGATCTTTTGGAAACCTCGCCTGAAAAAGTGCGCTCCGATGCCTACGACATGGTGGTCAATGGGGTAGAACTGGGCGGCGGCTCCATCCGTATCCACAACCAGGATATCCAGGAACGGATGTTCAAGGCCCTGGGCATGTCCATGGAAACGGCCTGGACCAAGTTCGGGTTCCTGCTGGAAGCCCTGAAGTACGGGACGCCCCCCCACGGCGGATTGGCCTTTGGGATGGACCGTTTGATCATGATGCTCCTGGATATCGACAATATCCGCGACGTCATCGCCTTCCCCAAGACCCAGAACCACGGCTGTCTGATGACCGACGCCCCGGCTCCGGCCGAACTGGATCAGCTCATCGATCTGGGCATCAGCATCGACGATGAAATTGTATAATTGAAAAAACACAAATCAAAAAGCTCCCGTTTGACGCGGGAGCTGGTTTTTTAGGAGGCCATGCTATGAAAGAAATCGGCGTTGTCAAAAAAGAATTGAAGGGAAACAAGGCCAAGGTGGCTATCATGCGCCACGCGGCCTGCGGCGACTGCCACGCCTGCGAGGTCAGCTCCGACAAGAAGGAGATGATGGCCGAGGCCCGCAATGATGTGGGGGCCAAGCCCGGGGATAACGTGGTGGTGGAAATGGAATTCGCCAACCTGATGCGGGCGGCGGGCATCGCCTATGGCATGCCCCTCATCGCCTTTTTCATCGGCTGCTTCGGCGGGTATTTCCTGGGACCGTCCATGGGCTGGGATCCCGTATTCAGCGGCTTCATCAGCGGCATCGTCCTGACGGCCGTGGCGTACCTGATCATCCGGGTCTTTGACCGTAAGGGCGCCTTTGGCGGCAAAAGGTACGAGCCGGTGATCACCGAGATCATGACCCAGGAGGAACTGGACAAGCTGGTGGCGGTGCCCAAGGACCGGATGAAGGCCTTTTAAAGCAGCGGCGCCACCAGCCGTGAGATGGATTCCTTGATCTTGACCAGGCCGGGCCGGTGGAGGTAATGGTACTGGTCGTAATACAGGCACTTTTCAATATCCCGGTCGAAGATCCGGCGCAGGGATGTGGCGATCTTGGGATCGTAAATGAAGGCGTTGGACTCGAAGTTGAGGCTGAAGCTGCGCACGTCGAAGTTACAGGATCCCACGGAGCAGATGGCGTCGTCCACGGAGATGGTCTTGGCGTGGAGGAAGCCGTTATTGTAAATAAAAACCTTGGCGCCGCAGGTGATGAGCTCGCCCACGTAGGCCAGGGTGGCCCAGTAGACGAAGATGTGGTCCGGCTTGTTGGGAATCATGATGCGGACGTCCACCCCGGATTTCAGGGCGATCTTCAGGCTTTCCATGACGCTCTCATCCAGAACGAAATAGGGACTCTGGATGGAGATGGACTGCTTGGCGCCGACGATCATCCGGATGAAGCCCTGCTTGATGGTCTGGAACACCTCGTCGGGTCCGGAGGATACGATCTGTATGCCGGATCCGGCCCGGTGGGTCAGGGACGGGGGCAGGGAGGGGTAGTACTGGCGGATGATGGAGGGCTCCAGGTCGATGGGGTCATCGTTGCCGCTGGTGCGCCAGTCCAGGAAGAATCGCCGCTGGAGCTCGTACACGGCGTAGCCGGTGATCTGCAGGTGGGTATCCCGCCAGTAGCCCATGCGCTTGTTCTGCCCCAGGTACTCATTGCCCACGTTGTAGCCGCCGATGAAGGCGGTCTGCCCGTCGATGACCACGATCTTCCGGTGATCCCGGTAATTGACCCGGATGTTCACCGGCCATAATTTAGTTGGAAAGAACCGGCCGTACTCCCCGCCGGCTTTTTTTAATTGGTGGAGCCGGATGCGCGGAATATAACGGCCGCCCATTTCGTCAAAGAGCAGGCGGACCTCCACGCCTTCCTGGGCTTTTTTGATGAGCAGGTTCATGAACTTCTTGCCCAGGTCGTCGTTCTTGATGATGTAGTACTCGATGTGGATGCTGGTATGGGCCTTTTCGATGGCGTCAAACAGCGCCCGGAATTTGTCGTGGCCGTCGGTGTAGATGGCCACCTGGTTGTTGGTGGTGTAAAGGGAGTGGGAGGTATTCCAATGGAATTCGATATCGCCCTTATACTGGGTCAGGTAGGGATTCAGTGCCATTCGTTCGATGAGGTACAGGTGGCTCTCTGCCGCCAGCTGCTTGTACTCGGCCTCTTCCGGCGTGTTGTAGCGGTAGATTTTGCGCCGGGTGAGGTTTTGGGACAAAAACAGATAGAACAGGAACCCCAGCAGGGGAAAGACCCACAAGGCCAGCAGCCATGCCAGCGTGCTTTGTGGGCTTTTTCGTTCCAGAAAGATGATGCCGATGGAAAGCATGAAATTGATGATGAGGATGATCAGCTCGATGTGCTGCGGCGTTAAAAAGTAAAACATAAGCTTTCCTCCGAGAGAAAATGAAAATCGTCGGGATAATGGATGGGGTCGGTTTATTCGCCGATGATCTTGATCAGGGCGTGCTTATCCCGTTTGCCGTCAAATTCAAAATAAAAAATCTGTTCCCAGGTTCCAAAATCAAGACGGCCGTTGGTGATGGCTACCACCACCTCGCGGCCCATGATGGTGCGCTTCAAATGGGCGTCGGCGTTGTCTTCAAAGCCGTTGTGGTGATATTGGGTGTAGGGCTTTTCCGGCGCCAGCTTTTCCAGCCAGGTTTCATAATCCTGATGGAGGCCGGATTCGTCATCGTTGATGAAGACGCTGGCGGTGATGTTCATGGCGTTGACCAGGACCAGTCCTTCCTGGATACCGCTTTCCTGGACGGCCTTTTCGACCTTCGGGGTGATGTTGACCAGTCCACGGCGTGTGGGCAGGTGGAAATGCAGTTCTTTACGATATGATTTCATATTGTCCTCCGCAATGTGTTTTCTTATTAGTATAACAGAAACCAACTATGATATAATTAAAAAAGTATCAGAATGTAAAAAAACATGAGAAAAGCTGACTGAGATGAGGAGGAGAATTGATGGTGCAGATTTTTTTTGATATTGATGACACCTTGTATGACCAGATGGTGCCCTTCGACCGTGCGTGCCGCTCAGTTTTTGCGGCGTCCTATTCCAGATTGGACGTTGAGAAGCTGTTTGTGAACAGCCGTGCCAGAAGCGACGAGGTGTTCAGGATGGTGAGCCGGGGAGAGATGGAACCGGGGGAGATGTACGCCTACCGCATCCAGATGGCCTTTGTGGACTGCAGAAGCTATATCAGCAAACAGGAAGCCATGGCCTTCCAGCGGGCCTATGCCAAAAATCAGGCGGAAATCACTTTGCAGCCGGGCATCGTGACCCTGCTTGACGAGCTGGCTTCCCGGAAGGTGGCCATGGGCATCATCACCAACGGACCGGGGGCCCATCAGATGCGGAAGGTCAAAGCCCTGGGGCTGGAAAAGTGGTTTGACAAGGACCGGATCTTCATATCGGGGGAAGTCGGCTGCGCCAAGCCCGACGTAGAAATCTTCCGCCTGGTCCAGGAAAAGACCGGCGTCCAGGCCGGTGAGGCGGTATTCGTCGGCGACGCCTTCCCCATCGATGTGGTCGGGGCCAAGGGAGCGGGATGGCGTTCAGTGTGGATCAATCGCCGGAAAAACCCCATCCCGGAGAATACGATGGTGCGGCCGGATTTTGCAGCGGAGGATGACGGGGCATTGGAAAAAATCATCATGGCGATCATCGGCCGATGAGGTGATATTTATACAAAAAAAAACGATGCTATTTATGTTTCAACTTGAATAATCCAATATGTGATGATATGATAAATGCAGGAGTTTTGGCAAGACCGAAGACGTCATATAATGATTGTTATGTTGTGTATAAATAGGCTTCACACTTTGCAGAAGGGCAGGAGTGAAAATGATGAAAGAGTTCCAGATGACCAAAACGGAAAGAGACCTGTTTGACAGCGTCTTGTGTGGAATACTGCGTTATTCAGTGGATGAAAACGCACAGGTACTGCAGTTCAACAACACCTGCTCCCAATTGTACGGGTTTGAAAGCAATGAAGAGTTTTCAATCGCGTTGGAATCGGGGGAGATGCAGACCGTATATGCCTATGACCGGGAAATCTTCCGGGGGTTCATCCGGCATTGCATACGTTCGGGGAAAACCATCAATTTCGGCCACCGGATCATGAGGAAGGACGGCACCCTGGCCTATGTGATCGGGACCATGCGGGTCACAGAAATGGTAGAGGGTGAAAAGGTCATACAAGCAATGTTCACCGATTCCGGCTACCACGTGGTCCAGGAGGACATCCGCAGGAGCCTCCAGTACCTTCCCTCCGGCCCCAGCACCAGGGGAAAGCTCATCGTGACCTCGGCCGACCCTGAGGTGAGGCGTGAGCTGAAGGAGATCCTCATGCCGGATTATACGGTCATCGATGCCGTCAGCGAGCGGGAGGTCCGTTCCGTCCTGGACAAGGAACAGGACGACATCGGGGCGGTCCTGGTGGATGAGGACATCGTATCCGACAATGATTTCGACTTCATGGCGTCCATCAAGAGCAATGCCCTTTTCGCGTCCATTCCCGTCGTCATTCTGGCCCGGGCAGGCAGCGAGGATGAGGAACAGCTGCTGTCCTATGGGGCCAGTGAATTCCTGCGCCGGCCTTTCGATGCCAATGTGATCCGCCTGCGCATCTCAAACCTGCTGGAGCTGCGGGATACCGCTATCCAGCGCAACGCCATCGAATCCATGGTCAACAATATCCCTGGCGGCGTGGTCATCTTCCGCATGGGCAGCAGGATGGAGCTTCTGTACGACAGCAAGAAGCTCTCCGTGCTGGGGGCGTGGAACGAGGAGGACCGGCTGCAGGTGAGACGGGAGGGCCTCGGCTGCCTGGTTTACGAAGCGGACCGCGCGCGCATCACCAAGAATCTCTTCAACGCCGCGGAAACCGGCGGGACGGTGGAAATGACCTTCCGTCTGGTGGGCCGGGACGGCAAGAAGATCTGGGTCCAGGCCCACGCCGTGCAGATCCGCAAGGAAGGGAACAAACCGGTGTACCAGGCCGTCATCACCCCCACCTCAGTGCGGGAAAAGATGTACCAGAACGTCCTTGACGATTCCTTTTCCGCTGTGGCGGTCAACGATGACAAAACCGATGAGCTGCTCTACATCAACAATGCCGCCGCCGCCCTGTCCGAGGAATGTGACACGCCGGCGGAATGGCCCTGGATGGCCTTCCGTGGGGAGGATCTGCCCACGGACAGCTACGTGTCCAGACAGGTCATCACCAAAAAGACCGGCCGGCACCTGAACATGAACGGCCGGCATATCGACTGGAATGGGATACCGGCCCGGATCGTGTTCCTGGCCGACGATACGGAGAGCTACCGGCTGCAGAATGAACAGCTCGAACGGGCCTTGAATGAGGCCAAGAAGGCCAACAAGGCCAAGAGCTCGTTCCTGTCGCGCATGAGCCACGATATCCGCACGCCCATGAACGCCATCCTGGGCATGTCCAGCCTGGCCTTTGATGAAATTGAGGACCAGGTGGCCGTCAGGGATTATCTGGAAAAAATTTCATCCTCGGGCCAGTACCTGCTGGGCCTGATCAACGACATCCTGGATATGTCCCGGATTGAAAGCAACCGCGTCGAGTTCCACCTGGAACCCGGCACCATCGCCCAATGCGTCCACGATGTGCTGGTTTCCATGCAGGCCCAGATCGATCAGAAGAAGCTGCATTTCAGTTACATCCAGCTTCCCGATGAGCCGGAAACCCTCGTCATGCTGGATAACATGCGGATCCAGCAGATCTTTTTCAATCTCCTGTCCAACGCGGTCAAGTTTACGGGAGAGGGGGGCAGCGTGTTCGTGACCGTCCGGCGGGACGCTCCGGACAACGGCGCCATCGCCTATCACATCGACGTGCGGGATACGGGAATCGGCATCGCCGTGGACGCCCAGGAGCGCATCTTCGAAGCCTTTGAACAAGCCGGCCCCCAGACCAGGAACGGCTCGGGGCTGGGGCTGGCCATCGTCAAGAACCTGCTGTTGCTCATGGGCGGGAATATCAATGTGGAGAGCGTTCCCCTACATGGGACCACCTTCCACATCGATGTGGCCTTTAAAATTTCGGAGGTCCAGTCCGTTGAAGCGAAACGGCCGGAAACCAGGGAGTTTGATTTTTCCGGACGCAGCGTGCTGGTGGTCGAGGACCATCCCATCAACATGGAAATCGCCCGCAAGCTGCTGGAAAAGAAGCGGTGTAAGGTCACCTGCGCCTGCAACGGCCAGGAGGCGGTGGACATGCTCCTGCACTGTGAACCCGGCGAGTTCCACGCAGTGCTCATGGACATCCAGATGCCCGTGCTTAACGGGCTCGACGCCACCCGGAAGATCCGGGCCTCGGAACGGGAGGACCTGAAGGAGCTGCCGATCATCGCCATGACGGCGAACGCCTTTGAGGAAGACGTCAAGCGGAGCCGGGAAGCAGGCATGAATACCCATTTCAGCAAACCCATTGATGCCAAGCTGTTGTATCAGACGCTGCAGAATATTTGGAGGAATGATGATGAACGTTGATAATCTTGCGGATTTAAATGAAATGCACAAGGATGTGCTTCTGGAGATTGGGAATATCGGGACAGGCAATGCCTTGACCTCCTTATCCCAGCTCACGAGCCATCCCATCCATATGGAGCTGCCGAGCATCCGGATCACGGATATGGAAAGCCTGCCGGATATCATCGACTGCCCGGGGAATGAAAATGTCGGCGTGGTCATCGACGTCCACGGGGACCTGGACTGCGTGATCACCTTCCTGCTCAACGAGCCCTTTACCAGGGTGATCGCCGGGGAGCTCACCGGGGAGCCCATGGAGGATGTGATGCGCATGAGCGATATGCAGAAGTCGGCCATCTGCGAGGTCGGCAACATCATGTGCAACGCCTACCTCAATGCCCTGGCCTCCATGCTGGAAGCCGAATTCTCCGTCTCCCTGCCCAACCTCAGGCTGGGAACCAGCAAGGATATCCTGGACACCTTTTCCCATGAATTCAAGGATGAGACGCCGGAGCTGCTTTTTATCGAAAATACCTTTTATTATCTGGATCAGGCTTATGTGAGCTACATCCTGCTCCATCCCAAATTCGACTCCCTGCGCTGGATCCTTGAAAAGCTCGTCTGAGGAAAGCTGATGATATTTGAAAGTACGGATGGCCAGGAGGAAATGTACCTGGCCTTTCATGTGGATGGACTCGCGTACGTCCTGCCCCTGTCGGACGTCGGGCAAATCGTCGCGAAAACACCGGAGGACATGCCGGAGATCTCCTTGGCCGGACCAAAGGGCCGGGACGATTGTGCCGTCATTTTCCAGGATGATGAGGGCTTGGCCACGCTGGCGGTCGGCAAGGTGGAGGGAATCGTCCAGCTTCCTCCGGACTGCCAGTACGAGCTGCCCGCCCTGGCGCGCAGCCCGGGAAACGTCTGGATCGCCGGGGTGGCCTACATGGAAAACACGGGAAGCCTGTGTTACCTGATCGACTGCAGGAAGCTCAGGGACTGCTTCCTGGGAGGGCTGTCATGAACGATGTGATTTATCTCCGCGCCCGGCTGGACGATGTCCGCTTCGCGGTACCGGCATCGTCCATCGTCAAGATCGTGTCCGGGCCAACGGCCATCGCCGTGCCGGCGGCACCGGAGGGAATCTGCGGCATCGTTCGTGACAGCGGCAGCGTTTTTGCAATCATATCCCTTTCTTCCGGAAGACGCAGCCCTGCCAAGCTGGCCATCCTATGCCGGGATGGAACAGACTGCAGGGCCTATGCGGCAGATCGCGTTGAGACCATGGACGAACTGACCGAGGAAGAACAGGCCGGTGTTCAAACCATTGGGACCGGCGGGGTGCTGCTTCTTGAAAGAAAGGATCGCCATGATCGAACTCAGTGACACAGAATTTGATGAGATATACCGCTACATCCGTGCCCTTTACGGGATCAATCTGGAAAGAAAGAAATATCTCATTGAAAGCAGGCTGTGGATTGAGCTGGCCCGATCCAAATCCGATACCTACGAGGAATACTGGCAAAAGCTCCAGAAGGATGATACCGGCGCCATGGAGCGGCGTATGATGAACCTGTTGACGACCAACTACACGTTCTTCTGCCGGGAGCAGCAGCATTTTGATTTCATGCGGTGGCAGGTGATCCCTGATCTTCCCGCCGGCCGGACGAATCCCCTGCGCATTTGGAGCGCGGGCTGTGCCACCGGTCAGGAATGTTACACCCTGGCCATGGAGCTGACGGACTGCCGTACGATGGGGATCCTGCGCCTCCCCTTTTTCATACTGGGAACGGATTTGTCCGAGACGGCCGTGGCCAAGGCCAAAAGGGGAACCTATGGCAGCGCCGATTACGCGCGGCTGCCCGATGCCTGGCAGTCCCTTTACTGCGGTAACTTCCAGGACGGGCAGTTCAAGGTTTCGGAATCCATACGTTCCTGTGTCCATTTCCAGAGGCACAATCTGATGAGCACCCCTCCCATTCCGGCAAACTACGACATGATTTTTTGCCGGAATGTACTGATATATTTCCGGGACCGGGAGAGGGCTGCGCTGATAAAAAGGCTGGTGGATGCCCTGCGGCCTGGAGGATACCTGATGGTGGGACACACGGAAAGCCTGCTTTCCATCCCCAGCGATCTGCAGTATGTCCAGCCCGCCGTGTATAAAAAACCGGAGGAATTAACGTGATAAAGAGCAAAATTCGGGTTTTGATCATCGAAGACTCAAAACTTTATCAAATGTATCTCAAACAGGTCATCGAGTCGGACGAATGCCTTGCAGTGGCTGGAATGGCCGACTGCGGCAGCCGGGCACTGGAAATGATCCCGGAGCTGAAGCCGGATATCATCACCTTGGACCTGCAGCTTCCCGACAGCGATGATTTCAGCCTGTTGAAGGAAATCCTCCAGAGGTGGGACACGCCGGTGATCGTGGTTTCCGGGGACGCCAGTGCCTGTGAGAAGGCCATCCGCCTCGGCGCGACGGACTTTATCGAGAAGATGCAGGATGCCAAAATAAAAACCGCCGAGCAGTTCAAGCTCCTCCTGAAGCTCAAGCTCAAGATGCAGGCGGAAATCCATCCGGAGCCTGTCAAGCGGCGGTTCGCTGAAGCAAGAAAAAAGAAAGAGACCGCCGTCCAGCCAACGGCTCCCCCAAACCCTCCGGCTACCCGTGCCAGACGGAAGAACCAGGGATGGGGCGGCGGCAATCCCCAAAGGCATATCATCGCCATCGGGGCATCCCTGGGGGGGACGGAAGCCACGCTGCAGATCCTGCGGCAGCTGCCAGACAATCTGCCGGGAATCGTGATCGTCCAGCACATGCCCCCCGAATTCACCAGGGCCTACGCCATGCGCCTTGACAGCTGCTGCAGCCTGTCGGTGCATGAAGCCGAAAACAGGGACCCGGTGCTGCCCGGAACGGTGATCGTGGCCAAGGGCGGGGAACACATGTCGGTTTACCGGTCCAGGGAAGGCTACCGGGTGAAGGTGGGCGGAACGGAAAAAATCGGAGGATTCTGCCCATCGGTGGACGTCATGTTCCGGTCCGTCGCCCAGGCTGCCGGCCCCTCGGCCCTGGGGGTCATCCTGACCGGCATGGGCCGGGACGGTGCCGACGGACTGAGACGGATGCATGACAGCGGGGCGTACACCCTGGGCCAGGACAAGGAAAGCTGTGTGGTTTTCGGAATGCCCGGAGTCGCGTGGAAAACAGGCGGTGTCGACAAATTGCTGACGCCGGATGAAATAGCGGGGGAGATCATCCGATATTGTTCCCTATACAAAAAAAGTGAGGCTGATAAAATATGAACGATAAACTGATTTTGATTGCTGACGATGCCGCTTTTATGCGCAAGATGATACGCAGCACCTTGTCATTCGCGGGCTATTCAAATTTTATAGAGGCACAGAACGGCGCCGAGGCCGTCAAGATGTTCGCGGCAGAAAACCCGGACCTGGTACTGATGGATGTGACCATGCCGGAAATGGACGGATTGGAAGCCCTGGAACGGATCATGGCCATCTCACCCTCCGCCAAGGTCATCATGTGCTCCGCCATCGGGCAGGACGCCACCATCATGAAGGCCGTGCGGAGCGGGGCCAGTGATTTCATCGTCAAGCCCTTTAAAAAAGAACAGCTTGCAGACATGGTAGCCAATTTACTGGGCTGAGGAGGGATGATCGTGAAAAAACTCAGAAACATGAAAATCAGCAGGAAGATCGTATGGTCCTTTGTCGTCATCATCGCATTGGTGGGGGTCATGCTCCTGGTGACCCAGATGGCCATGAGCAGCATCGGCACCGACATGCAGACCTTTTATGAACAGGAGTTCCAGATCGTCGAAGTCAGCCAGACCTTGATGACGGACCTCCAGGGTTACGCCAAAGGGATGTCCCGGGTGGCTTTGGCCGCCCAGGATGCGGATGAAAATCCTTCCACCGAAACCCAGAATTTCCTGAACACCCGGGTAAGCGATATGAACAGCTATCTGACTTCCATGAGTGCGGACATCAAGTCCCTGAGCGCTCTGCCGCTGCAGTCCCAGGATGAGCTGAACACCATTAATAAGATGTATGATACCCTGAATACCCAGACGAAGCAGGCCCTGAGCCTGTACAACGCCGGGCAGGTGGAGGATGGGCTGAACCTTACCAACGGCAGCATCGAGCAGAACGCGGTGACCATGCGCACTGCCCTGAACACCATCATCCAGAGAGCCCAGACCCGGGCACAGAACAAGCACGACAACACCATGTCCCTGGTCAGGAATCAGCGGATATTGATGGTGGTTCTGGCCGCAGCGGTTGTGGCTCTGACCATACTCCTGTGCGTGATCCTCATCCGCAGCATCACCAGGCCGCTGACGGAAATGGAAAACGCGGCGAAGAAGCTCGCCGAGGGAGACCTCGCCCAGAAGATTGAGTACGAGAGCAAGGACGAGCTGGGCTCCCTGGCGGAAAGCCTGCGCAATACCATCGCGACCCTGCGCCAGTATATCTACGAAATCGACGCGGCGATGGTCGCCATCGGCAACGGGAAGCTGAACTATACCCCTTCGGTGGAATTTAAAGGGGATTTCGTATCCATCCGGGAATCCCTGACCAAGATTTCAAATAATCTGACCGACGCGATGGTACAGATCAACAGCAGCGCTGACCAGGTCCTCAGCGGCGCAGAACAAATCGCCGGAAGCGGCCAGGCTTTGTCCCAGGCCACCCTGGAGCAGGCCAGCTCCGTCGAAGAGCTCAGTGCGACCATCAACGATGTTTCCGACCGGGTCCGGGACAATGCGGACAACGCCGTGGCCACCAGCCGCCTGACTGAAGCAGTGGGCGCGGATGTGCTCGAAACCAGCCAGCAGGTCCTGGGCATGAGCCGCGCCATGAATGAGATGCGGGACATGTCCCGCCAGATCACCGGGATCATCAAGGACATCGAGGACATCGCCTTCCAGACCAACATCCTGGCCCTCAACGCCGCTGTGGAAGCGGCCAGGGCTGGCGAGGCAGGGAAGGGATTCTCCGTGGTGTCCAACGAAATCCGCCGGCTGTCTGAAAACACGACGGAAGCCAGCCGCTCCACCAGCGAGCTCATCGGCAAGACCGTCGATATGATGGTCCAGGGGGCGGACATGGCCGGAGCCACTTCGGAAAAACTGGTGCAGACGGCCCGGTCCGCCCAGGACGCGGCGGACAAGGTGCAGTCCATTTCCCACGCCTCCAGCGAGCAGGCGACGGCCGTGGTACAGCTGCGGGAAAGCATCGAACAGATTTCCAGCGTCGTCCAGGAAAACTCTGCGACGGCTGAGGAGAGTGCCGCATCCAGTGAAGAGCTGACGGGACAGATGCAGATGCTCAAGAAGCTTGTGAGTTCCTTTGAGTATGACGCGTAATACGGCGGATAAACGGGTTTGGGGGTGACCAGATGGGCTTTTTCAGTGCGGATCTTGAACCGATGATTGAGCTGTACCAAAGAGAAACAGCTGAGCTTATGGAGGAATTTGACGCCAGACTGACCAGGGCCGTCCAGGAAAATGCTTTCTCAGAACAGGATATCAATGCGGTCTTCCGTGTGGTCCATACCATCAAAAGCTCAGCCGCCATGATGGGATTGCCGGATATCAGCGGCAGCACCCATAAGATGGAGGACCTTTTCCTGCTGTTCCGGGACAAGCCGGAGCGGATGAAGGGCCACGAGAACCGCGTCTTCGACCTGATGTACACCTTCTCCGATTACATTGGGGAGGAAAACAGCCGGGTTTCACATAGTGATTTCTACCCCGGGAACGCGGATGGGCTGGTCGCTGCCATACAGAAGGAAATTGATTTCTTCAGCGCGAAGGAAAATGACGATACAAAAGAACAGTTGAAATCCGATGAAGGGGAAGCCGCCCGCCCCGCCGCCAAACCGGAGAACCCGGTGCACATACCGATCCCCGAAGGGGGTGAGACGGTCTGGCAGGTGAGGCTCCATCCCAACTGCCAGATGGAGAACGTGCGGGCCTTCATGCTCGTGCGGCAGATCCAGGACCTTTGCCAAAAGATCGCCACGGTGCCGGCGGACCTGGAAGGATCAGAATCCGCCGGGCAGATCAGCCGGGATGGGCTTCATCTGATCCTGCACACCAATCGCGAGGATGAGGTGGAAAAGCGGCTGAGCGCCTCCCCCTATGTTTTAAGCGTGAAAAAGATCGGCCAATCCGGAGGGCGGAACTCGTCCGCCTCAGAGGCCGGCCGGAAGGAAGGGCAGGGACAGGCCAGGGAAGATTCCCTGTCCAGCCGTCAGAACAAGTTCAGCATGGTTTCCTGGGACCATGTCATGCGCCTGCAGAATATCACCGGCGAGCTCATCACAGCCAACACCATTCTCGGCGCGTCGCTCAAAAATACGACGAAGGATGGCAATCTGGACAGGGAATTCCAGACGATGAAAAGGCTGTTCCAGGACCTTGAAAAGCTGGTGGCCGCGGTATCCATGATGCCCGTATCGTCGGTGTCCCCCCAGTATTACCGCTTGGTCCGGGATGTGGCCGGCCGGGAAGGCAAGCAGATCCGGCTGAAGATCATCGGTGAGGAGCTGGAGGTCGACCGGAACCTGCTGGATACCCTGGCCAAGCCCCTGGTTCATCTGCTGCGTAACGCGGCGGACCACGGCATCGAATCGCCGGAGGTGCGCACCGCCACGGGGAAGGACCCCAGCGGTACGGTGACCCTGAAATTTGAAAATCTCACCGACCATCTCCGGGTTACGGTGGAGGATGACGGCGCCGGGATGGATACCCAGCGGCTTTTGAAAAAAGCCGCCGAACGCGGCATCCTGACCAAGGGCGAGGACCAGTACACCACCGAGGAGATTTTGAACATCGCCTTCCTGCCGGGGATGTCCACCAACGAACAGGTCAACCAGTATTCCGGCCGGGGGGTCGGGATGGATGTGGCCCAAAGCGTGGTGAGCAACCTGGGGGGCAGCGTGACGGTCAACAGCGAGCTGGGGAAGGGGACCTCCATCATGATGGAGGTGCCGGTTTCCGTGACCTCGGCCGAATGTGTCAAATTCAAGGTGGGAGCCTACACCTGCCTGCTCCCCATCCGCTATGTGGTCCGGATTTACAGGCCGGAGGAGGTGGACGGGTATCTGCAGTTCATCGACGGGCGGATGTGGTTCCAGGAAAGCGAGATGCTCCCGGTGCTGGATCTCTTTGATCTGTTTGGGGAAAAGGCGCGGGAAAGCGAGCGGCTCATCGTCATCCGGGACGCCAGGGGCAAGGCGGCCCTGCTTACAGGGCCCGTCAGCGGCCAGCAGACGGCGGTGGAAAAACCCCTTCCCGATTTGCTGGATCACCATTACCGCACACGGACGGGCATCATCGGCTGCACCGTGACGGAAACGGGAAAACTCGGCATGATGCTCAATGCGGATTGGCTCATCAGGATGTGCGGAAGGGAAGTGGCAGAAGATGGAAACGAACAATAGTGAAGAGCGCCTTTTGCTGTTGCTGCGCCAGCAGCAGTCAAAGTATGCCGTTCCGGTGGAAAATGTCGAAGAAATCCTCACCATTCCGGACATAACCGCAATGCCGCAGCAGCCGGGGTTTTTAAGGGGTGTTTTCAGCTACAAGGGCCGTATCGTCCCTGTGCTCTCCCTTCAGGCTATCAGCGGCTACAAGGTGGGCGCGGATGAGGCGGTCTGCGTGGTGCTGAAAATGGGGGAAATCCTGCTGGCCCTGACGGCGGACAGCGCGGAATCCCTTATTTCGGACGACGGACAGAGGATGGGGGCCGACCGGTCCATGATGAACGGCGAGCTCATCAAATTTGACTGTGTCCTGCCCGGCACCCCGGCCATCCTCGTCCTCGATTTGAAAGAAACCTACGAGGCGGCCAAAGGGCATATGAATCCGGGAATGGCCGTCGCTATTTAAGGATTTATCCCCACAGGATAATCAATTGATTATAAGAATTATCATAAAATAAAGAAAAGCCGAAAACACGATGACATTGGTGTTTTCGGCTTTGTTTTCTGGCGTGGCGTCCCTGGGGCGATTCGAACGCCCGGCCTACCGCTTAGGAGTGGCCATTTTCGTCTGTTCCAGGGTGTCCAGCGGTGTCTTGCAGTATCCGCAAATGCTTGATAATCCGGCATTTTTTCGAGGGGCGTTTTTCTTCTCGTGCTGTCCTGTGCCGTAAAATGCTTGCTAATATTCCGTGTTATTCGAACCTCGATTTAGCAATGCTAAGCATAAAAACGAAGATTCAGCACAATTCGGCATCTTGCTAAGAAAGCGCATCTTGAAGTCCCGAAAACCCTTGATTTATCAAGGAAAATTGAATAGATGACCATTGAAAAACCGTTGCTTTGGCAGCGGTTTTTCTTTTGTCAAATCCATTAGCAGTTTTTTGTGCACATTAACCAGAAAGGGGGTGATGAAATGAACACAGTAATCGCAGTAGCAAACCAAAAAGGCGGGGTTGGAAAAACCACAACTTGTGAAAATCTCGGTGTCGGGCTTGCCAACGAAGGCAAAAAAGTTCTCCTGATCGACGCCGATCCGCAGGGCAGCCTGACGGCGGCGCTGGGCTATGCTCAGCCCGATCAGCTGGAAACAACTTTATCCACCATTCTCAGCAAAGTCCTCACAGAGCAGCCGCATGACCCCACAGAGGGCATCCTGCATCATGGTGAGGGCATCGACCTGATGCCGGCCAACATCGAGCTGTCCGGTCTTGAAGTATCGCTGGTCAATGCCATGAACCGGGAACGGGTGCTCAGCCAGTATGTGAACGAAATCAAACGCGACTATAACTACGTCCTGATCGACTGTATGCCGTCGCTCGGCATGATGACCGTCAACGCGCTTACGGCTGCCGACAGCGTCCTGATTCCGGCGCAGCCGCAGTACCTGTCCGCCAAAGGTCTCGAACAGCTCTTGCAGACGATCAACAAGGTCAGGCGGCAGATCAATCCCAAACTCAAAATTGAAGGAATCCTGCTGACAATGGTAGACGGGCGCACCAACTACGCCAGAGAAATCAGCGAACTGGTCAGAAACACCTATGGGAGCAAGATCAATGTCTTCACGCAGGAGATTCCGCGATCTGTCCGGGCCGCAGAAATGAGTGCAGCCGGAAAAAGCATCTTTGCCTATGATCCGGGCGGTAAAGTCGCGGATGCCTATTCCGCACTGACGAAGGAGGTGATGAAGATTGAAAGACAGCGGCAGAAAGATCGAACTGAAGGGATACGATGACATTTTTACGCCCGACGCGGCAACGGCGACCGGCGAACAGGTGCGGCAGATACCGACCGATCAGCTTTTTCCCTTCAAAGACCACCCGTTCAAGGTAACGGACGATCAGGCCATGCAGGATACCGTGGAGAGCATCAAGAAATACGGCGTACTGGTTCCGGCCATTGCAAGACCCCGTCCTGACGGCGGTTATGAACTGATTTCCGGGCACAGACGGCAGCACGCCTGCGAGCTTGCAGGGATAACGACCATGCCGGTGATTGTCCGGAATCTGGATGATGACGCGGCGACGATCCTCATGGTTGACAGCAACTTGCAGCGGGAAAACATCCTGCCGAGTGAGCGCGCCTTTGCTTTCAAGATGAAGCTGGAAGCCATGAAACATCAGGGACAAAGGTCTGATTTAACTTCGGGCCAAGTTGGCCCGAAGTTGGAAGACCGACGTTCAAATGAGATTCTTGCAGGTCAAACAGGTGAAAGCGTGAAGCAGGTTCAGCGATATATCCGCCTCACCGAGCTGATTCCCGAATTTCTTTCTATGGTCGATGACCGGCAGATGGCCTTCAATCCGGCAGTCGAAATCTCTTATCTCACAAAGGAACAGCAGCAGATGCTTTTCCAGGAGATCGAAAACTGCCAGGCAACGCCTTCTCTCTCCCAGGCGCAGCGCCTCAAGAAGTTCTCACAGGAGGGAAAGCTGGACGAAGGCGTGATAATGGCGGTTATGAGCGAGGAAAAGAAGGACATCGACAAAGTGACGCTCCCGGGCGAGACGATCAACAAATATTTTCCAAAGTCGTTTACCCCAAAACAGAAACAGGAAACGATCATCAAGCTACTGGAACAATGGCAGCGAAAACGGCAGCAGTCGCTTGAACGCTGAGCGATACTCTGCCGTTTCGCTGTTTCTGATGGGATATTAACACCAAATACAGAAGTGAAGAAGGAGGCCGTATGAACTATATCAACTCTCCATCGCCCGATGTCATTCAGGGGCATGATCTCCTTGCGCTGGAACGTTTTTTTGATACTACCCGGCACATGATCGAGTTTGATGTGTTGACCCACAACTCTCCTGTCGGAGAAAAGGGCAATAAGTACCGGGTGTTTCTGAGTGAGGATGGCTACCAGAAAGCCCTATCATCCCAGAAGCACGGCGACATCAGAATTTTCAAGCACGCTCGGGTAATCGAGGGGCATATCCTCTACGACACGAAAAAGCATCAGATGTCGAGGTGATTGTCATGGCGGTATTTCGCGTCGAAAAAAGTCAGAATTACACGGTCATGTCAAATTACCATTTGCGGGACAAGGAACTTTCGCTGAAAGCAAAGGGCCTGCTTTCGCAGATGCTGTCGCTGCCGGACGATTGGGATTATACGCTTGCAGGGCTTTCCCACATCAACCGGGAAAACAAGGACGCGATTCGCTCCGCCGTCAATGAACTGGAAGCGGCTGGCTATATCCGTCGGCACCAGAAAACAGATGCCAGTGGGAAGTTTTGCGGCAATGAGTATGTCATCCATGAAAGTCCGGTTTCGTCCGATCCGTCGTTGGAAAAACCGTCGTCGGGAAATCCGACAACGGATAATCCGTCAACGGGAAAACCGTCATCGGAAAATCCAACGCAATTAAATATAGATATAACAAATACTAAAAAACCAAATACGGATGTATTAAATACCGATTCCATTCCTTTCCCTTCCGATGAAACGCAGGAGGCGGCAGCATGGCTGCCGGAAGCGAATCGAAGGGAATCGGATGCACAGTATATGGATTCTTATCGAGAACTGATCCGGGATAACATCGAATATGACATTCTGCTACACAATAACCCGGATGAAAAAGACCGGCTCGATGAAATTGTGGAGCTTATGACAGAAACGGTCTGTTCCAAACGCAGGTATATCCGTATCGCCGGCAATGACTTTCCGGCTGAATCGGTCAAATCTCGGCTTCTGAAGGTTAACTCAGAGCATATCCAGTTCGTTTTCGACTGCCTTGATAAAAACACAACCGAGGTGCGAAACATCAAGCAGTATCTGCTCACAACAATTTACAACGCACCGATCACTATCGGTAATTACTATGCATCCCTCGTAAATCACGATATGTACGGAGACGGCCGGCGGGGAAAATGATTCCTCTGCCGGCTGTTTTTATATCCGGGAAAGGAGCCTGAAATGAGCGAAAATATTGATGTAGTAATGGTCGAAGCCGGAAAACCGGCAGCCATGGCCACAATCGGCAGTGACCTTGAATCTTTACAGAGGGCGGTGGGCGGCAGCATAGAAGCCGCTTATTTTTACGATGATCCTATTGCACTGGTCTGCAATGAGGAGGGAAAACTCAACGGGATGCCGCTCAACCGTGCGGTGAAAGATGAGAATGGCGAGATCATGGACATCATTGCCGGCAAGTTTTTCATTTGCGGCTTGGGCGAGGAAGACTTCGCGTCCATCCCCCAGGAGTTGCAGGACAAGTACCTGAAGATGTTCGAGAAGCCGGAGACTTTTTTGAAAATTGGGCACAAGGTTTTTGCGATGCAGGTTGAATCAAAGATAATTGCACCGCACAAAGCAACAACAACGCACGAGGAAAGATAACAATACACACGAAGGGTCACACATTGTGTGACCCTTCGAATACTCTATATTTTATTTGATTCCTTGCCATTATTGTTTTTGTTTATTGTGTTCGATGAGTATGAAACATCTGCTTCTTGTTGAGCACTACTCATAAGCATTTTACCAAATATATCAGGCGAGTAATTATTTGGTAGCGGTTGAACCTTGATACCAAGTTGCCTGAAGGCCTGTGTATATTCTACTGTATTCATGGTATCTCCTCCTACCCGACATTAACTGGCGCATTAATTATCATACGGCTTCCATTTTGATTTTCGATAATCTTTACTGCCGGTGAATTTGAAAAAGTGTGCATGTAAGTGTGGTGAATAGTAAGAACGCAGTCCTGTAGGTCCTTACAGCCATTAATTTCTCGCTTTTCGAGAGTTTCCAAAGCTGTAACCTTTATTCCAAGTTTATCACATTCGTCAAGATGGATATGCTTTGCATGTGTCTGCGTCTCTTTATGGCTTCCGAGTTTGTCAACTATTGCTTTTGCATCAGTTTTAGGGTCCGCATGGTCACTGAGCATGTTAGAACTTAACCAGTCGATTACCATTTTATCTGACCAGTCTATCGCTTTTTGACAATCGCCAAGAAAAGTTGGATGGTATTTTGAGATGATAACCTGCCAAAGCGGTATTGACGATGGATTAGCCTGAATGCTCTTAATAGCATTATCAAATTCCTCGATTACTCCTGCACAAGACATACCACCAAATTGCGGGTCAATAGGGCCAATGTTTGATTGCTTTCCCATAATTATTTCTTTACAGGAAAGTGCAATCATTGTACCTGCCGACATTGCCATTTGCGGAATAAACGCACGAATATTGTTCCCAAAAACAGCTCTCAAATAATGGACAATTGATTCAGTTGCAGCGGTATTTCCACCAGGTGTGTGAAGAATTAGATCAAGGCCAAGAGACTTATCCAACCCATATACAGCCTGCATCAATGCATTTTTATCGTTATCATCAATTGCAACATTACTCGTGGGCTTCTGAAGAAAGCCAGAATAATATGCAATAACATTTCTTCCAGTATATTCGTACATTGTTTTTAAGTATTTTACCCTAATTGCATCGAGCGGATTTTCTATGCGCATGCCTTGGATTTCTGTTAAAACTTGTCCCCAGTTCGGCAATGTATACAACCCCTTTCCACTAATAATATTTACAATTAGTATAACACAGATACTCATATAAAACTATATCCTGCCGATTTTTATCGGCAGTTTTTGTTTTCAAGGAGGTATTCATGAACCAGATAATCCTTCACCGCCTGAACGTACCGCCTTAGTCCTTACACCGTCACATTTCATATCACTCTGGAAAGGAGGAAGCACTTTGCAGGAAGAAATCGAATCAAAAACCGTCACTCTCGCCATTACGACCACAAAGCTTACTGCCCGTGTGCTGAAAGAGGCCATGTCAAAATATCTGGCTTACAAAAAGCAGAAAAGGCATGACAAGAAGCTGGCCGGGCCGGTTAAGCCCACGGGCAAACAGACAGTGAAGCAGCTGATCGGCCAGAATCAGGGCGTGAGCAACATTGAGGTCACTGACAGCAATATCAAGTCCTTTGAGAGAATCGCCCGGAAGTATGGCGTCGATTATGCGGTGAAAAAAGACAGGAGCGCATCACCGCCGAAGTATCTGGTCTTCTTCAAGGCAAGGGACACCGACGCGCTGACTGCCGCTTTTACGGAATTTACGGCAAAACAGGTTCAGCAGAAGGACAAGCCGTCTATCATCGCACAGATCCGCAGTCTGGCGGAGCATATTCGCGCGACTTCAAAGGATAGGGTGAAGAACAAGGAAAAGGGGCGCGAACTGTGAACGTAAAGAAATACGTTGTCCCCAATATTCCCTATGCTTTCATTGCCCTGTTCGCCACGAAAATCGGGCAGGCGGCCCGCCTCGCGCCTGGTACAGACTTTTCAACAAAAGCTCTGCATATCATGGACGGACTGACAGCTGCATTTCAGAACGCTACGCCAAGCTTTCATCCGGTTGATCTCTGCGTTGGCATCTGCATTGCCGCGATCATGCGGCTTGTGGTCTATGTCAAAAGCAAAAACGCCAGAAAATTCCGGAAGAACATGGAGTATGGCACGGCCCGCTGGGGCACGCAGGAGGACATCAAGCCCTATGAAGACCCGGTGTGCAAAAACAACGTGATTTTGACGGCCACAGAGCGTCTTACCATGAACAACCGCCCAAAGGACCCAAAAACAGCCCGGAATAAAAATGTCCTGGTCGTGGGCGGTTCCGGTTCCGGCAAAACCCGCTTCTGGCTCAAGCCCAACCTCATGCAATGCCATTCAAGCTATGTCGTCACCGACCCGAAAGGCAGCGTGGTTGTGGAGTGCGGGAAACTGATGCTTCACGAAGGTTATAAGGTCAAAATCCTCAATACGATCAATTTCAAAAAATCCATGCATTACAATCCATTCGCGTACATCCACAGCGAAAAGGATATTCTGAAGCTCGTCACCACACTGATTGCCAACACCAAAGGTGAAGGAAAAACCGGTGATGACTTTTGGGTGAAGGCCGAAACGCTGCTGTATGTGGCGCTGATCGGCTACATCCACTATGAAGCTCCGGTAGAAGAACAGAATTTCTCGACACTTCTGGAGTTCATCAACGCCTCAGAAGTCCGCGAGGATGACGAAGAATTTGAGAATCCGGTTGATCTGATGTTCAAGGAGCTGGAAAAGAAAAGCCCGAACCACTTCGCCGTGAGGCAGTACAAGAAATACAAACTTGCTGCCGGAAAGACCGCAAAATCCATTCTGATCTCCTGCGGCGCGCGCCTTGCCCCATTCGACATCGCGGAGCTGCGGGAACTGACGACTTACGATGAGCTGGAACTGGACACGCTGGGCGACCGCAAAACGGCTCTTTTCCTCATCATGTCCGACACCGACGACACGTTCAACTTTCTGATTTCCATGTGCTACACCCAGCTGTTCAATCTACTCTGCGAAAAGGCGGACGACGTATACGGCGGGCACCTGCCGGTTCACGTCCGGTGCCTGATTGATGAATGTGCCAATATTGGGCAGATACCGAAGCTGGAAAAGCTCATGGCGACCATCCGAAGCCGTGAAATCTCCGCCTGCCTCGTATTGCAGGCACAGTCCCAGCTCAAGGCGTTGTATAAGGACAACGCCGACACGATCATCGGAAACTGCGACAGCTCGATCTTCCTCGGAGGCAAGGAGCCAACGACATTGAAGGAACTGTCTGCGGCACTTGGGAAAGAAACGATTGATACCTTCAATACCGGAGAGAGCCGGGGGCGTGAGACTTCCCACAGCCTCAATTATCAAAAACTCGGCAAGGAACTGATGAGCCAGGACGAACTGGCGGTCATGGACGGAGGCAAGTGCATTTTACAGCTGCGCGGCGTCCGTCCATTCCTCTCGGACAAGTACGACATCACAAAGCACCCCAACTACAAATACCTGTCCGACTATGATCCGCGAAACGCCTTCGACATTGAAAAATATCTTTCGGCCAGACTCCGGCCCAAGCCGGACGAGGTCTACGACGTTTACGAAGTGGACGAAACCAAACCCGAAACGACCGACTGAAAGGACGGTCTTTTCATAAATTCAGACAACATCCGTAAAGGAGAGACAACTGACAATGCAAGACACCAAAACCGAAGAATTGCAAAGTCGGGACGAATCATCAACCAACTTAAAATTTGAAAGGAGAATGCCGGAATCGGGAGCCGCTGCTGCGGTCTCATTCCGGCTTTGCATTTCTCGGAACCGAATCTGCCATCCCGAATGATTCCGGCAAAATCAATATGGATTTCTTTACGAACGCTATCAATGTCCTTCAGACCCTTGTTATCGCTCTCGGCGGCGGCCTCTGCATCTGGGGCGGCATCAACCTACTTGAGGGTTACGGCAACGACAACCCCGGCGCAAAGTCCCAGGGCATCAAGCAGCTCATGGCCGGCGGCGGTGTCGCCCTGATCGGCCTCGTGCTCGTTCCCATGCTCGCCACCCTGCTCCACACCTGATTCAGCGGAAACCCGACACAACATCTAATCCCTTCCCGGCTCTCCTGCCTGGCAGGAGGGCCGGGAGAAAGGAGGGGGTCAAAACGTGGATATTATTATTCAGGCCATTACAAACTGGCTGAAAGGAATACTTGTCGCCGGCATCGTCAACAACCTGACCGGGCTGTTCGACAACGTAAACCAGAAGGTCGGTGAAATCGCCGGTCAGGTAGGGACGACCCCGCAGGCGTGGAACGGCGGCATCTATTCGATGATCAAGAACCTGTCCGATACGGTTATCATGCCGATTGCCGGTGTGATTCTCGCCTTCGTCATGACGCTGGAGCTGATCCAGATGATAACGGAGAAAAATAACATGCACGACGTGGATACCTGGATGTTCTACAAGTGGATATTCAAAACGGCGTGCGCGGTCATCATCGTCACCAATACGTGGACGATCATCATGGGCGTGTTCGATCTCGCGCAGCGGGTGGTCAACCAGGCATCCGGCGTGATCGTATCGAATACCGCCATCGACATAAGCTCCACAGTCGCAGATCTTCAGACCAGGCTGACGGCAATGGACCTCGGGCCTCTGTTCGGTCTCTGGTTCCAGTCCCTGTTCGTGGGTATCACGATGTGGGTTCTGACAATCTGCATTTTTGTGATCGTATACGGAAGAATGATCGAGATTTATCTGGTCACTTCAATCGCGCCCATCCCAATGGCCACTATGACTAACCGGGAATGGGGCCAGATGGGCCAGAATTATCTCCGCTCTCTTTTCGCGCTTGCATTTCAGGCATTCCTGATCATCGTCTGCGTGGCGATCTATGCCGTGCTGGTTCAAACCATCGCGGTTGATACCGACATCAGCAAGGCGATCTGGAGCTGCATGGGTTATACGGTTCTGCTGGCCTTCACGCTTTTCAAGACCGGCTCCCTGGCCAAGAGCGTCTTCAATGCTCACTGATATCAGACGGAGGTGATGAAAAATGGCTTATGTACCTGTTCCAAAAGATCTGAGCGCGGTCAAGACCAAGGTCATGCTCAACCTGACCAGACGTCAGCTGATCTGTTTCGGAAGCGGCATTCTTATCGGAGTGCCGCTTTTCTTTTTGGTCAAAAGCAGATCGAGCATCAGTGCCGCGTCCATCTGTATGATTCTGATCATGCTTCCGTTCTTTCTGCTCGCCATGTACGAGAAGAACGGGCTGCCGCTTGAAAAAATCGTTCGCAATATCGCGCGGGTCTACTTCCTGCGGCCAAAGCAGCGCCCGTATGAAACCAATAACTTTTATGCCGTACTGGAGCGGCAGGAAAAACTTGATAAGGAGGTATCTGAAATTGTCCACCAAGAAAAAGCTCACCCGCGCCGACAGAAAGCAGATTGAAGCGGCAATCGCCAGAGCGAAAAAACAGGGCGACAAGAAAAAGCAGTCCGCGCAGGACAGTATTCCCTTTCAGAGAATGTTTCAGGACGGAATCTGCCGCGTGACCGACAACTTTTACTCGAAAACCATTCAGTTTCAGGACATCAATTACCAGCTGAGCCAGCCGGAAGACCAGACAGCCGTGTTTGACGGCTGGTGTGATTTTCTCAACTACTTTGACCCGTCCATCCGCTGCCAGATCAACGGTTTTGACACCGCCGCGACAAAAGAAAGCTTTGCCCGGAACATCATTATTCCCGGAAAAGGCGATGATTTTGACGACATCTGCCATGAATACACGGAAATGCTCCAGAATCAGCAGTCAAAGGGCAACAACGGTCTGACAAAAACCAAATATCTGACTTTCGGCATTGAAGCCGACAGCCTGAAAATGGCAAAGCCGCGGCTGGAACGCATCGAAACGGACATTCTCAATAATTTCAAGCAGCTCGGCGTTGCCTCAGAAGTCCTGGACGGCTATGAACGGCTCCATCTGCTCCATGATATTTTCCACATGGACGATCAGACGCCGTTCCGCTTCTCCTGGGACTGGCTTGTTCCCTCCGGTCTCTCTGTCAAGGACTTCATCGCCCCATCCTCTTTTGAGTTTGCCAAGGGCAATACCTTCGGCATGGGCAAAAAGATCGGCGCGGTATCTTACCTGCAAATTCTCGCGCCGGAAATGAACGACCGCATCATCAAGGAATTTCTCGACATGGAAAGCAGCCTGATCCTGACGATGCACATCCGTTCCATCGACCAGATGAAGGCCATCAAGACCATCAAGCGCAAGATCACCGACCTCGACAAGATGAAGATTGAGGAACAGAAAAAGGCAGTCCGCAGCGGCTATGACATGGACATCATTCCGTCTGACCTTGCCACCTACGGAACCGAAGCAAAAAAGCTGCTTCAGGATCTTCAGAGCCACAATGAGCGCATGTTCCTCGTCACATTCCTTGTCCTGAACACGGCGGACACCAAGCAGCAGCTTGACAATATCATCCTTCAGGCAAGCTCCATCGCCCAGCAGCACAACTGCCTTTTGACCCGGCTCGATTTCCGGCAGGAAGAAGGGCTGATGAGCAGCCTGCCCCTCGCTTACAACCAGATCGAGATCGAGCGCGGCCTGACCACTTCCAGCACGGCGATCTTCGTACCGTTTACGACGCAGGAACTTTTCCAGCATGGGAAAGAGGCTCTTTACTGCGGCCTGAACGCTCTTTCCAACAATCTGATCATGGTTGACCGAAAGCTACTGAAAAACCCAAACGGCCTGATTCTTGGTACGCCGGGGTCCGGCAAATCTTTCAGCGCAAAACGCGAGATCACCAACGTGTTCCTTGTAACGGACGACGACATCATCATCTGCGACCCCGAGGCGGAATACGGGCCGCTGGTAAAGCGGCTTCACGGCCAGGTCATCAATATTTCCCCGGTTTCAGAAGATCACATCAATCCCATGGATTTGAACCTCAACTATTCCGACGATGAAAACCCGCTGAGCCTGAAATCCGATTTTATTCTGTCCCTCTGCGAGCTGATCGTCGGCGGCAAGGATGGCTTGCAGCCGGTCGAAAAAACCATCATCGACCGCTGTGTCCGCATGGTGTACCGGAACTACCTGAATGACCCGAAGCCGGAAAACATGCCGATTCTGGAAGACCTGTATAACGAGCTGCGGAAGCAGGATGAAAAGGAAGCCCAGTATATTGCGACCGCGCTGGAAATCTACGTCACCGGCTCCCTGAACGTGTTCAACCACCGCACGAACGTAAACGTGAATAACCGTGTCATCAGCTATGAGATCAAGGAACTGGGAAAACAGCTGAAAAAGATCGGAATGCTGATCGTTCAGGATCAGGTCTGGAACCGCGTGACAATTAACCGCGAAGCACGCAAGGCAACCCGCTATTATATCGACGAAATGCACCTTCTGCTGAAGGAGGAACAGACGGCGGCATATACGGTAGAGATCTGGAAGCGTTTCAGAAAATGGGGCGGCATCCCTACCGGGATCACCCAAAACGTGAAAGACCTGCTGTCTTCCCGTGAAGTCGAGAACATTTTCGAGAACAGCGACTATATCTACATGCTGAACCAGGCTTCCGGCGACCGGCAGATTCTCGCAAAGCAGCTCAACATCAGCCCGCATCAGCTTTCCTACGTCACGAAGTCGGCTGAAGGCGAAGGGCTGCTTTTTTACGGAAGCGTCATCCTGCCGTTCATCGACCACTTCCCGAAGAATACACAGCTTTACGGAATTATGACAACCAAGCCGAACGAAGTTTCGGAGAACAACGGATAAGAAAGGAAAACGATATGAACAACATGGAGATTTTCAGAAACAAGGAGTTCGGAAGCGTCCGCGTCCTGAAGGAAGGCGACAAATATCTGTTCTGCGGGTCTGACGTGGCCAAAGCACTCGGATATGCCAGGCCCAATGACGCTCTCTCGCGGCATTGCCGGTATACTGCGAAACGCAGTATACCCCATCCCCAGGCGGTGGGAAAAACCATTGAGATGGCCTTTATCCCGGAGGGCGATGTCTACCGCCTGATTATCGGGAGCAAGCTTCCCTCTGCCGAGCGTTTCGAACACTGGGTATTCGACGAAGTCCTGCCCTGCATCCGCAGGCACGGCACGTATATGACCGATTCCTTTGCAGAAAAGGTGGCATCCGATCCCAACGTGGCCTTTGTGCTGGCTGAACAGCTCCTGCGGGAGCATGAGGAAAGGAAGCGCCTGTCCGCGGAACTGGAAAAGGCTCTGCCGAAAGCCGAATATGTGGACGCTTTCATAACGCCCGGCAGCTGCACCAACATCCGCACCACCGCGAAAGAGTTGGGTGTGCCGGAGCGATGGTTCTGCCGGTTCCTGATCGAAGTGAAGTTCGTATACCGGATGCAGCCGTCTGGAAATCTTCTGCCTTACGCGAGGCCGGAGACCAGCGGCTTTTTTGTTGTGAAGGACTACACCCGCAACGGGCATTTCGGTTCGTATATGCTGATTACACCCGAAGGAAAAAACCATCTGCGCCGGCTCATTTTTACCGAATCTGCCGCCGCGGAGAACTGATCGAAAGGAGAATTGACTATGGATGACGAAACCATGTATCTGATTCACGGGGAGGATTATCTCACGCACATCTATGAGAAGGTGGAAATGTACCTTCTGCTGAAGCAGCTGATTTCGGAGGTAGACGAAATTCCGCCCTGCCCCGCGAACCACGACGCGAAGGAAATGGCAATGGCCCTGCGCGATATCAGCGACAGTATCTTTGCAGACTGGAACATCCCGGAGAGCTTCCTTTCCGACGGCGATGAAGACGACCTCTCTGACCTGATGGACGGCGAACTGTTTTCGCCGGAGGAAGCCGGTTATGAACTGAGCGAGGACATGCGGGACGAAGATGATGACGGCAGCGACGAATACTTTGAATACGACGAGGCGCAGGCCGCGGAGCTTCAGAAAATCTGCGGCGAGCTTGCCGCCATTGTGGCGCGTCTCGTAAAATGCAGCGCAGGAAAGGCACAGGATGCCTGACCTGAAAATACGGTGGCAGCCAGGAGGTGACCATTATGAGCAAACGAACCCCGCGCCTTCATTTTACAGAGGCAGAGCTGTCCGCGCCGGAAGTGAAAAAAGCGGCCAGAAAGGCCGGCAGAGCATCCGACCGGCTGGATCAGGCAGAAGCCAGGATACCGAAATATCAGAGGTCTGTGCGCACCGTTGACCCGGAAACCGGGAAAGTGACGGTGCGCCTTTCTTTTGAGGAGAAAAAGCCGCCGTCCCGGCTCATTCATGCCGCAAAGACTGCGCCGCTGAATGCCGCCGTACTGGAAGCACATCGCGCTGTCCATGAAAACGAAGACGACAATGTCGGCGTGGAAAGTGCCCACAAAACGGAAATGACCGCGGAAGCAACCGCACGAACCGGCATGCACGCTCACCGGAACCGCAAAATGAAGCCATACCGTGACGCTGTGAAAGCGGAGAAAAAGTCCGACCAGGCCAACATTGACGCACTTGAAAAGGACGCGGCTGAGCAAAACCCCCAGTTTTCCAGCAACCCATACAGCCGGTGGCAGCAAAAGCGCGCGATCAAAAAGGAGTACGCGGCGGCGAAAGCCGGGAACAGCGCAGGTGCCACGACTGCCAGCGCGCAGGAGATCACGGCCAGGGCGACCGAGAAAGCCGCAGAGAAAACAAAAAAGGCCGGAGAATTTATCGCAAAGCACAAGAAAGGGTTCCTGATTGCCGGCGGTATTTTGCTGGCTCTGATTCTTCTTTTGAACATCGCGTCTTCTCTGTCGGTTCTGCTTCAGGGCAGCCTGAACGGTGTCGGAGTTTCCTCTTATCCGAGCGAGGACAATGACATGCTGGCAGCTGAATCGCAGTATTCCGGCAAGGAAGCCGCTTTGCAGAATGAGCTGGATCATTACGAAACCCTTCATCCCGGCTATGACGAATATCACTATGATCTTGACACCATTGAACACGACCCCTATGTGCTGATTTCCATGCTGACGGCCATGCAGGGCGGCCAGTGGAAAATCAGCGACGTGCAGGGGCTGCTCCAGACGCTTTTTGACAAGCAGTACACGCTTACCCAGACGGTGGTGACGGAGGTCAGATACCGCACCGAAACAAGGACGGGAACGACGACCAGCACGGACCCTGTGACCGGCGAAACAACCGAGAGCGAATACGAGTATGAAGTGCAGGTGCCCTATAACTACTACATCTGCAACGTAAAACTCGAAAATTTCAACCTGTCCCACGAACCGGTCTACATCATGAATCAGGATCAGCTTTCCCTTTATTCGGTGTATATGGCGACCCTCGGCAACCGGCCTGATCTGTTCCCATCTTCTGAGTATGTCACACGGTACGATACGACGACCTATCCGAAATATGAGATACCGCCGGAAGCACTGAATGACGCGACCTTTGCGGCAATGATCACAGAAGCAAATAAATATCTCGGCTACCCTTATGTGTGGGGCGGCAGTTCGCCGAGTACCTCTTTCGACTGCTCCGGTTTTGTGTCCTGGGTCATCAATCACAGCGGCTGGAACGTCGGGCGGCTCGGCGCGCAGGGGCTTTACAACATCTGCACTCCCGTTTCCCCGGCCAGTGCCAAACCCGGCGACCTGATCTTTTTCCAGCACACCTACGACACCACCGGAGCGTCGCATGTCGGTATCTACGTCGGCAACAACATGATGATCCACTGCGGAGATCCGATCCACTATTCCAACATCACAGAAAGCTACTGGCAGCAGCATTTTCTTGGCTTTGGCCGTCTTCCCAGCCCGTAAGGAGGATACGAATGATTGCAAAAATCGTAAAACTGAAAACGGAACGCGAAAAAAACAACAGCAAAATTTCCGAGCTTCAGGCCCGGAACAAGAAGCTCGATGGTGAAATCACAGAGCTTGAGAACACCGACATTGTGGGAATGGTGCGTGAGCTTGGCCTGACACCCGAATCCCTGGCGGAGCTTCTCAGAGGCATCAGGAAAAGCCCTGTCGAGACATTCAAAAACAATACTGAAAAAACGGAGGATGAATCTGATGAAAACAACTAAACGCCGCCTTGCGGTTGTTCTGCTTGCCGTGATGCTCAGCGTCACGGCTTTTTCCATGCCCGCCTTTGCGTATTCGCAGGAACCGATCACGGACGGCACGCCTGCCGAAACGACTGCTCCGGAAACCGGAACTGCCTCGACGGACGCAACTGCCGGCAAAGACAGCAGCAGCTCGACTGCCGAATTGACCCCGAAAGGCAATCTGACGCTTGTGGATGATGTGAACACCACCGATTACAGCAGCAAACAGTTTATTACCCTTCAGTCCAAGAACGGCAACTATTTTTACCTTGTGATCGACCGTTCCGGCAGCAAGGAAAACGTCTATTTCCTGAATCTTGTAGACGAATCTGACCTGATGGCGCTGATTGATAAGGATTCCAGTTCCAACACGGTCAAAACCTGCACCTGCACCGACAAATGCACAGCCGGAAACGTGAATACTTCCTGCCCTGTCTGCAAAGACGATATGAGCAAGTGTATCGGCAAAGAAAAGCCAGTGGAAACGGCTTCTTCCCAGGCTGCAACCAGTTCTGAATCTGCCGCGGCATCTTCAAGTTCAAGCGGAAAATCCGGCAATGTCATGATGGTCGTGGCGCTTTTGATCGTGCTGGCAGGCGTGGCTGTCTTCGCTGTATTCAAATTCCGTAAAAACAAGCCCAAGACGAAGGGCAGCGCCGATCTGGATGATTATGACTATGGCGATGATGACGATCAGGATGAGGAATATGAAACCGAGGAAGATTCTTCTGGTCAGCCGGAAGACAAGCCGGAGGCCAAAGATGCTTCCGGGGAAAGTGAAAAATGAGGTATTTCACGGACAGCCCTTTTGAAAGAATGATGATGCAGGTCCCTCATTCCTTCCACGATTCTGAAGAACAGCCGGAACGAAACCGTTCCGGCTGTTCCCTTGATCCGGGAAGCTGCGGGAAATCCTGTGATAACTGCAAACGCACGAAAAAGGAGAAAAATGAATACAAAACTTGTAATCGCTGAAAAGCCCTCTGTCGCTCAGTCCATTGCCGCTGTGATCGGCGCGAAAACGCGCAGGGACGGCTATCTCGAAGGAAACGGCTATCTTGTCAGCTGGTGCTTCGGCCATCTCGCGGAGCTGGCGGAGCCGGAGCAGTACGATGAGAAATACGGAAAGTGGCGCTATGACGACCTGCCGATTGTCCCTGCAAAATGGCAGCAGGTCATTGCCAAAGACAAGGCATCGCAGTTTGAACTTCTCTCCGGCCTGATGCGCCGGGAGGAAGTCACCGAAGTGATCGACGCCTGCGACGCCGGGCGCGAGGGCGAACTGATCTTCCGAAATGTCTACTATCTTGCCGGCTGCACAAAAACAATGAAACGACTGTGGATTTCCTCGATGGAAGATGAGGCTATCCGCGCAGGCTTTTCCGATCTGAAACCCGGCTGCGATTATGACGGTCTGCATCAGTCCGCTGTCTGCCGGGCGGAAGCCGACTGGCTTGTGGGAATCAACGCCACCAGGCTTTTTTCCGTACTCTACCACAGGACGCTGAATGTGGGCCGCGTCATGACCCCGACGCTGGCGCTGATCGTCCAGCGGGAAGCCGAAATTGACGCTTTCAAGCCGGAACCTTTCTATACGGTCAATCTCGACTGCGGCACCTTTGCCGCTGCTTCTGAGAAATTCAAGGATAAATCCAAAGCCGACAGCACGGCAGCTTCCTGCAAGGGGCAGCTGGCCAGCATTGTCAAAGTCGAGCGAAAGGAAAAAAGCGAGAAAGCGCCCCTGCCGTATGATCTGACCACCCTTCAGCGCGACGCCAACAGGATTCTCGGATATACGGCACAGCAGACGCTCGATTATCTGCAAAGCCTGTATGAAAAGAAAATCTGCACCTATCCGCGCACGGACAGCCGCTGCCTGACCGACGATATGGAAGCCCAGGTTCCGGCATTCGTAAAAGTGGCCGCCTCCATCTGCGGTGTCAGCGAGCCGACAGCCGTCAACGCCGCGCAGATCTGCAACAGCAAAAAGGTCAGCGACCATCACGCGGTTATCCCGACCATGAGCGCCGGGAAAGCCGACGTCTCCGTCCTCCCCGCAGGTGAACGGGAAATTTTGAAACTGGTTGCCCGCCAACTCGTCATGTCGGTCTGCGGCCCTTACCGCTATGCTGAGACAGCCGTTACTCTCGACTGTGCCGGAACGACCTTTTCCGTCAAGGGAAGGAATGTAATTGACCTTGGCTGGAGAGCTTTTTCCCCACAGGAAAAGACGGATAAACCCCTTCCTGATCTGAAAGAAGGAGACAATTCCTCGGTAAGCAATATCGAAGTGAAGGAAGGTCAGACAACGCCGCCGAAGTTCTATACCGAAGACACGCTCCTGTCCGCCATGGAGACCGCGGGTGAAAAAGAGATGCCGGAAGACGCGGAGCGAAAAGGAATCGGCACGCCCGCGACCCGCGCCGGCATTCTGGAAAAGCTGGTAGCCGGTGGCTTTGTGGAGCGCCGGAAAGGCAAAAAGACGGTCAGCCTCATTCCGTCTCATGCGGGTGTTTCGCTTGTCACCGTGCTGCCGGAGCAGCTCCAGTCCCCGCTTCTTACCGCAGAATGGGAACAAAAACTCAAGCAGGTCGAACGCGGTGAAATGAGCGCGGATGCCTTCCTCGATGAAATCACGAATATGATCACGGAACTGACGAAAACCTATCAGGTCATCAAAGGCGCGGAAGTCCTGTTTCCCTCCGGGCGTGAAGTGATCGGCAAATGTCCCCGCTGCGGAAGCGACGTCACTGAAAGCAGGAAAGGCTTTTTCTGCGAGAAAAGCGACTGTCACTTCGGACTCTGGAAGGACAACCGGTTCTTTTCCGCAAAGAAAATCACAATGACGAAAAAGGTTGCCACCGCGCTCCTGAAAGATGGCCGCGTGAAACTGACCGGCCTTTACTCGGAGAAGACCGGCAAGACCTATGACGCCACGGTGGTTTTGGAGGATAACGGCGAAAACGTCCGATTCCATCTCGATTTTGACAGGGAGGGTCGGAAGTGAACCTCTCGTCGTATGAGAAAGAGACCATCATCCTGTACAATCAGGAAGAAAAGACGGCGAACGTTTACACGCATGACCCAAAGCTGATTGCAAAGCTCCGCCGCCTCGCCCGCAAATACCCGGAGCAGATTTTCGAGGCGCGGAAGGAACCGCGCGGCGCAGCGGACTACACCGTACCCAAGAGCTGCGTGATCCTCCATGAGCCGTACAGCGAAGCGCTTCGGAAAGCCGCGAGCGAACGGGCCAAAAAGGCGGGATTCAAGCCGCCGTCAAGGGGCGCAAGTCCCCAGTCAGAATAAGGGAACGCGCCTCCGTACAAGGTTCAGCCGAGCCTGTGCGGGGGCGCGCTTTTTGCGTATTACGATCCAGAAAGGAGATCATTATGCCAGAAGTAACGGAAACCATGACCGGCAAAGACCGGCTGAAGGAAATCACGGAAAGCATTGAAACGGGAATCCGGGAAATGTTCCAGTCGGACAAGTACCAGCAGTACCTGCGCACCATGAGCCGGTTTCACAAGTATTCGGTCAACAATACCATGCTCATTTTCATGCAGAAGCCCGACGCCACCCTTGTAGCTGGCTTCAATAAATGGCGCGATCAGTTTGGCCGCAGCGTTCAGAAGGGGCAAAAAGGCATCAAGATTATCGCGCCCACACCATACAAAAAGACGGTTGAGAAGGAAAAGCTTGACCCGGACACCAGACTTCCGGTGCTTGATGAAAACGGCAAAACCGTCCTAGAAAAAAAGGAAATCCAGATCCCCATGTATAAGGTCGTATCCGTTTTCGATGTTTCCCAGACGGACGGGAAACCGCTGCCGACCCTCGCCTCCGATCTTGCCGGCAACGTCCAGAACTATGATGTTTTCATGGAAGCGCTCAAACGCTCCGCACCGGTTCCGCTGGCTTTTGAGAAGATGGCCCCCAATATGGATGGCTTCTTCTCCCCGGACGACCAGCGCATCGCCATCCGCGATGGCATGAGTGAGGTACAGACCGTCTCCGCCGCCGTCCATGAAATTGCACACTCCAAACTCCACAACAAGGAACTGCCGGAGATAAAAGATCAGTGGAAACTTATCATGGTAAGCGATGGCGGAGAGAAAAAGGATTTCAGAGGCGGTTTTGACAGCCTGGAAGAAGCGGAGAAAGCCGCCGATGAACAGCACTGGCAGTACGTCGATGACAACCATTATGTGTGGCAGCTGGAAACCGGCGAAGACCATTCCATCGCGGAATTTGTCAAGAAAAGCCGCAACACCGAGGAGGTCGAGGCCGAAAGCATTTCTTTCGCGGTCTGCGCCTATTACGGCATTGCAACCGGCGAGAACAGCTTCGGCTATATCGCCGCCTGGTCGAAGGATAAAGACCTGCCGGAGCTGCGCGCCTCGCTGGAGACCATCAACAAAACCGCATCCGGCCTGATTACGGACATTGACCGGAACTACGGCGAAATCATGAAGGAACGCGGGCTGGATAAAGAGCCTGTCACCGATGAAAAAGAGCAGCCGGCGGAGGAAGCAGCCCACAGCCCAGAACAGGCGGCGCCCCCGCAGACGCCGGAGCAACCGGCAGCAGAAAAAGGTGTCATGGAGCAGGCTCCCGAAAAGGCGCCGGACAACGGATATATACCTGACCCTGCCATGACGATTGAAGCCATGAACGCCTATGGCTATACCGATGACGATATGCTCCCCCTCTCGAAGGAACGGGCCATGGAACTCTTTGAGCGCGATGTGCCGGTCTATATGCTCTATGAGGGAAACGGCGCGGGGATGGCGTTTGAACCGGAGGACATCCAGATGCACACCGGTATCTGCGGTGTAACGAAGGATGACTGGGACAATGCCCGTGACAGGATTCCGCCGAAAAATGTGCAGACGGAAGCCCAGCGCGATGAAGCTTTTCTGAAGGAACCGGCGGATAATTACGCCATTTATCAGCTCAGGCGCGATCAGGGGCTGGCAGATTACCGCTTTGCCAGCCTGGCAGAGCTTCAGCATGACCGGCTTTCGGTTGACCGTCAGAATTATGAGCTGGTCTACACCGCACCGCTCACGCCCGGACAATCGCAGGAGGAAACGCTTGAAAAGCTGTATGAACAGTTTAATTTGAATCATCCCGCTGATTTCACCGGGCACTCCCTGTCAGTCAGCGACATCGTTGCGCTGAAACAGAACGGAGAGGTATCCTGTCATTACGTGGACAGCGTTGGTTTCGCGGATGTGCCGTCGTTTATCCAGCCGGAAAATTACCTGAAGAACGCGGAAATGGCAACGGAGGACGACTACGACTCCATCGACGGCATTATCAACAACGGGCCGAAGGAAACGGTGGCGGAACTGGAACAGCAGGCAAAATCCGGTCAGCCCATCTCGCTCCTTGACCTGGCGGAAGCTGCACACCGGGAAGATCAGCTGGAAAAGAAGAAGTCTGTACTGGAGCAGCTGCACGCCCCCGCGAAGCAGGAACCGAAAATATCAGCGCCGAAAAAGGGCGCGGAAAGGGAGATTTGACATGGCGGAAACTTTGACATTTGAGGAGCAGAATCTTGTGGGTGTATACAACGCCGGTACTCGGGGCGGAACGGTCGCGGCCCTGAAAGACATGCAGGGATACCTTGCGGCGGAGGAAACCGAACTTCGGGAACTGACGGCATCCGCGGTAAAAAAGCTTCTTGCGATGACGGACGAGGAATATGCAGTGCTTGACCTTTATCCGGAAGCCTGACAAGAGAATGAACGACTGCGGGCGGCCTTCGGGCCGCCCATTTTTATCCTGAAAGAAGGAGGATGATAACTTGGCTACGAAAGCACAGATGTATGCGCAGATGGCAGATCATGCGGCGACGCAGATCACCGGAAGCTGGCAGGAATGGACGGCATTTCTGAAAACTGCGGCGCAGCTTTATAAATACCCGTACAATGAACAGCTGATGATCTATGCCCAGCGCCCGGACGCAACTGCCTGTGCCGGGTATGATACCTGGAACGACAAGGTCGGAAGATATGTTAAGCGCGGCAGCAAGGGCATAGCGATCCTTGATACCGACGCAGACCGGCCGCACCTGAAATATGTGTTTGACATCTCCGATACGGAAAGCCGTGACAGTTCCCGGCACTTCCGTTTGTGGGAACTGCACCCGGAAAATGAGGCCGCTGTCTCCGCCATGCTGGAAAAGGTCTATGAAGTGCCCGGTAATAGCGGCCTTTCTGACCAGATGGAGCATGTCGCGGCACAGCTTGCCGGTGAATACTGGAACGATCACCAGCATGAGATCCTCCGCATCGTTGACGATTCCTTTCTGGAGGAATACGATGAGTTCAACATCGGGGCGCAGTTCCGCAACGCGGCGACCGTCAGCATCTCTTACGCGCTCATGTCCCGGTGCGGACTGGAGCCGGAACAGTATTTTGACCACGAAGATTTTATGGCAATCTTCGACTTCAACACACCGGCTACCGTTGCGGCTCTCGGAACAGCGGTCAGCGAAAGCAGCCAGCAGGTACTCCGACAAATCGGCGTAACCATCCTAAACGCAGAACGCGAGAAAATCGCGGAAAGGAGTCAGAACAATGAACAGCACACTGACATACATGAAGAACGGGGATTATCTGATTCCCAACCTGAAGCTGTCGGAAATCCCGGAAGCGAAGCTCGGGAAGTACGGACGGATGCGGAAGAAATTTCTGAAGGAACACCGCCCGATTCTCTGGAACAGCCTGATTCTCTCGGAGAAACTGTACCCGCACCTGCTGGAGATCGAGCAGACGGCCCAGAGCCGCCTCTCGCAGATGATTCCGGAACTGGCGAAGGAAGCGGGAGCGACGGAGCAGCTGAAGGCGTCCGACCCGATGAAATGGATCGGCCTGATGAACAGCTGCAAAGCGCAGGCGGAGGAGATCATCCTGAACGAACTGATTTTCAGCTGAGTTTATTTCCTTCAGAAGACGAACAGATTATTAGCATCGACGAAGCGGAGAGCGTGAAAGCGCCCTCCGCTTTTACTGTCTCGCAGGCGGACATTGACAAGGAACTCCGGAACGGTTCCGGCTTTGAAGGCGGAAAACTGCGGATTTACGCCATGTATCAGCGCGGGACAGATGAAAAGGAATCCGCCGCGTTTATCAGGAACGAATACGGAACCGGAGGCCGCAGCTTTGATTTTCTGGACGGCACACACGGTTTTGTAGATTATCGTCCTTCTTCCGGCATAATCTTCAATCCCTACGGTGACGGCGGGAAAGTCACGCTCAAGTGGCCGGCTGTTGAAAAACGGCTCCGCGAAATCGTCCGCGAAGGTTCCTATCTCACCGAAGGCGAAAAAGCTCAGTATCAGGAACTGGAAAGCAGCTATGCCGGGCTCGGCGGCATTCCCATGCCGCAGCCGCAAACCGCGTTTCCCCAGACGCAGATTCATGCCATGCCAGAAAAAGTGGAATCGTCTCCTGATGAAGCGATCACGCAGTCAGACATCGACGCGGCCATCCGGCGCTGGAACGGCGATGAGGACAGTATGCGGCGTGTTCAGGCGTATATGGCGGAACATGCCCGCGACAAGCAGACTGCGACCTGGCTTGCCGGTGAATACGGCGCGCCCGGCACAAAGGCACTTCTCGTTACCCGTACAGGCACCGATCAAGCCGCGGAAATTCCCTGGGCGAAGGTTCAGAGGCTGCTTGCCGGCATGGTGAAAGCCGGAAGCTTTTATTCCGAACCTCAAGCGGAGATCCCGCAGGCGCGCAGCGAGGCTGCCGAAGGTGCAATAGCGGAGCCTTCTGAAGCCCGTTTCCCATACTCTGTCGGCGACACAGTATATCTGGAGAACGGAAAACCATTTCTTGTCACGGAAGTCCGAGATTCTTCCATCCAGCTGCGTGACCCGACGATGATCTACCCCATCTTCCGCGCGGAAAGCATGGAAAGCTTTGCAAGGCTCCTGGAGCGTTATCCGCAGCCTGAGAAAGCCGCGCCGGAGGAGCAAAAACCGGTTCAGCCGGAAATGACTTCTGAAACGGTTGCGGTCTATCCGGCAGAGCAGAACCAGCTTCCCTATGACATTGTGGTAGAACGCCTGCACACGGAACCGGAGCATACCCCGCCGGAACCGCAGAACTTTCATATCACCGACGATAACCTCGGCGCTGGCGGCCCCAAAGCGAAATACGCCATGAATGTGGCGGCGATCCGCACCCTGCAGGCCGTGGAAAAAGAGAACCGGCAGGCCGCGCCGGAAGAACAGGCAGTCCTCTCCCGCTATGTCGGCTGGGGCGGCGTTCAGGACGCCTTTGACGAAAGCAAGCCGGCATGGGCGACGGAATACAAAGAACTGCAATCGCTGCTGACGCCGGAAGAATACGCCTCCGCTCGCGCATCGACGCTCAACGCGCACTTTACCAGCCCGACAGTCATCAAGGCCATCTATGAAGCGGTCGGAAACATGGGCTTCAAGGCCGGGAATATCCTCGAACCGGCCATGGGCGTCGGCAATTTCTTCGGCCTTCTGCCGGAGGAAATGCAGAACAGCCGGCTTTACGGCGTGGAACTGGACAGCATCACCGGGCGGATTGCAAAGCAGCTTTACCCGAAAGCAGACATCACCGTAGCCGGGTTTGAAACGACAGACAGGCGGGATTTTTACGACCTCGCGGTTGGCAATGTGCCGTTCGGCAGCTACAAAGTGCCGGACAAAGCCTATGACCGGCTCGGTTTCAGCATCCACGACTATTTCTTTGCCAAAACGCTGGATCAGGTTCGTCCGGGCGGCGTGGTGGCTTTCGTCACTTCCCGCTATACGATGGATAAGCAGTCCCCGGAAGTCCGCAAATACATCGCGCAGCGGGCGGAACTGCTGGGAGCCATCCGGCTGCCCAACAACGCTTTCCACGCCAACGCCGGCACGGATGTTGTCTCAGACATTATCTTTCTCCAAAAGCGTGACCGGCCCATCGACATTGAGCCGGACTGGGTGCATCTGGGGCAGAACGACGAAGGCTTCGGCATCAACAGCTATTTCATCGACCACCCGGAAATGATTCTCGGACGGCAGACCTCCGAAAGCACCCAATACGGCAAGCAGGATTTCACCGTGGAGCCGATGGAAGGACTGAACCTCGCGGATCAGCTCCATGATGCCGTGCAGAATATCGGCGGCAGATACGCCGAAGCGGAGCTGCCGGAGCTGGGTGAAGATGAGCCAATCGACACCTCCATCCCGGCAGACCCCAACGTCAAAAACTATTCCTACACCGTGGTGGACGGCAGCGTCTACTACCGCGAAAACTCCCGCATGGTGCGCCCGGAGCTGAACGCCACCGCAGCCGAGCGCGTCAAGGGCATGGTCGAGCTGCGGGACTGCGTGCAGAATCTTATTAACCTCCAGCTCTGGGAAAGTGACCCGCTTGCCATCCGCGGCGAACAGCAGCATCTGAACCGGCTCTATGACAGCTTCACGGAGAAATACGGTCTGATCAATTCCCGCGCGAACAGCCTCGCCTTCTCGGACGATTCTTCCTACTACCTGCTCTGTTCTCTGGAAGTGCTGGACGAGCAGGGAGAGCTTGCGCGCAAGGCGGATATGTTTACCAGGCGGACAATCAAGCAGAACAGCGTCATCACCTCGGTGGATACGGCGATGGAAGCGCTGGCCCTCTCCATTTCGGAGAAAGCCGGCGTGGACATGAAATATATGTCGTCTCTCACCGGCAAAGACGAGGAAACACTTGCGTCCGAGCTGAAGGGCGTGATCTTCCGCGACCCGGGCGATACGAAGCCGGAAAATATTCCGCTGGCCTTTTATGATGCCGGCAGGCTCCCGTTCGTTACCGTGGATGAATACCTGTCCGGCAATGTCCGCCAGAAGCTCGCGCTCGCGGAATTTCTCCATGACCGGCTTCCGGCAGGCCAGGCGGAACAGTTTGATACCAACGTGGAAGCCTTGAAAAACGCCCAGCCCAAAGACCTGGACGCTTCCGAAATTGAAGTGCGCCTCGGGGCAACGTGGATCAGCAAGGAATATATCCAGCAGTTCATGGAGGAACTGCTGGAACCGCCGTTTTACCTCCGCCGCAGCATCCAGGTGAACTTTTCGGAGTTTACGGCGGAATGGAACATCACGGGGAAAAGCAGCGTGGGCTACAACAACATCAACGCCTATGTCACCTATGGCACGGAGCGCGCCAACGCCTACCGGATTCTTGAGGATTCGCTGAATCTGCGCGACATCCGCATTTACGACACGGTAACAGACCCGGACGGCAAGGAGCGCCGGGTGCTGAACAGCAGGGAAACAACGCTCGCGCAGCAGAAACAGCAGGCAATCCGGGAAGCTTTTCAGGACTGGGTATGGAAGGACCCGCAGAGGCGGCAGGACCTTGTAAAGCGCTACAATGAAATTTTCAACAGCACCCGGCCGCGCGAATATGACGGCAGCCACATCCGCTTTTCCGGCATGAACCCGGAGATCACGCTGCGCGAACACCAGAAAAACGCCGTGGCGCATATCCTCTACGGCGGAAACACGCTTCTCGCGCACGAAGTGGGCGCGGGCAAAACATTTGAGATGGTCGCGGCGTGCATGGAATCCAAGCGCCTCGGGCTCAGCCACAAAGCCCTGTTTGCCGTACCGAACCATCTGACGGAACAGTGGGCGTCGGAATTTCTCCGGCTCTATCCGTCCGCCAACATCCTTGTCGCCACTCGGAAAGACTTTGAAACACGAAACCGCAAGAAGTTCTGCGCTCGGATTGCCACCGGCGACTATGACGCCGTCATCATCGGCCACAGCCAGTTTGAAAAAATCCCCGTATCGCAGGAGCGTCAGGAACGGCTGCTTCAGGATCAGATCGAGGAAATTGAGGAAGGTATCGAGGAACTGAAAAACAGCCGCGCGGAGAACTTCACGATCAAGCAGATGGAGCATACCCGGAAAAGTCTTGAGGCAAAGCTGAAAAAGCTCCAGGACAGCACCCGCAAGGACGACGTGGTTACTTTCGAGCAGCTGGGCGTAGACCGGCTCTATGTCGATGAGGCGCACAATTACAAAAACTGTTTTCTTTACACAAAAATGCGGAATGTCGCCGGCCTTTCGACCAGCGACGCGCAGAAGTCTTCGGACATGCTTCTGAAGTGCCGGTATATCGACGAAATCAGCCAGAACAAGGGCGTCATCTTTGCCACTGGCACGCCTGTTTCCAACAGCATGACGGAACTCTACGTCATGCAGCGTTATCTTCAGCACGAAACCATCCAGCACAAGGGCCTCGCTCATTTTGACAGCTGGGCCTCTACCTTCGGCGAGACCACGACCGCCATTGAACTGGCCCCGGAGGGAACCGGCTACCGGGCACGAACCCGTTTCGCCAAGTTTTTCAACCTGCCGGAACTCATGACCCTGTTCAAAGAAGTTGCGGACATCAAAACATCAGATCAGCTGCACCTGCCGACCCCTGCCGCCGTGTATCACAATGTGGTAGCGCAGCCGACCGAGATTCAAAAGCAGATGGTGCAGGAACTTTCCGAGCGCGCCGCGGTCGTCCATTCCGGCACCATCGACCCGACAAAGGACAACATGCTCAAGATCACGTCGGACGGGCGGAAGCTCGGCCTCGACCAGCGCATCATCAACCCGAACCTGCCGGACAATCCGGACAGCAAGGTCAACCAGTGCGTGGACAACATCTATCACATCTGGGATCAGGGCCAGCCGGAGAAGCTGACGCAGCTCGTTTTCTGCGACCTGTCAACTCCAAAAGCGCACGGGCAGTCCGATCAGATCGCGGCCAAGGCGGCGGAAGGCGGCATCAACGGAGCCGAGGTAAAAGCCGTCCTGGACGCGGTTGACAAAGAGGCTGGGCCGGATGAACCGGCGTTTTCCGTGTATGACGACATCCGGGAAAAGCTTGTGGCGCGCGGCATCCCGCGGGAACAGATTGCATTCATCCATGAGGCCAACACAGAGGTGCGGAAGAAGGAGCTTTTTGCCAAGGTCCGCAGCGGCCAGGTGCGCGTGCTCATGGGCTCCACTTTCAAGATGGGGGCCGGCATGAACGTCCAGAACAGGCTCGTCGCGCTTCACGACCTGGATGCTCCGTGGCGGCCCGGAGATGTAGGACGGATTTTGCGGACATTCAAAATAAAAAAGAATGTGGAGGTAACAGACAATGGCAAAATCATTATTTGAGGAACTGGGCGGCAAATACGAAAGGCAAGGGGATTATTTGATACCGTGCTTAACTGTACCCGCCGAAGAAGAACAGGCAATAGGCATCTGGGGGCAACGGCATTTAGATTATCTAAAACAGTACCGTAAAGTTACATACACCAATCTTCTTACAAGCGGCAGGCTAAACGCCTACCTTGCCGACATCAACAGACAGGCACAGGAACGCTTTGAAAGGCTCATAGAGGGTATGAAACAGGCACAGGGCATAACGGAACAGCTAAAGGCAGAAAACGCCTTAGAATGGACAGGATGCCTCAATAACATAAGGGCTTGTGCGAGGGAGATTGTGGAAAAGGAAATTATTTTTGCATAAACAGATGATTAGTGGCAGGGGGAAATCCTGCCGCTTTTTCTGCTTTAGTTTGTCAGCTTGACAAATAAAGGGTTAAGGAATATAATTAGATTCAGTATTATACAAGGAGTTAATAAATATGCGGCAAGGTATTCTTAAATAAACTGTCAATTTGATAGTGGGAACAAAAAGTAGCAGTCCCGTTTCACTTTTAATATGGGGCTTAGTTTTTTGTACCCAGTTTAAGAATACTTTTATCATGTAATTTTATATGCCCGAAAACATATAAGTGTTTTGGGGCTATTGGAGTTATTTACCCAGTGATAGGAGTATTTATCACTGGGTATTTTTATGCCCTTTTTTGGGTGTTGATAGGAGGAAAATCACATGAAAATAATTAACTTAGGCATTCTGGCTCACGTTGACGCAGGAAAGACAACATTAACGGAAAGTTTATTGTATACCAGTGGTGCAATTGCAGAACTAGGGAGCGTAGATGAAGGCACAACAAGGACAGATACAATGAATTTGGAGCGTCAAAGGGGAATCACTATCCAGACAGCAGTGACATCTTTTCAGTGGGAGGATGTAAAAGTCAACATTATAGATACGCCAGGCCATATGGATTTTTTGGCGGAAGTATACCGTTCTTTATCCGTATTAGACGGAGCAGTATTATTAGTTTCTGCAAAGGATGGCATACAGGCACAGACCCGTATACTGTTTCATGCACTACAGATAATGAAGATTCCGACAATTTTTTTCATCAATAAAATTGACCAAGAGGGGATTGATTTGCCAATGGTATATCGGGAAATGAAAGCAAAGCTTTCTTCGGAAATTATAGTGAAGCAAAAGGTTGGGCAGCATCCCCATATAAATGTAACGGACAATGACGATATGGAACAGTGGGATGCGGTAATTATGGGAAACGATGAACTATTAGAGAAATATATGTCAGGGAAACCGTTTAAAATGTCAGAACTGGAACAGGAAGAAAACAGGAGATTCCAAAACGGAACGTTATTTCCCGTTTATCACGGAAGCGCTAAAAACAATCTGGGGATTCGGCAGCTTATAGAAGTAATTGCCAGTAAATTTTATTCATCAACGCCTGAAGGTCAATCTGAACTATGCGGGCAGGTTTTTAAGATTGAATATTCAGAGAAAAGGCGGCGTTTTGTTTATGTGCGTATATATAGCGGAACATTGCATTTGAGGGATGTTATTAGAATATCTGAAAAAGAGAAAATAAAAATCACAGAGATGTGTGTTCCGACAAACGGTGAATTATATTCATCCGATACAGCCTGCTCTGGTGATATTGTAATTTTACCAAATGATGTTTTGCAGCTAAACAGTATTTTGGGGAACGAAATACTGTTGCCGCAGAGAAAATTTATTGAAAATCCTCTCCCTATGCTCCAAACAACGATTGCAGTAAAGAAATCTGAACAGCGGGAAATATTGCTTGGGGCACTTACAGAAATTTCAGATGGCGACCCTCTTTTAAAATATTATGTGGATACTACAACGCATGAGATTATACTTTCTTTTTTGGGGAATGTGCAGATGGAAGTCATTTGTGCCATCCTTGAGGAAAAATATCATGTGGAGGCAGAAATAAAAGAGCCTACTGTTATATATATGGAAAGACCGCTTAGAAAAGCAGAATATACCATCCACATAGAAGTCCCGCCAAATCCTTTCTGGGCTTCTGTCGGGTTGTCCATAGAGCCGCTCCCTATTGGAAGCGGAGTGCAGTATGAAAGCAGAGTTTCACTTGGATATTTAAATCAATCGTTCCAAAATGCGGTTATGGAGGGGGTTCTTTATGGCTGCGAGCAGGGGCTGTATGGATGGAAAGTGACAGACTGTAAAATCTGTTTTGAATATGGATTGTATTATAGTCCTGTAAGTACCCCCGCAGACTTTCGGCTGCTTTCCCCTATCGTATTGGAGCAGGCTTTAAAAAAAGCAGGGACAGAACTATTAGAGCCATATCTCCACTTTGAAATTTATGCACCGCAGGAATATCTCTCACGGGCGTATCATGATGCTCCAAGGTATTGTGCAGATATTGTAAGTACTCAGATAAAGAATGACGAGGTCATTCTGAAAGGAGAAATCCCTGCTAGATGTATTCAAGAATACAGGAACGATTTAACTTATTTCACAAATGGGCAGGGAGTCTGCTTGACAGAGTTAAAAGGATACCAGCCAGCTATTGGTAAATTTATTTGCCAACCCCGCCGCCCGAATAGCCGTATAGATAAGGTTCGGCATATGTTCCACAAGTTAGCTTAACAGCTTGCAAAAGTCATATAAAATGAGATTTGAAAGGATTAGAGACTAATTATGATGAAATGCGAATGGATATTGTGTCCTGTTTGTGGGAGCAAAACCCGTAATAAAATTAGGAAGGACACTGTTTTGGAGAATTATCCCCTTTATTGTCCAAAATGCAGACAAGAAAGATTGATTAAAGTTGACAACTTGAAGATAACTGTCATCAAAGAGCCAGACGCTTAAGACGCAGAGCCGATGAAATTGTGGAACAATTCACGAATCATCGGCTCTTTTTGTTTCGTATTTGAAAGAACAAACTCACCAAATAAAAAAAACGATATTCGGGTGGGTTATTTTGTTATACCCTAAATTACCCTCTGAATTTGTTTTTAAATTTGGAGGGATTTTTTTATGTCCTTTTTTCGGGCAGTTATCTATCTGCTCATACGAAGCAAAATTTATCAATACATAGCATATCAGAGAACGGCAGGAAACCAGTTAAAAAAATTTCTGCCAGTGCAACGGTACTTCTCACCTTGAAAGTAGAAGTACAATCTCCATACAATAGAATTACTATTTCCTATAACCGTAAAGGTCACAGAGCCTTTGCGGTTTTTCTTTTGTCGATTTTTGTTGGAAAGTGCCGTAGGGCTGTTTCTGATATGCGGTGTCGTTCTCCGCCTCTCCATCTGGATTTTTTACATTTCAAAAATTCAGATGGGAGGTATTTATGGTGAAATATGCACCAAGAAAGGTATATATCAGAGAAAGTGGCGGCTATGTGGAATTATCCTACACGGAGTTCTGCCGTTGCAGGGAATCCGACCAGACCTATATGGACAAGCTGTTTATCCCCATTCAAGGCTGTCTGCTTGAAGTCGTGAGGGAGCAATACACAGACTTCTACCGTGACAAGGAACGGTGGCGTTATCTGCAAAAATTAGATACAAAGAATAGACTGCTATCTCTCGACGGATTTACGGACAGCGAGGGGAATCCTCTGGACTTTATCACTGATGAAGCGGTGGACATTGCAGAAACCGTTGTCAATGCGGTCATGGTGGACAGGCTGAAAGCCGCCCTGCCTTTGCTGTCGGATAGTGAACAGGAGCTGATACAGGCAATCTTTTTTGACGGACTTTCCGAGCGTGAAGTCGGGGCGAGGTTGGGCATAACCCAGAGCGTTGTAAACAAACGCAAAGCCAGAATCCTAATAAAACTAAGAAAGATAATAGAAAATTAAAATTTAAGGCGTTCAGCCCCCTTGTTTTTTCCTTTGGGAAGATGAGGGGGCTTTTCTCTGCCCTCTCAATCAATTCTGATTGGAGGAAGTAAGAATGGCATACAACCACGGACGGGAGGACAGGAAATGGCGTATCTGGAAAGAAGCGGAGGAAAAGCTGCTGCGTGAGTGCGGCGTTGATGAAGCGACCATTGAGCAGATACGCATGGCGGACAGGGCAGACTTCAATTCCAACAGGCGGTTTTACCGATGGACGAATGACGTTGCGGAATATCTTGAGGACATGGCAGGCAGGGAGCGGCAGGCGGAAGTGGGTACGGTTGCGGAGTTACTGGAAGAGATTGAGAGCGAAAATCTCTATCAAGTATTAGTCACGGTGGACGGGCGTACCTTGAAAATCGTCCTGCTGAAAATGCAGGGGTATTCCACAAAGGAGATTGCCCCGCTTGTGCATTTGACGACTGGTGCCATCTATGCGAGGTTAGACCATCTGCGGAAGAAGCTGCGGAAAATTTTATAGCTTCTAAAACAGCCTGCCATCCTGCGGGCTACTGGGTGAGGGATGGAAATCCCCTCACTCATTTTTTGCAGGAGGACAACAGGATGGCATACAGGGTTAAGGCATACACGCTTCGGGAGGAATCCACGGAAAGCGGCACAAGGTATTTTATCAGCTTTAAGGACGGGCAGGGCAAATCCCACGAGTTGGAAGTGTCGGAACAGTTCTTTATGGAGTTTCGGCAGATGGAGCGCAGGAACAGGAATCTTTTCTAATGGGACGAGCGGCACAGGGAGTTTAACGAGGTATGGGACGAAACCCTTTACAGACGGGCGTTGCGTGTGCCTAAGAGCCTTGATGAACGCATGGTTGAGGAAGAACGGAATGAAACGCTCTATAAGGCGGTTGGGAGCCTTCCAGAGATACAAAGGCGGCGTTTCCTGCTCTACTACGAGTATGAGTTCAATTTTTACCAAATCGCCGCTATGGAGCATTGCACCGCTTCGGCAATACAGAAATCTGTTGCGATTGCAAAGGAGAAAGTAAAGGCGGAAATTGAAGAAATATCTCCAACCGTGACCGACACCGCCCGAAAAAGAAATCTGTTTTTTATTTGTGTGGGATTGGCGGCATTACATACTCTCACTTTTTTCCGTGGGAGTAAATCTATTTTTAAGGAGGTCAACGCCTATGTGCAACGAAAACAAAGACACCGCCCGAAAGGAGGAAAGCCATGCAGAAGTTACAGACAGTCAACGCCGAAACGCTCCTTTATGAACCGCTTGAGAAACCATCCTTTGTGGTGGACAGCCTTATCCCGACAGGCTTATCGCTGTTCTGCGGCTCACAGAAGATAGGCAAAAGCTGGCTCATGCTGAAGCTATGCTTATGCGTGTCGCAGGGAATCCCTTTATGGGATATGCCGACAATGGAGGGCGATGTGCTTTACCTCTGCCTTGAGGACACGTTCTGCCGCATACAGGACAGGTTATTTCGTTTGACGGACGAAGCAAGCGGGCGGCTCCACTTTGCCGTGGCAAGCTGCAAGCTGTCAGACGGTCTTATCGTGCAGCTTGAAGATTATCTGAAAGATTACCCAGACAGCAGGCTCATTGTCATTGATACCTTGCAGAAAGTCCGTACAGCTTCAAAAGACAATGCCTATGCAAGCGACTATGGGGACATCTCCCTCATCAAAGACTTTGCCGACAGGCACTCTCTGGCGGTCATTGTCGTACACCACATCCGAAAGCAGAATGACAGCGACGTGTTCAACAAGGTGTCTGGGACGACAGGATTAACGGGGAGTGCGGACGCTACCTTTGTTCTGGAAAAGGAGAAACGTGCGTCTGACACCGCCAAGCTGTATGTGACGGGCAGGGACACGCCTTATCAGGAATACACGCTGCGTTTCCGTGATTGCCGTTGGGAGCTTGTGGAGCGGAAAACGCAGGAGCAGCTTGCGAAAGAAACGATACCAGATGTCCTTTTTCGGTTGGTGGATTTTATGAGGGATAAGGAAGAATGGATAGGCACGGCAACGGAACTGTTAGCCGCTATGGGGGAAACGGAAACCATACCCACGGTGATTACGAAATGGCTGAATGAATACCGCACCACATTTTTAAGCGAGAACCGTATCTGCTACCAGTACAGCCGCAGGAAAGACGGCAGGCGGATTGCCCTTGCAAGGAGGGCGGGTGACAGCGGTGATGGTGGTGACAGCGATATTAGGATACCCCCCTGTTACTGTCATTGACGCTTAAAGCCATGTAAAGCTGGCGGCTCTGCCCTGCGGGTGACAGCAGTGACGGTGGTGACAGTGATTTTAGGATACCCTGCCGCTGTCATCCCTACGGGAGAACACCCCGTAAACGCAAAATGCAGGCGTGAGATTTACTCGCCCTTTTCGGTCGTGTAAAACCACCCCTGCGGTCAGAAAAATCATTCCGATTTTTCCGACTGCGTTTACAGGGTGTAACACACTACACTTTGCCCTGCAAAGTCGTGTGCCAGACGTTCCCTCTGGACTCCCTTAAGGCAGGGCTGTGCCCTGCTATCCTACGCCTTACGGCTTCGGATAAAAGAATGGCGGCATGACGGTGACGGCTCTTGCGAGGGGGGTATCCCAAAAACACCGTCATCATCGACATGACCGTCATGCAGGGGGTGAGGGTGACAGTTGCGGCAGTCGGCAGGGGGTATCCCAAAACTGCTGTCACCACCGTCACCGCTGTCACCCCAAAGGACGGTCACCCGCCGAAAGAAAGGAGGAATCCGCCTATGCCTTATGCAATCCTGCGTTTCCAGAAACGAAAAGCGGGCGGTGTTGCGGCTTGTGAACGCCACAACGAGCGGAAGAAAGAAGCCTACAAAAGCAACCCAGATATAGATATGGAACGCTCTAAAAACAATTACCATCTCATAGCACCACCAAAGTACACCTACAAGAAAGAGATTAACCGCATGGTAGCCGAAGCGGGGTGCAGGACAAGGAAAGACAGCGTGATGATGGTGGAAACGCTCATCACAGCTTCACCAGAATTTATGAACCAGTTACCGCCCGAAGAACAAAAAGCGTATTTCCAGACGGCTCTTGACTTCATTTCGGAGCGTGTTGGAAAGCAGAATATCCTCTCCGCTGTCGTCCATATGGACGAGAGAACGCCCCATATGCACCTCTGCTTTGTGCCGATTACGCCAGACAATAAGCTGTCAGCGAAAGCTATCTTAGGCAACCAGAAATCATTATCCGAGTGGCAGACCGCCTACCATGAGCGGATGTCCTCACGGTGGAATCAGCTTGAACGGGGGCAGTCCTCAATGGAAACCAAGCGGAAACACGTCCCCACATGGCTCTATAAATTAGGCGGCAGGCTTGATAAACAGTATGAAGAAATCGTGTCTGCCCTATCCGACATCAACGCCTTTAACGCAGGGAAGAAAAGGGATAAAGCGTTAGATTTACTCTCTGCATGGCTGCCAGACGTGGAGAAATTCTCTAAGGAAATCGGGAAACAGCAGGCGTATATCGACAGTTTGAAAGAGAGAATTGGGCAGGAATCAGACTATGCGGGGCGTATGCGTGATGAAAAGTACGAGCAGGAACTAAAGGTGCAGAAAGCGAATCAGAAGATATTTGAATTGCAGAGAACCAACGAGCAGATGGGGCGGCTGCTGTCAAAAATACCGCCCGAAGTGTTGGAAGAATTGCAGAAAAATCATAGAAGCAGAGCGAAAGAAAGGTAGATATGTGAATGAAGAAACAGGATTTTAAGGTGTTAAAGACCAAAGACTTGTACCCGTTCCCCGACAATCCGTTTCATGTGGCAGAAGATGAAACACTGTCAGAGTTAGCGGAAAGCATCAAGGAATTTGGCATTGTCACGCCGATAATCACACGCCCGAAAGAGGACGGGGACGGTTATGAAGTGATTGCAGGACAGCGGCGTGTCCGTGCTTCTGAACTTGCAGGGATAAATACCGTGCCTGCGTTTGTCCTGCCCTTAGACCGTGACCGAGCCATCATCACCCTTGTAGACAGCAATTTGCAGCGTGAGAATATCCTGCCATCGGAGCGGGCGTTTGCTTACAAGATGAAATCCGAAGCCATGAAGCGGCAGGGTTTCCGCACAGACTTAACCTCGTCACAAGTTGTGACGAAGTTGCGGACGGACGACAAGGTGGCACAGGGCTTCGGCGTGGGCAGGATGACCGTGCAGCGTTTTATCCGCCTGACGGAACTGATACCGCCGATTTTGCAGATGGTGGACGAGGGGAAAATCGCCCTCACGCCTGCGGTGGAACTGTCCTTCTTGAAGAAAGACGAGCAGGAAAACCTCTTTGCCACGATGGAGAGCGAAGAAGCAACGCCCTCACTCTCACAGGCACAGCGGATGAAACAGTTAAGCCAGAGCGGGCGGCTTGACATGGATACGATATTTGCGATTATGACGGAGGAAAAGGGCAACCAGAAAGAAACCTTGAAAATCAACACAAGCAAGCTGAAAAAATACTTTCCGAAGAACACAACGCCGAAGCAGATGGAGGAAACCATCATCAAACTTTTGGAGCGTGAGTTGCAGAGGAAACGCAACCGTGACAGCCGCTAATCTTCTTTTTTCGGGAAGTAAATACAGAGAGTTGAGGTATGGAGAATGAGAGAAATCCAGTATGAAATCGTAAAGGAAATCGCAGTATTGTCTACGGGCGACAGTGGCTACACAAAGGAAATCAATCTCATTTCATGGAATGGGAAAGAGCCGAAGTATGACATCCGCAGCTTTTCCCCGAACCGTGAAAAGTGCGGCAAGGGAATCACGCTGAACGCTGATGAAGCGGCGGCACTCCTTAAAGCATTACAGAAAGAATTAAACAGCGAGGATTAATGGTATCTGATTGGCAGGGCGGGGACATTTCCAAACTCTTCCCTGCCCTGTCTGGAAAGGAAGATTTAAGTATGGGCGAGGATAAGAAAGCAGATAAAAAGAGAAAGCGTATCGTGCCAAAAGCACCAGTGCAGATGATAATCAGCCGTGAATATGTCGGCACACAGACCGTTACAGAAGCGTTTGTCCCGATTATCTCCGAGGATATTCGGAAGAAGATTGCCGAGGGCGACACCTTCGACAATGAGGGGCTGTCCGCTTAGAATGTACGCAATGGGACATGAAAACAGATAGGACAGATACGGAGGTTTTACAGTATGGCAGGAATCAAAGAAGAAAAGAAAATCTATTTAGTCGGCATTTATTGCCGCTTATCTAAAGACGATGGTACGGATAACGAGAGTGCGAGCATTGCGACACAGAAATCCATCCTCACGGATTATGTGAAAAAGCAGGGATGGCACATAGCAAAAACGTATGTGGACGATGGTTATTCTGGTACAAATTTCCAAAGACCAAGTTTCCAGAATATGATAAAAGACATTGAAAGCGGTCTGATAAACTGCGTGATTACGAAAGATTTATCCCGTCTGGGGAGAAACTATCTTGATTGTGGGTTATATCTGGAAGTTTTCTTCCCAGAGCATAACGTGAGGTATATAGCGGTCAATGACGGCGTAGATACCTTGAATAAATCTGCTATGGACATCACGCCTTTCCGCAACATTTTAAACGAAATGTATGCCGCTGACATATCTGTTAAGATAAAATCGGCATATCGGGCGAGGTTTCAACAGGGGAAATTCATGGGAACTACCGCCCCTTATGGCTATATCAAAGACCCTGCCGACCACAACCATCTGCTGATAGATGATAAAGTGGCACATGTTGTAAAAGAGATATTCGACCTTGCATTAAAAGGGAATGGAGTTGCCAAAATTTGCAGACATCTTAATAAACAGCATATCCTACGCCCTGCCGCTTATGCGGCGGAGCGTGGCGAAACAGGCTTTGAACGTCATTTTGAGGGGAACGAGGACAAACGCTATATTTGGAGTGGGAACAGCGTGAGGAGCATTTTAAGAAGCCCGATATATGCGGGAAATCTTGTAGGCTACAAACGGATTGCCGCCAATATGAAAAGCAAGAAACGCCCCTCTAAGCTGCCCGAAGAATGGGAAGTGATACCCAATACCCATGAGGGAATAGTCACGCAGGAGGAATTTGATATTGTCCAACAGCTTATTACAAGTCGTAGGCTTCCACAGAACAAGGGAGGATTTGTAAATATTTTTGCAGGCGTTATCAAGTGTGTGGACTGCGGATGTGCTCTGCGGGCAATGAACGTACACAGGAGGAAACGCCCAGAGATTATCGACTGTGTACAGTATTCATGTAATAATTATGCAAGAAACGGAAGAAGCGAGTGTAGTGCCCACAATATAGAAGCAAGGGATTTATTCAATGCCGTTCTTGCCGACATCAACTGTTTTGCGGATATGGCAGTGAATGATGAAAAGGCGGTCAGGGCCATAGAAAAGCGGCTCACGGAAACAGACCAGAGCAGGGCGAAAGCATTAGAGAAAGAACGTAAGAAGCTGAACAAACGCCTTGCGGAACTGGACAGGCTGTTTTCCTCTCTCTACGAGGATAAGGTCATGGAGCGTATTACCGAGCGGAATTTTGAGATGATGTCGGGGAAATACCAGAAAGAGCAGCTTGAAATTGAAGCAAGGCTGAAAGAGGTGACGGAAACTCTTAATGAAAGCTACGAGAAATCACGGGGAATCCGTGACTTCCTCGCCCTTATCCGAAATTATCAAGGCTTAAAAGAACTGGATGCAACAGTTATAAACGCACTCATAGACAAGATACTTGTTTCGGAGCGTGAGAAGATGGCAGACGGAACAGTGAAGCAGGAAATCAAGATTTACTATAAATTCATCGGCTTTGTCGATGAATTACATATCATACCTACAAAACGGTGGGCAGCAATGCCCGCTAAAAATTGTACGGTGTGCGGCGTTGAATATGTCCCGGGCTCTGGTGCATCAAGGTATTGTCCTGCTTGTGCCAAGAAGATACGGAGGGAGAAATCAAACGAGAGCAAACGCAGGAGCAGAGAACAGAAAAGGATAGCATGTATGAACTGTCCGCAAAAAATGACCGACTGATCTCGAACAGCGCAGCGGCCGCATCATTCGTCAGGGAAACCAAAACAAGGAGGTGCATATTTACCGCTATGTCACGGAGGGCACCTTTGACAGCTACCTCTGGCAGACACTCGAAAACAAGCAGAAATTTATCTCGCAGATCATGACCAGCAAAAGCCCGGTCAGAAGCTGTGAGGACATCGATGAAACGGCGCTGTCCTTCGCCGAGATCAAAGCGCTCTGCGCCGGAGACCCGCGCATCAAGGAAAAGATGGATCTGGACATTGAAGTGGCGCGGCTGAAGCTGATGAAAGCCAACCACCAGAGCCAGCAGTATCGGCTGGAGGACAGCCTGCTCAAAACTTTTCCGGAACAGATTGAACAGTACAAAGGATATATCGAGGGTTTTGAAGCCGACATGAAAACACTTGCCGAGCACCCGCACCCGGAGGACGGCTTTGCCGGCATGGAAGTCCGCGGAGACAAGCTGATCGACAAGGACAACGCTGGCGCGGCCATCCTGGAAGCCTGTAAGGAGGTCAAGTCCCTTGAATCGGTTCCCATCGGCAGCTACCGGGGCTTTGCCATGTCCCTGTCCGTGGAGAACTTCGGGAAGGATTATACGCTCACGCTGAAAGGCCAGATGTCCCACCGCGTAACGCTCGGGATAGACGCCCGGGGCAATCTGACCCGTATCGACAACGCGCTGGCGGCAATGCCAGAACGGCTGAAAACGGTGCAGTCCAATCTTGAAAACGTGTACCGGCAGGTCGAGACGGCCAAAGCCGAGAAGGGCAAGCCGTTCCCGCAGGAGGAAGAACTGAAAACGAAGTCGGCCCGGCTTGCCGTACTGAACGCGGAACTTAATATCGACGAATGCACGCCGGTGGAGCAGCTGGCTGATTCCGAACCGGCGAAGTCCGAGCGCATGTCCGTTCTTGACCGGCTCAGGACGCCCGGCGTGCCCGGAAACGCAGCAAAAGCAAAATCATACGAGGAGGTAAGATAACATGTCTGATATTATTGGAAGAGCGACATACGCAAACGGCGAGCGCCAGGTATTCACTGACGCCGCCGAATTTCTCAAAACGATCCGGGAGGAACTGCCTGACCGCAGTTCCTCCGGTTTCGCCTACGAAGTTCTGACGACCGATCCCAAAACCAGAAAGGCAGTCGATGACCTCGTTTATAACGAGGCCGGTGAAAAGAATCCGCATGACCTCGCCTTCTACGAGAGCGCTCCGCGGAACATTCCCATCTATCAGAATACGGGTTCCCACGCAAACAAATACGGTGAGCTGGAGCAGTACCGGGCGTCCTACAAGGCAAATGTGGCCTGCAAGGAAGCCATTGAAACAGCCATCTCGGACAATTACAGAAACAACTGCCTTGATCCCGCCTGCGTGAAGCAGGTCGTGCGGGAATTCGGATATGACCGTATGCTCTATGTTCTTGCGAATACCGTTCGGCACAAAGACTGGGACGGACGCATCTCGAGGGAAAACAAGGAATGGGCAAAAACCATACCGGTCTGCGAGAACCCTGACGGTTTCGGCGGCGACCGGAACGTCTATTTTGTGGTGGACAGGTCGCATCCCGGCCTGACCGATCTTTTCGTGACCCAGGCACGGAAATCTTTTCTGCTGACCCAGCCGCTGACGAAGGATGACGTGAAGAAGGAAGCAGAGCGCCTGCTTGCAAAGCTGCAAGCGCCCGAAATGCCGAACAGTCCCAGCGGCACACATTATATGGCACAGATCTCACAGGATTTTATTCAGCGAGCGTCTTCAAAAGACATGGATAGCCTGCTCGACAGGATGCCGTTTCGGAGCGCCTGCTTTACCAACATGAAAGACAGGAAAGGACTGTTTGCCTTTATCAGCGCCGACGAGGACAGATTTCAGCCGCTGCGGCAGCCTAAGTCTTCAGTTCGGGAGAAGCTGCAAAAAAATCCGACAGCCGCAAAGCTGCCTGTTCCGGGAAAAAGCAAAGAGCAGGAGCGTTAAGCTATGGCCAATCGCAAACGCAGCGTCGAGGTCAAATTCCGCGTGACGCCGGAGGAACGCGCCATGATCGAGCAAAAAATGCAGCAATTCGGAACTGCCAACATGGGAGCTTATCTGCGAAAAATGGCACTGGACGGATATGTCGTGAAGCTCGACCTGCCGGAACTGGGAACCATGATTTCGCTGCTTCGCCATACCGGCAACAACATCAACCAACTGGCACGTAGAATGAACGCTGCTGGCCGCGCCTACGAGACGGACATGGATGATATACTCCAGAATCAGGAGCGTATCTGGCGGGCGGCGAATGACATTCTCACCCGGCTTGCAAACATCCGGTAATGGGTTCTATGCTCCATCCTGCGGGGACGGTTTGCAGAATTGCAGATCGTCCCTGCTTCTTTTTTTGACATCCTTGCAATCCCTCCGGGATTTCTATATGCTCAGTTCAAGAGAAAGAACAGGAGGTTTTGATGATGAAGCTGCTGCTGAAAATTCTTTGCGCGCCGGTGATTGCACTGCTGTGCATTTTTGTCTGGCTCTGTTCCGGCCTGCTCTATTGTACCGCATGGGTCTTCGGAATTATTTCCGCCCTGATCGGTATCCTTGGTATAGCGGTTCTGGCAACCTATTCTCCAAAGAACGGCATCATTCTTCTGGTAATCGCGTTTCTGGTAAGCCCGGTTGGCATTCCAATGGCAGCCGCGTGGCTGTTGGGTATCATCCAGCAGATCAGGTTTGCGATACAGGACAGAGTGTATCAGTAAAAGATGCATAGGAAACAGTGAAGCGAGGCTTGTGGTCAAAACCGCCAGCCTCGCTTTTCTATTACATATTCACATTCAGAACGCTGCTTAGCAACTACTTTTGAAAGAAGGGATAACATGGCGACTACACGAATTATCTCGATGCACGTCAATAAGGGAGCCTCTGTCGCTCAGTGCCTCAGCGACCGGACGGATTATGCAAAGAATCCGGAAAAGACCGACGACGGGACTTATATTTCTTCGTATGGATGCGATCCGCATACTGCCGACGCCGAATTTCTTTTTGCCAAAAGGCAGTACAAAGCCATGACCGGTAGAGAGCAGAAAAGTGACGTGATCGCATATCAGGTGCGCCAGTCTTTTCGCCCGGGAGAGATCACGCCGGAAGACGCGAACAAGCTCGGTTATGAATTCGCCTCGCGTTTTCTAAAGGGAAAGCACGCTTTCCTGGTCTGCACCCACATAGATAAACACCACATCCACAACCACATTATTTGGAATTCCACGACGATTGACTGCCAGCACAAGTTCCGGGACTTTCTCGGTTCCGGCCGAGCCGTGGCAAAGCTCAGTGACATTATTTGCTTTGAACATGGGTATTCTGTCATCGAAAAGCCGAAACGTCATACGCGGAACAACTACAATAAATGGCTCGGTGAACAGGCAAAACCTTCTCACCGTGAGCAACTGCGCAGCGCCATTGATGCGGAACTGGCCCGGAAGCCGGAATCCTTTGAAGTTTTCCTTTCGCTCATGCAGGCTGACGGCTATGTAGTGAAACGAGGCGCAAATATTTCATTTACCGGCCATGACCAAAAGCAGAGTATCCGGCTGCGCTCCCTGGGCGATGGATACTCGGAAGCCGAGATCAAGGCTGTCATCGCAGGTGAACGGCAGCACACGCCCAAACAGAAGAAATCTTATGAGCACCCGGCGCGTTCGTTCAATCTGCTGATTGATATTGAAGCGCAGATGCGAGCAGGAAAAGGCGTCGGTTTCAAGCGGTATGCCGGCAAGTACAATCTCAAGGAAATGGCCAAAACGGTCAACTACCTCACCGAAAAAAAGTTGCTGCAATATGATGATCTTGCCGCTAAAACTGCCGAAGCGGTTGATCGCTACAATGCCTTGGCAGCGCAAATCAAGTCCGCAGAAAAGCGTATGGCGGAGATTGCCGTCTTGGAAACGCATATCGCCAATTACGCACGCACACGCGCGGTCTATGACGGCTATAAGAAGTCGGGATACTCGAAAAAATATCTTGCTGAGCATGAGGCAGATATTCTTCTGCACAAGGCGGCAAAAAAAGCATTTGATGAACTGGGTCTGAAAAAATTGCCGACCATAAAAAGCCTTCGCGCCGAGTATGCGGAGCTGTTGTCCGCAAAGAAGAAGGCATATCCAGAATACCAGGCAGCCAGAAAAGAAATGAAAGAACTGACAATGGCCAAAGCCAATATTGATCGAATCCTGGGGAAAACTGTACGTGAGCAATGGAAAGAACCTGTTTGCGCACATCAGTAATTAGGAAAACAAGGAGAAGTCTGTACCCTGCGACATAGACTTCTCCTTGCTTTTGCGCAAAAATTCCTCGGGAAGCGTGTAACATCATCAGTATTCATTTATTTTTATTCATTGATAAGATAAACATTGCCTTTTGCTCGGGTTATTGCAACATAGAGCTTATTCCTAGTGGATGGTGCCAGCTTTCTAAGTTCTCCCTTTGAATACAATAATGCCGTAGTTTTATTAAGAAAAACACACACATCCATGTGGCAATCTTCACCTTTTGTGTCTCCCCAATTTCTGTGATTCGTTCCAAATCTAGCGCTGTCTTTATAGTGAAGTTTTATAATACTGCTGTCTGCAATGAGTTGCTGTATTTCGCTAGGATCTGTAACGAACCGTATCGTAGTGTTATCGCTATCAGGTCGATTCGAGCAAATATCAATTCCCAGCATTCCAGAGACAAAGGCACAGATATTTTTACTGCAACGCCAGCTTTTTATAAGTGTCGTTTTGTCGCAGATAAATCCTTTGCTTGTAAAATAGGTTTCGTAAGTATTTCTATCGTTAAATAAATTTTTATTTGTATTGCCATCACGACTAGTATCAAAAGTATGCTGATAGAAATCGCCAACAAAGAGCATATTAAGGTTTGCATCCATAAGTTGCTCAAGGTAAGAGAAATCACGACCAGCAATATCCTGAACTTCGTCGATGACAAACTCGTCAAAATACTTTTCAATCCGATGTTTAACTTCCTCGATCACCCCGGATCTTTCAATCAGAAGGGATAGCCTATTACTGTAAATATAATTTCCAGGTGAAATGTAATATGAGCGCTGACTTTGATTAACGTATTTATTTGTATTTATCTCATAAAAAACGCCTTTTGCCTTTAGCTGGTCTGACAAATATGGCTTATAGCAAAATCGGTATAGAAAAGTAAAATACGTCATCAGTGTAATGCACTCTGGCCAAGTGCCATTGAACTTTTCTGCAATCTTTTTTGAAAGATTGTTGTAATTTGCAATGGTGTATGTGACTATTAACGACCTTTTTCTTTCAGAAAGATTATCAACAATATATGTTGTTTTTCCAGAACCAGCAACAGCAAAAATTACTCTCTTATCCATTGAATTGCCCTTTTCATGTATTCAGGAACGACTATTGGTTGTTCCTGTGATAGCAGAATATATGCTGCTTCCGTTTTGTTGTTAAGCATATAGTCCTGAGCCGGGGAGTTAAAGAGGCTATCGCATAACGTTATATTGTCGTTATATAGCACTATTTCAAAAGTACGCTTACTAATGTCTGACTCAAAGAAAACTCTTATGTTAGGATCGCCGTTATATTCCGCATACTTGTCAACACAATTTTTTTGAGCATTCTGATCATTATCTGTTAGGACAGCGACCTTACAACCAGTGTGCTTTGCTATTTCGAGATAACGCTTAAAACTTAAGCCACGAACGTCGATAATCTGTACGTCATCTTTTTCTGGCTTGCAGCCTGCAATAGTTCTATAGAATTTCTCCATCATCATATATTCGGATGGTCCCTCAACCAATATTACTTTAGTCGAAAGTGCAAATTCAACAATACTTGCAGGTGGTGCCTTCATAAAATATTTGGCCGTCTCATCACTCAAATTTTTTAGCATAATAGGTTGGTTCGAGCAGCGCGAGTGCATAATTAAAAGGTTCCTCAGTTCCAATCTTGTGCTTATTAAACTGTTATGAGTCGTAATAAAAAGTTGACATTGCCTGGTCTCGGCAACTCGTTGAATCATTTTTCTGAGATTTACCGGACTAAGGTGATTCTCTGGTTCTTCAATTAAAATAACGTCAACATTATCTCCAGAATGCTCCAGCGCGAAATCAGTTTTAATAAATATTTGCTTACCGGTGCCTTTACTATCAATGCCAATATCATCTTCATAAATCATCAAGTCGGATTCCAATTCCATGGCCGATCCGGTTTTTAGTCCAAAATTATAGTGCTTATCTGCTGGTATCCTATTATTCAACGCCTTTAAGCTTTCCACCTGAAAAGCATTACGCATCTGACGGTAGTCGCATTTGTGATTGGCTCGCTCCTTGACGTCTGCCTCGGTATACTGGAAATACATTCTCCGCACAAAATCATTTGTAGCATATTCTGAATTCATACTTGAACTATCGACTATTACGCTTCGTACTTTCTTTTTATATCCTGTATATCCCTCATCCGCGAACGTGGAAAAGCGAATTGAATAAAAATCATACGGGAAATAGTCACTATCTCCGGAAAGAACCGTGGCAATCTCGTTTCTATAATCCTGATTTGGAGCACAGATTAATCTGATTCCATCGCACACTATTCCATCAGAATTATTTTTACCATTCATCGTATGGTCAAAATCGCCCAAGAGGAAAAGCTCTACCGATAATATAGGCAAATTATCAAAAGTCCGCGACCCAGAATTAAATTTCTTGACCGCATCAATATTGATCAATTTATCTAATCCCAATGATTCAACACGTCGAATATTTCCGCCGGAAACGATGTCAATAGCCTCTAAAATACTACTTTTTCCGACTTCATTATCGCCAACAAGAATATTAATTTCCTTGTTTGGCTCGATTACATAATCACTGAATCTCTTAAAATTGTGTAGTTTAATTTTCTTTATTACAGTACTCATTTTTTCTCGTCTCCAATGATAATGCATCCAAATCTACTAACAGTATTTCGCTCTGTGTATTGAATACATCTGAGTCAAAGCCCATATGGTATAGTTCAGTTCTCTTGAAATACATTGTGTTTTCATGATAACTAGTCCTGCACAAAATAGCGTCCGAAGGATGCGCAGCCGCATGATGAAATCATGCAATCAGAGGGGATGGGGGGCGTCGCCCACAACAAGCAAAAAGCAAAGTGGGGCCCGCTTTGCCCTGCTTGCCAGACTGTTAGCTCCAATTACCAGCCCCGCATGAGTTGACGCATCTTGTCCTGCTTATCAAGCACCGTTGTACAAACTTCCCAGTTTTCCGTATGCGGAGGGATTGTCTCATATTTTATGGAGAATGGATTCTGTTTCGGTATTGCATCAATACGTTCCTGTGCCTGCTGCTCATTATCAAGCGCGATGTCAATCCATACATCTTCCAAGGTGTCAGGAATCTGGCCAAACATGTTATAAATATCGTTCAACCGATTTGACAAGACCTTATGAACTTTATCTTCCACGGAATCTTTATATCTCATATTGAAAATACGAACGCAGTCGCTGATTTGCCCTATCCTCTGGATACGGCCTTTCCGCTGTTCAAGTCGAGTCGGGTTCCAGGGAAGGTCAAGATTGATCAGCGTCGAAAGCGTCTGAAGGTTCAATCCTTCGCTTGCAGCATCTGTCCCGACAAGTATTTTAATTTTCCGTTCCTTGACCATGGCCTTGATTTCTTCCTTCTGCTTTTTCTCAAACTTCGCGTTGATAAAGCATCCGGATTTGTCGCCGCCAGCATAAAGGCCGATCAATGTGTCAGGGATGTCGAGTGATAACTTTTCGGCGATAAAATGTGCGCTGTCATAATACTGGGAGAAAACAATACAGCCTTGGTTTTTCCACGGCCGATCCTCTTCGTCAGCTCCGTGTTGCAGAATTTCAAGAGTCTTCCCGTATTTTGGATCACTATCATGATTCATCGCAAGGATAGCTACAAGTTCCCGCAGGCACTCCGTTTCTTCCGGGATAAGTTCCTTTACTTCGGAAACATCTTCGTCGTAATCCTCGTCGTCCTCAAATGTAACATCAAATTCATCCTCGAGAATTTGTCGGCCTTCCTCAGTCCATGCAAGCATTTTCTTCGCTGTGTTTTCGCCGGCGAGAATTGTACTGCCAATACGCTTCAGCATTAAGGTCGACATGAAACCTCCGGCCTTGACGCGCTTGGACAGAAGTGAGCAAAATTCCTGAGCTTTTTGATACGCTTGCTTTTGATATCCTTCAAGCGGAAGGGCATCATCATCATGCTCGCCAAGCAAGAGCACGTCGATCCTTTTCAAATACGGCTCGCCAGTGGATGGGTTTATTGTATTTTCAAGGAAGTCTCTCGTTCTGCGAACAATATGTCGTATGTACGGATTAAAGTTCAGAACAAATTTATCCGTGATATAGAGCGTTTTGATCTTATTCCGAATGGACATTCTGCCACTCGTATAGATTTCTGGAGACAGAACGAATTGGTCATCCGGAATATCCAAAGAATCACGAAGGCTGTTGATCTTGTGAGCACCGGCCATTCTTTCCGGGAAGGGGTTGCGCATGATATCCCACATCGTTATTTCGCTCTCGGGAACAGGCTCTTTGCTGCAAACCATATCCAGCATCAGCTGCGGCTTTTTATGCCATTCACTATAAATGTCTCCCATCACTTTTTGCGCAGGTAGACTGAGCGCGTTGATAAGATCATACGCTTCAATCGTATTCACCTGCACCGGTGTGGCTGTGGCAAGCAGCATACTTTTTGTCCGGTAGGTTACTTCGTTCAAAAACTGAAGCAAATAATTCGGATCTGCCTTGTGCGTGTCCGGGTCTTTCGTCGGGTTCCTGCGTCTTGCCCTGTGCGCTTCGTCCAGAATGACGCACTCATATTCCTTTTGCAGAAGAAGCTCAAATGCTTCCGTGCGGCGGGAAACAAGTCCTTGAGAAACGATGCCGACCCTGCGGGGGCATTTCAGAATAGAACGCGTGTTTTCAGCCTGATAGAAATAGCCGGTCTCATCTTGCCAGCCATGTCCTGTCCACACAGCACTCGGCATATCGAGCATGGAGTTCATTTCATCCTGCCACTGGAAAAGCAGCGTTTTGGGGACAATAATCAGGATCGGTTTGTCGCCGGAAAGTGCCATTAGTTTTGCTGCCATTGCAAGTTGGATGGTTTTTCCCAAACCGACCTGGTCGGCAAGAAGGTAACGAGCACCGCCTGGCTTTTGATGCTCCCGAAAGGCCAGTTCTACAAAATATTTCTGGTGTTCCCACAAGCCAAATTCTTTTCTGAAAACCGGTTCCTCCACAGCCGCAGCGGGAATTTCCGGCTCTGGCTGCTCCCTCCATTTGATCAGCGGAACAACGGTTCTCTTCGACAAACGGTCAATGTCCTCAACAATAAAATCACAGAGATTGACGGCATACTTGTTGTTCCAGAAAAAGTCAAATTCCTTTTGTACCCAGTCTACGGCTTCTGGCGAATCATCTTCCCAAACCATTTCATAGTTCAGCTGAAACGCGCTCTTTGTCTCGTTGATACTGCCGAGAAAGCTCGTTTTTGTACCGTTTTCGTATGTGATGATCCCTGCCTTGCCATGCATCAGGCCGTATGCTTCATCCGGGATCACGCGAACCTGGAGTTTGTCGCTTTTCAAAAGTCGATACAGCCGCGTTAACCGTTCGCAGCTTTGCGGGGAAGTATACTTGTTCTCCGGTTCAAAGCTGCACCATTCCTGCTTCATGCGCTGCGCGAAAGCAGCGGTCTCCACATCTTCGGCAGAAAGGCCGCTGTTGCAGATTACCCGCGCTGTGCCGGACATAGCTTCAATACTCTCGCCGGCGACTTCCAGGATGGAAGAACAAAAATAGCCGGCGATGCGGTCGTAACTTTTTGCGCCAATCAGCTTTTTATTCAGAAATGATTCGTCCAGCCGGCTGAGGCGGGAGGAGTAGCGGTTAACCATTTATCTTCACCTCGCTCAGATGCTGTCGTGCGTGACCAGAGTCAGAAGCAGTTCCGCCATATTGGAAGAAGCGGCCCAGTGTTCCTGCATGTTGCTGATATCGCGGTTGTTTACAAGGAACGACAGGATCTGCATGATCATTTCGCGCTTATCCCAGTAGTTCGGCAGTTCTCCCTTCAGGTAACCCAGCGCCTTGTTCGGATTCATGTCCTCTTTGATGCCCGCATAGATCGCGGCAAAAATCGTGCGCATCAGTGATTTTTCAAAATCAGGCACATCGCTGATCGTGCGGCCAGCCATTTCAAACGGCGTTTTCAGGCGCGCAGTATTGGCCTTTTCGCTCGCCATCATCTGCGAATAGCCGCCGATTGAAAAACCGCGGGCGAATTCCTGATAGGTACCGATCTGATAGCTGCCATGCTTTTCGCTTTCAAGCCCCTTAATATAGAACTTCTCGGCATTGGAAAGCTCACGCCAGAGAAAGCTGTCAAAATCCAGTGGGATAACGCAGTCGTAAGCGATCTTCTTCGCATTTTCAATAATCCCAACGATTTTACTGCCGGTGGGATTGGAAATTGCCTGATTCAGTTCAAAGTCCAGATCGAGGTCTTCAATCGTGGCATAGGAAGTCAGCACCTTCAGTGAAGCGGCATAGGCTGCCAACACGTAGTCCGGGTCAGAGAAATTCGGCTCCTCCTTGTCATCCAGCTTCTGCATGCTTTCAATCTGGCGCTTGACTTCATTCCGGATATCCGCATTGATCTCGTCAAGAAAAGCCATATCGCTGCCGGTCTGTTTGCGGAGCACCAGCAGGACCGTTCCTTTGACGTAGTTGCCGTCTTTCAGGCCGGAGGCATCCGTTTCTGTTGCAATATTCCAAGCAGCGGTGACCTTCAGGCCGGATTTCCACATTATGATGGCAAGCTGTGCCCATACAGCCGGGTCGCTGTGGGTAAACATGACCACCTGCATACCATTGTCCGGCATGTGCTTGGTCAGGTTGGAGTAGATTTCGATCATAGTCTGGCTGAAATGCTCGTCGCCGCGCACGGCAAGGATTCGCTTGCTGTCGGTGTACCAATCAGGGAAAGCTTTTTGCAGCAGAGATTTATCCCAAGCGAGAAAAAATTCGGAAAGCTCATGATAATTCACTGCATCGGCGTAAGGGGGATCAGTGATCCAAAAATCAGTCAGCTTGTGTGTGGATCTCGCATCTGAAAGGTGAATTGTAGATTGTGCAGTTATTGGCTCACAAGTCGAGACTCTAAACCATAGTGTGCTCAGCATCGTAAGACTTCGCACACCCCAATTATTAAGTGTGTTCAGCGCTTGATTGTAAAATGTTTGCTCTGTCTTATCATAATTTGGGTTCCATCGGCAAAGCTTTGACCCAAAATCTGCGCACTTATTCAAGCCAAGAATGCCAGCCGCTTTTTCAAGCTGTGTTGGCGCACTTTGAATCTGCTGAGAAAAAAGTGCCAGCACAAGCAGCTGCCTTGCGTTGAATAACTGGTGCCAGTATCTCCAGCCACGTTCTCTGATAAGTTGATCGGTGTTATACCCAGATTCTATTGCCATTGATGGAACGAGTCCCTGTTCCTGCCACCCTGTAAAGTGCTCTGCAACGATGTCATGAATGGTTTTTTCATTCTGCAAGTCGCGTTTACCCGGCGCGCAGTAATATCTCGTTCCGTCGCTTCTTTCATAGCGAATTGCATAAAGCCGTTCTTGGTAAACGTCATCTGGTCTGGGCTCAAATTCGTTCTGTTCCCATTGCCTTAATCCATAAATGGTATTGCCGTTCTCGTCCGTTTTATCCCGACGCAATACAGTAATCGGGGTACTCTTTCCACAGTGAGGGCATACAAAAGCACTATTCTGAACGGTGCCACTGTTTTGCGCTTTCCGAAGCTCTGCGTCAGTAACATCCGATTTGATGGCAATATCGTACTGTTGGCCATTTTCATGCAATTCTGCAATCACTTTGCCGGCACGAATACCCACTACAAAAGAGGGAAGCATCGGAACAACCGTGCCACACTCCGGGCAACGTGTTTCTACACAATAAAGATATGACAGAGCTCTGTCACCTTTCTCGTTATGCTCTATTCCGAGCCTGCAGATCTCTTTGTCAACAACGTCGTAAGCGTTTTTCTGAAAATCGGTTATTGCCTTTATTTGATTTTCACTTGCCCCGCAAATATGCAGGTCTGCCCAGGTCAGTAAGCCTGCAATAGGGTTCAGATCGCTGGCATAAACATCGCACCCCATACGCGCAGCTTCAAATGGGATAGATCCACCGCCGCAAAAGCAGTCGCCAACCGTAATATTGTGGCCGTACCGTTTCATTGAAAGCTGATTGACCAGCCCCGGGAGGCTGTGCGCCGCGGTGCCGAGGTGTTGGTTGATCTCATTCCACGATTGCTCGCTGATATTTTCCAGTTGCTCCGGACGCTTGCAGAGCGCAATCTTTTCGTCGTAACCCATTGCTTTGAAAATGGCGTCTTCAATTTCCTTTTTAGGGGCATCCTTGCTGAGTGTGATCTTATTTCCGCTTATGTCAAACCATCCGCCATAGGAATTGTTCAGCTTCTTGTTCTTTTGAACGTGTTCCCACAGCTCCTTTGCAGAGAGAGATTTTTCCTTGCGAAGCAGCAGCCCATCCCGGTCCATACTCATGATTTTCAGGAAGATCTCCATGTCCTTTTCTGGGTTGTCGCTGGCGGGCATCAAGCAGCCCAGCACGGCGGCGCGCACCAGAACAAGGGGTTTGCGCCCCCACCATTTACCGAGCCCGGTTATGGTCTGTCCTTGTGAAGACTTCCGTTCCTTGTAGCTCTCTTTGCTCACCTTGCTGACCGGAAACTGCTTTTCGATAAATGAAGGTTGTTCGTTCACTTGATTTCTCCTCCGCTCAGTTCTTCCAACGTCATCTGGTTGCTTTCATCCACCGGGTTCTCACACAAAGCGTAACGAAGGGCTGTGCGCCAGCCTTTCTTATCGTTGATGCCGCCGGTGCTCGCGTTCGTCATCGTGTAGAGCCACCAACGCTCCTCCGGCTGAAGCCCAAGCCAATTGCGGATGGCCGTAGGGATGCCTGAGGGATCGTTGTTTTCAACTCCCCACAGCAACACCATGAGTTCCTTGCCCATCAGCTTTTCCACTGGCGTACCGCCAACAGAAAATTTTCCGATTGGCTTCTTTGCCTCCTTCAGGCGGGAATTGAACTCATTTGCCACTTCGCTGGCCAATTTTGACCATTTATAGCGGGAAATACGGAGCTTCAGGATATCCCGGCTTCTGATCTTTTGCTCGCCGTTTTCATCCCAACCAAAGCGCTCATAAATGCAAACTTCGCTTTGCTTATCTTCGTTGATTACGACGTAAAAATGGTTGTCAGACTCAGCCGGATTATATCCAAAGCCGATATAATCCTTCTTCATTGTATGATTTCTCCTTCTGCGCGAAGCTTATCCAAGTCAAGCTTGCACATATCTACCCAGGTATTAAACTTCTCCCCGGCGTTAAAGAGCAACTCCTTATATTCAAACGTAACAACTACATCCCGATCCTTGAAACTGGTCGAGCGAATTAAGTCAATTAGTGCCATTAAATCGGTCGGTGTATAGTGGATATTCGCATTATACTCGACATAATTATTTTCTTTGTCCTTTTGGTAAATATACGCACTACCGCCTTTGATGAAAAGACCATCAATTTTGCTGAGCTGTTCCAGTTCGCGGTAACTTGATTCCGTATCACCCAGCTGCTTTTTGGCTTTCATGCGATAGATCAGAGTTTTGGAAGGATCAATTTTTTTCGCTGATGGATTGGCATGCGTAGTATCGACCGGGATATCCTTGCTCTCAATCACCTGTCCCTTAAAGAGGGTCACCGTACGCACAAACTTGCAGCCCTTGGGAACTACAAATTCCCCATTATAAATCCCGCCATTTTCCTTGGGTTCACTGCCGTCTGTTGTATAACGGACTTCATAATTATCATTGGTCTGTAATGTAAGGACTTGACCATTTGAGGTAGCACGCTGACCGTATTTAATCGGCGCAACACCTGTAAATTCAAACACATGCCCAGTTTTGCGCTCACCGGAGGGATCTATGCAGATAAAACGCAGGGAAGGTTCTTTAGTCACAAAAACAGAGTCTGTGATCTCTGTTGAAGCAGCAGTCGGGTCTGCACCAATATCGTAATAGACCCTGCCGCCGACGCCCTTGATATGGAGTGTAAACTCCTGCGTTTTATCATCATAGTTTGTCTGATTTACGGATACACTCGTCGGGTCCTTTTCAAACGGCCCTTTTACAAGATAGCCGTTAATTTCCCGCCATTTATCTTTTTTCAGGCAATCCGCTTTCAGACTGTCAAGTTGATCCGGATGATACCACTGCCATGAAATTTCAGTCGCGGCGCGGTCGCAGATTTGGCTGTATGGCATTTCTTTCGTTGTAAAAAGGCGCGCTTCGCATTTTTTGCGCAGCGTCTCCATGAAAGCATCTTCCTTAGAGAACGGTTCATATTTCATTTCGCTTTGAAGAAGAGAAATAATCTGCTGTTCGCCGTCAAACTTATTTTCCTTGAACTCCAGTTTGAAGTCCGCCGAAACAATGCCGTTCTTTGTCGGATAATACAGCGTTACGAAAGTTTCACGTATTGTGGAGAACAGCGCCTGAATTGCCTTGTCAAGCTGGACTTCGGCTTCTTTCCGCTGCTGATCGGTAGCGGGGACACCTTCCGAGTTCATACCATCAACAATCGTTTGGATTGCTTTCAGCTTTTTGCTATTGACATAGAGTTTTTCCATGACGCTTCGTTCGCCAGAAAGGAACATGACGCGGTTTTTCTGTGAGACAGCATCATAGAACTTCTGAAGGTCAGGATGTAGCTTGTTTCCGGGATAGGGCTCAAAGATAACAAGAGATATCTTTTTATTGTCGAGCTCGATTTCATCAACTGCCGGCAAAACATAAAGTTGCTCATAGCATACCTTCAATTTTGCCGCAAAATTTTCGGTAAGGATTCGCTTCAATTCTTTTTTAGCACTTTCGTTGGTATAAGAATCAACGAGAGTGTTCATTTCCGCTACCATATTCTTGGTGTTCTGGAAGTATAGTCTGCCCCTGTTGTCGGTTTTCATATACCAGGACTGTGTTCTAAGCTCTTCCAGGCAGCTCTTCATAGCGTTGATGTCAACACCGGGCGCGCTGACAAAGCCAAGAGCCTCCGTATCTGTCAGGCCGAGAACTGCGTGGTTGGCTGTGGAAAGGGAGGAAACAAGAAACAGCTTTGCAAGACGCTGCGCATAATCATTTCCGTCTTGCTTCTCACGGTCGATGATCTCTGCGATGGCCTGCCCACCCTGGGCAATATCATGGCTGATTGCTTCTTCGAGATCCGGCTTTATTTGCCTGAACATGGACATCAGATTCGGAGTGTTTAAGTCAACATCATAAACATTAATCAGATAAGATGTCTTTGCTTGACCACTTTCCCAGAATTGACGTACGATTTGACGCATCAATTTTATGAGTCCGCGCGTTTGCTGGAAGTTTTGATTCTCTTTGAATCTGGCATAAAGGTCTTTGATAGACGGATGGAATGGATAGGATTCCACGATACCGCTATATACAGTTTCTCCTGAATAGGATGTGAACCCAAGCTTTTTAGACGTGGCAACTGCCTCCTTGAAGGCAATAGCTACATCATTTTTTTCAATAACATAATCAGTGGAAATTTTATGATCTTCAAACAGTCGCTTTTGAAGAATCGAATAGACTTCATCGCTATTCAGTGCAACAGGTGCGATTTCGATTGCTATTCGGCTGGCTTCTGCCTCAAGGTCCTTAAAGCTGGACTGAAGAAGTTCACTGCCGGATTCATATGTAGCTTTCAGATCAGAAAAGACGAGGCACACATTTGCAAGCTGTTCTTTTCCAAGCGCGCTGAACAGATTTGCAAGTGCTGCTATTGTTACCTTGCTCAGATCTGAATTACCAACCGTAATAGAACGGGCGTTTTCAAGGTAGGGAGGCAACTCATCCAAAAGGATCAGAATTTTCCCATCCTTCAGTAAGTTAATCCATGCACTTTCACCTGGTGCCTTCAGAGGAGAGTAATAACCGGAAAACAAGTCTTTTTTACCAAGTTGCTCTGCAATATTGCCCCAAAGACCAAAGTCGGCATTTTCACGTCCAGAAAAAGTGACGACCTGAATCTTTCCAATTTCGGCATATTTTGCACCAAGTATCCGTTCTCTCAGCTTTTCATCTTCCGCCAGTAACGCCAACGCCAACATGCTGTGCGTTTTGCCGCCGCCCATAGCTTGAGTCAACTTGATAACGCCTGTATCAGATTCTCCCTTGAATCGCTTAAAAGCGGTATCGAAAAGCATAGACATGCCTTGCGTTTTGAAGTTTTCCGAGAAAAACTTTTCACTGTCAATCCGATGCTCAGCAAAGTCAGAGAGATTAAGAACATCCTCTCTTGCAGTATCTGAAAAGACGGACTCACGTGGCTTCAACATTTCGGCAATTGGTTTCATTAAACTTCCTCCTCGTTGTATTACGTTATCTTATAAATAAACAAGCGGTTTGCTTCAAAATGCCAAGAGGTATTGCCATACAATACTATATATTTTTGTTGGTACAATAATCGGTACTTCACTTCGTATTTTTAATATATTTACCACTTTTTATTCTTGCGTCCTTTGGCTTTTCTGCCTCAACAGGTATCATATAGACAAGGCCAAATCTCTTTGCCCCATCTATGCGTCCTTCTCTACAATATTCTCTGACTCTCTGCGCGGATATGCCCCATTTTTTCGCTGTTTGTTCTGCCGAAATGAATTCCATAGCATACCTCCGGAAAGTGACAATTTACAAAAAAGCCTTGCATCAGCTGCAAGGCAAGTTAAACAACGGCAACTGGCTGCCATCCCAAAAAGGAACAGGCCCTTTAGCTTTGCGCCCCTGCCTTTCGGCAAGTTTGCTAATAATTCAATTATCAATATTATATTTCGAGCGCGAAAGGAAGTCAAGCGGGACAAATGATTTTATTTACAATTCAAAATACTAATTTTTGAAGAATTGCATTATTGTGCAATTTCCTAATTATCCAAATATCTCAATGCATGGCACATTGTACCGCTCCGCATATTCCACAGTGTTTCTTGTTCCGCCGGAGTTGCCATTATAAACTGCAATCACCAGGCCGGAATGGTTCACCATCCATTCGTTTCGCTTTTGATAGCTGGCATAAGAGAATGACGGAGATATGCTCTTTACCAAGTCTGCCTGCCGGATGATCTCGTTATACACATCGGACCATTGCGAAGACCAACGATCTCCGAATCCCGGAAATGGAAGCGCACAAATCAAGTGTAGATCAGGAACGACGATTTTCTTTTCCAAGACGATCTGTGCGGCCCAAATATCAACGCCCATCGCCATGCCGGAAATGAAGGTACAATACCCATCTGAAATTGCGTTGTCTATCGCTGCTGTCAGGTCTTTGGCTATCTGTTCTTTGCTGCGTATCAGTTTGTCCGGTCTGTGTCCGGTAAAGCAGCAGCGATGGCTTCGCATCTCGGCTTCCGTCATAAATCTATCGCCTCGGCATATTATTTTTCATCGCCTTTGTAAAAACGTATTCTACGCTTATAGATTATTATAATGTTCCCCCTCCGTAGTTACAATAATAATATCGAGAGATATGACTTTATTGTGGAGGAGGGAGAGTATGGAGCTGGACTACAAAGCTATCGGCAAGCGAATCAAGATCGCCCGGATCAATGCGGATATGACACAGGAGCATCTTTCTGACCTTGTCGAATTATCTCCTTCGCACATGAGCAATATTGAAACAGGGACGGCCAAAGTGAGTTTGACCACCATGGTCAGAATTGCAAACGCGCTGTCTGTTACGGTTGACGACCTCTTATGTGACAATCTGGTTCATGCGAAAGTGCAGTTTGAGCAGGATATTCAGCAGATGCTTGACGGTTGCAGCGAGCTGGAAATCAGGCTTGTCAAGGACTTGATTGAATCCACTCTGAATACGCTGCGCAGGGATGCCAATTTGAGAGAAAAGCACTGAGAAAGCAGGAAGGCCGGACGGAATTATCCCGCCCGGCCTTCATTTGTTTTACACATTTATTTGAAAAGATCAAAAATGCTGAATGAGGTTTTATGATAAACCTTGTTATAGAGCGCTTTCTTCGGATGTAAGATTCCCATGCCTTTTTTTCCATAGCCGGGGATAAGAGCTTTCTTTATTGCTCTTTTCGCGCGGCCTCTTGTCCTTGCACTGAAAGATTTTATCAGACTCGGTTTACGCATTCCAAATTTCATATTGATTCGTTCCTTCCTGATCCGTTAGCCTAACCGGATCGGAATCATTCATTCGACGGATTGACTTTTCTCAGAAAATCTGCCGATGGCATATAGGGTAGCTTCCAGTGACAGCCAAGACGATTCATCTCCGCCAGTTTTACGAGCAAAAGATTGATATGAGTGTTCAGCATACTTGCAATTTGCACGACATCATAGCCGTCCAAGAGATATTGGCGCAATTCGTCATCATCAATCAGGACATGCGCGGCAAAGGCATTGGCCTCATATTCGGTTGTATTTCTCATATTAAACAACACGAATTCCTGAAGCATTCCTTTCTTCGCCAAGTCTCTGTGAAATGTATCGTGACCTACTTCATGTCCGCAGACCATTTGAAGCATATATGGGTCAAGATTGCCATTCAGCACTATAAAACGATGTTTCCAGTCGCATACGTACATGCCAAGCAGGCTATTAAAACTATCGCTAAAGCTCACATCAACACCAAGCATCTGTGCGATTTCGAGCGTGTCGCGGGTTCCACACTGCCGTGTCAGCTCATTTGCTTTGGCATAGATTTTTTCACTGTTAATCAGCATCTGATCGCCTCCCCAAAATAGGGGTCATGGATTGCCCCCTTGCCGACCTGGGAGCACTTAATACTATAAACCCTTGCCTGTACTATTTTCAGGACTTATTGCCTTTCCGATACTTTTTGGGGGTATATTTTTCGACATTCTCCTTTTTCGCTTTCCAGTAAAGCTCCTGAAGCGTCTGCATGACCGCATCTTTATCGCTCTCACTGATCTCGCCGCCAGCGGCAAGGAAATTTCCAAAATCAGAAACGATCTTCTCCGCCTGCTTTGTGCCGGAATAGCCGTACTTTTCCGCTGCATCCGTGATGAATGCTGCATTGTCATCCATCAGATAGTTGATATTGCATTCCAAAACCTCTGCAAGCCGGGTGTATATTTCACGTTGTTTTGGAAAACGGCTTTCAACTTCCCAGCCCCGCACGGTACGCATCGAGACACCAACTTTCTCTCCCAATTCAGTCTGGGAGAGATTTTTCTTTTTGCGCAGCTCCTGCACTTTTTCACCGAATGTCATAAGCAACCTCCTGTGGGAAATTGAAATCCCATTTATTCAAATTTCCTCTTGACAATAGGCAACCTATTTCCTATAATGTGACTTACAGAGATGGGAAACCTATTTCCTATATACTAATTTAACTTGCCTACTTTGTCAAGAGGTATTTCAATGGAACGAATGATTTTGCACAGTGATATGAACTGCTTTTATGCCAGTGTCGAAGCGATGTTGGACCCGTCTCTGCGCGGCAAGGCAATTGCCGTTTGCGGCAGTCAAGAGACGCGGCACGGTATTGTGCTTGCCAAGTCCCAGCTGGCGAAGAAGGCAGGCGTGAAAACGGGAATGGCAATTTGGCAGGCCAGGGAATGCTGCCGGGATCTGATCGTCGTACCGCCCCAGTACGACCAGTATCTCAAGTATTCACGCCTGGCCCATGAAATCTATCTCCGCTACACGCCGCTGATGGAGCCGTATGGTATGGATGAGTGCTGGCTTGATCTCACTGGCTGCGGGCTTGATCCGGTTCATGCAGCCGATGAGATACGGGCAACGACTAAAAGCGAGCTGGGCCTTACCGTCAGCGTTGGCGTTTCGTTCAACAAGATTTTCGCCAAGCTTGGCTCGGATATGAAAAAGCCCGATGCCATGACGGTAATTACACAGGATAATTTTCGGGAACTGGTATGGCCGCTGCCTGCGTCAGATCTTCTTTATTGCGGGCCTGCCACGACGAAAAAACTTGCAAACTATGGTATCCACACCATCGGGGATATTGCAGCCACATCACCACAGTTTTTGAGGAACTGGCTCGGTGTAAATGGCCTGGCTCTTCGGAACTATGCCGCCGGGACAGACACTTCCCGAGTTATGACAGATGGATGGGAAGCGCCGATTAAATCAGTTGGCCACGGAGTAACCTGTGTATCTGATCTTCTGGATGATGAAGAAGTCTGGCGCGTGATTCTGGAACTCTCGCAGGATGTCGGTCATCGTCTTCGTATCAACGGCCTCCTTGCAAAAGGCGTGCAGATCACACTCAGGGATAACGACCTGTTTTACAAGCAGTATCAGAATACGCTGGAAGTGGCTACCCGCAGCCCGAAGGAAATCGCAGAACAGTGCTTTGCGCTATTTAAGACCAATTACCGCTGGCAGAATAAGGTTCGTGCCCTTTGTGTCCGTGCGATCAGCCTTGTCCCGGAAAAATGTCCGGAGCAGCTGACAATATTCGACGATCCGGTCAAGCGTGAGAAGCAGGATAAGCTCGAAGGAGCGATAGAGGACATTCGGCGTCGCTTCGGAAAACGCGCGGTTTATAATGCCTGCCTGATGGGCGATATCAAGGTTCACGAGATCGGCGCTCAGAATGTCACCATGCCCGGCATGATGTACGCCTGATCTATTGGAAGAAACGGAGGCATACCATGCCGAGAAAAGTATTCGTGGATGTCGTAATCAAGGTTGATAAGGACGGTAACACAAGACCGCTGTTCATTACCTGGGAAGACGGACACAGGTATGAAGTCGATAAGCTGAAGGATGTCCGGCGTGCCGCTGCGACGAAAGTCGGCGGCGGCGGAATCCGCTATACGATCATGGTGAGCGGAAAAGAAACACATATTTTTAACGACGATGGCAAATGGTTTGTAGAAGCAAATGAATAATTTGCCTGACATGGAGGAGATAAGATTTGAGTTACTGGTCGAGAAACGATATTGAAGTATTGGCAGATTCGATCCTTCTTGACTGTTTCCATGAGGAATACGCAGTAGATCACATGGCCACAAATATCGACAAACTGGCCGCAGATTACCTTCATCTGTCAGTTTCATATGCGAAGCTGTCGGATGACGGCAGGATACTCGGTCTCACGACGTACAAAGACGTTAATGTTGAATTTTGTCGAAACAGCCATAAAGAAATACTGCCGGTCAGAAAGGATTCCATGCTTATAGAAAAAGATCTGCTGGAGAACAATAATGGCCGCCGCAGATTTACAGTCGCACATGAGGCGGCGCATCAGGTCATCTTTCGCACGGACAGCAGCGGCAGCGCGAAGTTGAATTATTTGAAGCAGCTGCCAAACAAGGCAAGCTATTCCTGCCGTGAGCTGAAATCTGCTGAAGAATGGTGTGAATGGCAGGCAAATTCTCTCGGCGCTGCTTTATTGATGCCGGAAACTTCGCTTGACTATTGGATGTACCGCTTCCACCCCAAAGGACCGCTGATCCGGTATGGCCGGAGATTCGCCTATCGGGACGGCGAAACAATCAATAGCCTGATGAAGGTGCTGGGCGTATCAAGAACTGCTTTGATTATTCGGCTGGGTCAGCTCGGCTATATTTGCCAGCGCCCGGAGACAGAGTACGCTGATCCGCTTGACATCATTCCGAATGATGATGAGGTGAATGTGACATGAAGCCGGATTTCAGCAACGGCGTCCCCCCTGAAGTCTTGAGAAGAATCAGAGGCGAGCAGGACGAAGTAAAAGATATGGAAAGCAAGAGCTACTTCTGTCCCTACTGCAATCACAAAACCGTCGTTGTATACCAGGACGCGCACGGCCATATTCAGACCCAGTGCAAACGCTGCGGAAAAGAAGCAATTTATAACGTAAGTTTCCGGATTGCAGGAACCTATTATTTGACTCTGCGTACAACTCCGCCTGTTTACTGACAGGCCGAACTGACAACTGAATATTGTATATTTCAGAGCCTGACGCTCTTATGAGCTGTCAGACCCGTGCCCCGGAGCCGATGAAAATCGCTGACTTCCCATGTGCCGTATGAAATTGTGGTATAGCCAAAACTATACCCTTTTCACGGCACGTCTGCGATTTCATACGGCTCTTTTTTTCAGCCCTTTCCGTCTGCCTTCGGGCAGAAAGGAAAGGGCTTTATGTTTTTCTGGCTGCCTTACATAGCAAAGTACCCGTAGTCCTCCGGCTTTTTGAAACTCATCAACTTTCAAAAAACTGGAGGTCACATAAATGAAGTTCAATTACGGACATGAAAAGAAGAAGTTTAACGCCCATTGGAAAAAGCTTGCGGCAGAATACGCTGCTGCCGGTATGTCACAGGAAGCGATAGATACGATGAAGAAATTTGACTGGGACAGTTTCAAGCGTGACCGGATATACAGCCAACACAATCAGAGCCTGAATTCCTTTGATAACGATGATGCCAGCTGCCCGATCATACAGCGCTATCTGGAGAACTTCACCTGTCCTGCGCGGGATACAGATCCCAACCGGCGATACGGATGGATGGATGAAATTGATAGCTGTCAGTTATCTTCTTTCCTGAAGAAATTGAATCAGTCGGACATCGAACTCATCACCCTATATGCCTTTGACGGCTACACGGTCACGGAAATCGCGCAGCTTCTTTCCGTTACTCAGCCGACTATAAGCAAGAAAATCACCCGAATTCAAAAAAATTTGAAAAAAATCTTTGGGGAGGCTATGGATTGACCTTTCTCGCTGCCTACAAGGTGAGGACCAAAAAAGGTCCTGCACCTTGAAAATTGAACATCATTCATCAGGTACTTTCCTGCTGCGGGCAAACCAATGCCAGCCACATCAGCGGTGCGCCGTGATCCTCCTGTGAGGGGAGCGATAAACGCCGGCTGAAAGTATCGGGCTGCTCCCGATACGGCCATGAAACGCGGCAGGGTCAAAGATACTTTCGTCCAGCCACAGCTGCACGCAATGGGGGCGACTCGGAGCAATCCTCGGAGGGGTTAGATTCCCATGAGGCAGGAGCATCCTGCCGCCTGATGATTTCCCATATCCCAGGGGCGTCGAGGACAAATGTGGGTGGATTCATAAAAATTGTGAGGTCAGCCGGACGGTTCGCCCAACCGCAGCCGTCCGGCGCGCCTCTTTACTTAAAAGAAAGAGTGGAGGCTTTTATGTTGAAAAAAGATTGGGAATTTCATCGCGGCGAACTTTACTACGCGAACCTGAATCCGTTTTTCGGTTCCGAACAGGGAGGCAACCGTCCGGTGCTTGTTCTCCAGAACAATATCGGAAATATTTACTGCCCCACGTTGATCGTAGCGCCGCTGACCAGCAATATCTACAAGAAAGCAAGCCAGCCTACCCATTACATACTGGAAAGCGTCAGGGGCCTGCGTGGCCAGTCGATTGTTCTTCTGGAACAGATCACGACCATCGACAAGCGCCGCGCAGACCGATATCTCGGCAAACTGTCCCGCGATCAGATGGATGGGATTGATGAGGCGATCCGGGTCAGCCTGGATATTGATATTCCCGAAGAAGTGGAAGCACCGTAACATTCCCGGCAGGTTATTTGACATCATTGCATCCGGCAGCTCAGCTTATTACAATGGTCTTGCAAGACACCATTGGAAAAGTATTTGAGCGCCGGTGCCCACATGGAAGGAGGACACGAATGAATATGGGTGTCACCAGCTGTTCAGATACAATTATGCCCTCAACCCCGCGCACATACAGAGTTGAGGACATCGCAAAGATCCTTGGAATCGGCAGATCATCGGCCTATAACCTGATCAAGGCGAATCAGTTTCATGTAGTGAGAATCGGTTCATCTATTCGGATTTCAAGAAAATCCTTCGATGAATGGTTGGATCGTCAGTCGATTTAATCATTTCAAGGAGGTACATACCATGGCAAGTATCGTAAAACGCAATAAGAAATATTCTGTTGTTTACAGCTACACAGATTCGGACACAGGCACTTCCAAGCAAAAATGGGAAGCCTGCGGAAGTCTGGCAGAAGCCAGAAAGCGCCGCGCAGAGATTGAACTCGGCAACTATAACAATGGCAAGGTGGAACCGCCGAAGCGGCACACAGTCAGCGATCTCCTGCACGATTTTGTTTCCATATACGGAAAAGACCGCTGGGGACTGTCGGTCTATGACAGCAATACAGCTCTGATCGACAACTACATCAACCCGGTGATCGGTCAGATGGAAGTCCGCGGAATCACACCGAGGATCGCAGATAATTACATCGCTCAGCTTCAGAAAATGCCGCCCGTGTCTACCGCGACGCGAAAAGCCAGAACTGCCACCATTCCGCCGAAGACTATTGAAAAAATCGTCAAGCTCCTCCGGACAGCATTCAAGCAGGCTGTTCGGTGGGAGATGACGACAAGAAATCCTTTTGAGAATGTGCTGGTGCCACGCACCAAATACACGAAACGGGATATCTGGACGGCGGAAACAATTCGAGACGCTCTGGATGCCTGCAAAGACAGCCGGCTCTATGTGGCAATCAATCTTTCGTTTGCCTGTTCCTGCCGACTTGGCGAGATTCTTGGCCTGACCTGGGATAACGTCCATATCACGGATGACGACATTGCCAAAGACGACGCCAGCATTTACATCGACAAGGAACTGGCACGGTGTTCTCTCAAGGCACTTGAAGCTCTGAATGGCGCGGATGTCATAAAAATTTTCGAGCCAATCAACAAAAAGGCGATCACAAGAGTTGTCCTGAAAAAGCCAAAAACAGATTCCAGTATCAGAAAAATCTGGCTTCCAAGAACGCTCGCCTATATTTTGAGAGACTGGAGAAAAACGCAGTCCGACTTGAAAACGTTTCTCGGCGAAGAATATGAGGACAATGACCTTGTAGTCTGCCTTCAGGATGGGCGTCCGTGTGAAACCAGAATCATTGAAGAAGCTTTTCAGCACCTCAAGGAGGACGCAGGGCTGCCGAATGTGGTCTTTCATTCGTTGAGGCATTCCAGCACGACTTATAAGCTAAAGCTTAACCACGGCGACCTGAAGGCCACTCAGGGGGATACTGGCCACGCAGAGCTGGACATGATCACAAATGTTTATGCTCATATCCTTGATGAAGACAGAAAGGTCAACGCGCAAAAGTTTGAAGCTTCCTTCTATGCCGACCCAAATCTTCACGCTCCGGCACTTCATAAAAATATTCCGGTCCCGGAAGAAACTCCCGCGCCGGCAACACTGGATATCGCCGTTTTGATCGACCAACTCCGGCAAAATCCTGATCTGGCGGCCACTTTGGCGAAATTGGTACTCGAACAGAAGACCGTCCGCCCCTGAAAACAGGTGATTAGCAAAATCCTTAGCAAGGCGGTTTTCATTAGCAAAAAAGTTCGTTTTTTCTTAGCAGTTTATGCAGAAATTTAATTTTTATACAGGTCGCTGTCACGGAGAAAAAGCCGGAAAAAGAGAAGAAAATTTTCTAAGGAAAAGGCCGCAACCTGTTGCGGTTGCGGCCTTTATGGCGTCCCCGGGGAGATTCGGACTCCCGGCCTCACGCTTAGGAGGCGTGCGCTCTATCCAGCTGAGCTACGGAGACATATTTAGGGGTTATTCAATTTTTGGCGGGCGAACCTCGTCCGCTTAGGAGGCGGTCGCTCTATCCTACTGAGCTACAGGGACAGTAATGGCAGGCTCGATGCCTGTACCAGTGTCATTTATTTTAGCATAAAGCTGAGGGAATTGCAATGTGGCAAAGATGTTCTTTTTCTGGAAGGCCGATTATGGTATAATGGTCAACAATCAATGAACATGTAAGGACAGGATGATGGAAATTTTAGGGCAGTACATGGAAACATTGCAGGAGGCAAGAACAGATGAACATCGCATTTATAGGAACCGGCGTCATGGGCAGCAGCATGGCGGGGCATTTGATGGACGGAGGTCATGGACTGACGGTTTATAACCGCACCCGGGCCAAGGCCGAAGCGCTGATTGAAAAGGGCGCCGCCTGGAAGGATGCTGTGGCAGACTGTGTGGCCCAGGCGGAAATGGTCATCACCATGGTGGGCTTCCCCCAGGATGTAGAGGAAGTTTATTTTGGGGAGAAGGGAATCATCGACAACGTTCCGGCGGGCTCACTGCTCATCGATATGACGACGACCAGCCCCACCCTGTCCCAGCGCATCGGGGCCCAGGCCCATGAAAAGGGCCTGTACGCCCTGGACGCGCCGGTTTCAGGCGGGGATGTCGGGGCCCAGAAGGGCACCCTCTCCATCATGGTCGGCGGGGAGGAAGAGGCCTTCCAACGGGCTTTGCCGGTCCTGGAACTGATGGGAACCCAGATCGTCTACGAAGGTCCCTGGGGCGCCGGCCAGCATACCAAGATGGCCAATCAGATCGCCATCGCTGGGACCATCTGCGGGGTGTGCGAGGCCATCACCTATGGCCGGACCATGGGGCTGGATCTGGACCGGATGCTGAACAGCATCGGCGCCGGGGCGGCGGGCAGCTGGCAGATGCAGAATCTGGGACCCAAGATGGTCCAGGGGGATGATGCCCCGGGTTTCTTCATCAAGCACATGCTCAAGGACCTGACCCTGGCGGATCAGGAGGCGGAAGCCAAAGGCATCCATCTGGAGGTTTTAAAGACCGTGGAGGGGATGTACCGGGATCTGCAGGCCCAGGGCATGGGGGAATTGGGAACCCAGGCCCTGATGGCCTATTATAAAGCAAAGGGGATGGCATAAGCTTTGGATCCGAATGTGAAGAAGTATTTGATTTTAACGGTGGTGCTGGTCCTGCTGGCCCTGCTGCTCCCTACGGTCATCGCCTTGCTGGGCGTGGTGCTGTCGCCTGTGCTGACGACCCTGGGGTTCATCGCCCTGTTGTTCGTGGTCACGGTGATCATCGCCTACAAGAATAAGATCGGCCGGTAATGGGCCGGAAAGGGGAAAGAAGCGCCAGCCTCTGCGGGGTGCTGGCGCCAAATCCCCGGCTGGATGGAATTATTGCGGCTGCAATGGAAAAAAAACTTGAAATAGATTTTGAATCCTGCTATAATAAACAAAGAAGGGCGCAATGCCTTTTTTTATTGTTAGATCAACCGTAATAATCAATAGAAATCGGAAACAGGGAGGTGCGAATCGTGAGAGTTAAAGTAACTTTGGCGTGCACGGAATGCAAACAACGGAATTACGATACCATGAAGAACAAGAAAAACAATCCTGATCGTCTTGAATATAAAAAGTATTGTCCGTTCTGCAAAAAACATACGATGCATAAAGAAACAAAATAATTATTTAAGGTGATATAAAGGATATGGCAGCGAAAAAGAAAAAGAATTACAAGAAAAAGAAAACGGGTTCGAACAAGCCCCCGGTAATGACGCAACAGGCTGCTGCTGAAGACAAAACGACGGAAGAAATCGTCCAGAAAGACCAAAAAGAAGTGGTCAAGACGGAAAAGAAAAGCGCCGATAAAAAGGCCAAGGGCAGCAATGTGGCCAAGAACGCGGTCAAGAAGAAGGACAAGAACAAGAAACCCAATGTGTTTACCAGACTCGTCACCTTCATCAAGGAAGTCATCGTCGAACTGAAGAAGGTCAGCTGGCTTTCTAATGATGAACTGATGAAAAGCACCTCAGTGGTTGCCGGGATCGTCCTGATCTTCACGCTGATGACCTGGATCGTCGATTCAGGATTTGGAGCGATTGCAGCTGCGTTGATTGGTTCAAAATAACATAAGTCAGGAATTCCTATGGAATATGAAAACAACGACAAACCTCAATGGTACGTCGCCCACACCTATTCGGGTTACGAAAACAAGGTGAAGGCGAGCATCGAAGCCACCGTTGAGAATCGAAACATGGAAGATGTGATCCTGCAGGTCCAGGTTCCAACCCAGGAAGTCATCGAGATGAAGGATGGCAAGCGGGTGACGAAGGAGAAGAAACTCTTTCCAGGTTATGTCATCGTGGAAATGTACATGAATGACGATTCCTGGTACGTCGTCCGGAATACCCGGGGTGTGACCGGCTTCGTGGGACTGGCATCGAAACCTGTGCCTCTTTCAGCAGAGGAATTGAAGAGCATGGGCATCAAACAGCAGGCCGTCACCATCGACTTGGAAGTCGGGGATGAGGTCCGCATCGTGGATGGGCCCATGGAAGGGAATTCCGGACAGGTGGAAGAGATCAACATGGAAAAATCAAAGGTTTGGGTTAACATATCCATTTTTGGCCGGGAAACCCGGACGGAGCTGGATTTTAATCAAATAGAAAAAATCAAGAACACTTAAGGAAACAATTCTTCATATCTTATTGCGAAGGAGGTGTAAGTATGGCTAAAAAAGTAATTGGTCTGATAAAGCTTCAGATTCCTGCTGGCAAAGCAACGCCAGCGCCACCAGTCGGTCCCGCCTTGGGGCAGCACGGTGTCAATATCATGGGATTTTGTAAAGAATTCAATGCGAAGACAGCCAATGAAGCGGGAATGATCATTCCTGTCGTCATTACGGTCTTCCAGGATCATTCATTTACCTTTATTACCAAAACACCACCGGCAGCTGTTTTGCTTAAAAAGGCTGCAGGTCTTGATAAAGCTTCAGGAGAACCTAACAAGAAAAAGGTGGCTTCTGTGACTCAGGATCAGGTGCGTGAAATTGCAACAACCAAAATGCCCGACTTGAATGCGGCAAGCGTTGAAGCCGCAATGCGGATGATCGCTGGTACAGCACGGAGCATGGGCATCACGGTTGAAGAATAATCGTTACGGACAACAGTTTTTGAAGAAAAACCTTAAGTGGGAGGATGACAGCATCCGCTAAAACCACAAGGAGGCATTATGAAAAAAGGTAAAAAGTACCAAAATAATATCAAAGCTTACGATAAAGCTGAATTATTCGATTTAGATGCAGCGGTGGCTTTGGTCAAGAAGATGGCGACAGCCAACTTTGACGAAAGTATCGAGCTGCACTGCCGTTTGGGCGTCGACTCAAGACACGCTGACCAGCAGGTCCGTGGTGCCATGGTCCTGCCCCACGGAACAGGCAACAAGGTCCGAGTCGCCGTTATCGCCAAGGGCGATAAGCTCAAGGAAGCGGAAGAAGCAGGAGCCGATTTCTTTGGTGAAGATGAAATCATCGAAAAGATCCAGAAAGAAAACTGGTTCGACTTTGATGTTTTGATCGCGACACCAGACATGATGGGCAAGGTCGGCCGTTTGGGCCGTGTACTGGGACCCAAGGGCCTCATGCCCAACCCCAAATCCGGCACGGTTACCCCCGATGTGGCCAAGGCCGTCAAGGATACCAAGGCTGGGAAAGTGGAATACCGTCTGGATAAGACCAACATCATCCATGTCATCATCGGCAAGGCTTCCTTCACGGAAGAACAATTGCTGGACAACCTGACAGCTCTTTTGGAAACCGTCAAGAAGGCGAAGCCGGCAGCTGCCAAGGGTCAGTATTTCAGAAGTGTGACCATCACTTCCACCATGGGACCTGGTGTCAAGATTAATCCTGCCAGACTGGGTTGACATTTCACCCTGTGAATGTTAAACTAGTATCCGTTAAATTGAATATCAAAGGTATCACCATCCATAGACAGTAGGGACTTCGGTTTAAATATCCTGCCGAGGGTGCGGACAGCCATAAAATCATTGGGCTTTCTTCACCTGTGTGGAGAGAGCCTTTTTTATTAACCGGAAGCGTAAACTTCTAAAACTTTTGAGAAAAGGAGGATATGCAATGCCAAATATTGAAGCAAAAAAGGTCATCGTCAATGAGATCGCCGATAAGATGAAGAATTCCCAAGGCGCCGTCATCGTTGACTATCGTGGCTTGAATGTGGAAGAAGTGACAGCCCTGCGTAAAAGCGCGCGGGAAAAGGGCATCGAGTACAAGGTCTACAAGAACTCAATGATGCGCTTTGCCGCCAAGCAGGCAGAGGTTGAAGGTTTGTTGGATTCTTTGGTCGGCCCTACGGGGATCGCGTTCTGCGCGGATGATCCTGTGGCGACGGCTAAATTGTTCAGTGACTTCGCAAAGACCCACCAGAATCTGGAAATCAAATCGGGTCTCGTAGAAGGCAAGGTTTTGGATGTGGATGGGGTCAAGGAATTGGCCACACTGCCGTCCAGAGAAGAACTGGTCGCCAAGGCACTGGCTGGATTCAACGCACCAATTGCTGGATTCGTCAATGTTTTGAACGCGAACTTGAAGGGCTTGGTTGTTGCCCTGGCTGCTATTGCTGATCAAAAAGCGGAAGCAGAAGCGTAATTGAATTAAATTTCGAAAAATATTAAAATCTTGGAGGATATTACAATGAGTGAAAAAGTTACCCAATTAATTGAAGATGTCAAAGCGTTATCCGTTCTGGAATTGTCTGAATTAGTCAAAGCACTGGAAGAAGAATTCGGTGTCAGCGCTGCCGCTCCTGTGGCTGTTGCTGCTGCTCCTGCCGCTGGCGGTGCTGCTCCTGCTGAAGAAGAACAAACTGAATTCGACGTTATCCTGAAGGAAATCGGCGAACAGAAAATCAAAGTCATCAAGGTTGTCCGCGAAATCACAGGTTTAGGCCTGAAAGAAGCCAAAGCCTTGGTTGATGGCGCTCCCAAGCCGATTAAAGAAGGCGTGACAAAAGAAGAAGCTGACGAAATCAAAGGAAAAATGGAAGAAGTCGGCGCAGGCATCGAAGTCAAATAGTTCTGACAAAAATCAAGAGCAAGGTGTCGAGCCTTGCTCTTTTTTTTGAAATGTGGGATCTATTCATTGATGATATGGATTTGACAGGGCTTCATGGCAGACAGGGCCTGTTCGTGGTTTTCCGGTGATACGCCGGCGCAGCAGGCGGCATCCACGATGATGGGTGTTTCCGGCAGGAAGGCCTTGAGGAGCATGGCGTTGGAGATGACGCAGATATCGGTGCACAGTCCGACCAGGGTGACGCTGCCCAGCTCGCCCCGGCTGTCCCAATCCTTGAGCTTTTGGGCAAGGGCCACACTGCCGAAGGTGGGCTTGTCAAAGGGCTTTTCTGAGACGTAGGGCAGGAGATCGGGGTGGATGGCCCACCCGGCGGTGCCTTCGATGCAATGGGCCACGGGAAGGTTTTCGCCCTCCTGGGTGTCCAGGTAATCCGTTTTATGGGTATCGCGGGTAAAGAGGACGGTGCCGTCAAAACCCTGGATCTTCTTAATGACCCTGGGGAGGATGGCCACGGCTTCGGGAGTGCCCAGGGCGCCGTCGATAAAGTCGGTCTGCATGTCGACCACAATCAGTACATCTTTTTTCATTTTCTACCTCCGGGGTATTTGGTGTAAACAAAAAACCCGGCATACAGAGCTTTTGTCCATATCCGGGTCTGTCCTTCTGGGATTGAGTTGCTTATTTGGCAGCGTCGGCGGCCATGGAATCATTGATTGCCTGGCAAAGGGCATCAGGATCGATACCGTGGGCAAGACAACCCTGTTCGATATTTTCAAAGTGAGCCGCCATGCAGCCGAAGCAGTGCATGCCGAACTGTTGGAAAATGTCTACAGATTCTGGATACTGCTGTACGGCGTCCAGAATTCCCATATCTTTTGTGACTTTATTTTCAGCCATATTGTTTCCTCCAATTGTTTTTTACTCATTATATAGTTAATCGGGTAAGACTTCAAGTGGAAAATGTAACTTTCAGAATTAAATGGTTAAATGAAAATCTGATGAAAATGATGTCATGACTTGATTAATTTAAGAAAACCGTGTATAATGTAATCGATGGAGTGATAAAGGGGTGATGTTGAGTGATAAGTGAAAGAGTAACCATCAAGAATCGGGCTGGTTTGCACGCAAAGCCAGCATCCTTATTCGTACAGAATGCCAATAAATTTGTGAGTGATATTTACGTCAGTAAGGGGTCGACCCGGGTGAATGCCAAGAGCATCATGGGCGTAATGATTTTGTCTGTCCAAAAAGGTGATGATGTTCTGCTGGAAGTAAGCGGTGACGATGAAGAAGCGGCCATGGCCAAATTGATTGAAATCATCGATGATAAATTCGGGCTGCCTGACGAGTAATATGTTCAGTTGAATAGCGGTAAAGGATGAGAGGCTGTTAGAAAAACACAGCCTTTTGTTTTTTTGTTTAAAATTTTTATGGAACCATTTTTACAGAAACCTATCGTTAAAACCAATAATAGGTAATTGATAAATGAGAACTCAAAGCAAAACTGAGTTATCCACAGGTAAAAAGAAGAAATAAGATTAAAAAGGGCGAGCAAAACCAAGCTCGGAGGAATCAAGACCAAAAGGGGCACCAATCAGGCAATCAGCGGTTTTAAACTTCGAAGAAATTGTGGACAATTCATCCGGCTGGCAACAATGACCGTCAAAAGGCTTGCGATACCGGCCAGGAAAACATCCGCTTTGGTCGTCAAATGA